>Ga0070730_10005593_pt1 | contig 10825 bp, 7 predicted proteins | sample Coa_R1_3_FD_66447 | JGI IMG/M metagenome (GOLD analysis project Ga0070730, IMG submission 66447) | Surface soil microbial communities from Centralia Pennsylvania, which are recovering from an underground coalmine fire - Coalmine... | ecosystem: Environmental > Terrestrial > Soil > Unclassified ... | reverse complement strand
CGGTTGTCGAAGGCACTGGTGACCACGGCGCGGAATACATGACAGGTGGGCGGGTGATCGTGCTGGGCAGGGTAGGCCGCAATTTTGCGGCGGGAATGAGCGGTGGCATTGCCTACGTGCTCAACAGTGACGGTAACTTCAACTATTTCTGCAATACCACGATGGTCGAACTTAGCGCTGTGCTGGATCAAGATGACCAGGACTTCCTGCGTACTTACCTTGAGAAACACGTTTTGTTCACGGGCAGTACCGTCGCGCGGGCCATTCTGGACAACTGGCATTCGTATCTGCCCAAATTTATCCGGATACTGCCGCTTGAATACAAGCGCGTCCTCCAGGAACGTAAACTGGCAGAGATTGACCAGCAACTCGCCTACATGCGTAAGGAAGCAGAACTGGAGAAGCGGTACTAAAGATGGGCAATCCACGTGGGTTCATCACCATTGATCGCATCGAAAACGGCTATCGTCCTGTTCACGAACGGGTGCGAGACTACCAGGAAGTAGAGGCTGACCTTCCTGAAAAGGATCGCAAACTTCAGGCCTCGCGTTGTATGGACTGTGGCGTGCCCTTTTGCCATTCCAACTGCCCGGTAGGGAACCTGATGCCCGAATGGCAGGAGAGGATCACACAGGGCGACTGGAAAGCCGCGTACGAGATCTTGCAGTCTACCGACAACTTCCCCGAATTCACCGGACGAATTTGCCCGGCCCTGTGCGAATCGGGTTGCGTGGTAGCCATCAATAAGCCGTCAGTCACCATTCGCGAGAATGAATTATCCGTCATTGAACGCGCCTTTAGAGAAGGCTATGTAAAGCCCAAGCCCCCGGCGTGGCGCAGCGGCAAGTCTGTCGCCGTGATCGGCAGCGGCCCGGCGGGCTTAGCCTGCGCCGATAGTCTGAACCAGGCGGGCCACAGCGTTGTCCTGTATGAAGCCGCTGATCGCCTGGGCGGTTTCATGCGTTACGGAGTGCCGGACTTCAAGATGCAGAAAAGCGTGATTGATCGGCGTGTTGCCATCATGGAACAGGAGGGCATTGTGTTCAAAACCGGTGTCGAAGTGGGCAAAGACGTGACAGTCGAGGAACTCAAGCAGTCCTTTGACGCGGTGTGCATCGCCATTGGCGCGCGGAAATCACGCGAAATCACGGTTGAAGGACGCGATCTGATCGGCATACACCAGGCTACACGCTACCTGGAACAGCAGAATCGCCTGAACGCGGGCGACATTATACCTGACGCGGAGCGCATCACCGCCTATCGCAAGCATGTGGTCGTCATCGGGGGTGGCGATACTGGCTCCGATTGTATCGGCACGGCCAACCGGCAGGGCGCGCTGGACATTACGCAGATCGAGATCTTGCCGCCGGCGCCGAAAACTCGTGCCCCCAATGAACCCTGGCCCATTTTTGCGAAGGTGTACAAAAATACCAGTTCGCATGAAGAGGGCTGTACGCGGCTGTTCAACATTTCCACGCAGAATTTCGTCGGCGAAGACGGCCACGTTAAAAAGATGCTGTGTAACGAGGTCGAGTGGAAGAAGGACGAAAAGGGCCAGTATCAGATGGTGAATGTGCCCGGCACGGATTTTGAAATCCAAGCCGATCTGGTCGTTCTGGCAATGGGCTTTGAAAGCGTCGTCCACACGGGCCTCGCGGATGCTTTTGGAGTCAAGTACAACTCACGCGGCAATATCGCCATTGATGCGCAGCACATGACCAGCGTGGACGGAGTCTTTGCCGCCGGAGATGCCAACCGGGGCGCGTCTCTGGTGGTGTGGGCGATCCACGAGGGGCGCCAAGCCGCCAGAAGTATTGATGCGTATCTGAAGCGATCCAGTGTGGCGAACATGCTGGCATCACCCGAAGGCCAGATCGCTGCAAAGCCCTAACACGAACACTGTTTCTAGATAGTTAGTGACATCGATCTGCCCGTTGAGCCGGGGACTTTAATCCCCGGCTCAGCCAAAGAGCATTCTTTTCGCGGAATCCGTATTATTTGGTGAGGATGCCGCGCGGCGTAGCCTTGAAGTCGGGGAAAACCAGATCCGTCGAAGGATTGTTCAGGCGAACGCTCAGGATTTCGCTCAGGACATCGCGGTAATCAATAGTGATCGCCAGGTCGCCATTGACCAGTTTGTCGTCCGACAAGCCGGGCCAGTTGGCGAAGACAGGCTTGTTGACGAGGTGCCCGCCCATGAGCAGCATCATATTGCCGTGCCCATGATCCGTACCGCCGCTGGCATTCTCCTGCACGCGCCGCCCGAATTCGGACATCACGACGACGGTGATGTTCTTCATGGCGTCGCCCAGGTCGGTGTGGAAGGCAGCCAGGCCGGTACTCAGGATTGTGAGGTACTTCGCCAGGTCCGCAATTTCATTTTGATGCGTGTCCCAGCCGCCGATGTCAATGGCTGACACTTCCAGGCCCACATCGGCCTTGATCAAGGCGGCAGTCTGCATCAGCGCCATGTCAAATTCTTGCTTTTCGTCGTAGGTTGCGCCGCCGCTGGGTTGGTACGATGCGACGTTGATGCGGCTCACCAGGTCGAGTACGGCGTTGGTCTGGTCAGAAACACTCTTGAGCGTGGCAGCATCGGCAGAATACAGCGAATTCAGCGCGGCCAGCATTTCGGCGGCGGCATCCTTCCGGCCCGCCAGGTGATAGTCCACGATGGACTGGATAGCTGTCGCACTGATCGTCCCGCGCAGCGATTGTTGCAGGCTGGCTCCCCAGCCAATAGCACGCAACGGGGCGTTTGTCCCGGTGTCCAGCGAGGCCAGGTGTCGCCCGATCCAGCCGGTGCTGAGGGCATGGCTGCCCGGCGTACCGCGCTCCATAAAATCCATCGCATCGAAGTGTGAGCGCGTTGGATCGGGGGATCCGGTGGCATGGACGGCCAGCATTTGCCCGCCCTTGAAGAAAGGCAGTAAGGGAGCCATCGCGGGGTGCAGCCCGAAGAAGCCATCGAGGTCGAGTGAAATTTGGTTCTTGTCTGCTTTATTATCGTCGGGATGCGCTTCGTTGATGGCGGGGCGTGCTTTGTAATAGTCGGGGTCGCCGTGAGGCACGATAACGTTAAGGCCGTCGGCGCCGCCTCGCAGGAAGATGCAAACCAGGACGTCACCGCGCGGAGCGTGATTCTGGTTGGCAAAGGCGAAGCGTGGCATCCACTGCGGCCAGGAAATCTGCGCAGCCGCCAGGGCGGAAAGCGCCATGCTGCGGTTCATCATCTCGCGGCGGGATAGAGTCTGTGTTTCACGTGACATTAGACACACTCCTGTTCAGGGTCATTATCGTTTAGCGGAACTGAAAAGACGGCGAGGCGGCCATGAGCGCAATCGCGGCGCGCATTCTCAATCTACCTGCGTCGGTGGTCAGGTCGGGTTCGCCGTTCTTCGTCGCGAAGCCCCACAGCGTATCCGACTCGGTCTGCGTCAGGGGACGACCCAGCAAATGTTGGGCGAAATAGTCCAGGATTGGACGGGGCGCGATCTCGACGTTCTGGCCTTTTACCAACGCATTCAGGTCAACTTTGGCATCTGGTGTTCCGCCGAAGACAACGGCGATGGCCGTATTCCACCGCGTCAGCATACTGCTGATCCAACTTGAGCCGTCGTCGCTGTAACCATCGGGCGTGATGTGATCAAAGGGCAATTGGCCCATGTTCTTTAGAAGATACAGCGGTATTCCGCCTTTGACCTTTCCACTGCTGTTGTCGTAGGGGACGAGATCAATTGAGAAGGCGCGAGCCAGCGACACCAGGTACTCAAAAGGCCGCTTGTATTTCGGCGGCGCGTTGAGAAATTCCTGCGAGGCGAAGATCGTGCGCAGCATGGTCGGGATGTCGCCGCTGCTGCTCGTATAGGTCTGGGCGACAGCTTTCACAAGCGAATCCGGCGGAGTGTCGGCCACGAAGCGCCGCACCAGCTTGGTGGCGATGCGCTGCGCGGTAGCGGGGTGTGCAGCCAGCATATCGAGGACGGTCTCACCATCTTTGATGCCGCCACCAGCAGGAATGGTCTGGCCCAGTACGGTTTTTGCCGCGTCGTCATGGAACTTGGCGTTGAAAGTGAAGCTATAGGGCTGGGAATCGCTTGGTCGTTGGATCGTCCAGCCGGTGAAGCAGCGTGCTACTTCTTTTATATCCTGCTCGGTATACGGCCCAATTCCTGTAGTATGCAGCTCCATCAATTCGCGGGCATAGTTCTCATTGGGATGCGATTTGATGCTTTCGGCGTTATCGAGGTAAATGAGCATGGCTGGGCTATGGGCCGACGCGCCCAGGATGTCCCGGAACTTGCCAAGCGCGTACTTCCGCACAACATCGCGGTCATCAACCGTCTTGAGGAACGTATCATCGTCTTTGAGATGCCAGATCGAGAAATGATCCGACCAGAAGCCGGTCATGACTTCCAGTAGATCGCGCTGGCTATAGACTGCCCGCATCACAGTGGCCGAATCCAGTTCGGCGACGATGCGAGCTTTACTATCGTTGCCGAGCGCATACAGCTCTTCGCCGGTCATGTCCAGGGTAATGTAGTTGCCAATGCGCTGTTCGCTGGCATCGTCGTTTATGGACTGGGGATTAAACTGCTGATCGAGATAGGCCTGCAACCCCACCTTTTTGACCGCATCCACCTGGCCGGGACGTGGGCCATACGTGATCCGGTTCAAGACGTGCCATACCGGATCGCGGGTATCCGATGCAGCAGGTGTCTGTAAAACAACCGGCAGGTCACCGGAGGCCAGCACGTTGATCACCTCTGCTCCCACCAGTGCCGCGCCGGTTCCCAGGCCCGCCAATTGCAAGAACTGACGACGGTTCATCGTTTTTTCATCCTTTTTATCGCCATTCTTTTTCAATACCGTTCTAACACACTGCCATGATCCTGCGAATGTGTTGTCAAAGTATTATTAGCGTGTAAGCATGTGTTACGCGCTTGTAAGGATTTATCACGTCCCACGCTGGCGATAGAGGCTACTGTGAGTGACGCTAGGGTGTGGGCGTGGCCTGCTTGCCGTGCAGCGTATCGCGTTCGGCCAGCAGATCGCTGCGCGACGTGATGGTGCGCATCGTTTCCAGCCACGCTTTGTAGGAACCTGTCCGCTGACGGATCTCCGCGATGGCCGCGCCCGTCGGATCGGAGCCACCCGCGCCCGGCTGTCCGGCGGCCTGGTAGCCACCATAGAAGGCGAAATAGGCCTGGTTCAGTTTCCGAATCCCGTAGCCTTGCGCGACAAAAACCTGGCGGCGGCTCTCCATATACTGTTCGGCTTCGGTTACTTTCCCCTGCGCCAACAACGAATCGACGGTAACGCGCGTTTCGTTCATAGCTGCCCCAAAGTCGAACGTTGGCGGCTGGGGTGTCGGCTGAGGAGCGTTCGGAGTCGCGGAGGGGCCGGGTGCCGGAGCTGGGGCTGGAAGCTGGCTCACGATGTCCGGGAAGGCGCTGTAGAAGCGCCGAAGCGTCCTCAAGCCGATCTCCGTTCCGCTGGACACAGCGGTACTCTCGTTGATGATGCGCGTCTCGCTATCGGATTCGTATTCGAGGCCGAGCGGGAAAAAGTACAGATAATTGTGTGTCCACTCGTGGGCAACCGTCTCGAAGACTGCGGGCGCATACCAGCTTTGCTCGGCCATCGTTGGATACAAACTGAGGCCGCCCAGCGGCACCACCAACGATGACACGTTCAGCGCATGGTCTATTGAATCTTCCAGTCGGGTGGCCTGGTCATCGGGCATGGAATACACTTCTATGGCCGCGTCAAAGCGGATCGTGTTGCGTGGCGAGATGACGATCAGCATCGGAAGTTGAGTCAGATGGGTCGAAACGGGCGGCATGACCGCGCCACCAATTCCGATTCCCTCATCGTGCAGCACCGCCTCGATCTGCTGCTCAATGATGGCCTCGGCCAGGGGCTGCTTCTGCGCAATCTCCGCGCTGAGGCTGTCACGCCTGGCACGCAAATCCGCGCTGGCCGTAGCTGGATCGGGAACGGATGGGTCAACGTAGATTTTGTTGATCTGCTGCTGCGCGAGTTGCATCTGGCGCATGAGGTCAAGATAGTCGTGGACGAACTTTGCCCCTTGATCGTCGGGCATGTAGCGGGCAAAGGCGCTCTGATTTTGCAGGATTTTGCCCAGGAAAGCATCCGCTTCCCAGGCCACGTAGTTGAACAGGACATCGCGCGCCTGCCCCGACACTCGTTCCGTGAGACTGTTTCCGCCGGGCGTATCACCGGGGACAAAGGCGATATAGCCAAAGGCCAGCCATGCCAGCAGCAGCCAGGTCGAGATCGTGCGCCAGGGATTGCGGCGAGATTTCATGAAAACACTGCACTACCCGCGCCGTGATTGCCTTACCGGCCTGTCTTCTTCATCTTCGTCATCTTGGATCAGTTCGCCGTCGGTGGAAAGGCGCACGGCGCCTTCGCGCTTGGGCTTCTCATACTCGTCTGCTTCATCCGAACCATTCATGCCACGATGCGTCCGCGCCCACTCGATCTCCCGGCGCATCTCGCGATCCCGCATGGCGTCGAGCGCGCCCGTCTGGAGGTACGTGTCCACTCCATGCGCAATCAGGCCGACTCCCCAGACGAGGGTGCTCAGCAGCGGGATGATCAACAATGAACCCTCAAAGACGACCAAAAAAATCAGCCACAAGATCAGGTTGACGGCCACGTAGATAGATAGGTGAAGGATAAACTCCGCCCGTTTCTTTACCCGTTTCTCCACGCGCTGCCGGATGCGTTCGTAATCGAGGGGATCGTCAGACATTGCTTTTCAGCCCCTTCGGGCAAGCCATTTCGACGTTGTCCCCTAATGATACGCCCCTCAATCAATCGAATGCAAGGTCGGATCGGCTTCTCCGTGGCGGAGCCGTTCTTCGATCTCCTTTTCGAGAAACAAACGATCACTGTCCTCGTCAAAACTGAAGACCTCGGCATAGCGCCCCCAGTTGACAGCAGTCTCAAACTGGCGAGGCGCTTCCACGGGATTGTAGTCGAGGGCCATTGCAGTCAGGAAAACGTCCTTATCGAGGTCGCCATCTTTAGCGCCTTTGAGCATCCGTTCCATCCAGCTAATCACGGGAATACGCCGAATCTGATCGGCAAACATTTCTTTGCGGTGCTGAATGTCGGCTTCTGCAAACTCCACGCCCAGGCTGGTTAGCGTCAGGTCGCCAGCGTCTACGGTTGCCATGCCCAGCAATTCGAGGGCTTCTACGATTGGCAGTAGTTCGTCGAGAGGCAGTCCGAGCCGGGGCGCAATCTGATAGACGTCAACCTTCTTGCCTTCATTGAACACTTCTTCAACCAGACCCGAAATCTGGTTGATTTGCGCGTAGGGTAACGCGCGCATATTTCCCTGGCCGCTGCCGGGGTCTTTGCCGCCCAATTCCGTCGCTTCGTCCTGCGTTTTGCCTGTGATCAAGGCATAGACCTGATCCACCAGGTTCAAGATGGCGGGGTTTTTCTTATGGCGGGGATGCGGCAGGTTCACGGGAACTTCCTGCACGATGTGGCCTGGCCCTTTGTCCATGACGATCAGCCGATCCGCCATCGAAACTGCTTCCTCGATATTGTGGCTGACCATCAGGATCGCCTTGGTGGGGATTGCGCCCGTCTGCCAGAGTTCCATCAACTCGCCGCGCAGACTTTCGGCAGAAAGCACATCGAGTGCCGAAAAAGGCTCATCAAGGCATAGCAGTTCCGGTTCGACTGCCATAGCGCGCGCGAAGCCGACCTTCTGGCGCATCCCACCCGAAAGCTCACGGGGATAGGCAGCCTCGAATCCACCCAACCCCACGCGATCCAGCAGGCGCACCGAGCGATCCTCGCGCTCTTTCGCCGCCACGCCCAAGGGTTCCAGAGCCGCCTCGACATTCTCCTGCACTGTGAGCCACGGATACAGTGCGAAGGCCTGGAAGACAATCGTCGTGTGCGGGTTGACGCCTTGCAGCGGCTTACCCCGATATAACATTTCGCCGTCGGTGACGCCGGTCAAACCGGCAATGATTCGAAGCAAGGTAGACTTTCCGCAGCCTGACGCGCCTAGCAGCGCTACAAATTCACCTTCCCGGATGGTCAGGTTAATGCCACGCAGCGCTTCCACGCGCTTCTTGCCGCGCCCAAAGGTCTTGCCGACGTTGTTGAGCCGAACCAGCTCCATTCCGAGCGATTTTCCGCCGATGTACGCCATCTTTCGTACCCCTCTTTTACTCCATCCGGTATTTTTCTTCAGCCAACCGATACAACCTTCGCCAGAAGAAGCGATTCAGACAAATGACAATGGTGATCATCGTGAGCGTAGACGCAGCCAGCAGGGCGTAGTCGCCTTTTGCAGTTGCCTCACTGATCAGTGAGCCGAGGCCCGTGACGTTGTAGGTTTTCGCGTTGAAGGTCGTGTATTCCGCGACAATACTGGCATTCCAGGCCCCACCGCCTGCGGTGATCAGGCCCGTGACCAGGTAGGGGAATAACGCTGGAAGGATCAACTTGCGCCAGCGATTGACCTTGCTAAAGCGCAGGAGATCCGTCGTGTAGCGCAAATCCTGCGGAATGGCCGTAGTACCTGCGATCACGTTGAACAGGATATACCACTGTGTGCCAAGCAGCATCAGGAGAATGGCCGCAACGTTCAGGCCACCGGGCAGGGTCACGAGCGCCAGCAAGATGACCGGGAAAAGCGCTGTGGCAGGGATTGACGCCACGATCTGCACGACGGGCTGAAGAATCGTTGCCAGTCGCGGGTTCGATCCAATCGCTACACCCAGCGGTACCGTCCAGATCAGGGCAATAACCAGCGAGGCGGCGACTCGCAAGAACGTGGACGCGGCCCCAACCCCAATGCGCACGTAGTTATCCACAGGCACGGTGATTAAGAGCGCCCCCAGGCGCCAGATGCCGTAGGCGACGACAACCAGTAGCACAACAGTCAATCCTCGCCGTATCCAGTTCGGGCGGGCTGCATCGTCCTCATTTTCCAGGACGATGCCACTTTTCAGCGGCCCGCCGAGCTGCACGTCAAGGGCTTTGAGAAGCCGCCAGATCGTAACGTTCCCCAGCCAGCTAGCCAGTTGCGAACGGTGGACCACTTCCAGGAACCAGGACGTCGGCGGGTTGTCGCTTTCAACCATTTCCAGTTTGAACTTGTCGGCCCAGGCCAGCAGGGGTCGCCACACGAATTGATCGAGCACGACCACAACAAGCACCAAAGCGAATATGCCCCATAATATGGCCGATGTATTGTTATCGCTGGCCGCTCTCTGTAGATACGACCCCAGTCCGGGCAAGCGGAAGTCTTTGTCGCCGACAGTGAAGGTCTCTGCCGCCATCAGGAAGAACCAGCCACCCGCCCAGGACATGACGCTGTTCCACAATAAGCCGATTGCTGAAAAGGGCAGTTGCATCTTGCGGAAGCGCCACCACCAGTTGAAGCGGAAGACCGCCGAGGCTTCGCGCAGCTCGGTAGGCAGTGTCTTCATAGACTGGTAGAAGCTGTAGGTCATGTTCCAGGCCTGGCTGGTGAAGATCAGGATCACTGCCGCGATCTCGACTGCTATTCCCTGCGGCAAAATCGCCACCAGACCCAGCAGCACAATCGGCAAAAAGGACAGGATAGGAACCGATTGGAGAACATCCAGGATCGGCAGCATGATCTGTTCGGCCTTGGGATTCGTCGCCGCGAAATACCCATACAGGATCGAGAACAGCATTGAGAGAATATAAGCCGCCAACATGCGTCCCGTGGATAGGAGCGCATAATAGGGCAGGGCATGAGGTGAAAGGTTGATCTGAGGCCCGTTGAGGGCTGGCGGCGCGGACACCGCGAGGCGGACTCCAATATAGACGGCAACCGCCAGGGCCAACAGAATTAATATATCAACTGAGCCAAGCAACGGCCCCCCACTGGGCTGCCGCTGCGCAAAGATGATTCGACGACGAATGGCATTCAATAGACACCGCCTTTCTGCGCTTGCAGTTCCGAATATTTCTGCCCTAACCCGGCAAGAAAAAGCCCCCTGTCACGGGACAGAGGGCTTCGGATCAGCGAAAGACGGTCGCGTCGGTAGTGGTGAGGAGTGTTCCTACGAACTACCGGCGTGGCTCAAGAGGCTAATCAGAGGCCGTGCCCTCCGTTTTGACCAGGTAAGCATTCCGCCAGGATTGCGGGCAACCTATAGGACTGGGATAGTCGTCCATACAACCTTGACACTACTTAACAGTACGCGGTCACTTTAGCACTGACTGCATGGCGAGTCAAGCGCCTTATGGGAATTCACAAAGAATTGGGAGTTATTTGTTATTTCCGTTCGCGTCACCGATGACAAATCCGCAATTTTTGTGACATTGTCAGGGAGAATCAAAGGGGCGGGTCACACGACCCGCCCCGCTACTAGAACTTACGAAGGTTGCCTTCGGCCTCAGTTCGAGGGTGGCACGTAGTTTGGAGCCGTCGGCTGCGTTGGGGCTGGCGTTGCAGGCGACATGGGCTTCGGCGCGGAGTAACCCGTACCGAAGGGCGTGCTGTAGTCGAAGTGGCCCACGACCGGATCATCCGTCGTAGCATAAACGCCCGCAACCGCATCGGAAATCTGGTAACTGAAGGTGCTGAATCCGTCGGCAAGCCAGGTGCCGAAATTGTTGTTGTACAGATCGGAGAAGCTGATCAGGTCTATATTCCCGTCGCTTGGCCGGTAGATGCCAAAGCCATCCGCCCCGATGTTCTGCCAGTCACCGGCGAAAATCCTGTCGCCAGGCGCCCAGTCTGCCAGTAGAGCACTGCCCCACACGGTCAGGTTACAGTAGGCAGTCGTGG
>Ga0070730_10005592_pt1 | contig 10825 bp, 7 predicted proteins | sample Coa_R1_3_FD_66447 | JGI IMG/M metagenome (GOLD analysis project Ga0070730, IMG submission 66447) | Surface soil microbial communities from Centralia Pennsylvania, which are recovering from an underground coalmine fire - Coalmine... | ecosystem: Environmental > Terrestrial > Soil > Unclassified ... | reverse complement strand
CCGCGCTCATCAGCTTCGCGCGCAGGCCAGCATGGGCGATGCGATCAGTCATCGAATGCGTCTCCTATCGTATCGGCGGCAGGTGCCTTACCGCTGCCTTTGAACGCTTGCTCGGCTTGTGCGCGGATAGAAACAAGGACGATAATACGCAGGTCAGTTGTGCACAGGACGTTCAGATGACGGATATGATCGAGGCGCTTCGAACCTTTGTGCGCGTGGGAGAACGCCTGAACTTCTCCGCGGTCGCGACCGAACTCAATGCGAGCCACACGACGATAGCACGACGCATCGATTTTCTGGAGACGCGCTTCGCAGCGCGGCTGTTCCACCGATCCACCCGGGCGCTGGCGCTCACCGACGAAGGGCTCCGCTTGCTGGATCATGGCCGCGCGATCCTGGAGGATATCGAGCAGGCCGAGCTGGATCTGAGCCAGGGCGAAGCCGGCGTGAGCGGGGTGGTCCGGGTCGGCGTAACGACGGCGCTCGGCCTGCATTATGCGGAGCGTCTGGCGACGCTTCATGCTCGCCACCCGAGTCTGAGAATCGAATTCGCAGTCGCCGACTGGCGCAGCAACATGGCCGAGGAAGGACTCGATCTTGCGCTCCGCGTCGGTGAAGTGCCGCCTGGAATGGAAGACGTCGCTCTGCTCGGCCCGGTTGATCGCGTGCTGGTTGCCGCGCCCGCCTATCTGGAGGAGCGCGGCGCACCCGATCGACCCGAAGACCTGCATCGCCACGAGTGCATCGGTTATGGCTATGGCCCGAGCCCGGCGATGTGGGACGTGGGCGGCCTGCGGCTGCGCGTCTCCGGATGCTTCCGCGCCAACAGCAGCGAAGCGGTCTATCGCGCCGTGTTGAGCGGACTTGGCATCGGCCTGCTCCCGCATATCCAGGTGCGGCATGATCTCGCCGCTGGCCGGCTCAGGCCATTGCTGGACGGCGTCATCATCGATCCGCTGATCCTGTCCGTCATCCACCGCTTCGGCAGGACCGGACTACCGCCCCGGATCCGCGTCGTCCGCGATTTCCTGATCGAACATTTCCCGCAGCCCCACTGACGGCCGTTCACGCTGCGCCGCGAAACGCCATCGCCACGTTGCAGCGCTCGTAGCGGCTTCCATAGATCCGCATGATCTCGGCATCATGATCGAAGCCGAGCTTTTCATAGAGATGAATCGCCGAGGCGCACTTCCAGTTGGTGAGCAGGTAGAGCGTCTCGATTTGCATGTTCTGCGCCCGCTCAAGGATCGCGCGGAGCAGGAACTCGCCCGCCTTGAGACCGCGCGCGCTTTCCGACACGCCCATCTTGGTGAGCTCGAAACGGCCCTCCTCGATCTTGATCAGTGCGCAGGTGCCGATCACGCCGAGCTCGGCCGACTCCACGAACAGGATCACGCCGCCCCGATCGATGATGAGCTCGCGCGGGCGCGTCAGGATCTGCCGGTCATTCTCCTCGAGCACGAACATCTGCTCGATCCACTCGGCGTTGATCCGGTAGAAATCGTCGGCCAGCTCGTCCGAATATTCGCGGATCGACAGACCGGGCATTTCGGCTGGCGCGGCAGCGATACGGTTCACACGCTGCTCCAACGAGGCGCGGCCGAGTTCCGTTTCCAACATGGTGATCTGCTCCAGAAAGGGGCCCGAAAGGCCGTTACACATATCCCGCACCGCAGCGTCGATCCGCGGCCAGATCAACCGCTTGGCCTGCACCATCAGGCGCTCGCCCGCCTCCGTCAGCGCGAGGGTCCGCTGGCGCTGGTCGCCATCGCCGCGGCTCGCGTCGAGCAGGCCGAGTTCGACAAGCGCGCCCGCATGGCGAGTCACCGCCGGCTGGCTCACACCCAGTGCCTCGACCGCCTCGCCGACGCTGAGCGGTCCGAAGCGATCGATCGCTGCGAGCAGCGGAAAATGCGCCGGCTGGATTGGCAGACCGGCAGACCGGATAACCTTGCCCGCGTCGGCCTGAAGGCGCTCGGCCAGCCGCTTCAGCCGGCTGCCCAGGAACAGATTGCCCTGTTCGACGAGGATATCTGAAACCATTCTTCGCGGCCTCTCCGATAAATATAACATGCTATATATCGCGTTATAGAAAACGGGAATAGCCCGACGGCGTGCACGTCGTCGCAAAAATTTGGCTGAGAGACGCCGAGCGCGATAAGGGGCACGCTTTCCATCGGACAGGAGTGAACGGATGCGCGCGCTGGTCTTCGAGACGTTCGGAGGGCCCGAGGTGCTCCACGAGGCTGAAGTGCCCCGTCCTGTGCCGACCTCGCGCCAGGCGCTCGTGCGCGTCGAATATGCCGGGCTCAATTTCGCGGACGTCTATCGCCGCCAGGGCAACTATCATCTCGCCGGCACGCCGCCGTGGATCCTGGGCTATGAGGGCGCGGGCGTGATCGCGGAACTCGGCGGCGAGGTCGAAGGGCTAGCGGTCGGCGACCGCGTGGCCTTTGCGGACAGCCCTCACGCCAATGCCGAATTCGCCGCCGTCGATGCCGAGCGACTGATCCCGCTGCCCGACGACATCGGAACGGACACCGCCGCCGCGCTACTGCTCCAGGGGCTCACGGCGCAATATCTCGTCGCCGACAGCCATATCATACGGCCGGGAGAGATCGTGGTCGTGCACGCCGCCGGCGGCGGTGTCGGGCTGCTCCTCGTCCAGCTAGCCGCCCAATACGGCGCGACCGTCGTCGGCCTCGCATCGAGCGAGGGGAAGCGGGCGGCCGCGAAGGCCGCCGGTGCCGCACATGTTTTCGGCTATGACGACTGGAAGGAGGCCATTCTCAGCGACGTCGGTCCGGCCGATGTCGTGTACGACTCGATCGGAGCGACACTCGCGGACAGCCTCGGCGTCGCGAGGACGGGCGGCACGGTGATCTTCTACGGCATGGCAGGCGGCGATCCTGCGCCGGTCGATCCCCGCCTGCTGATGGATCGATCACTCACGCTCACCGGCGGCGACCTCTGGAACGTGCTCGCTTCCGCCGAGAATCGCCGGACGCGCGCCACCGCGCTGTTCAACGCCATTCGCGCTGGCCACCTCACTGTGCAGATCGCCGCCACCTATCCGCTTACCGACGGCGCGGACGCCCATCGCTTCCTCCAGGGCCGTGGCGCGATTGGCAAGGTGCTGCTCCACATCGGCTGATGCAGCCCGGCAGCCCGGCAGTGCCTCTCATCAGCTTGATCAGCCGTGGAAAGGGGCACGTAACAAGCTGGCACGTCACAAACATACAAGAACAGGTGCTCGTCGTCGCCTAATAGGCTATGGAGCGACGGAAACGATCAGCCGACGCTTCAGGGGATATTACTCCATGCGCGACGTGCCGGAGAGTGTCATCGAGCCCGTCGACCGCTCGCCACGCGGCAGCGGCCGAAGGCGTGAAGCAGGATCCGGCCGTGCATTCGGCACACTGATCCCGACCGCTGCACTTCTCCTGCTCGCCGGCTGCTCGGAAGGGGTTCTCGATCCCCAGGGACCGATCGGATCGCAGGAAAAGACCATCCTCCTCAACTCGCTCGGCATCATGCTGGCGATCGTCATTCCCACCGTGCTGGCGACGCTGGGAGTGGCCTGGTGGTTCCGCTCCTCCAACACCCGCGCCCACTACCGCCCCGAATGGGACTATTCGGGGCGGGTCGAGATGATCGTGTGGTCGATCCCGATGATGGTGATCCTGCTGCTGGGCGGCATCACCTGGGTCGGCAGCCACGACCTTGATCCACCCAAGCCGCTCCCGGCGCCGGCCGGGGCCATCAACGTCGACGTCGTCTCGCTCGACTGGAAATGGCTGTTCCTCTATCCCGATCAGGGCATCGCCAGCGTCAATCGCATCGTCGTGCCCGCCGGCACGCCGGTTCGTTTCCGGTTGACCGCGGCGACGGTAATGAACAGCTTCTTCGTGCCGCAGCTCGGCAGCCAAATCTACACCATGCCCAACATGGCCACACGACTGAACCTGCAGGCGGACAAGCCCGGCAGCTATCCCGGCATCTCCGCACAATTCAGCGGCGATGGCTTTTCGGGCATGACCTTCACGATGGATGCGGTGTCTCCGGGCCAGTTCGCCAAATGGGTGAAGACGGCGCAGGCCAGCGGGTCGGCGCTCGACGCTGCCGGCTATGCGGCGCTTGAGAAACCCAGCCAGTCGGTCGCGCCCTATACCTACAAGTCGGTGATGCCAGGACTGTTCGACGCCATCGTCCACACCCAGGCCGCACCACCCGAAGCGCCCCGCCTCGCCCGGACCGGCGCCAAACCCGCTCCCCGGACGGAGGGCTGAACATGCTCGGAAAGCTCAGCTGGTCCGCGATCCCGTTTGATCAGCCGATCCCGCTGATGACCTCGATCGTGATGATCCTGGTGATCGGCGCGGTGCTCGCCTGGATCACCGTGAAGGGCCACTGGCCCTATCTGTGGCACGAGTGGATCACCTCGGTCGATCACAAGCGCATCGGCATCATGTACGTCATGCTCGGGCTCGTCATGTTGCTGCGCGGTTTTGCCGACGCGATCATGATGCGTTCCCAGCTCGCGATCGCCGCCGGGCCTGCTCACGGCTATCTGCCACCCGAGCATTATGATCAGATCTTCTCGGCCCACGGCACGATCATGATCTTCTTCACGGCGATGCCCTTCGTCATCGGCTTGATGAATTTTGTCGTGCCTCTTCAATTGGGTGTGCGGGACGTTGCGTTCCCGACCTTCAACTCGGTGAGCCTGTGGCTGACCGCGACCGGCGTGCTGCTGACCAACGCCTCGCTGGTGATCGGCGAGTTCGCGCGCACCGGCTGGCTCGCCTATCCGCCGCTGTCCGAGCTCAAATTCTCTCCCGGCGTGGGTGTCGACTACTATCTCTGGTCGCTCCAGATATCGGGCATCGGAACATTGCTGACGGGAATCAACTTCGTCACGACCATCCTCAAGATGCGCGCGCCGGGCATGAGTTACACGCGCATGCCGGTGTTCTGCTGGACGGCGCTGGCCTCCAGCCTGCTGATCATCGCCGCCTTCCCGGTGCTGACCGCGACCTTCGCGATGCTGTCGCTCGACCGCTATCTGGGTTTCCACTTCTTTTCCAACGACATGGGCGGCAATCCCATGATGTACATCAACCTCATCTGGGTGTGGGGACATCCGGAGGTGTACATCCTCGTCCTACCCATGTTCGGGGTGTTCTCCGAGGTGATCTCCACCTTCTCGAGCAAACCCTTGTTCGGCTACCGCTCGATGATCCTCGCCACGATGGCGATCTGTATCCTGTCGTTCCTGGTGTGGCTGCACCATTTCTTCACGATGGGCGCGGGCGCGAACGTCAACGCATTCTTCGGCATCATGACGATGATCATCGCAGTGCCGACCGGCGCCAAGGTGTTCAACTGGCTGTTCACGATGTACGGCGGGCGTGTCCGCTTCGAGGTGCCGATCCTGTGGTCGATTGGCTTCATGATCACCTTCGTGATCGGCGGCATGACCGGCGTATTGCTGGCGGTGCCTCCGGCCGACTTCGTGCTCCACAACTCGCTGTTTCTGATCGCGCACTTCCACAATGTGATCATCGGCGGCGTCGTGTTCGGCGCGTTCGCGGGCTACACCTACTGGTTCCCCAAGGCGTTCGGCTTCACGCTGCACGAAGGCCTTGGCAAGGCGGCCTTCTGGTGCTGGTTCATCGGCTTCTATCTGGCCTTCATGCCGCTCTACGCGCTGGGTCTGATGGGCGCGACGCGCCGCATGCAGCATTATGACAATATGGGCTGGCAGCCGCTTATGATCGCCGCCGAAGTGGGCGCGATCATCATCTTCTGCGGTGTCCTCTGCCAGATCGCGCAGCTCGTCGTTTCGATCCGCACGCGCGAGCAACGTCGCGATCTGACCGGCGATCCCTGGGACGGCCGCTCGCTCGAATGGGCAACCCCCTCGCCGCCGCCGGTGTTCAACTTCGCGGTGATGCTCGATGTCCATGGCGAGGAGGCCTATTGGAGCATCAAGCAGCGCGCGATCGAGGAGCAGCGCCTCGCCGAGGAGCCCGATTACAAGCCGATCGAAATGCCGCGCAACAGCCCGACCGGCTTCGTCACCGCCATCTTCGCCACCGCGACTGGCTTCGCGCTGATCTGGCACATCTGGTGGCTGGTGATCGTCGGCCTGATCGGGGCGTTCGCGACCTTCGTCTGGTTCGCCTGGCGAGACGAGGACGAATATGAAATCCCCGCCGCAGAGGTGGCACGGATCGACCGCGAACGGCGGCGCGTGCGTACCGAAGTGCTCCTCCCCAGCCTGAGCCGCCCCTCATGAACGCGAGCACCGCACCCCACGCCCCGCTCCAACCCGTCCTTGATCCGCACCGGCTCGGCCACCGTCACGGCGGCGGAGGCGGCCACGGGGATGCCGCCGGCCACGGCGAAGGCGGCCCCGCGTCGAAGCGGATCATCGTCGGCTACGGCTTCTGGATCTTCCTGCTGTCCGACATCGTGATGTTCTCGGCGATCTTCGCGTCCTACGCGGTACTCTCCGGCCAGACCGCAGGCGGACCAACCGGCGCGCAGCTGTTCGACCGCACAACCGTCGCGGTCGAGACCGGTGCGCTGCTCATCTCAAGCTTCCTGTGTGGGCTGGCGATGATCGCGGCGAACGCTCGCAACATGCTGTGGACGCAGATCGGCCTGCTCGTCACCGGACTGTTCGGCTTCGTCTTCATCGCGCTCGAGCTACGCGAGTTCGCCGACATGATCGCGCACGGCGCCGGGCCGGACCGCAGTGCCTTCCTCTCGGCCTTCTTCACGCTGGTCGGCTGCCACGGCATGCACGTCAGCGTCGGCCTACTGTGGCTCGGCACGATGATGGCGCAGATCTGGGCCAAGGGCTTCCGCCCAACCATCATGCGCCGGCTGATGTGCTTCAGCCTGTTCTGGCATGCGCTCGACATCATCTGGGTCGCGCTGTTCACCATCGTCTATCTGCTGGGAACCCTGCGATGAGCAACGACAGCCATTATGACGAGCGTCATGACGACGCCGCCCCCGGCGACGAGCATGGATCGACACTTCAGGGCATCCAGACCTATGTCTTCGGCCTCATCCTGGCGACGGGGCTGACCGCGACGTCGTTCTGGGTAGCGTCCACCCATGTGCTGTGGGGGCCCGGGGTGCCGATCGGCTTGTGCGTGCTGGCGATCGCGCAGATGGGCATTCACCTCGTCTTCTTCCTGCACATCACCACCGGTCCGGACAACACCAACAACGTGCTGGCTCTCGCGTTCGGCGTGCTGATCGTCTTCCTGGTGGTCGCGGGTTCGCTGTGGATCATGGCAAACCTCAATTCCAACATGCTGCCCATGGACCAGATGGATCGGCTAACGAACCTCCAGATGCAGCGATGAAGCGCGCTCTCGCGACTAGGCGAGCGGCAAACCCGCCAAGTGGGCTGGGCGGAGCGTTTCGGAGGCGATAGGAAGACGCGCATGATCGCGCGCCTTCTCCTCGCTCTCTCGCTCCTCCTCGCCACCCCGGCGATCGCGCAGGATGCAGACCCGATCGCCACGGCGACCCAGTCACTCGACCAGGCGGCCGACGAGTTCCAGGCGATCGACGGAGCCTTTAACGGCAACCTCAGCACTACCGAACGGCAAAGCCTTCAGGACCGCGCCAACACGGTGAAGCAGACAACCACCGACCAGGTTGCCACGCTCACAACTCAGCTAGGACTGATTGACGCCCGGATCGCGGAGTTGGGGCCCGTCACTCCCGGCGTCGTCGAGGCGCCCGACATCCGTGCCCAGCGCAAGCTGCTCGCCCAGCAGCGCTCGACCGTCGATTCGGCGATCAAGCGTGGCAAGCTGCTGGGCGTCGAGGCCGATCAGCTCGCGGTCGAGATCGGCGAAAGCCAGGCCAACGCCTTTAGCGAACGGATGACGGAACGCGTGGCGTCGCCTCTGACCCCGGTATTCTGGACGGCGCTGCTGCACGCCTCTCCGCGCGACGGGCGGCGGGTCGCGGCATTGCTGGCTGCCGAAGGCGAAGCGCTCCGTCGCGGCCTGTCGGGCGACGGGCTGATCCCCGCGCTGATCGGCCTCGCCATCGCGATCGCGCTGGCTGGACCGATCCGGATGGCGCTGCGGGCGACCGGGCGCCGCTATGTCATCGAGCATGTGCCGGGGAGCCGCGTCCGCCGGTCCGGCCTCGCCTTGTGGCGGGCCACTGTCGGCGCCTGCATTCCCGGCCTAGCCACCGTCGCGCTGATCGAGGGATTGCGTGGCGGCGGCATGCTGGCGCCCGGATGGGAGGGCCTCGCGCAGAGCTTCCAACGAGCAGTGTTCGTCGCCGCCCTCATCACAGCGGTGGCGGGCGCGCTGCTCCAGCCCAAGCAGGGCTCATGGCGGCTGGTGGGGCTGTCTGACCATGCGGCCAAAGCGCTGCTGCCATGGGCGGTGGCCGCGGCCGGTGCCGTGCTGACAAGCGTGCTGCTGATCGCATTCCGCGACGCGATCGGCGCAAGCGGGCCCTCGCGTGCCGCAGCCGACAGTGCCGCCGCCCTTGTCTATATCGCGCTGGTGCTCGGCCTACTGCTCACGATTGGCCGGTTGCGCTCGCATCGCACCCGCGCAGACGAAGAACATGAGACCAGCCAGGCCGGATTCGCCTTCGTCTCGCTGGCGGCATGGGCCGTCGTCATCATCGCGGTGGTGGCGATGTCGGCAGGCTATGTCAGCCTCGCCTATTTCCTGTCGCGCTTCGTCGTGTGGGTCGCGGTGGTGGCCTCGACGCTCTACCTCTCGCTGCTCGCTGTCGACGATATCTGCAGCAACCTGTTCCGGCGCGACAGCCGGCTGGCGGACAACCTCCATCACGGCTTCGGTCTGCGTCGTAGCCTGATCGACCAGTTCGGCGTCGCGCTCTCGGCGCTGCTGCGGCTGGTCCTGATCGCGATCGCTGCGAGCCTGATCTTCGCGCCGTTTGGTTCAAACCTCACCACGCTTCTCGCCCAGAGCGACCGCATCGCCCAGGGCGTGACCATCGGGCAGATCACCATCGCGCCGGGTGCGATCTTCCGGGCCGGCGCGGTGCTGTTCGTCGGGCTGTTCGTGGTCCGCTCGGCCCAGCATTGGCTGACCAATCGCTATCTGCCCGCGACCGAGCTCGATGCCGGCGCGCGCAACTCGATCAGCATGGTGGCGCGCTATACCGGCCTGATCCTGGCGGTGCTGTGGTCGCTGGCCTCGCTCGGCATCGGGATGGAACGGATCGCGCTGCTGCTGTCAGCCCTGTCGGTCGGCATCGGCTTCGGCTTGCAAGCGATCACGCAGAATTTCGTCTCGGGCCTGATCCTGCTCGCCGAGCGCCCGGTGAAGATCGGCGACCTCGTCCGCATCGGCGATCAGGAGGGCGACGTGAAGCGGATCAGCGTGCGCGCCACCGAGATCCAGATCGCCGATCGATCGACCCTGATCGTCCCCAATTCGGAGCTGATCACCAAGACGATCCGCAACATGACGCTGGCCGATCCGATTGGGCGCGTGCAACTCAACTTCTCGGTGCCGATGGGCACCGATATCGGTCAGGTGCGAGAGATGGTGCTGCGGATGTTCGCCGAGACGCACGCTGTGCTCAACGACCCGGCCCCCAGCCTCTTCATCGATTCGATCATCGACGGGCGGATCAACCTGATGAGCTTCGGCTATGTCCACAGCCCGCGCGAGGTCTATGCGACGCGCAGCCACCTCCTGTTCGAGCTCCTTGAGAAACTGCCCGCCGTGGGGATCGAGCTCGGCACTGCGCCGCAGCGTTTCGAATTCATCGGCGCACCGCCGGCACCTGCCGCAAAGAAGCCCGAGAAGAGCTAGAGCGCCTGTCCGGCTGCCCAGCCGCTCGCCCAGGCCCACTGAAAATTGTAGCCGCCGAGCCAGCCGGTGACATCCACCGCCTCGCCGATCGCGTAGAGCCCGGGCACCGTCCGCGCCTCCATCGTCTGCGACGACAGGCCAGTAGTGGCGATCCCGCCGACCGTCACCTCGGCCTTGGCGAAGCCTTCGGTGCCGTTGGGCTGGAAGCGCCAGTCCGCCAGCCGGCGCTCGGCCGCCTCCAGCGCCCGGTCGGAAAGGTTGGCAAGCTCACCAACGAGGTCGAGGCGCTCCGCCAGTGTTTCCGCCAGTCGATCCGGCAACAGCCCACCAAGCACGCTGCGTAACCCCGCACGCGGCCGCGCGCGCTTCGCCTCGCGCAGCCAGCCCGCCTCGGCCGAGGGCAGGAAATCGATGCCAAGGTTCTCGCCATGTCGCCAGTAGGACGAGATCTGCAGAATCGCCGGCCCCGACAGGCCGCGATGGGTGAACAGCGCTGCCTCCCGGAAGCTCGTCTTGCCGGCCCGTGCGACCACGTCGCTCGCCACGCCCGAGAGCGAGCGGAACAGCGCCTCATCGCCGCCCAGCGTCAGCGGCACCAGCGCCGGCCGCGGCTCGACCACCTTGAGCCCGAAGCGCCTCGCGACATCATAAGCGAAGCCCGTCGCGCCCATCTTGGGAATAGACGGGCCGCCAGTGGCAATCACCAGCGCCGGCGCTGTTGCGGCCTGCCCCCCGAAGGTCACCGTGAAGCGACCGTCAGCATGCGCAATGTCGCGGATCGGATCGCCGCAATGGATGGTCGTATCGCCCACGGCACACTCGTCGAGCAGCATCGCCACGATCTGTCGCGCCGAACCGTCGCAGAACAGCTGGCCCAGCGTCTTCTCGTGCCAGGCGATGCCGTAGCGATCGACCAGCTCGATGAACTGTTCCGGCCGATAGCGGCCCAGCGCCGACTTGGCGAAGTGCGGATTGGCCGA
>Ga0070730_10005591_pt1 | contig 10825 bp, 11 predicted proteins | sample Coa_R1_3_FD_66447 | JGI IMG/M metagenome (GOLD analysis project Ga0070730, IMG submission 66447) | Surface soil microbial communities from Centralia Pennsylvania, which are recovering from an underground coalmine fire - Coalmine... | ecosystem: Environmental > Terrestrial > Soil > Unclassified ... | reverse complement strand
CGAGCTCAATGCCGAGTGCTGACGGCTGAATGCTGCTTATATTGCTAAAATACAGACATGAAATTCGGCGTTATCGTTTTTCCGGGATCCAATTGCGACCACGATAGCTACCACGCAGCCATCACCGCTACTGGAGAGCAGGCCACGATGCTGTGGCATGAGTCGCATGACCTGGAAAACTGCGACGCCATTATCGTTCCCGGAGGCTTTGCTTATGGCGATTACCTGCGCACCGGGGCCATCGCCAAGTTTGCGCCTATCATGAGCGAAGTGGCAAAGTTCGCCGCGTCCGACGGCCTGGTGATCGGCCTCTGCAACGGCTTCCAGATCCTGTGCGAGGCAGGGCTGCTGCCTGGAGCGCTCATGCGCAACGCAGGCTTGAAGTATGTCTGCAAGCAGGTTCATCTGCGCGTGGAAAATGCCGAAACTCCCTTCACCAATGCCTGCCGGCCGGGCGAGGTGCTGCAAATTCCGGTTGGCCACATGGAAGGCAACTACTATTGCGACTCGCAGACGCTGGCGACACTCAAGCAGCAGAACCGGATCGTCTTCCGTTATTCCACTCCTGAAGGCCGGATCACGGTCGAGGCCAACCCCAACGGATCGCTCGACAACATCGCGGGAATCTGCAGCCCCGGCCGAAACGTGCTGGGAATGATGCCCCATCCGGACCGCTCCAGCGAAAGCCTGCTCGGATCCAGCGATGGCGCGAAGATTTTCCGCTCGATGGCTGCTGCCTGTATCTCAGCAACTTCCCTGCAAACAACCTGAGGAACTCTCGTTTCTATTCTTGGTCAGAGCTGCTGAACGACCTAGCGCCAATCATGTGCGCAGCCCTCCTGCTGCACGCAGGCCGCATCTAAAACTCTCAGAACGCCCCTGGAATCCCCCAACAGGAGAATCTCGAATGCGTATTAAGACTATTTTGGCGATGTTAGCTTCACTGCTGCTTGCCTTCAGCATCGGCTGTTCCGAAAACAAGGCCAACAGCCCTGACGTGAAAGATCAGGTTTCCAAGTCTCTGGACAACGCCGGCTACAAGGACCTCAAGGTCGATGTCAACAAAGACAAACAGCTTGTAACCCTAAGCGGCGACGTGGCGACCCAGGATGACAAAGATCGCGCCGAACAACTGGCCAAGCAGTCCGCAACCGGCTTTGTGGTCTCCAATGAGATCGGCATCCGTCCTCCGGGCGACGAGCGCGCAGCTCGCAAGATTGACTCCAACGTCGATACTGCGATCGAGAAAGACTTTAAGGCTGTGGTGATTGCGAACCGTCTCGAAGACCAGAGCCTGAAGTACAGCGCCAAAAACGGCGTACTGACCCTCAAGGGCACCGTGGACAGCATGGGCACACGCGAGAATGTAGAGAAACTGGCAGCGAGCGTTCCCAACGTCCAGCAGGTCGTGAACCAGTTGGATGTAAAGGGCGGCAAACGCGCTCGCCACACCGCCCCAGTCAGCAACCCAGCACCCTAAAGAGAACGACAGAAACTTGAACCTCTGAGGACGGCAGAAATGCCGTCCTCTTGCAATCACAACTTCACCGGAACGCCTCTTTGTTCACCACATACGGCATCTTCGTAACATCCCCATCGTAATTTCCCTCCAGAACATCCATCAGCCCCTGCACACATCGGCCAGCCATGCCCTTGGATGGATCCGGAGACATCCGGGTAATTCTGCCTCCGCTGGCAAAGTGATGAAACAACCGGCAGCGATCTTCAATTTCCGGATCGCGCAGAGGAGAGTCCGCCGGCAACGGCTCTCTTTCAAAGACATCAAGCGCCGCGCCGGCAATCCATCTTTCCTTCAGCGCCTTATATAAAGACGTTTCATCTATAACCGGACCGCGCGAGCTGTTGATCAGGTAGGCAGCTCTGCGCATCAACTTCAATGTCTTTTCATTGATCAGATGATAAGTTGGGTCCCCTGGCTCGCCTTGCCTGATAAGAGGCACATGCAAGGTCACATAGTCCGCCTGGCTGAGAGCTTCTTCGATGCCAACATATTTGATCCAGCTTTTTTCGCTCTGCAGGCCGGTTCGGTAGCGTAAGTCCATCACTTGCTGAACCGCGGCGACGAACTCATGGTTCTGATAAGCGGGGTCGTAGCACAGGATATTCATATCAAAGCCCGTACATTTCCTGATCATGGCCTGGCCAATGCGGCCGGTGCCGATCACCGTGACCGTCTTGCCGCTGACCTCATCGCCCAGAAAAGGCAGAAATGGATGCCACGACCCCCACCGGCCCTCGCGCACCAGCTTCTCACTATCCCAAAGACGGCGGGCCACAGCCCCCATCATGAAGAAGGCGAACTCCGCAGTGGCCTCGGTCAGCACGTCGGCGGTGTTGGTAATGGGTATCTTGTGGCGGTTGGCATCCACCCGGCTGATGTTGTCGAAGCCCACGGCAATCTGCGACACAACTTTCAGCGTGCCTTTACCGGCTTCAAAGACCTGGTTGTCAACAGGATCGCGGAGCGTCGTAATGAGGCCGTCGATCCCGGAACGGACTCTTTCAAGGATCAGCGACTTGGGAGGGGCCTCCGGCCCCGGATATACCTCGATGTCATAGCCTCGTTCTCGAAGCCGGTCAAGAGCAGCGTCACCAATATGACAAGTAGCAAATACCCGAAATTTCTGCGTAGTCATGCGATCAATAGCTTAGCCGCTGATTGACGCTGATGCACGCTGATTGTGTTACTCACATGAAAGCAACCATAAGGAAAAGGGCAGGGTTTTCAAAAACCTTCTCCTCGATTTTGAATTACGAATGTAATCGTGACATCCGCCAGCTATTGAGTATGCTCTTGGAAAGCCCAGTTCATGTTTTCCAAACGACCAGACGAATGCCCAAAACAGCCTTAAACTCCCACACGCTTGTGGAGCTAATGGGAGAAAAGTGCAGGAGAGGAGCGCCGTGAAAGTGGAAGCAGAAACCACGCCTGAGCCCCAGGTTGGGGGAATACCGTTCGCCAAAAACATTTACCCCATGTGGGTCTTCGACCGCGAGACCCTTGCCTTTCTCGACGTAAATGAAGCGGCAGTCGAGCAATACGGTTATTCGCGGCGCGAGTTTTTACACATGACAATCGTTGACATCCGTCCACCTGAAGATGTACCTGACCTGCTCCGGCAGACGCATGTGTTGCGCCCGTTGGGCCCAAGCACAGGAGCGAACTGGCGCCATCGCGCCCGGAATGGATCGGTCTTTCCGGTCGCGATCACAAGTTGGGAGGTAACTTTTCACAACCACCCCGCCGAACTCGTACTGGCTCGAAGAGAAAAATAGGCACTGGAGCCCAAAGCGCAGAAATCTACCTCAAGGCGCAGGCGGAAGCCAAAAACCATCTCCTCTCCAAGAATCTCGAAGCAGCCGGTATGCCGGTAAAATACGCCGCCATGCCACTATTTACGCCATCCTGTTACCATCAACCGAGTACGTATGGCTCCATCCAATCCTCGCGACAAGACGGGCACGCTTCGCGCCGTAGTCCAGCTGGCACGGCCTTATAAGAAGCGCTTCATCGTGATTGCGCTGCTGGCTTTGCTGGGAACGGCCGCTGATTTACTTCAGCCTCTCATCTACCGCATCGCGATCAATGATGTGGCTGGTCTGTTTGTGGACCGTCAGGCAGAGGCGGACCATCCTACCGAGGCCGACAAACCGGACCAAGCCGGCAATCCTCAAGCCCAGCAGCCTGCCATCGAGCAACCGACAGTCCAGTCACCAACAGTTCATCAACCAGCGAATCCAAAGCCCTCAACCTCCGGCAGAAGGCGACGGCAACAGCAACAGGCATTGGAACGGACGCAGAAGACGAACCAAAAGCACCATACCGGCTTTGTGGCTCCGCCGGGCGTTGTTGCTCCGCGCACCAGCAGCCAAACTCTTGTCACTTTGCTGTGGGCGGCCGCCGGGCTCTTTGTGATCAGCGTGATCGGATACTATCTTTCATTATTGTCCGAGTATCAGAGCACGGTGGTGGCCAGCGACATTGAAGACAAGCTGATTCAATCGACCTTCGGACACGTCTTGCGCCTTCCCATTGAATTCTTTAGCCGCCGGGCCAGCGGAGGCTTGGCCAAGCGCATCGATCAATCGGACCAGGTGGCGCCCATAATTTCGGCGTTTTCGCAGCAGATTGCCCCGGAGGCCCTGCGGATCATAGGGATCTGCACCATCATGTTGTTCGAAAGCTGGCGGTTGGCCCTGGCTGCTCTCGCCATCCTGCCGCTCTACTACGTGATTACCAGGCGCGCCACGCAACGGTTGGAATCGGGCATGGACCAGTATTACAGCATGTGGGAAAAGGTCTCGGTGCGAATTCAAGATGCTTTGTCTGCCATCAAGACCGTGAAGCTTTCGGGGGCCGAACCGCGCGAGGTCGACAGCCTGCGGATGATATCGAAGGCCGCCTACGCCGACTATCTCCAGCGCGCCCGGCTGGGCAACCGATATCTGTTTCTGCAGAGAACACTCAATCATTTCAGCAAGGCCCTGGTGCTGGGATATGGCGGCTACATGGTTTTAGACCGCCAACTTACTCCTGGTGACGTGGTCATGTTTGTCGCGTACCTGGACCGGCTCTACGATCCCATTGATTCCTTGAGCAGCATCGCCGTGAGCCTCCAACAAAACCTGGCTTCCCTGGGCCGCGGGATTCGCCTGTTGCAAACCGGACCGGAGGAGGCCAGCGGCGCACCGTTGCTGCCCGGTCCCGGCAAGGTGGAGTTCCAGGATATTCGCTTCGAATACGTGGCACAACGAGAGGTCTTGCGCGGCCTCACATTTACCGTGGAGCCTGGCAAGGTGACGGCCATCGCCGGCCCCTCTGGGGCGGGCAAAACTACTGCTGCCGATTTGCTGCTGAAGTTATGGGAGCCGACATCAGGCGAGATCCGGATCGACGGGCAACCTCTCTCCCGACTCGATCCATCTTCCGTTCGCCGCGCAATCGGCATGGTGGCGGCAGATGGCGCGATTTTCCGTGGTACCCTCGCCGACAACATTCGCTACAAGCGCCCCACCGCTACCGACCAAGAAGTACACAGCGCTGCCTTGGCCGCCGGACTACAAAATACGCTGGATCGTCTGCCCGAAGGGCTGCAAAGCGAGCTGGGCGAGCGCGGATTGGGTCTCTCGGTAGGAGAACGGCAGAGGCTGCAGATCGCCCGTATCCTGGTTGACCAGCCGCGCATCCTGGTCTTGGATGAAGCCACCGCTAATCTCGACTACGCTACGGAGAATGAAGTCAAAGAGGCGCTCGACAAATTGAGACCGCGGCCTACCACGCTCCTGATCGCCCATCGCTATTCGATGGTGAAAGACGCCGACTACGTGATTGTCTTAGATGAAGGACGCATCCTGGAGCAAGGTACGCCCGATCAACTCATCGCATCCCAAGGCTGGTTCGCAAACCTTGCCGCGCAGTCGGCCCAGAGCACCACGGCGTAGCAGAGCCACAACCAACCCGTTCACCGCGAAGGACGCTAAGGGCGCAAAGGAAAACCCAAACCATAACCACAGCGCGGCGGAGCCGCAACCCAAAACCCAGCATGTACCTCGGAGGCGCGGAGAACAGCAAAAATCCAAGTCAACACCTCAACCACAGAGGACACGGAGGAGCACAGAGAAGAGCGCCTAAATTCTTCGCTGGAAAGCAAGATTTTTCAGGTTAGGAGTACTGAGGTGTGACGCTTTACGATTTCTTCTTGCTCTGCTTTGGCTGCGTAGCTAAAGGTGGGTCGTAGGCATCCGTTTCCGTCGTCTTCAAAATCTTGTATTTGACCTTTTGCGGCGAAACAAAATGCACTATTGAGCGCACGCTGTCAACAGCGGGCATGCCGCGCCGAAGTTGATTCTCTTCCAGGCTGGAAGGCTTCGTGGGCATGCCCTTTTGAGATTTTTTTGCTTTACCCGATTTTTTCTTTTGCGGTGTCGCCAAAGGAGTCATGGTCCTAGTTTGATCGATGTGACTGGATGAACTTCAAAGATGGTGGGCATGCGACTCTTTAAGCTCGGCGGGCCCGGGCGCTGCCCTGTGCTGTGCGTCGTATCAAAGAACAGCGAACCTTCGATCGTGACCGGAATGGGAGGCTGATAAAAATGGTACCCCGCTCCCGGCAATTTGGAGCCGAAGAACTTTTTGTAGGCATTTCGAGCGGTGTTGAGAGGCCCAAACGCAGGACTGTTCTGCGGAGGCAGTCCTGAAACCTCCATCGTCATATATTCTTCTTGCGGGGCCTGCTGACTCGGCCCGACAATCAGGTGAAAGTCATTATCCGCCTCGCGGCTGGCTGCGTATAAAAAACCCGAAACCCGAATGTTGCGCATTTCCTGCTTGACCCGTCCGGAGGTCGGCCCGGTTGGAATCTTTAGACTCTTCATCGTGTCGATGGACGGCAGCGACGCAATCAACGCATTCACATCCTTGAAATCTTCTATCGGCGCTTTGGCGATAGATAGCTTGGCTGCCTTGCGGTCTGTCCCGCCAAAGTTGTCGCCGGTCGAGGGCACACGGCGCACGGCGGAGGCCACGGCGGCCGCAGGGGGCTGCTTGGTTCTCAAGACCCTGCTCAATTCCAGCGCTGCTGGCGTTTTCTCGTAGGAGTCGACCTCCGTAGTCCTGATGATGTGATACTTACCCTTGAACATCTCAGTCTTGTGAATCGAATCAAGGGCCGGCATTCCGCGTTGCGTGGAATCCAGCGGTTTAGCAGCTTTCGCACCAGTAAGCGGTATTGTCTTTTCGGGCATTTGCTCTATCTCCTGTTCTATCTTGGCCTACATATGGAATCTGCCTTGTGAGTGGCTCGCTAATCATCAGCATTCTCCCACAAAAATGCAACTGCGAAAATTTCGGGAGGGCGATATGAAAGTGACGCTTTGAGGAAATTCCAACATTGATGCATACCCTTGCGTAGCTGTACGTTAGGAACCGAACTGAGCCCTAAGCGGTGGTCATTTTATATGCGGCTACGAAGATCATTTTCTATGCGCTCCACTTCGGCGGATGCTTAACTCACACTTTCAATTGCACCCGCCAGCGACATAGCTGTACGCCTTTCACGACAATTGTGGATTAATAAGACACTTGCCCTCAACCCCCGCAGCTACAGCTTCCAAGGCGCGATTCACTTCTCTCAAGCCATAGAATTTCAACGGAATCGCAGACCAAGGAGCGGAGCGCAAAGGATCGCTCATCAGACGCACCGATTTATAGAAGTGCGAAAAATCTGCGCCCCAACAACCGCGCACGTCGAGGTGCTTCTTGTTCAAGTCCAGATGCGGGTTGAAAGATACGTCGCCGACATTCGTGTATTGACCGACGATGACCACGCGTCCCGCGTCCCGCGTGTAGCGCATTGCGTCAACCACGGCGCCGGGATTGCCGGTGGCTTCGATCGTTACATCCGCGCCTCTGCCATCGGTAAGATCGCGGATCCACTCGACCCTTTCGGCTTCCTCGCAGGAGGTGAAATCCAAGGTCTTGTGCGCGCCTACCTGCATGGCAACCTGCAAACGGGCTGCTGGCGCTCCGATGCAAAAAACGCGATGGGCTCCGCGCAGCAATGCGCAAATAATGGCGGAGAGTCCCACCGGCCCGCTCCCAAGGACCAACACCTGGTCGCCAAGCGAGATGTCCGCGCGCTCCACTGCATGCACAGCCGTAGGCAAGGAACATCCCCCGGCCATGAATCTTTGCGCATCCACGCCCTTCAGGCTTAAGCAGCGTGTATTGGGCTTAAGATAAACCGATTGGGCCCACCCACCGGCCAAACCATCCATCACCCCATAGGTGACCCCGTAAACTTTTCTCTTCGGACACCGCGTGCTAGCCTTGGCCACCGCGCAGTGCCAGCACACGCCGCAGGTCCCATGAACATCGAGAAACGTGACCTCATCCCCCTCGCGAAATCGGCGCTCCTCTACGTCAACCATGTCGCCGCGTATCTTGCTCAACACTCCCACCGAGACGTGTCCTGGAATGATCGGATAGGGCACACCCGCCAACTGCCCCGCGTGCAAATGAACATCCGTGCCACAGACTTCGCTCAAGCGAACATCCAGCAGCGCTGAGTTCATTTCCAATTCGGGTTCTTCCAGCTCACGCACCTGTATCGGAAGAAATGGTTTTTCCATGACCGCTGCCAGGATTTTTCGCAAGGATACCTCCAGCCTTCTGGGCAAAAGATACAATGTACATTCATATTTGGCGTTACTTTCCGCCTTGGATGCTTGACAATAGCAAGAAAGTCTTTATGGCCACAGTAACTACTTCCACTCCGAACACTTCCACCCCGGTCGAGCATCCCCTGCGCAATCCGCATTATCGCCTTTTGCTGATCGGCAGCATGATCTCGTTCCTGGGCGATCAATTCTACATGGTGGCCTTGCCCTGGCTGATCTTGCAGCAAACGGGTTCGGCGGTGGCTATGGGCGGAGTCATGATGGCTGGATCCATTCCGCGTGCTCTTCTCATGCTCATGGGAGGAGTCGTCAGTGATCGCTTCTCTCCACGTAAGATCATGATGACTACGGCCACGACGCGTACCATCTGCGTAGCCGGGATTGCCATCCTCATCTGGACCCACGCGCTTCAGATGTGGGAACTCTATGCGCTAGCCATTGCATTTGGAGTGGCCGATGCCTTTGCCGCGCCCGCGGGATCGGCATACTTGCCTTTTCTATTGAAGCCTGAGCAGATGGTGCCGGCCTCTTCGATCAGCCAAAGCACCGCCCAGGTGATCACTATTGCCGGCCCGGTTCCTGTGGGATTTGTGATCAAGGCGCTGGGCGTTGCCTGGGCCTTCTTCCTGGATGCAATCAGCTTCCTGTTTATCATCGGCGCGCTATGGAAGCTGCCCGACCCGCCGAAGTCTCAGACGGCGCGGAAAGCCACGCTACCCGCGATTGCCGAGGGGATTGCCTACGTAGTAAAAGATGTGCCCCTACGTTCGTTGATGTTCCTGGCCATGATTATGAATTTCTGCGTTGCCGGGCCAGTTTCTCTCGGCCTGACTTACCTGACCAAAACCCGTTTTGGCTCGCCTGCCATCCTTGGCGCCCTGATGTCGGCGGTGGCCGCAGGCACTCTGTTGGGGGCGTTGCTGGCCGGCGTGTGGAAGGTTCGGCGGCGCGGCCTGATGATTCTTCTGGTCGCGGCCGCATTAGCTCCCTGCCTGGGGGCCATTGGCCTTGTGGGCACACCGTGGGCCATTGGCGCAGTTATGTTCGTGATCGGCCTCTTGGCCGGCTTTATGAACGTCCACATCAGCGCCTGGGTGATGCAGCGGATCGCCCCTGAGGTGCGCGGACGAGTTTCAAGCGTGCTGATGCTAGCCTCTTTTGGAATCATGCCCATCTCCTTCGCCCTGGCCGGATTCCTGGTTGCGTGGAGCCTGAAGTTCATGTTTGTACTTGCCGGTCTGGCGATGCTGCTGGCAGCCATTGGAGCGTCAATCCCGAAGTCGGTCCGGGAGATCGAATAAAACATACAATCGAAAATTAAAGGCATGGCGGAGAGAGAGGGATTTGACCTACAGAGTTCTTTGGAAGTCGTTGATTTCTGTTGGCTGGCCCTGCGCAAGGATCGCCGCGCCTGCCTGCCAAGACCGTGGAATACGAGGACGGCTGCGAGTTCCTCGAGGGATTGGCGAAGTACACCGGATATCGTCTCTTCCCGATAAGCGGTGATCGCAACACTCCGAATCGCAATCTGTGTCTCTACCTACCAAAGAACTGCAAGAGGTTGCCGTCATCATCGCGAATGGCGAACATGCGGCACTGCATGGCAGAATCAAAGAAGGGCTCAAATGCGATGGTTACATGTCGTGACTTCAACTGCTTCAATGCCGAATCCAGATCATCCACGAAAATACCGGACTTGAAGATTCCATGCACCTGGTGGCTGCCTTTCAGTTCAGGCGCTAACTTTGACAACGATACTGCATCGGCAAGCCAGATCAACTCCACACTGAATCCATTTCCTTGAAGAATCGTGACAGCAGATTTCTTGTCGGCTGACGTCGAGTGCTTCACGATTTTGAGCCCCAGCTTCTCTACGTACCAGTTGGCGCTCGCATCTAGATTCGGTACAGATATTGCCACAAATCCGCCGCTAACGGCAGCGAAAGGAGGATTCATCGGCTTGTTCGCCTCAGCTTCGGAGTGAGTTATCTGCGCCATGGCGCATGCGTTAAACAACAGAGCAAGGATTGCCGCCAACGATTTCATCAATTTACCTTTCATTTGGACGATCCTTTCTGAACAGTATATTGTTTCTCAAGGCCATCGACGATTCGGTGGTCGGTGGACTTCATGACCGTGCTCTGAGTTCGGGGCAAAGGTTCCGAACTTTGAACATCGTAGACGATTTGACGCGCGAAGCCATAGCCATCGAAGTGGATACTTCGCTGGGTAGACGGAGGGTAGTGCGGGTGCTAAACGAGTTGAAGATGCAACACGGGCTGCTCGTAAATGCAATAAAAATATGGGTTATGGCGGAGAGAGAGGGATTCGAACCCCCGATACCCGTAAAGGTATGCCTGCTTTCGAGGCAGGTGCCTTCAACCACTCGGCCATCTCTCCGCGCCCCAAATGGGTGTCCGAATAATTTTATCAGGTGCAGACGCCAACCCGCGCCCACACGCTGCAGCCTGTGCTCGAGCGTAGAAAAGAGCTTGCTCAGAGCAAGGCGAATAGGCGGCACTTAAGCGTGCTCCGGTCAAAGTGATCTGTGAGATTCGCGTAATCAGCGGCGAATTCGAGTCTTCAAATTATGGCAATTTTGGCATTTATGGCAATTTTGGCAATC
>Ga0070730_10005590_pt1 | contig 10826 bp, 7 predicted proteins | sample Coa_R1_3_FD_66447 | JGI IMG/M metagenome (GOLD analysis project Ga0070730, IMG submission 66447) | Surface soil microbial communities from Centralia Pennsylvania, which are recovering from an underground coalmine fire - Coalmine... | ecosystem: Environmental > Terrestrial > Soil > Unclassified ... | reverse complement strand
CTATCACTCGCATAGTCACGCCCTTTCAACACTCTGTCTGGCCTATCTGCCCGCACTCGCAGTTGAAGTTCTGTTGATCGTGTTGTCGCGCGAGCCGCAGTTGCCTCAGCCCTTTCCTTATACCTGGCAATGGGGATGGCTCCTGCTCGCGCTGGTCGGATTCGGCTATCTGCTGCTCTTTCTGGCCGCTCGCTATAAACACCTTCTCGTCTATCAACATATCATGGCAACTGTGAAAACCGCATTCTCCCATCCCTATGCGCTACCCCCTGCCCTCAATCCAACCCTCAATCCAAAACAGGTCGGTTTACCGAGGGCCGTCAGGTCAAATCCCGCTGATTTATCAGCTTCTGCTCAGCCCATTGCATCGACTGAACTCACTATTGATGACTATAAGCAGTCCCTGCTATCCGATTATCGGCAGCGTGTGCTCAACTGGCTATGCACCCACTGGGGCCTGGTGCTGCTCATGCTGATCGCGATCCCGCTCATCAGTTACAATCTTGCCTACGAGCCGTACTGGCAGGACGAGTTGACGAGCTACTTCGCGGCGAAGGGCATCCTGGCCACTGGCCTGCCGGTCCTGCCCTCCGGCTTCCTCTATCCCAAGGGAGAACTCTATTCTTACCTGCTGGCACTGAGCATGGCCATCTTTGGGGAGCAGGGTGGGAATCTCCGCCTGGTGAGCGTCGCCGCCTACCTGATCAGTTTGCCGTTGCTCTACCGCGTTGGCGCTTACTTTTTTGAGCGCAAGATCGCGCTACTGGCAACAGCCATGCTGGCCTTTTCGCCTTTCGCTCTGCAGTGGGGTCGCGCCGTGCGCATGTACGAACTCGCTCAGCTGTTCACGATCGTGGTGGTCTACCTGTTTTTTAAAGCTATCCAGGAGCGGAAACATCCCCATCTGATCTACCTGGCCGTGGGTAGCCTGATTTTGACGTATCTGAGCCATGAAGAGATCTTTATTATGATGCCAGCGCTGGTCGTATGTGTCTTGCTTGCCAGCCGCGATGCCACCCACCGCCTGCCAGCCGTGCTCTATCAGAAACACTGGTGGATCGCGTCACTGCTCGGCGTAAGTATTATCATGGGCCAGCTGATCATCGCCAAGGTCACGCATCCGCCCATCCTGGGCACAGATCAGAGCCAGGAGCCGTTGATTCAATTCACGGTGGAGAATCTGCCCTTCTACTTTAAGCTGCTCTTCTTGCCGACGGTGCTCAGTTACACCCAGCCCTTGATTACCATCAACTCGCTGCTGGCTGTGCTCGGCTGCATCTGGGCCCTGCGCAGTGGAGATAGTCGAGCACGCTATTGTGCGCTCTTCCTGACCATCTCCTTTCTCACGCTGGTACTGATCTTCACAGCCACGGCGGATCGCTACATCTATACGCTCCTGCCAGTCTATTACCTGATGGGGGCCTATGCCCTGCTGACCGCGCTGCGCGCCCTCTGGCAGCCGTTATTAACCGCAGCCTCACTCTCTGCCTCTCGCGTAGGAGGACCCATTGCGGGCCTCGGACAGACCACGCAAACCAAACCAAACCAGGCCCTCCAGGGTTTCCGTAACCCGGTACAGGCCACACGCCTCATGGCAATGGCGACCATCATACTGGTCTGCGCCAGCGTTGTGTTGCTACCCATCTTGCCGCTCGATAGTTATAGCCTCTTCCTCAGCAAACAGGCTGGCCTCTCCTATCATCGCCACTATGCCGACTACGATGATGTCGCGACCTATGTCCACCAGCACTGGAAGGAGGGTGATATCGTGATCTCGGTCTCACCGGCCATCTCTATCCTCTACTATGTTGGTCACGTGGACTACTTTTTCTCGATGGATCGTGCCCTCTACCTCTTCGAGAAGGGGACAGCCATCACCGATACGCCGACTGGCTCTCATCCGCTGCTCAATCAGGGCGAACTGGAGACCGTGCTCGCCACCCACGCGCGCATCTGGCTGATCACCGATAATGGCAGCTATCGCTCGGCGATCCGCAGAACCCAACGCTTCGTCTTCCCGCACGACTTCTATATAGCGTATAGAGGATATGGGGCAACGGTGTATTTCCGTGGGGGCTGAGTTTTACCATTTCCCAGTTCAATCCATCACGCCATCTCCTCAGGTGATACAATAAAGAAGAAACTCTATGGAGAAGGTTTACTGCCATGACCCTGGGAAAAGGTTCCACAACTCAAACCCTCACCGAGGAGGATGTCCGGCCACTGCTGGCTCAGGCCTTTGCCGATGTTACGCTGGACCATAAGCGTGTTCTAGTGATTATCCCCGATGGCACACGCACAGCCCCCATCTCGTTGATGTTCCGCCTGCTCTATGAACAACTGGGGGCACGCGTCGAGCGCCTCGATTACCTGATCGCGCTCGGCACGCACCAGCCGATGTCGGAGCAGGCCATCGACACCCTGGTTGGCGTCCCGGCTGCCGAACGAGCTGCGCGCTACCCCAACGTCCATATCTTCAATCACCACTGGTCCGACCCACAGGCCTTGCAGACGATTGGCATTATCTCGTCGCAGGAGGCTGAGCGTCTCACCGAGGGGCTGCTCTCCGAAGAGGTGCCGGTGACACTCAATCGCATGATCTTTGATTACGATCAGTTGCTGATCTGCGGCCCGGTCTTCCCACACGAGGTCGCGGGCTTCTCAGGCGGCGCCAAATATCTCTTCCCCGGTATCGCGGGCCCCGATATTATCAACTTCACGCACTGGCTGGGCGCGCGCATCACCAGTATGCACACGATCGGCGTGAAGGACACACTGGTACGCCGCGTCATCCATCGGGGCGCGACATTTGTGCCGAAGCCACTGCTCTGCCTGGCGATGGTGCTCCAGGGCCATGACTTCCACGGCCTCTATATCGGCTCCTACCTTGAGGCCTTCGATCAGGCGGCCGATCTTTCCGCGCAGCTCAATATTATCATGAAGCCACGCCCCTTCCGCCGCGTCCTCTCCGCGCCATCGACGATGTATGATGACCTGTGGACGGCGGCCAAGGCGATGTATAAAACGGAGCCAGTCATCGCGGATGGCGGGGAGGTGATTATCTACGCCCCCCACATCACGGAGGTCTCCTATACTCATGGCAGGTTGATCGATCAGGTCGGCTATCATGTGCGCGACTACTTCCTCAAGCAGTGGGAGCGTTTCAAAGACGTGCCGGGCACCATCCTGGCCCATAGCACGCACGTGAAGGGCGCTGGAACCTACGACGCCACGACCGGCACTGAGCGGCCCCGCATCCAGGTAACGCTGGCCACCAGCATTCCTGAGGAGCGTTGTCGCCGCATCAACCTGGGCTATGCCGACTACCATAGCATCGATCCGCGCGAGTGGCAGGACCGCGAGGACGAGGGTCTCCTCTTCGTGCCACACGCAGGTGAAATGCTCTATCGTCTCCAATCATAAAGAAGGAAAGAAGATCTCCCAACAACACGTGAAAAAGGACCACACTCTGACTAAATTAATCTGAATATAATATGACATCTATTGGCATATCTCGGATCCACATAAATCCTTCTATGGAAGAAGAAGTGATGTGACTGCCATCAGGAGAGGCCAGGATACGGCTGGTAAATGATGTGTCGAGCTACAAGGAGTGAGAACGGGTTTTTCTATTGGTACCTTGCCCGCTTGTGAAGCATATTCTAGGGCAGTAACAAATGCCACTATACTCTCGAAACGGTGTTGTGGGTCTTTCGAGAGCGCTCTCAGGATGACCTGTTCTAGTTCTAGGGGAAGATCAGGTACCCATTTCCGTAAAGCGGGAGGTGGGGTTACAAGATGGTACTTTGCTATCTCCAAAGAGGAAGAGCCGTGAAAGGGGCGTCGTCCACACAACCATTCATACACCACAATCGCCAGGGCATATTGGTCGGAAGCGGTGCACGGTTTCCCCAGATACTGCTCAGGAGCCATATAATGGGGAGTACCAGCGGTATCCAGCGTCTGGAGTGAGGTGGTACGGTGAGCCAGGGTAGCACTCCCAAAATCGCTGAGTAGTAATCTCCCTTGATCGTCAAGCAGCATGTTTTCTGGCTTGATGTCACGATGAATGATCCTGGCCATATGTGCATGCTGTAATGCAGCTGCTATCTGTCTGGCATACAAAATGATTTGTGAGAAAGAGAGGATGGAGCCACGCGGATAGCGATCTCGTAAGGTCCCGTTGACAGCGTATTCCATCACGAAGAAGGGAGTTGTTCCCTCAAAACCAAAATCGATGACGGGGAGAATGTGTGGATGTTTTAAGCGGGCAAGGAGTTGTGCTTCCCGGAGAAACTTCTCAAGATCTTGAGGAGTCAGCCGTCCTCGCAGCAGTTTGATGGCAGTGAACGTTTTGAGATGAAGGTGTTCAGCAAGATACACCTCTGCAACCCCCCCTCTCCCAAGCACCTTGAGCAAACGATAATTTCCAAGCCGTTGTCCTTTTCGAAGATCCATCCATCAACTCCTCTTTATAGATAGTTCCCATTCTCTATGAAGAACACCCTTTTTTCGTAGATTGTGTTCTTTGCTTTTTCTGTCTAAAAACAGCATGTCGGTTCTACACCCATTACCTTTAGCATCGAACTGCAGGATTTTTCCCTGATGGAGATATAATAGGCTCTGTTATGTCGAGTTCAGCTAGACATCCACTATCCAAATCAGGAGAGGGAGAGAGAAACATGGATAGTTCTGAAAGTCTACCGTTTGGAGAATTATTACGGATGTTCCGCGAACGCAGGAACCCAAAACTCAGCCAACAAGGGCTAGCCAGGGCTATGAGCGTGGACCGACAAACCATTGTCGCCTGGGAAACAGGAAAATACCTTCCCAAAGATAGAACTCGTATCATCGAGCTTGCTGAGAAACTCCATCTGGATGAACCAGAGATGAATCAGTTACTTCAGGCTGCGTTGCTAGAGCCACTTCCTCCCTGGTATGTTCCCTATCATAGAAATCTCCTATTTACAGGGCGGGAAGGGCTATTACAGGAAATACATCAGAAGTTGCTTCCAGAATCGGTTGTGCGATCATCACAACCGTGTGCAGTCAATGGGTTGGGAGGAATCGGCAAAACCCAAACGGCGCTGGAATACGCGTATCGCTACCGACATGACTACTCCGCCGTCCTCTGGCTTCAGGCTGATTCGCACGAAGTTTTGATCTCCTCATGTACTCAACTTGCCCAAGAAATGGATTTACCGGAGCGCAATGAAGCCGATCAAGCCAAAGTGGTCGCCGGGTTCAGACGGTGGCTCAAACGAAAGACACGCTGGTTACTGATCCTTGATAACGTCGAAGATCTCTGCGTGGTCAAAGAGTTCCTTCCTCCAGGGTATCATGGCTATGTTCTCCTCACGACACGAGCATCTATGACTGAACCTGTTGCGCTCGCCTATGCCCTGGAACCAATGTCAGAGCAAGAGGGAATACTCTTTCTGCTCCGCCGGGCTGGGATGCTCTCCTATGAGGCTCGGCTGGAGCAAGCATCTCCAGCCGACTCTGTTCATGCGAAAAGGCTATGGGAGGAGGTTGAGGGGTTGCCCCTTGCCCTCGATCAGATTGGGGCATACATTCACGCAAGTCGATGTAGCCTGGCGTACTACCAGAACCTGTATACGGATCAGCAACGACGTCCTGATCTCTTGAAACTACGGGGAAAAATGCCACCTGGACATCCCGAATCAGTTGTGACAACCCTCTCGGTTGCCTTTGAGAAGATTCAACGGCTCGATCCGGTGGCAGTTGAAGTGCTCCAGGTCTGCGCATTTCTTCATCCCAAGGCGATCCCTGTGGAGATCATCACCAGGGGAGGAGACGCTCTTGGTAACGGGCTTTCATCTCTGATGAAAGATCCATTACTCCTGGATCAGACTATCGATCTCTTACAGACGTACTCTTTGGTACGTCGAGATGCTCAAGAGAATACGCTCTCGATCCATCGGCTGGTACAAACTGTGTTGCAAGATTCCCTCTCAGAGCAGGAACGGCGCCGATGGGCCATACGAACTACTGGGGCACTCAACCTGCTCTTTCCTGAAAAGGAATATGGGCAATGGAACATCTGTGAACGTCTTGTACCCCATATAGTAGTATGTACACAATTAGCGGAAACCTGGGAAAGAAGCGAGAAGCATATCGCAACGCTGCTCACCAAGATGGCCACCTACTTGCGACACCACACTGCTTATAACGAAGTAGAAATGCTCTACAAGCAAGCACTACGCATTCGAGAGCACATATTTGGGGTGAACCATCCTCCAGCAATTCGTCCGCTGACTCATCTACGCGTTCTCTCTATCGAACAAGATCAGGAGGTGGAAGAAGGAAAGATCTTCCAGCGAGTATTGTCCATGTGGGAGCAAGCCCTGGGAGCTGATCATCCTGAGGTAATGCGCACACTCAACGCGCTAGCCATCCTCCACTACAGGAAAGAGCAGTACAATCAGGCGATGTTGTTCTACCGACAGACATTACATATGGGAAGGCAGATTCTCGGATCGGATCATCCTGAAGTAACCATCCCACTTGATGGATTAGGCAGACTCCAGGAGAACTATATCAAAGTAGAGTCGTTCTACCAACGCGCTCTACGCATCTGGGATCATCTTCTCGGACCTGACCACCCTCAGGTCGCTTTTGCCCTCCATCATCTTACTGATCTCTCCCCTCATCCAAGCGGCTCCTCCTACGAGATGCGACTTTTTCCGCAGGCATTGCCTATTAGAGAGTCAGTTTTAGGATCTGACTCTCCTCAAGGAACTGGAGTGAGGCAAGGGAAAGATTTGCTCTCAAAAGAGGGTTGATACAGATAGGCTCTATCGGCATGACAATGGAGCCCAGGTATGGGCCAGGAAAATATATCATTGAATAGAGATAAAGTTGGCTCTCCCTCATTTTCCGTGAAAGCTCTAGCATAGCTGCGGAGCCGAGGTGCAGGAGCAGGTGTTGCAACATCTTTCCATTTTTGTGCATCTGCCCAAACATTCTCGATTCACGGAAAGTGAGGGAGAGCCCAATTCCTCCTTGGTCCAGGTAGGAGGCAAACAGGAACGGTTCTTTTGCCGCTTGGGGTGGAAGGCGGATGACCGCGACTGCACCCAAGGTTGCATGAATCCAGGCGATAAGCCGCAATCCCTAATAAGCTGCATCTAAACGGATAAAGCGCGGGCGGATCTGATAGAGACGCACAGACTATGCCAACAGAGGCCGCGCGAAGGGAGCATCATGGACATTGGCGGGCGAGAGGAGAAAGAAGAGTGGCAAACCGGAACCGCGACAGATCAGCGTATGGAGAGTCTGGACATAAGAAAGTGATATGGAGAAAGATTGAGATCCTCCAGAAGAAGGGGGGATGAGGAGAGAAAAATCACCCGCGAACTTTTCAGTTCATCCTCTCAACTGAAAACCCCGCAGGCAATTTTTACGAGCACAGAAGATTGTCCTCTTTCTGAGTTAATATCTGCTTAAACTCTTTTAACAGCTATCTCATGACTTTTCCGGTTCTATTGATCCGTGGGAGAAACCGTCTGATAGATCGTGATTTGCATCCCATCTGGAGGTTCTACCCGCGCATTGCAATCTCCCCATGGCATCGTTTTTGGTTGAGAAAGAACCAGTGCGCCTGCCTGCTGGAACATTTCAGTAGCTGCCTCGACATCTTGAACCGAAAACGCTAAACGAACGGGGCCACTAACGCGCTTGCCGACTTCCATCTGGTCAACAAAGACAGCTTGAGAGGCATCAAAAAGCTCAAGTGTGGTGTGAGGTCCCAGAGTCAGGATGAAGCCACTGCCCTCTGGGGTCTGCCATTGCTCGACGACCGGGAGACCCAGCCGATCGCGGTAGAATTGGACAACTTCGTCAAAGTGTTCAACGGTAAGAACAATACGAACTTCACGGACGGAATCGTGAAATGCCATGAGAATCTTCCTTTCATTGACAAAAAACATCTTACGTGGTCAAGTGCGTGTTTACCATACGTATGTACAAGAAATCATTTTTGGTTCTTCTCGTACGCAAAGAGGTTGTTCTGGAAAAGAGTAAAAGCCCTTCCTGTTCTCTCTCCTCACTCTCTTGCCTGCTATGATAACAGGGAAGAACCCACCAGTGAATGCCGGATACAAAGAAATATGCTATATTTTCCTCAAAACGAAAAGGAAAAAACGCTCATGACTTCGCAATCAGAAAAACCGCTTGATAACACCAACTGGCAGATCTTGCGTGAACTTCAACGCGATGGGCGCCTCTCTTACAACGAGTTAGGCCGACGCGTGGGATTGTCCGGTCCAGGTGCAGCCGAGCGGGTGCACAAATTAGAGGATGCAGGTGTTCTTAGCAGTTACGGCGCACAGATAGACCCAACGAAAGTCGGTTTGCCGTTGCTGGCATTCATCCAATTACGTTGTGCTCCCGGTCAATGCCTCTTCAAAACGGGCAGTGCCAAGGAGTTTCCAGAAGTGCTGGAGATGCATAAACTGAGTGGGAGCCATTGTGCCCTTCTGAAGGTAGCAGTCTCTTCGACGCAACATTTGGAAGCCATCAACGAACGGTTAGGGAAATATGGGAATCAGATCACCAATATTGTCACTTCGAGTGTGTTGACGCATCGAATCATTGACTGGGAACAGCCTGAAGTGGACCTCAGCCCTCCTCTTCCTCAAGGGTGGATCGAGTAAAGAGAAGCGTTTTTCTAACTTGACAGGACAGGATAAGCTGATCAAAAGTGTGCTCTGACACATAAGTGGAAGCTGCTATGAGTTAGGAAACGCCCTCCCGCATCTCAAAGCACGAGCAAAACGAATTATTACAAAGAGATGCATTACAAGAAGCAGGATGTGAGAAGTATTTCAGTGATGTCATGACGGAGGCAAAATTTGAGCGCAAGGGCCTGGATGAAGCGCTGGCGCAACTTCGATGATCCTGAGAAATGACTTGTCAGTATCAGCGTGATCAACGGGATCTTGAAGCTGAGAAATGATTTCTCCCGAAGTTTGTCTTTTTTCAAGACCATCGAGGTTGCGCCAGAGCCGATTAAGGTCAGAATTTACACCGATGTCAAATCAGACACATCCACGCTGGAGAGGTTTTGAGCGATCTCTGGCATGCCATGGTAGCGCCATAATAACGGTCGTTCACACCTCTATACATTTCCTTGTCCTTTCTCAGTGTTAGAATTGACCAAAAAGGCAAGGTTTTTGGCAAGTCAAGCTTGCTTTCCAGTTCTGATATTGGTGGCAGTTGTAGGCGAGATTGCCCACAGAAGCATGCCAATGTAAACAAGCTGCTCAGGAATGCGAAGCCAAAGGGGGGTTGCTGGCTCCCCAAGGAGCGGAATGCCTCTCAGAGCAGCATACACATTGGCGGGGAACATCCCAATGAGCAGGAGGATCAAGCATACTCCGGCAACCCGTCTTGTCGCTGGAAGAAGCAAGCCTATTGCTCCCAAGAATTCCAGGATGCCTGCGAGAAAGACGATTTGCGCCGGGAAAGGGACAAACCCTGGAACCATTTTGATCAAATCGTCTTTCACGGGAGAGACAAAATGGCTGCCAGCCGTAAAGAGAAAAAAGCCTGCCATCGCATATCCCGCACACTTTTTCAAATCACTAAATGCAGGGATGCCCAGTCGCCCCAAGACTGCCAGGATAAGGAATGCCACCCCCATAAGAAGGAGCGTTATGAACATGTTGATAAAGGAAACCATAAGTTGTACCTACTTTCTACGGGAGAACGTCTCCGTGCCTTTATTTAACACTGTTAATTTAATAGTAAAATTTTTTACCCTGGGTTTTGCTAGAGCTGTGCCTGTTTTTCACATCTCAGGCCCGAGTGGCATTGGTGGAAGCTCGGGTTGGCCTGTGGGCTGTCGAGACGACCACACTCCAAAACCGAGCCAGGCCAACCCGAGAAGGAACAGCACGGTGCCAGTCGTGCCAACCACCGGTGGCAGGAAGGGAGCGGCTAAGCTGAGTACTACCCCAACGACGAGCGGTAAACCTACCCAGCGCGTTAAGACGGTGGCGCGCAGCATCGTGACGCCGAGCGATACGCTACCAACTAATCCTAGCAGACCTCCGACAAGAACAAAGATCACTAATCCTTGTGGAGGCGACCCTTTCACGAGGGAAGGGGCCGCTGATGCGAGGAACGGCAGAATGAAGGCTTCGACGGTATCAATGACTACTCCCTGGGTGAGGATGTAGACAAGTATGAACAGGAAACCGATCAGCCCTAAGAGACCTGTTCGTTGGGCTTGTCTGCTATACACACCAGGCAACCCTACGACGATCAATATGTCGCCAATGATGCGAAGCAGAGCCGCTGTGGCGGCGATAGAGCTGCTAGGATCTTCACCAGTGAAGAAGACGGGAACGGCAGCAAGAGCAGCGAACAAGCCCCCTATGAGTAAGCTGATCCCGCTCAATCGATACAGTGTTGTTGATGACATGGTTTTTTTCCTCTGTGTGTGATGGGTCAAGCATTTCCGAAAATCCAGGCAATAGCGAAGACCCGCATTCCGGTTTCACTCGTCGCCTGCGTTTACTCGCCCGAGAGCCGTGCGACAACGGGCGCAAAGGTTTCCAGGTCCTGTTCTAAGACACTGATGTAAGAAATGCCAAAGCGCTCACGGTTAGCTAGCACCTGTTCGCAGATCTGATCCACCGAGCCAACCAGGGTATAAATGCCTTGAGGGGCCTGCTGCTCTCCGGTGGTCCGAGACTGAAAGAACGCAGCGATCCTTGGATCGAGTCGCTGTTCTCTCTCCGTCTTGACCCCTCCAATCACAAAGTTGCCCATCTCAATCTGGGCGAAGCGGTCTCCTG
>Ga0070730_10005589_pt1 | contig 10830 bp, 7 predicted proteins | sample Coa_R1_3_FD_66447 | JGI IMG/M metagenome (GOLD analysis project Ga0070730, IMG submission 66447) | Surface soil microbial communities from Centralia Pennsylvania, which are recovering from an underground coalmine fire - Coalmine... | ecosystem: Environmental > Terrestrial > Soil > Unclassified ... | reverse complement strand
GTGTTCGCGCTGAAGGTGGTGCTGGTCAATGTAAGCGAGGCGCTGTCGTTGTGAACACCGCCGCCTGATTTGGCCGAATTGTTATTCAGTGTGACGTCCATCAGGGCTGCCGTGCCATTCAGATTATTCAACCCGCCGCCCGCGTCGAGCGCGCGGTTGCCGGTGAGGGCGCTTTCGGTCATGGTCAGCGTGCCATTGTCGTTCTCTATCCCGCCGCCGATCGTCCCGGCCGTGTTACTGACGAGGGTCGTATTCGACAGGGTTGTCCTGGCGTAGGTGTTCTCGATGCCGCCGCCGCTGAGCTTGGCTGCATTGTCGCTGAGGGTCGTGCCGACCAGGGTCACCGTGCTGTAGGCGTTTTCAATGCCGCCGCCAGAATCAATGGCCCGGTTGTGGCTGAGGAAAACGTTGGTCAGGGCAGTGGTGCTGCCGTATTCGTTATCAATGGCGCCCCCGAACACGGCCAGGTTGCCCACCAGCGCGCCGCCCGTCATGGCAACGGCCGAGGTGTTTGCGCTGGCGATGCCCCCGCCGGTGCTGGCCAAGTTACCGGTGAGCGTGACGTTGGTCAGGATGGCGGAACCGGTGTCATTGTGAATGCCGCCACCCGAGTCGTTGGCGGTATTGCTGATGAGTGTCGTGTTGGTCAGTGTGATGGCGCTGGTGGCGTTATCTATGCCGCCGCCCGTTACGGCCGTCGCCGAGTTGCCGCTCAGCGCGCTGCCCGCCACGGTCACCGTGCCGCTAATCACAAATATGCCCCCGCCGCTGTCCGCCGTGTTGCTCATCAGCGTGGACTGCGTGATGGCCACGGCGCCCTGGTAGTTGTCTATTCCGCCGCCAAACGTGTCCACGTGGCTGTCGGGGTTGTGGGCCGAGTTGCCGGTGAGCGCGGCATTGTTCAGCGTGACGCTGGCAATGCTGTTATAGATGCCGCCCCCGGCGTACGTGGCCAAATTGCCGCTCAGCAGCGCTGGCGCGCCGGCCGACACGAGCGTGACCGTGGCGCCTTGCGATACGTATAGCCCGCCGCCAAAGCGAGCGGTGTTGCTGGTGATAGACCCGCCTGTGATGGAGACCTGGGCCTGCTCGCCCACCCAAATGGCGCCCCCGAAGCCGGTGACGGTGTTAATCGCCTGGTTGTCGCGAAATGTGCTGTCATTGACCGTTACGCGCGCGTTGCCAAAATTGGCAAACAGCGCCCCGGCGCTGCCGCCGGTGTTGCCCTTGAGCTGGCTGCTGGTAATGGTCACTGGCCCGTCGCTAAAGATGGCGCCCCCGCTGTGGCTGCTATCGGTTTGGCTGTTTTGGATCGTGCTGTGATCCACGATCAGCGCCCCATGGCTGGCAATCGCGCCGCCGTCGCCGCCGGTGCTGGCCGCGCGGTCCAGCACAATGTGCTGCAGGGTCAAGCTGGCGCCGCTGTTGACCACGAACAGGCGCGTGCCCAAGCTGCCGGTTAGCGTGATGGCGTCACCGCCGTTGAGCGTGATAGCCTGAGCAATCGTTTTGACGGTGGTGATGGGGATGGTCCTTGGGCCGCCGCAGTTGAACGTGATGGTGCCGCCGGCGGCCAGCGCCGTATCCAAGTCGCTTTCGGTGCAGCTGCCGCCCACTGTTGCGTCGCCAGGCGCATGGGCGACCGGCGCGGCCTGCACTGGGCCGGCCAGCAACAGCCCCACCAGCAGCAGGGCCAGCACGGCCGGCCGGCCGTGACGCACGGCCCGCCGCGCTGCCATCACGCCACCTTTGCGGAATTTCCCAGTCATTGGGATACTATAAACAGGGGTCGTCACATGATCACAACAGGAACGCAACGAAGCGCCCGTGACTGAGCTAAAACTGTTTCTATTTGGCGCACCGCGCCTGGAATACCAGAATCGAGCCATCCGCGTCGAGCGCCGCAAGGCCCTGGCCCTGGCGGCCTATCTGGCCCTGGCCGAGCAGCCGCAGAGCCGGGAGGCCATCGCCACGCTGCTGTGGCCAGACCTGGGCCAGGTCCAGGCCCACGCGGCGCTGCGCAGCACCCTGCCGGCGCTGACCACCCACAGCCCGGTGCCGTGGCTGGAGGTGGACCGGACGACACTGGCGGTGGCGCGCGAGGCCATTTGGGTGGATGTGAACGAGTTTCGGCGACTGCTGGCCCTGAGCCGCCGCCATGGGCATGGCCCGGAGGCCGTGTGCGCCGAATGCATCCCCCTGCTGACCCAGGCTTTGGCGCTGTACAGCGGCGATTTCATGGCTGGCTTCAGCCTGTCGGACAGCGCCGAATACGACAACTGGCAGGCCATGCAGCGCGAGGGACTGCGGCGCGAGCTGGCCGGCTTCCTACGGCGCGCCTCCATCCATTTCGCTGAGGCGGGTGAGATTGGAACGGCGATCGACTACGCGCGCCGCTGGCTGGCGCTGGATACGCTGCATGAGCCGGCGCACCGCCAACTCATGCGTTTGTATGCCGCCAGCGGCCAACGAACAGAGGCGCTGCGCCAATACCGGCAGTGTGTAGAGCTGCTGGAGGTCGAGCTGGCCACCCCGCCCGAGGAGGAAACCACGGCGCTTTACGCCGCCATCCAGGCCGATGCGCCGGTCTCGCTGCATCCGCAGGCCGCCGGCGAGGCGCCGGCCTCCAGCCTGCTGCCGGCCCTGCCGGCCTTGATCGTCGGGCGCGAAGGGGCGCTGGACGAGATCAAGCAGCGTGTGGGGCTGGGCGCCAGCCCGATGCGCCCGCTGACCGTGATCCAGGGTTGGCCGGGGGTCGGCAAGAGCACGAGCGTGGCGGCGCTGGCGCACGACGGCGAGGTCGCCCGGCAATTTCAAGACGGGGTGCTGTGGGCGTCGTTGGGTGAAACGCCCAGCCTGCTCAGCCAGTTGCTGGTGTGGGCCCAGGCGCTCAACCTGGCCGAGCCGGGCCGCGCACGCTCCATCGAAGAGCTCACCACCCAGCTCTCGGCCCGGCTGCGCGACAAACGGATGCTGCTGATCCTGGATGATGTGTGGCAGGTGGAGCACGCGCAGCCGTTCCGAATTGGCGGCCAGGCCTGCGCCCTGGTGATGACCACCCGCCTGAACGAGGTGGCGCAGGCGCTGGCTCCCACCGCGCACGACGTGTACCGGCTGCCGGTGCTGTCGGAGGCCAAGGCGCTGGAGCTATTGGCGAAGCTCACGCCGGAGACGGTGAACGAACATCCGGACGAATCCACCGAATTAGTGCGCGACCTGGAGGGCCTGCCGCTGGCCATCCAGGTGGCTGGGCGTCTGCTGGCCTCCGAAGCACGGCTGGGCTGGGGCGTGTCGGACCTGCTGGCCGAGCTGCGCTCGGGCGCCAACCTGCTGCAGGCGCCTATCCCCGGCGAAGCGGCGGCCGGCAGCGGCGCCAGCTCGCCCACGGTGACGGCGTTGCTCAAGCGCAGCACCGACTCGCTGGAGGCGACCGTGCGCGAGCGCTTTGCCTTGCTGGGCCTCTTTGCGCCCAAGCCGGCCACCTTTGGGCTGGAGGCGCTGGCGGTGGCCTGGGAGGTTAAGGATCCCCGCCCGACGGCGCGCACGTTGGTGGCGCGCGGCTTATTGGAACCCATCAGCGGCGGCCGATTTCAGGCGCACGCGCTGTTGATGTGGCACGCGCGCGCGCTGCTGGAAGAGATCGAGAAATAATGCTCGCGGCTGCCCCGCGCGTGCAGACCATCCGCCAGCGACTGGCCCGTCACTATCTCAACGAGCTGCAGGCGGCCAGCGCCGCGTTTGGCAGCGGGCATGACCACAGCGCCTATGGGCTGGAGCGCTTCGACCGCGAGTGGCCGCAGATCAAGCACTGGCAAACCTGGTCCGCGGCGCAGAGCGAGCACGACCCGGACTCGGCCAGCCTGTGCGCGCATTTCCCACCCGCCGGGGCCGAGCTGCTGGCGCTGCGCCAGACGCCACAGGAGCGGATTGCCTGGCTGACGGCCGGCCTGCGCGCGGCGCGCCGGATCGGCGACCGGCGGACGGAAGCGGAGTGCCTGTTTCTGATGGCCTGGGCGCTGCACAAGCAGGCCACAATCGACGAGGCCGCGGCCATGGGGCGCCAGGCGCTGGCGCTGGCGGAAGCGATTGGCGACCGGGTGGTGACCGGCCGCAGCCTGCACTTGCTAGGTGAGATCGCCGTGCGGCGCGGCGAGTTTGGGGAGGCCCAGCGACTGCACACGCGCGGCCTGGACCTGCTGCGCGCCGCCGGGGACCAGGCACACCTGGCCGAGGTGTATTTCAGCCTGAGCGAGCTGGCCTATTTGCAGGGCGACTTCGCCAGTGCACGCGAGTATGCCAGCCAGAGCCATGCGCTGCTCGAAGCGCAGGGCCTGAGTCCAACCACGAATAACAACCTGGCCTGGCTGGGCGTGACCACGGCGGAGACGGGCGACTTGGCCGGCGGCGAGCGCTACGTGCGGCAGAGCATCGAACTCTGCCGCGCCACCGGGGCGCAGAGCACCCTGGCACACGGGATCTATGTGCTCAGCGGCATCGCCCGGTTGAAAGAAGATTACACGCAGGCGCTGACCCTGGTGGCCGAAAGCCTGCAAATCGCCCAGGCGATCAACGAAGAATGGCTCATCCCGTATCTCCTGCTCCACCGCGCCGATTTGTTGAGCCTGCTGGGTGATCCGCTGAGCGCGGCGCGCGATATCGACCAGGCGCTGGATATGGCGCGCCAGTCGGGCTACCGGCTGGCGCTGTCGACGGCGCTCATTCAGCGAGCCGAAGTGCAGCTTGTGTTGGGCCAGGCCGCCCTGGCGCGCGCCGCGCTGCGCGAGGGGCTGCCGATCGCGGTGTCCACGCGGATGGCGTTGGATCAGGCCCATGGGGTGCTGGTGGCCGCCCGGCTGTGGAAGCAGCAGGGCGCCGCCCAAACTGCAGCGCAGTGGGTGGGAATGCTGCTCGGCCGGTCCGGGGTGGAGCAGGTGGTTCGCAAGGCGCTGGAAGCTTTTGGGCGCGAGCTGGAAGCGGACCTGGGGCCGGACGAATATGCGGCTGCATTGGAGGATGGACGGGGGTTGCAATTGGCCGAGGTGGTAGCCGAGATTGTGGGAGCGCTCGCAGATGAATATCAAGACCGGTAATCTGCCGTGCGGCCGCCATTGGACAAGGATCGTAGGGGCGGGGTTTCCCCGCCCGGACTAATTTGTCCACGCTGCCATGGCGGGGAAACCCCGCCCCTACTCCAGTCAGGAGAAACCGGGTGAGTGCGCAATCCGATGTTGCTCTTGATATTGAAGACCCGGCGGCGCTGCTGGCTTACCTGCGGCAGGCCGGCCACATCGCACCGGACGAGAGCCCGGCGCTGGAGCGGCTGGCGGGCGGGGTGTCGAGCCGCACGGTGCGGGTGACGCGCGCCAGCGGCGAGGCTTGGGTGCTCAAGCAATCGCTGGCCCGGCTGCGGGTGAGCGTGGAATGGTTGAGCGATCCGCGCCGCGTCCATACCGAAGCGGCGGCGCTGCGCTGGCTGCGGCAATTGGCGCCGTCGGGGGCAGTGCCTGAATTGATCTTTGAGGATCATGCCGAGCACCTGCTGGCGATGCAGGCGGTGCCGCAGCCGCACATCAATTGGAAAACGCTCCTGCTGGCCGGCGGGTTGGCCGAGCGGCACGTGCTGGCCTTTGGCCGGCTGCTGGCCACCATCCATCGCCGGTCGAGCGAGCGGCTGGCCGAGCTGGCCCCCGATTTCGCTGACAAGCGTTTTTTTGAGTCGCTGCGGGTCGAGCCGTACTACCGCTACAGCGCGACGCAGGCGCCGGCAGCGGCGGACTTTTTGGGCCGCCTCATCGAGGCTACGCTGGCGCAGACTGCCGCGCTGGTGCATGGCGACTACAGTCCCAAGAACGTGCTTATTTATGACGACCGGCTGATCCTGCTGGATTATGAAGTCGCGCATATTGGCGACCCGGCTTTTGATCTGGGGTTTTCTCTGACGCATCTATTGAGCAAGGCGCATCATCTCCCGGCACAGCGGGCGGCGTTTGGCCAGGCCGCCCAGGCCTATTGGGCGGCGTATGCGGACGAGTTGGGGGCGGTGCCCTGGCGCGCCGGGCTGGAAGCGCGAGCCGTGGCGCACACCCTGGGCTGCCTGCTGGCGCGGGTGGCTGGCCGATCACCGCTCGAATACTTGAGCGCCGAGGAGCGGGCGCGGCAGCAAGCAGCGGTGCTGGCGCTAATGGCAGAACCGCCCTTGACCGTGGCGGAGCTGGCAGAGCGGTTTATCGAACAACTCGGGTCGTAGCCAATCCCCGCCGAGGCACATCGCCGTCACGAAGTGACGGCGATGTGCCTCGGCGGGAAAATCATCTTTCCGGGATTGAAACGATGAGCGCCATCGATCGTTTGTGGGGATTGGAAATTCTCGACAGCCGCGGGCGACCGACGGTGCAGGCCAGTTGCCGGCTGCGCTCGGGCGCGACGGCTACGGTCTCGGTGCCGTCGGGCGCGTCGAAGGGCGCGGCCGAGGCGGTGGAGCTGCGCGATGGGGAGGCGCAGCGCTATCGCGGCCGCGGCACCCGCCGGGCGGCCGGGCACGTGAGCGGCGCGCTGAACGACGCGCTGGCCGGGCGCAGCTTTGATACCCAGGCCGAGCTGGACCAGGTTTTGATTGCACTGGATGGCACGCCCAACAAAAGCCGGCTGGGCGCCAACGCACTGCTGGCCGTCTCGCTGGCGTATGCCCGCGCCCAGGCCCGGGAGCGGCGCGTGCCGCTGTATGCCTACCTGGCCGAGCTGACGGGCGCCACGCCGGCGCTGCCACGACCAACCATTAACCTGTTCAGCGGCGGCGAACACGCCGGCGGGCAAGTGGCCATTCAAGACGTGTTGATGGTGCCGCTGGCGACCACCACGATGGCCGACACGCTGGCCATGGCGGTGGAAGTGTTTCAGTGCGCCGCCGAGCTGATGCACGCGCGCTATGGGATGCGGCTGCTGACCGCCGACGAGGGCGGCCTGGCCCCGCCGTTTGAAAATTTGGCGGCCATGTTTGGCCTGGCGGTGGACGCCATCCAGCGCGCGGGACTAACGTTGCAGCGCGACATCGTTGTCGCCGTGGATGTGGCCGCCAGCCACTTTTATCGGGACGGTCGCTACCACCTGGAAGATCGGCCCCTGACGGCAGACGAGATGATCGCGGTACTGGGCGATTGGACCGCGCGCTATGGCGTGAAGAGCATCGAGGACGGCCTGGCCGAGGACGATTGGGAGCACTGGCCAGCTTTGTGCCAGGCGCTGGGCGCCCGCGCGCGGATCATGGGCGACGATTTGCTGTGCACACAGCCGGCCCGCATCCGCCAGGCGATCGAGCAGCAGGCGGCCAACGCGCTGCTGCTCAAGGTGAACCAGGTTGGCACGCTGACCGAGGCAGCAACCGCCCATCAACTGGCGCGCGCGGCCGGCTGGCAGGTGACGGTGAGCGCGCGCAGCGGTGAGACGGAGGACAACTGGCTGGCAGACCTGGCGGTTGGGTGGGCGGCCGATCACATCAAGATTGGCTCGGTGACGCAGTCCGAGCGGCTGGCCAAGTACAACCGGCTGCTGACGATCGAGGCCGAGGACGGGCTCGTGATGAGACCTAACCCCCCGGCCTCCTTCCCTTAAAGGAAGGGGGAGCAAACCCGTAAACGCATGGGGCGACGACCATGCGAAGCATGGTCGTCGCCCCATGCGTTTACGGAAAAAATGATTGAGGTAAGCGCTGCTTGCGCTCAGTCGACGCGATACAGCGGCTCCAGGCCGGCCGCGATGCGGTCGACATTGTCGGCGGCGCAGCGGGCGCGCCGGCGCGAGGTGCCGTCGGTCATGCCGGCGATGTGCGGGGTGGCGACGACGTTCGGCAGATGGAACAGCGGCGAGTTCAGGTCGGGCGGCTCCTGGCCGTAGACATCCAGGCCCGCGCCGCCCAGGCGCCCGGCCGTAAGGGCATTGACCAGCTCGGCCTCGTCAACCAGCGCGCCGCGGGCGACATTGATCAGGCAGGCGGTCGGCTTCATCAACGTAAACCGGCGCGCGCCGATGAGGCCGCGGGTCTCAGGGTTGAGATGCAGGTGCAAGGACAGGAAATCTGACTCGGCGATGACCCGGTCCATATCGGCCGGCTTGCCGGTGAAGTGCAAATCGTAGTCGCGCGCCTCGTCTGGGCCGATGTCGCGGATGTCGATGGCGGAGAGCTTCAGGCCAAAGGGCAGCGCGCGGCGCGCCAGCGCCTGGGCGCTGGCGCCAAAGCCGATCAGGCCGAGCTTGAGCCCTTCCAGCTCCCGGCCCAGCGGCTCGTAGTAGTGGCCGGCTTGCAGGCGGGCCTGAGCCAGCGGATACTGGCGGGCGAGCATGAGTATAAACATCATGGCGCACTCGGCCAGGGCGGCGGCGCTGAACGGTCCGGGGCAGTTGGCCACCGGCATTTTTTTGGAGCGCCAGTAATCCATGTCGAAGTGGTCGAGGCCGGTACCCAAGATTTGCCACAGCCGGGCCGAGGTGGCGGCATTCAGCATCTCGCGCGTGCCCACCGAGCCGCCATGGTCGATGACGACCTGGACGCCCTCGAACTGAGGGACCAGCGGCTGCTGCGAGTCGAAGACGCGCACGTCGTGCCGGCCGCCAAGGGCGGCGATCACATCCTCGCCCCAGGGCTTGAAGAGTCCGTGGGCGGGCAAAAATAGAACGCGCAGGCGGTTGGGCATATGGGTCTCTCGTTGCACGGCCGGGGGGATTTGTGGTTGGCGGGCCAGCGGTACCATAATATTACGAATCCGGAAATGCATGGGGGAGGCGACCGCGCAGCGCGCGGTCGCCTCCCCCATGCATTTCCGGGAGAATTTCAAATCGAGCGCCAAGCTCGCGCGCGGATTGGGAAGCGGAGAAAGAAAAAGATATGACATTCAAAGTCTTGATCACCGACTATGCCTGGCCCTCGCTGGAGATCGAGCGGCGCATCCTGAGCGCCGCCGGCGCGGAGCTGCTTGTGGCCGAGACCGGCGAGGAGGCCGAGCTGGTGCGGCTGGCGCCGCCGGCCGATGCAATTCTGACCAACTGGAAACAGGTGACGGCGGCCGTGCTCGACGCCGCGCCGCGCTGCCGGATCGTCAGCCGCTATGGGGTGGGGGTCGACAACATCGCCGTGGCGCGCGCCACGGAGCTGGGCATCCCGGTGACCAATGTGCCCGACTATTGTTTTGAAGAAGTGTCCGATCACGCCATGGCGCTGCTGCTGGCCTGCGCCCGGCGGGTGGTGAGCTTTGCCAACGCCACCCGGCGCGGCGCCTGGGATGTCAAGAGCGGGCGGCCCATCTACCGGGTGCGCGGGCAGACGTTGGGGCTGGTGGGGTTTGGCCGCAACGGGCGGGCGTTGGCGGGCAAAGCCCAGGGGTTCGGGCTGAAGATGGTGATCTACGATCCGTGGGTGGCGGCGGAGGCGATGGCGCCGTTCGGCGCCCGCACGGATGACCTGGATGCGCTGCTGCGCGACTCGGACTATGTGTCAATTCATGTGCCGCTGACCGACGCCACGCGCGGTCTGATGAATGCCCGCACCCTGCGGCTGATGAAGCCCAGCGCCTATCTGATCAACACCTCGCGCGGGCCGATTATCGAGGAGGCGGCGCTGCTGCAGGCGCTGAGCGAGCATTGGATCGCGGGGGCGGCGCTGGACGTGCTGGTGAAAGAGCCGGGCGAGCTGAGCAACCCGCTGTTTGGGCAGGACAACGCCATCATCACCCCGCACGCGTCCTTTTACTCGGAAGAGGCGATCGCGGAGCTGGAGCAGAAGGCGGCCGAGCGCGTGGTGTTGGCGCTGCGTGGCGAGACGCCGCCAAATGTGGTGAACCCGGCGGTGCTGGCGCGAGCGGATTACCGATTGGGGAAGAAGTAACGTGGCAATTGGAAGGAACCCGAATTGAAAAATCATTTGATGGAATTATTGTCGGCCGGGAAAGTGGCGCTCGGCGCGCAGTTGCGCTTTGGCTCGCCGGCCATCGCCGAGCTGTTTGCGATGGCCGGTTTCGATTTTGTCAGCATCGACGCGGAGCACGCCCCACAGACCCCGGTGGGCATCCAGGCCCAACTACAGGCGGTGCACGGCACGAACTGCACCGCGATCGTGCGTTTTGGACGCAATGACCCGGACGAGATCCGGCTGGCGCTGGATATGGGCGCGGGCGGGGTGCTCATCCCGCTGGTGCGCACGGCCGACGATGTGGAGCGGGCGGTGCGGGCCTGCCGCTACGCGCCGCGCGGCAGCCGCAGCTATGGCCCCTCGCGCGCGCATCAATACGGCTTCGACCGCGACTACTACCCCCAGACCCAGCCGAGCATTGTCTGCCTGGTGATCATCGAGACGGCCGAGGCGATTGAGAATATCGACGCCATTCTGGCGGTGGACGGGCTGGACAGCTTTGTCATAGGCCCGGCTGATCTGTCGATTGCGCTGGGCGTGCCGCTGGAGACGGCGCACCCCAGGGTGGTGCAGGCCACCGAGATGGTGTTGGCCGCCGCGCGGCGGGCAGGCAAGCCGGCCGGCCTGGTGTATAGCCCGGCCGAACCGGCCTTGATGCAGCAGCGGGTGGCGCAGGGCGCGCGCCTCTTCCTGGCCAGCGGTGATGAGTGGATGCTGCACGACGCCTGCCAGAGCATGATTCAGAGCGCCGCCAGCCTGCGAGCGGGCGCGCAGGCCTGAGCAAACCCGTAGCCGCGCCTGTAATGCCTCGACCTAAGTGCAAACAAGAACGTACTGCGGGGTGCAGAGGTGCCTATCAGTATTCGTGTGGCGGCAGTGGCGGGTGTGGCGGAAGGCTTCAAATATAGGCAAATGGTGTGGCGGGGGCAGTG
>Ga0070730_10005588_pt1 | contig 10833 bp, 10 predicted proteins | sample Coa_R1_3_FD_66447 | JGI IMG/M metagenome (GOLD analysis project Ga0070730, IMG submission 66447) | Surface soil microbial communities from Centralia Pennsylvania, which are recovering from an underground coalmine fire - Coalmine... | ecosystem: Environmental > Terrestrial > Soil > Unclassified ... | reverse complement strand
CTCTGGGGCTTTGAGCCGAGCGCGCGGCCCGGCGAGGCATCAGCAAAATAAGCAATGGAGATGCAAGAGGAAACCGCCCAAACGGAGCTTCCACAGAAAGCGCCCCGTAAGAAAGGCCGAGCGATTGCCACCCTGGTCTTCTTCACCGCGCTCAATATTGTGCTGGTCGGCGTCCTCTGGATACGCCTGGCTTCAGCGCAACATGTGATTAGTGGCGCTGCGACTATTCCGCTCATTGGACATCAAGCCCCTGATTTTACCCTTGACACCTGGGGTAGTCCATCTGGACAAAGCATCCACCTGTTGACATTAAAGGGTAAGCCGGTAGTGCTGAATTTCTGGGCATCCTGGTGTACCCCTTGCCAGCAAGAAACGCCAGTGCTGGAAGCTGCCTGGCAGCATTATCAGGCTAATGGAATAGCCTTCATTGGCGTTGATTATCAGGATAATCAGCAGGAAGCTCAGCAGTTTTTGCAGAAATATCACGTCACCTATCTGGTGGGTCCAGATACTTCCGGGACTATCAGCGTGGATTATGGCGTGAGCAACGTTCCGGCAACGATCTTTATTGATCGTTCGGGCGTGGTGGTGCGCCAGCACCTTGGCCCGGTTGATGCCCCGACGCTGCAAGCTGAGATTCAACAACTGCTGAAATAAAAAGGGAGATGTGAGCATGCCCATCGCTGGTCAACTGAGTTGGGGGGCTGCTCTGGTGGCCTTTGTGGCCGGGGCGGCTTCTTTTCTTTCCCCTTGTGTTGCCCCGCTGATTCCCGGCTATATTACTTTTCTTTCCAGTTCTGGGGCTTCGGTTGAAAAGAACGTACCGGCAGAACAGCAGCCTCGCTGGTATGCGCGTCCGGCTTTGCGCGTCAGCCTGCTTTTTGTGGCAGGGTTCTCAGTTGCCTTTATTGCCCTGGGATTTATGGCCGCGTGGTTTGGCGTTCTGCTCAGCGCCTATCGGCCTGTGCTGGAGGCCATCGCCGGGGCTATGATGATTCTGATGGGGGCGTTCCTGCTCAATCTGCTGCCGTCTTCGCTGATGGGCTTTCTCGCCCAGGAGCGCAAGCTGCATCCGCGTCGGCAGTGGGTGGGAAAGATCGCGCCGTTCGGCCTGGGAATAGCTTTTGCTGCTGGCTGGACGCCCTGTATTGGCCCAGTGTTGGGGGCTATTCTGTTCTATGCGGGCGCATCGGCTAGCCTGGCGCTGGGTGGTGTGCTGCTGGCAATCTATGCGCTGGGGTTTGCTGTGCCATTCATCCTGGTGGGCGTGGGCTGGGCCAGCGGCCTCTTTGCGCTGGGCTGGACGCGCAAATATGGGCGCGTCATCTCAATCATCAGCGGTGTGGCGCTTATTCTGGTGGGGCTGTTCTATCTCTCCGGCCAGATGTATACCTTCTCGATCTGGGCGCAGCGCGTCATGCCGCCCTTCTTTCAGTGAGAACTGGCGCAGCGTTTCCTGTAATGGTACTATCTCGGTAGAGGATTCATCCTGTATAGTGGAGGCTAAGAAACTGTGGCCTGGTGTCGATTTTTCTTCCCTAAGATAGTTACGGCTGATGTGGACCCGCAAGACCCGCACGTCAACGACAATATTCAGTACGCCAAGTGTCTTCGGGGCAAGGTTCTCAAAGATGCCAACGACTGGGTTCGCTGCGAACACCTGCCCACACCGGAGGCGGAGTGCTGGCAGGAGGGCGGCAAGGTTCTGCTGCCCCAGCGCGCGCGCAGCCGCAGCCGTGCGTAGACTTCGGGTATGAACCACACTGGCGCATCCGGCGCTACTCTCTTGGAGAGCGTACTGGATGCGCCAGTGTGGTTTTTATCGTGCGAGGAGTTTGCGCAGGAATGCCAGGCTGGCTTGTATCCGTTCGATGTCGATAGAACAATCCCGCTGAAGACCAGATGCCTCCAGGCTGATGGAGCCGCGAAAACCTTGCGCAGCCAGCCCCTTGAAGAAGCCTGCAAAGTCGATATGCCCATCGCCTGGATGCAAGAAGCGGCGACGCCCATCTGGCTCAGCTACCAGCCCGTCGTAGTCTTTGATGTGGACATGTCGGACGTGGCCGCCCTGCCAGAGCCAGGTTGCTTCCAGGCTTGCCTCTAGCTGCTGATAGAGGGCCAGAAACTCAGTATCCAGGGCGACCAGACAGCGTTCATCCTGCTCGATTGCGCGCTGCACGTTGCTCAGCGGGTCGGCGCGCACACAGGGAAGGGTTTCTATTGCCAGTTCCAACCCCTCCTCAGCCGCAGTGGTAAGACAGGCAGCGAGCATCTCAAGATTGCGCTCAAGATGCTCATCTGAGCCGGGCCAGCCCCAGAGATGCAAGACGGCTAATCTGGCCCCGACCTGGCTGGCGAACCGGCAATTGACAGCCAGTTGTTTTATCCCCTGTGCTTGCTCTTCAGGCTCGGCGCTTCCCAGCGCCGGGCCGATGCCCTTTTCTGTATGGATGACCGGGAAGCGCAGGCCGGAGGCACGTAATTCACCTGCGATATGCTCAACATCAGGATACCAACTGGAATAAAACAGCACCTCCAGGCCATCCGCCTCAAGCAGCGGTCCATAGCGGAGGATGGCCTGGTAGCTTTCCCAGCCTGGGCTTGAACTACGGGTGAATGCTCCCGTCGAACAGAGGAGCGAAGATTGCTTCATCTACACCACCGTTTTTATATACTGCGCGGCCATGTGGGCGATGCTCATAATGCTCAGCATGGGGTTCACGCCAGTAGCCGTTGGGAAGGTGCTGGCGTCGGTGACGAAGAGGCCGCGCACCTCATGCGCTTCATTGTGTTCGTTTACGACGGAGGTCTGCGGGTCTTGACCCATGCGGCAACTGCCCATCTGGTGATAGGTGATCAGGCCGAAGTAGTTGGGGCGATAGCTGGTGGCCTCTACCTGGCGCAAGAAGTCGGCGCGGCTGCCCGCTACGGCGGGGCGATAGCTGAGCCACTGTGTCGTTGGTGCAATGATCTCCTCGACATCGATGGCTTCCAGCGCCTGCGTGGCGGCCTCGATCCCCTTGCGCATGTGGGCGCGGTCATAGGGCGAGAGGCGATAGTCGATGACCGATTCGCCACACTTATCGATCCTCACCTGGCCGCTTTCGTGGTCGCGCAGCAGAATGCCGAGCGGGACGATATGCCGATAGCGGCGCATCACGTCTTTGTGCTGTCTGCCGGAGGTCCAGGGCATGCTGAGCGCCAGTGTGCCCGGATGGATGGGCACCCACTCGAACCTGAAGCCATAGCCGTCGTGGAGGTTGGCGAATTGTTCTGAATACAGCGCCTGCAATGGCCCGCCAAACGGCTCGGCGTCCTCGCGCAGCACGCCCCAGACGCCAGAAGCCGGATGCAGGCGCAGATAGCGCCCGATGGCCGGATTGATCATGCCGGAGCGCTGCAGGAGCGCGGGCGTCTGGAGTGAACCGGCGGCGGCGATCACGGCTTTGGCACGCACGGTGAGCGTATGCCGCTCGCCGCCAGGGGCGGTCACAGTCGCGGCAACGCCGACGGCGCGGCCCTGGTCGATCAGAATGCGGTCTGCCCGGCAGTTGACGATCATCTTGGCGCCCTGCTGGTAGGCGTCCTGCAAGTAGGTGATGAGCGTGGATTGCTTAGCGCTGCGCTGGCAGCCGAACATGCAGTAGCCGCAGCCGATGTCCTGGGGGCAGTTGCGCACGTCGCGCGGCAGGGGGCCAACGTGCCAGCCCAGCTTTTCCAATCCCTGGCTGATCAGCGCCTCGTGTTTGGAGGGCTTGCTCTGCTCGCGGTTGACGTTGATGCGCTGCGAGACGGCATCCATGCTGGCTTCGTAGTCTTTAGAAGTAAAAGCGGGCAGTTTGTGCTGTTCGGCCCATTCAGCGCGCACTTCATCGGGCGTGCGGAAGCTAGTGCAGTAGTTGACGACGGTGCCACCGCCCAGGCAGCTTCCGGCGACGATGGTCACGCCCTGATCTCTGGTGGTCAGCGCGCCGCCTCCCAGATAGAGCTTCTGGTAACCTGCGCCTTCGTAATGGACGAAATCAGCTTCGTTATAATAGCCGCCCATCTCCAGCACAATCACGGCCTTGCCCGCCGCCGCCAGTTCGCCCGCCACAACACCGCCGCCCGCGCCAGAGCCGATCACGACGACATCGCACTCCAGAGTGGTATCTGCCGTGATCTCGGTCGGTTTGATCGGCTTGGGCACGTTCGGAGGAGGGCTGAAGGGGCCAGGATAGTCCAGTGCTTTCCAGGCTGAATTGCCGCCATCTTCGCCAACAGCTGTGTAATAAGTCACGACCGCTGCACGCTTGAGCGCTCCAAACGCCTGGCGCCGCATCTGCACCCTGCTGGAAGACAGGCCGCGCAGGAATGCCTCCCGCTGCTCCTGGTTGAGCGCGCTGAAACGCAGGAGGCGCCCGGAGAAGAGCAGGTTCATCAGCGGCTTCTCCAGCGCGTCCAGCAGTTGCTTCAGTTGCGCGCGGGCCTCTTCAGGCAGATTGGCGACAGTGGTCGCGATCAGTTCAGGAACCTTGAGATCGCTGGCCGAGGTGGCATAGAAACGGTGTGGGTCATCGTCTGCCTGGATCGACGGGACGAAGGTGTCGCAGATGGCGCGGAGGGTTGCAAACTCGGCGTCGCTGAAGATGGTCTGGGAGGCTGGGGTCATTTCGGTGGTAGCCATCGAGGAGAAAACTCCTTCCTTAGACCTGAGTGAGCATCTGAGCGTGGGCGCAGATAGCATGAGAGCCAGAAGTATGGAGCAGATGTCAGCAGCATATATCCAGCCAGGCGTCGCTGTCAATGCCTGGGCCAAGGTGAGCAAGCGCCCTGACATTGACAAAAGGTGATTTTTCGCATATGATTTTTAAACCAAATAGTGAACGTCAGAGCAACATGGCGCTCTCGTTCCCGTGCAGCCGTATGCAGGGACGGGAGCGTGTGTTTTCTAGCAATAGCGCGCATGCCGGGGAGGGCTGCTATGGCCGAACGCATTCCCGTCGCCATTGTCAATGTCACGTCCTATACGGGCTGCGAACTGGCGCGGTTGATTTTACAACATCCAGGGTTTCAGCTTTGCGAGGTAACGGCCCGCAGCACGCAGGGGCAGTTGCTGAGCGATGTCTTTCCCCACCTGCCTACCGGCAACCTGACGATCACCGAGCAAGTCAAAGAGGCCCAGCTTGTCTTTGTAGCCTTGCCGCATGGCGCGGCGGCAGAGGCGATTCCGGGCCTGCTGGCCGAGGGGCGGCGCGTGGTAGACCTCTCGGCGGATTTTCGGCTGCGTGACCCGCAGACCTATGCCAGGTGGTATAAGCATACCCATCCCTGCCCGGAACTGCTAGAGGAGGCCGTGTATGGCCTCTGCGAACTGCACCGTGACGAACTGCGCGAGGCGCGGCTGGTGGGCAATCCGGGCTGCTACCCGACGGCGACCATCCTGGCGCTCGCTCCGGTTTTGGCAAGGGGCATCATCAAGCCAGACATCATCGTGGATGCGAAGTCTGGCGTGAGTGGCGCGGGACGGTCGCTCTCGCTGACCACGCATTTCAGCGAGGCAGATGAGAACCTGGCGGCCTATGGCCTGGATGGGCACAGGCACGCGCCGGAGATGGAACAGGAACTGACGCAGGTAGCAAAAGATGGCGCTGCGCTGCGCTTCACGTTCATTCCGCATCTGGCGCCGATGACACGCGGTATCCTGGCGACCTGCTATGCCAATCTGGCCGAGCCGCTCGATACGGAGGCAGTGCGGGCGCTCTACGAGGATTTTTACGCTGGCGCGCCATTTGTTCGGCTGACTCCGCGCCCACCGGAGACGAAGTGGACGGCAGGGAGCAATAGCTGCCTGCTCTACCCAACGGTGGAGCAGCGCACTCAACGCCTCATCGTCATTTCTTGTATTGATAACTTGATAAAGGGCGCGTCCGGCCAGGCGGTGCAGTGCGCCAATATCCTCTGTGGCCTGCCAGAAGAGACGGGCCTGACGGCGTTTGGTCTGTTCCCATGATGCGCGAACAATCCGCTGGCGAATAAATTCGCGCCTACGGGCCTTCGGCCACCAAAGCCGCCTTCGCGGGTTAAGACGAATGCACCCCGCCTGGTGGGGAGTCCGCGCAGGTGGACTTGGTGGCGCCCGCAGGCGCCTCCAGGCGCGGTTTTAACCGCCAGCTTTCTTCAGGAGGCATCGGATCAGTGGCTGATAGGATACCTGCCCATTCCTCAACAATGGATAAACCCAATGGCGATCAGCATGAGCGCATTGTAGCCGTGCTGCGCGAGGCGTTGCCTTATATTAACCGCTTGCAAAAGAAGATGCTGGTCTTGAAGCTGGGCGGCAGCACGCTGGAGCGTGACCGCGATGTGCTGGAGGATGCCATCTGGTTGCAGCGTGTGGGCGCGCTACCAGTGATTGTGCATGGCGGCGGGCCGTCAATTACGCAGTGGCTGGAGCGTATCGGCCATCAGTCGCGCTTTGTGGATGGGCGGCGCGTGACTGATGCGGTCACGCTTCAGGCGGCGCAGATGGTGCTGATAGGCGAGGTGAATACCTCGCTAGTGCAGCAGATTGCCCAGCTTGGCGGCAAGGCCATTGGCCTGAGTGGTGTCTCTGGCCCTTGCATCTATGCGCGCCAGCGCGACCCAGAACTGGGTGCGGTGGGTGAGATCGTGCGTGTAGACCCCAGCCCCATCACGCTCCTGCTGCAACATGGCTATATTCCGGTGATGGCTCCGCTGAGTTATGGCGAGCAAGGCGAGTGTCTGAATGTGAATGCCGATGAGTCGGCGGCGGCGATTGCCAGCGCGTTGGGCGCTGATAAGCTGATCTATCTCAGCAATGTCACTGGCATTCAGGCTGCTGATGGCACGCTCTTCTCTGAACTCACCGCCTCGCAGGCGCGCGACTTGATTGCGCAGGGCGTCATTCAGGGCGGGATGATTCCGAAGACCGAAGCCGCACTTCAGGCGCTGGGAACCGTGAATCGGGTGCATATTGTGGATGGGCGCGTGCCGCATGTGCTAATCCGCGAACTCTTTACCGATCAGGGCGCTGGGACGATGTTCACGCCGGATGAAGTTATCCTGCAAAGATAGCTATTTTGCGCAAAGATTGCCATCCTGTAACGCCTTGTCCTATTATAATCAGAGTGGTTCCATGCAGTGGCTGAGCCTTTATAGGCGCTGCATAGAACCTCAAGCTACCATGCTACTATTTAGGATAAGGATTGCATATGCAGCAAGATACAGTGTCCCCTTCAATCCCGCCTCACACGGGCGTAGCTCGTTTTCTGGATGCCTGTTATCATCGCCAGCCCGATGCAACGCCCGTCTGGTTCATGCGCCAGGCCGGGCGCTGCCTGGCTGAGTATCGGGAGTTGCGCAAAAAGTTCAACGACGATATTCTCAAGATGGCGAAAACGCCGGATGTCGCCGCGCAAATCAGCCTGATGCCGGTCGAGAAGTTTGGCGTCGATGGTGCCGTTCTCTACGCCGACATCATGCTGCCGCTTCAGGGTATGGGCATCTCCGTTGAGATTGAGCCAGAGGTTGGCCCGATCATTCATAATCCGGTGCGCACGATGCAGGCGGTTGAGTCCCTGCGCGTGATCGACCCAGAGGAATCGACGCCCTACGTGATGGAGGCGATTCGCCTTGTCCGCCGCGACCTGGAGGGCAAGAAGGCGATCATCGGTTTCTCTGGCGCGCCGTTCACGCTGGCCTGCTATATGATCGAGGGCCGCCCCTCGCGTGACTATGGCATTGCCAAGGCGCTGATGTATGGGCAGCCAGAGGTCTGGCACGCGCTGATGGAGAAGCTGACCGAAGTGGTTTCGCGCTATCTGGTCGCGCAGGTTCAGGCTGGAGTCGATGTCGTGCAGCTTTTTGATAGCTGGGTCGGCGCTGTCAGCCCCAGTGTCTATCGGCGCTTTGTGCAGCCTTATAGCCAGCGCATTTTCGCGGCGGTGAAAGCAACCGGCACGCCCTCGATCCATTTTGGCACTGGCACGGCCAGTCTGCTGGAAGCCATGACTGAGGCGGGCGGCGATGTGATCAGCGTGGATTGGCGCGCCGATCTTGACGACGCCTGGGCGCGGATTGGCTATGAGCGCGGCATCCAGGGCAACCTTGACCCAACCTTGCTGCTGACTTCGTGGGAGACGGTTGAGCAGGGCATGCAGGATATTTTGCGGCGGGCGGGCAACCGGCCAGGGCATATCTTTAACCTGGGGCATGGCGTGCTGGCTCCCACCGACCCGGACCTGCTGCGCCGGTTGGTTGATGCTGTCCACGAGGCGACGGCGCGTACACGTTCAGCCTGCTGAAGAGAGAAAGTCAGGGAAAGCATGGCAAACCATGAGCATATTGGTGTGGTGCTGATGACCTACGGGTCGCCGCCCACCCTCGAAGATATTCCTGCGTACCTGAAAAATGTGCGCGGCGGGCGTGAAGCTGATGAGGAACTGATTACCGAGTTTCGCCGCCGCTACCACCTGATTGGCGGCTCGCCGCTGCTGTCTATCACCCGCGAGCAGGCGGCGGCGCTTGAGGAAGAATTAAACCGCCAGGCTGATGGCCGAACGTACCACGCGCTCGCCGGGATGCGCTTCTTTCCGCCGCTCGTCGGCGATGTCGTGCCAGAGGTGGCTGCTGGGGCCAGTCAGATCGTCGGGATTATTATGTCCCCGCAGTATTCGCCGATTATTATGAGCGGCTATGTGCGCACGCTCCAGCAAGCCGTTGCTGATCTGCATCGGGCTGATCTGACGCTCAAGATCGCAGAGGATTGGCATCTGCAACCCTACTTCTTGCAGGCGCTGGCTGAGCGCGTGCAGCAGGCGCTTGATCGCTTCTCGCCAGAGATACGCGAGCGCGTGCCGGTCCTCTTGACGGCGCACAGTATGCCCAAGCGGGTGGTCGAGAACGAGCCGGATTACATCAACCATCTGAAAGAGACGTCGGCGGCGATTGCAGGGATGGTTGGCTTGTCTGCTGAGCGCTGGATGTTTTGCTACCAGAGCGCCGGGCACACCCCGGAGGAATGGCTCAAGCCGGACTTTGCCGATGTCATGCCGGAGCTGCGCGCGGCGGGCTATCGCCATGTCTTGATCGCTCCTGTCCAGTTTCTGGCCGACCATCTGGAGATTCTCTATGATATTGAGATTGGCGCGCGCCAGCAGGCGGAGTCGGCGGGCATTGAGTTTGCCCGCATTGAGTCTTTGAACACGTCCCCGCTCTTCATCAAGGCGCTGGCAGCGGTGGCGCATGAGACGCTGGTAAAAGAGCCGATGCAGGTAGGCTAAGATCAAAGCCTGTTGAGTTTAAGGAGATTCAGGTGAGTTTATCTGCCGACGCCCAGCACCCGTTGGGCGTCGATCTGGCTGTGCCTGCGGCGGACGAGGAGGCCGTCCGGCTGCCTGGGCCACTTGATATTTCTACCTCGCTGGAACTCTTTCGTCGTTCGGGCGATGACCTGATCGACCGCTGGGATGGCGTCCATCTGGTGCGCACTATTCGCGTAGGCGAGCGCAGGGTTGCCTATGTCTGTACGCTCGCCGGAACCATCGCAGAGCCAGGGTTGCGGGTGATCGTCGATGATTCTGCGCTCCTGCCTGCGGTGGCGCAATCGCTGCGCGCTGCCTTTATGCCTGCCCCGCCAGAGTTTGCGGATTTGCTTCAGCGCGATCCGGTGATTGCGCGTCTGGATGCGGCCTTTCCGGGCCTGCGCACGGTGCGCCAATTTGATCTGCTGGCGGCGATGGTGCGCAGTATCAGCGCGCAGCAGGTGAACCTGCGTTGGGCGGTGACGACGCGCCGACGGCTGGCCGAGGCGTTCGGCGAAAGACATCAGGTGGGCGAGCATGTGGTCTATAGCCTGAGCGCAGAGCGGCTGGCCGCCGCGAGCGTGGCCGAGATTCGCGCGCTTCAGTTCACCACGCGCAAGGCCGAGTATATCATCAGCACTGCCGAGGCCATAGCTAGCGGGCGAATATCTATCGCCGAGCTGGAGGCGCTATCGCATGAGGAAGTGCTCTCTCGTTTGGTGGCGCTGCGTGGCATCGGGCGCTGGACGGCGGAGTGGATTCTGGCCCGCACGCTGGGCCGCCCATGTGTGGTTGCGGGCGACCTTGGGGTGCGCAAGGCGGTTGGCCTGGCTTATCTAGGTACGCCGCTGCCTTCAGAGTCTGCTGTGCGCGAGGCAACGGCGCACTGGGGGCCATCGACAAACGTAGCCCAGACACTGCTCCTGCATGGCTTCAGCCAGGATACGCTGGCGACCTGATTTTGGGCTTCCAAGCGAAGCGTGGGTTTCCGCTCTGCTCTGGTCAGAACGGGGATATAATAGGGCGTGAGTGCTGGCGAAGAGGCGAGGATGGCTTGAACGCAAGCATGGGTGATTTCTCTGATCTGATAGATGGCTACGCATACGAAGGAGTAAGACATGGCAACGGTTGCAATGCGGCAAGAGGTGTCGCAGTTCCTTGAGAGCAAGAAGAAGCTGCTCATCGGTGGACAATGGAGTGACGCTGCTTCGGGCGAGACCTATGAGACGCTGAATCCGGCAACAGGCGAGGTGCTGACGCAGGTGGCTTCGGCGGGCGTCGAGGATGTAGATCAGGCGGTCAAAGCGGCGCGGACTGCGTTTACTGGCCCCTGGCGCAAGATCACGCCTGCGGAGCGCAGCAAGCTGCTCTGGCGGCTGGCCGATCTGATAGAGCAGCACGCGGAAGAGTTGACGGACCTGGAGACGATGGATGGCGGCAAGGTGCGCCGGATCGCTGGCGTTGAGGTGGCGATTGCTATCGATCACTTTCGCTACTACGCGGGCTGGCCGACGAAACTTGAGGGCAA
>Ga0070730_10005587_pt1 | contig 10833 bp, 8 predicted proteins | sample Coa_R1_3_FD_66447 | JGI IMG/M metagenome (GOLD analysis project Ga0070730, IMG submission 66447) | Surface soil microbial communities from Centralia Pennsylvania, which are recovering from an underground coalmine fire - Coalmine... | ecosystem: Environmental > Terrestrial > Soil > Unclassified ... | reverse complement strand
AACGCTTGCGCTTGGCCGCCACCTCGCGCATGCCGCCCGTGATCGGATCGAGGTCGGATCTGACTGCGTGCTGCATTTGCGGACTATCTGGACCCGGCGAAAACACGGCCCAAGCAGCGTCTAAAGAAGCCCTGAAGATGCAGGTCGCGACCACCTCGTGGGTCTGGGCACAATGGGCAGGTGCTCGACTTCGGGACCTTCGCGCGAGTAACACGCGCCACCGGTGGCTTCGATACGACCGTGTGGCATCTCGAGCGAGATGGGCGGCACTATGCCCTGCGGGTGTTTCGTGCCGATCAGATGACGACACTGCAGCGCGAGCAGGTGGCGCTCGCGGCGGCACGGGCTGGCGGAGTGCCAGTGCCGCGGATCCACGCGGTGGGGACGTTCCAGGGTCGGCCGGCGCTCCTGACCGAATGGTGCGCCGGACGTCCACTGCTGGACGAGGTCCGCGCGCGGCCGGCACAGGTGCTCACCCTGGCAATCGCGTTCGGTCGCACGCACGCCGCGCTTCACCGGATAGCGGCGCCAGCGTCACTGCGCGCGAACTGGGTCGCGTGGGCCGGGCCGCTGGAGCCCGCACTCGCCGCCCACCTGGAGCGGCTATCGCCCGCCAGCCCGGCGCGGTTGCTGCACCTGGACTATCACCCACTGAACGTCCTGGTCGAGCGCGACGGCCACGTCAGCGCCGTGCTGGACTGGACCAATGCCCACGCGGGCGATCCGCGGGCCGACTTCGCCCGCACGGTGACGATTCTCCGGCTGAGTCCGCCCCGTGCGCGCGGATTCGAACGACTGGCTCGCCTCCTGCTCGAGCTGGGCTGGCGCTACGGCTATGGCGCGGCTCACCGACGGGCGGACATGACGCTGTTCTACGCCTGGGCGGGTGTCGCGATGCAGCACGACCTCGCCGGCCGCTGCAGCGCTGCCGAACTGGCCCACGTCCGCCGCTGGACCAACCGGTGGTCGCGAAACGTCAGCCCTTGACGCCGCCGACGACCAGCCCCTTGACCACGAATCGCTGGGCCAGGGTGTACATGATCACCGGCGGCAGCGCCGTAATCAGCGCGCCCGCCATCATCTGACCCCAGTAGAAGACGTCCTCGCCGAGCATCTGCGTCAGGCCCACGGTCACCGTGCGCGAGGACACCGAGTTGGTCATCACCAGCGCGTACAGAAACTCATTCCAGGCATTGGTGAACGCGAACAGCGCGACCACCACCAGCGCCGGCGTGGACAATGGCAGGACGATCCGGAGGAGCACGCCCAATCGGTTGCAGCCATCGATGAGGGCGGCATCTTCCAATTCCACCGGAATGCTCTTGAAGTAGCTCACCAGGAGCCAGGTGCAGAAGGGCAGCGTAATGGTCGGGTAGATCAGGATCAACGCGCCGACCGTATCGGTCAGTCCGAGACCCGCGACCACCTGGAACAGGGGAATGAAGAGCAGCGTCTGCGGAATGAGATACGTGAAGACCAGCCCGAGCGCGATGATGCGTCGGCCGGCGAAGCGCAGGCGGGTGATGGCGTACGCGCCCAGCGCGCCAAGACAGATGGACAGCGTCGTGGCCGCCAGCGAAACCTCGGCGCTGTTGCGCATCCAGATGGTGAACTTGCCGCCGAGCAGGGTGACGTAGTGGCCGAAGTACAGCGTCTGGGGCAGGATGGTGAAGTCGCCGTAGATTTCTTTATTGGTCTTGAGTGACGCCGTGGCCATCCAGAAGAACGGAATGACGGTCCACAGCAGAAACACGACCAGGGCGACGTACGTGCCGGCCCGCCAACCGCGGCCGATCGAACGTCGACCCGCCCGCGTGGAGCCTCGAGTCCGGCTCCGCGTCCGGAGCGGCGTCTGAGCCTGCGCAACAGTTGCCATCAGTAAAACGCTCAGTCCTGACGCAGCATGCGTCGGGTGAGAAACATGACCAGCACCAGATAGAACGGCACCATCGTCATCGCAATGGCGGCGCCCATGCCCAGCTGGTGGCCGGGGATGGCGACGAAATATGAGAGCAGTGGAACGGTGGTGGTGGCGTAGTTCGGTCCGCCATTGGTCAGGACGAAAATCGGTGTCAGATTGGCCGAGGTCCAGATCGTCGACAGCAAGGCCGTTACCAGGATCACGGGTTGCAAACCCGGCAGCGTGACGTTCCAGAACCGCTGCAATGTGCTGGCGCCGTCAATTTCGGCGGCCTCGTACAACTCGCCGCTGATCGCTTGCATGCCGGCCAGAAAGTTCATCGTCCACAACGGCGTGCCCGCCCAGACGATGACGACGATCAACGCTGGCAGGGCCAGCCGCGCGTCGCTGAAGAAGTAGATGTAGTCGTCGAGAAACCCGAACGTGGCGATGGCGCCATTGATCGGACCGGTGGTGTCGAACATAAAGCGCCAGACATAGGCCGCGACGACGACCGGCACGGCCCACGGCAGGAACATCACCCCGCGAATGACGTTCCGGCCCGGCAGTTCCTGGTTGAGCACGCACGCCATGGTCATCCCGAGCACGAACTTGGTGGCGACGGCGCCGCCGGTTACCACGAGTGTCGTCACGGCGGCCTTGGCCCAGGGCGTCGTGGAGTCCGCGAACAGCGCGGCGTAGTTGGCCAGACCGACCCAGGTGCCCGTCTTGCCGATGAACCGTTCCTGGAAGCTCAACAGGATCGCGTCGATGAACGGGTAGATCAACAGCGCGGTGACGATGATGACGACCGGCGCCACCAGGAGCCAGCCGAGTTGCCAGTCCGGGCCCAGCACGCGCCGCAGCGTGCCCGCGCGGGGGCTCGGAACCGTATTGAAGATTGGCGCAAGGGTCGTGTCTGCCATGCGAACGCGAACTGTTGCCTCAGGCCTTGTTGGCGAACTTGTTGTACGAGTCCAGCATCTGGGTTTGGGCCCAGGCCTGCGCGTCCTCGATCGGCATCTTGTCGTTGATGATCTTCTGGACCATGTCGGAGAGCGTGTACTTCGCATCCTGGACGTCGAGCAGCCACGCCTGCGGAGCCGCGGGCCACTCACGGATCCGCCCCACCTCGGCGATCTTCTTCATCTCGGCGAACTTGCTGGTGTTCCAGAAGTCGCCCTTGGCGTGATCGCGATAGACCGGCACGAACCGGCCCTCGACGGACTGCGAGATCTTCAAGATGTTGTCGGGCTGGATGAAGTATTCGAGCGCCGCGGGCGCCATCCTGGCGAGTGGGGCTTTCTTGTAGTAGTTGAAGGCGATCGAGGCGCCCTCGGCGAACGTCCCGGCCGGGCCCTTGGGGGGTGATGCGAGCCCGGTCCGATCCGCGAGATCCTTGTCGTTGACCAGGAGCCAGCCCATGATCGTGGCCGGATTGACGGCGATCAGTCCGCGGCTCTTCTGGTACTGCTCGTTGTTCCAGGAGGTCACCGTGGAGGCGAAGGTATCCGGCGGAATGAGTTTGGCTTGCCACATCCGGACAACGGCATCCAGGGCGGCCTTGTTGGCCGGATTGGTCATGTCCGGCTCACCCTTTTCGTTCGCCACCCGGCCGCCATAGGCCCACAGGATGGTGCACAGGTTGTTCATGTGGTCGCCCTCGTGGCCGAGGGCCATGGCGTACACATAGGTTTTGGGCGGCTGCTGGATCTTCGGTCCCAGATTGATCAACTCATCGTAAGAATCGAAGAAGCGGCCGCCGGTCGCCGGGCCGATGGCGTCGATGCGCCAGTGGGCCGGCCAGACGTCGATCGCGTACGGGGCGCCGATGATCGCGCCGTCGGCAACCGCGTTCGAGCTGATGCCGATCTCGTACATGCCGCCGGCCATGTCCTTGTACTTGGCGACCATCTCCTTCAGGTCGGCCATCTCGCCCTGCGCGTACCAGTACGTCCGATTGGCATTGTTGAGCTCGGGTGGCTGGCCGGCGGCAACCGCGGCGGACTCTTTGGCCAGTTGCTCCGGTGAGCCGGGGATCGACTGGTACTCGACCTTGAGGTTGTTCTGCTTGCCCCAGTCGACAAACGTATTGCCGACGGCGTCGTCGGTGACCGTGTTCCAGTTGGCCGAGAACCAGACGTTGAAGGTCCCCGTCCCGGGCTTGGAGGCTGCCGCGGCGGGCGCCGTCGCCGCGGCAACTGTCGTCGGCGCGGCTGCCGATCCGCCTGCGCCGGCCGGCGGTGTCGTCGGATTGGCAGCGGGCTGGGCGGCCCCGGACGTGCCCGCGGGCGGCGGGCTGCCGCAGGCGGCGAGCGCGAGACCAATGACCCAGGCGTTGCGCGCCAGGAACTGCCTTCGCGAAAACGTCGTACGAGGTGCTGAGGCCACGCAAACACCCTCCCCCTGAGAGAAACGCGCGTTGCCTCATTGTGAACCTTGCCGATGGCAGATTCAAGCACCCAGCAGGTGGGCCGTCGTTCTCGCAGCCCGCCACGATATCCGCCGTCCGCATCGCCGCGCTCGCTCCGTTGGGGCATGCTTCTCGCCGCCGACGGCGTGGTCGCTGCCTGCATCGCTGCGCTCGCTCCGTTGGGGCATGCGTCTCGCCGCCGACGGCGTGGTCGCTGGCCGCATCGCTGCGCTTGCTCCGTTGGGGCATGCTTCTCGCCGCCCACGGCGTGGTCGCTGCCTGCATCGCTGCGCTCGCTTCAGTTGGGGCATGCGTCTCGCCGCCCACGGCGTGGTCGCTGCCCACATCGTTGCGCTGGCTGCGTTGCAGCGTGCTTTCGCAGGGCAATGAACGACCCGCTGGTCGCCTCGTCTGCGGCGTTGCGTGCTTCCGAGAGCACGCGTCGGCCGCGTGGCGGCGGGTGTGAGGGCGTAGTACCCTGCCCGTGAAAGCCGCAAACGGAGCGAGCGCAGCGAAGCGGGTTTCCGGGGAATGGGCATAGGGCGAGACATCGATCCGGGACGGCCGTGTGCGGGCGTGCTGACGCGGGCGCGCAGCGGCGGAAAGGGGGACTTGACACATGGCAGACCAGCGGAGGCTGTCCAGGCGGAATTTCCTGGCGGTGGCGGGCGGGACGGCCGCTGTCACCTTGCTCGCGGCGTGTTCGGGACCGTCGGCGCCGGCAACGTCCGGTGCGCCCCCCGCCGCGGCGCCGGCGGCGACGACCGGCGCGCGCAAGACGGTCCTGTTCTGGGGCCGCCAGCAGTTCTTGCCTGATTCGAACGACTATCTGACGGAGTCGGTGAAGCTCGCCGGGCAGAAGGGTGGCTTCGACGTCAACGTGCAACTCTTCAGCAACGACGAGCATCCTCAGAAGGAGGTGGTGGCGATGGAATCCGGCGTCGTGCCGGATATCACCTACACCTACGCTCCGGCGCTGTGGAATCAGAACGGCTACGCGATGGACGTGCAGGCGCTGTACGACGAGATCGGCAAGACCGGCGGCGGCTGGCTACCGCTGGCCGAGGGGGCTTCGCGGACTGCCGCCGGCAAGCGCATCGCGGTGCCGATGAACAACGAGCCCTGGTTCTTACACCTGCGCAAGGACAAGTTTGCCGAGGTCGGCGTCACCCTGCCGATCAAGACCTGGGACGAGATGATGGCCGCGTTCGCCAAGGTCAACAAGCCGGCTGACAACTTCTACGCCTTCGACGGTCAGATGACCGAAGCGGACTGGGGCGGCAATTGTCTCCAGTTCATGTGGTCGTTCGGTGGGCGTCTGTTCGACAAAGAGGGCACCCCGACCATCAACACCCCCCAGAACATCGCCGGGGTAAAGGCCTATACGGACCTGTTCAAGAACAAGATGATGCCGCCGGGGGTGGTCAGCCAGCTGGCCGCCGGCAACAACGAAGCGTGGCTCTCCGGCGGGACCGCCGCGGTGTCCAATCCCGGCAGCATCGTCCTGGCGATGCGCACGGACAACAAAGACTTGTTGGCCAATACCTACCTGCAGGCATTTCCCGCGCAAGCCAAGCCCGGCACGTTTGTCGAGGCCGGCGGGAGTGCCGCGCTGGTCATCAACCAGAAGAGCAAGGTCATCGACGAGGCGATGCAGGTCGCGCGCATGATCCTGGCGCCGGACCGCTACCCGACGCAGCTCGAGAAGGCCGGCTCGTACTGGTTCCCGATCATGCAGAACTACCTGACCCTGCCGTTCTTCACCCAGGACGAGTGGAACAAGGAAGTTACCGAGAACATCGTCCCGTGGACCCTGGCCGGTACGGCCGACACGGGCCTGACGCCCATCTACGACGACATCACCATCAGCGCGACCAAAGACATGCTGCAGGCGATCGTCGTGAACGGCAAGTCCGTCGAAGAGGGCGTGAAGATCCTGGCCGACGCCGCGGCGGCGGCCAAAGCCAAGTTCAAGATGTGACGCGATGACGATGGCGACGCGGGTCGGCGCGGGGTTACAGAGCCTCGCGCCGGCGTTGCGCGGACGACGCACCCTGGCGCGCGACGAGGCCACCTTCGGCTACGCGCTCCTCGCGCCGAGCGCGGTGCTCATCCTGGTGCTGGTCGGCGTTCCGTTTCTGCGCGCACTGTGGCTCAGCTTTCACAAGAAGCTGCTCGGCGCCGAGGACGCGCCGTGGATCGGGTTGCAGAACTACGCGGTCCTGCTGGCGGACGCGACGTTCTGGATGGCGGTCAAGAACACCTTCGTGTTTACCGTCGGTTCGATTGGCATCAAACTGGTCCTCGGCCTGGTCATCGCCATCATTCTGAACGAAGCGCTGCCGCTCCGCGGGCTGTGGCGCTCGATCGTCATGCTCCCCTATGCGATGCCAACGCTGGTGTCGGTGCTCGTTTGGAAGTGGATGTACAACGACGTCGCCGGTGTCTTCGACTACCTGGCGATCCAGTCCAGGCTGACCGATCACACGATCCTGTGGTTGGGTGATCCGAATATCGCGATGCCAGCGGTGATCGCCGTCAACGTCTGGCGCGGGTTCCCGTTCTTCGTCATCACGATCCTGGCCGGGCTGCAAACCGTGCCCCAGGAGCTGTATGACGCCGCCAAAGTCGACGGCGCGGGGATCTGGGCGCGCTTCAGAGCGATCACCGTGCCGGGCATTCTGCCCGTCGCGGCGGTCACGACGCTGTTCTCGGCGATCCTGACGTTCAACGACTTTTCGATCATCTGGATCCTGACCCAGGGCGGTCCCGGCAATGCCACCAACGTCCTGGCGACACTGACGTACAAGATCTCCATCCCGGGCCTCGAGCTGGGCAAGGGCGTCGCCGTGTCGGTGCTCATGCTGCCGATCATGGTCGCGCTCATCCTGCTGCTCAATCGGTTCATCAGTCGACGCGAGGAACTGGCGTGACGGTCGGGATTGACCTGATCACCGCGCGGAGCGCCAACCAGCTTGCGGCCGACCGCCGTCAGCTCCTGGTCCGGCGCGCACAGCACTTCGGGCTGCGCGCGATCGGCGTGCTGGTGCTGACGGTCGTCCTCGTGATTGCGCTGTTCCCACCCTACTTCATGACCATCACCGCGCTGCATCCGCCCAGCTTGACGTTCAGTCGCACACCGACGTTGTTTTCGACCGACCTGACGCTGCGCGCGTTCTTCGACCTGTTCGACAAGTATCCCTATCTCCGGTGGATGAGCAACACGACCGTGGTGGCGGTTTCGAGCACGATCTTCTCGGTGACCGTCGCGACGTTGGCGGCGTACAGCCTCTCACGGCTGCGCTATCCGGGCCGGAACGCGCTGTCCAGCGCGGTGTTTTTCGTCTACCTGTTCCCATCGACCCTGCTGTTCATTCCGATCTTCATCGTCCTGAACCAGCTACACATGCTCGACTGGCTGCCGGCGCTGATCGCGGTGTATCTGACGTTCTCGGTGCCGTTCTGCATCTGGCTGCTCAAGGCCTACTTTCTGACGATCCCGCGCGAGCTGGAGGATGCGGCGATGGTCGACGGCGCCACGCGCTGGCAGAGCCTGGTGCTGATCGTGATGCCGCTCGCTGCGCCGGGCGTCGCCGTGGCGTGCATCTACTCGTTCACGCTGGCCTGGAACGAGTACCTGTACGCCTTCACCCTGCTGAGCGACCAGTCGAACTTCACCCTCGCCACGGGCCTGACCAAGCTGATCTTTGGCGACGTGTTCTTGTGGGGAATGATCATGGCCGGCGGCGTGCTCATGAGCGCGCCCCTGCTGGTGCTGTACTTCGTCGCCCAGCGCTGGATCGTCGCCGGTCTCTCCGCCGGCGCGGTCAAGGGGTGAGTCTGGCCTGACAGATTCACCACTCAGGGAGCCCGGGCGCGGCCGTCAGGTTTGGCGGTGCGATTGCAAGAGCTGCCGCATCGCGGTGGTGCGCGCCGCCAACAGCGGATCGAGGCCTTTGCTTCCCTTCGATTGCAGGTCCGAGCCCCGCGCGAGAAGGAGCCTGGCCACCGCCGTCTTGTTGCAGTTGACCGCACGCCGGAGCGGGGTCTCGCCAAGACTGTCTCGCGCCTCAAGTTCAGCGCCGTTATCCAACAGGGCCGCGGCCACCTCGACGTTGTCTCGTCGCGCGGCCATGTGCAGCGCGGTGCAGCGCTTCACACCGTCACAGGCGTCCACCCTTGCGCCCGCCTGAACCAGGGTGTGCACGACGTTTGCCGCACCACTCATCTTGCACTGGTTGGCAACGCTATAGAGTGGCGTGTGACTACCGCCATCGGTGACGTTGGGGTCGGCGCCAAGATGCAGCAGCAACTCCACCATGGCGACGTTGCCCGCGGCGGCCGCCGCGTGCAATAGGGTGCGGCCGCTGTAGCGTTCCTGGGCGAGGCCTGGATGTGCCAGCAGGTTGTGGCGCACCCAGTCGAGCAGCGTGTCATCGCCCCAGGCAATCATCTGTGCGAGCAAGGCCGCCAGGACCGATTGGTTGCGCTCGAAATAGCCCTGTAAGGTCGAGCCTTCCGCCAGTGCTACGGCCCGCTCAGCCGCGCCACCGTGAACCGCGGCAACCGCCTCGTCGAGCGTCCGTTGCGCACTCCAGCGTCGGGAGAGTTCCTGATGGATGTTGTCGCCGGGCGGCCCGCCGGCATCATCCGCGATGGGACCTGCTGGCACGTCTTTGGCGACATACGCGGAGGATCGGTCGAAGAAATCACGCAGTGCGCGGCGGGCGGACTCTTCGAGTGGGACCTCGTCAAGCGCCGCGAGCATGTTCTCCATCCACGCCGTCCGCTCGGTTTGCCCGATTTTGAAGCGTCGGTGCGATTCACGGAGGCTCAACCACCACCGGCGCTGTGCGTCCTCGGCCGGACCCCCCAGCAACTGCGCCAGGAATGCGCTGAACTCTTCGATGGCGCACTTGAGCGTCTTGCCAGGAAACAGCGGGCGCAAGACAGGATCCCGCTTCACGCGGGCATAGAACACCTCAGCCAGTCTGCGGCACGTCGCCGTGCCGCCAATGGCCTGATACAGGTCAAAGCCATCCATGATGTGTCTGTCCGCCACAGCATAGGCCCGCTGGTCCGCGGAGCGGTACTCTACTGGCCAACGTCACGTAGTCCCAACCCGGCACTCCGTCGCTGCAGTTTCTGGCCCACGACCCGCACATGCATAGGCCCCGAAACGTACGGGACGCAGTACTGAACCTTGATGACGGGTGGGCGGGCGGCGGTGGCCGCGCGGACGAAGCGGCAACGCGGTCGAACCGGGACAGCATCCCCCCTGTTCGGGGGCCCAAAGGCGCGGCGGACTGGCCGATTCTTCTCAGTAACTCCCCGGATCCCCCATGCCCGCCAAACGCTCGCGTCTGCCTGTCCTGCTCACCGTGGCGGTGCTCAGCACGCTGATCGGCGCGGGCTCCGTGTTCGCTGCCATGTCACGTCCGTCTACGCCCTCGGCCCTGACCGATTTCGACCACGACAGCCCGGCCCTCAAGGCCGCCGATCTCGACCGCACGCTGGCGGCTGGGGGCGCCTCGCCCGACCGAGTCGTCATTACCTACGCCGACGGCTTCGCGGATCAGACCACCCTGACACGGGTCCACGAGCTGGTGGGCGGAACCTCGCTGAGCGGCGACGGTGCGCTGGGCCGCGAAGTGATCCGCGTAACGAGCGGGGATGCCGCGAGCGCGGTTGCACGCGTGCAGGGCCTGGCAGGTGTTGCCGAGGTCCGCGTCGAGCGCGCGCTGTCGGTCGAGGCGGGACTGCCCGCCGTCACGAATGATCCGTACGCCGCGTATGCCTGGGGGGTCACCCGGATCGGCGCGAACCAGGTCTGGGGCACCTCGACCGGCGGCGGAGTCAGGGTGGCGGTCCTCGACTGCGGCATCCATGGCAGCCACCCCGACCTGGCCGGGCAGGTGGTGCTCGAGAAGAACTTCACCGCCTCGGCCACTGCCGACGACCGCTGTAACCACGGCACCCACGTCGCCGGCGCGATCGCCGCGCTGACCAACAACGGTCTGGGCGTGCCGTCGGTCGCGCCGGGCGTACGGCTGATGAACGGCAAGGTCCTGGACGACGCCGGCCACGGATTCTCCGCGGACGTCGAAAACGGTCTGCGGTGGGCCGCCGACAACGGCGCGCGGGTGGTCAACCTCAGCCTGGGCGGAGATAGTCCGTGTGCCGCCAGCACGCTGGCCGCGGTGACCTACGCGCGCGCCAGGGGCGTCGTGATCGTCGCCGCCGCGGGCAACTCGGGTCTGAGTCGGGCGGCCACACCGGCCAACTGCCCGGGCGTCGTGGCGGTGGGCGCGGTCGACCAGAACGATGCGCGGCCGAGCTGGTCGAATGCCGGCCCCGGCGTCGCACTGGCCGCACCCGGGGTGAGCATCGGATCACCCGTCAACCCTGAGATCAACAATGGTGCGCTGTACGGGCTCGGCTCCGGTACGTCGATCGCGTCGCCGCACGTGGCTGGCGTCGCGGCACTGCTGTGGTCGAGCAGCTACGGGACGAGCGCCGA
>Ga0070730_10005586_pt1 | contig 10834 bp, 2 predicted proteins | sample Coa_R1_3_FD_66447 | JGI IMG/M metagenome (GOLD analysis project Ga0070730, IMG submission 66447) | Surface soil microbial communities from Centralia Pennsylvania, which are recovering from an underground coalmine fire - Coalmine... | ecosystem: Environmental > Terrestrial > Soil > Unclassified ... | reverse complement strand
CACGTTCCCGCCTTTGCAGACCCTGGATGCCCGCCCGACCAATCTGCCGGCGCCCGCCACCCCCCTCATCGGCCGGGAGCAGGAGCTGGCGGCGGCGACGGCGCTGGTCCAGCGCGCCGATGTCCGGCTCGTCACCCTTACCGGGCCCGGCGGGATCGGCAAGACCCGGCTCAGCCTCCAGATCGCCGCCACCCTGCGCGATGAATATGCGGACGGCACCTGGCTCGTGGAGCTGGCCGGCATTCGGGACCCGGCCCTGGTGGGCTCAAGCATTGCCCAGGCGCTCGGGGTCCGCGAGGTGGCCGGCGAGTCCTTGCCCACGACCCTGCAGGCCTATTTGCGGTCCCGCACGTTGTTGCTCGTCCTGGACAACTTCGAGCATGTGCTGGATGCGGCGCCCCTGGTGGCCGACCTGCTGGCGGCGGCACCCGGCCTGCAGGTGCTGACCAGCAGCCGCGAAGGGCTGGATCTGTACGGCGAGCACGAATTCGCCGTCCCGCCCCTGGCGCTGCCCGATCCGGGGCGGCTGCCGGGCGTAGAGCAGTTGACTCAGTATGCCGCCGTGCGCCTGTTTGTCGACCGGGTGGTGGCGCGGGATGCCGGCTTCGCCGTCACGCCGGCGACCACGGCGGTGGTCGCCGAGATCTGCCTGCGGCTCGACGGCTTGCCACTGGCTATTGAATTGGCGGCCACGCGCTGTAGCCAGCTGGGCGTGGAGGGGCTGCGGGCGCAGCTCAGTGCGCGCCTGGGGGTTTTGGTGGGAGGACCGCGCAATCATACCGCCCGCCAGCAGAGCTTGCGGGGCGCGATCGCCTGGAGTTACGACTTGCTGGCGCCCACGGATCAGCAGGTCTTCCGCCAGCTGGGGGTGTTTGTGGGGGCCTGGACCCTGGCGGCCGCCACCGCCGTCGTGGCGCTCCCGTCCGAGCCGGACCCGGCGCCGGCCGGCCGCGCCGCATTGGGCCGGCTGGTCGACAAGAGCCTGCTGCGGCAAGGGACGGCGCCCGACGGAGAGTCGTCGTACCAGATGCTGGAAACGATCCACGAATACGCGCGCGAGCAGCTGGCGACACGCGGCGAGCTGGACACCGTGCGGCAGCAGCATGCGGCCTACTACCTGGCCCTGGCCGAACAGGCGGAGCCCGAGCTCACCGGCCCACAACAACGCGCGTGGCTGAACCGGCTGGAGGACGCGCACGGGAACTTCCGCGCGGCCCTGGCCTGGGCGCTGGAGCAGGGGCAGGCCGAGCTCGCCCTGCGGCTGGGCGGGGCGCTGCGCCGCCTCTGGGACAAGCACGGCCACCTGAGCGAGGGCCGGCGCTGGCTGGTCGCGGCCCTGGCCCTGGATCGCCAGGCGGCCCCCGCCGCCCGGGCCAAAGCGCTGAACGGCGCCGGGTCGCTGGCGCGCATGCAGGGAGACTATCCGGCGGCGCGCGCCTTTCACGAAGAATGCTTACAGGTCCGCCGGGCGCTGGGCGATCGCCCGGGCGTCGCAGCCTCGCTCCACAACCTCGGGCTGCTCGCCCAGGAACAGGGCGACTACCCGACGGCGCAGCGTCTGCTCGAAGAGAGCCTGGCCGACTGGCGCGCGTTGGGCGACTCCTGGGGGATCGCCTCGCCGCTCGCCGTCCTGGGGAGTATTGCGGCCGCCCTGGGGGACTATCCGCGCGCCCGCGGCTTACTCGAAGAGAGCCTGGCCCTCTTCCGCGCCCTGGATGATCAATCCAACATCGCGGACCGGCTCAATAGCCTTGGCTGGGTCGCGCTCTACCAGGGTGATGGACCCGCCGCCCGGCGCTGGTATGGGGAGAGCCTCGCCTTGGTCCAGGAGCTCGGCGATAAGATCGCGACCGCCCATTGCCTGGAAGGCTTGAGTCTGGTTGCCGTGCTGCAAGGCGACCCGACCCGCGCCGCGTGGCTCGCGGGGGCGGCGGGGGCCTTGCGGCAGGCCATCGACTCGCAGATGCCGCTGGTCGATCGCCCCCATTATGAGCAGGGGCTGGCGCGGGCCCGCGCGAGCGTGGACGCGGACGCCTGGGCGTCCGCCTGGGCGGCGGGCGCGGCTCTGGCCCTGGACGACGTCCTGGCCGCCACCCGCCGCTGGGCCCTGTAAAGTGCCTCGTGCAGCTTTTGACACGGCCCCGACCGTTCGGCTATACTGGAAACGTCATTTTGGACGTCTGTTTTGTCGCCGCCGCCGACTAGCCGGGTAACAACTGGTGACTACGACCCCCACATCCCCATCCGAGACGCCTGTCCGGCGCGTCGTCTTGCGCGATCCGGCGCCCGCCGGCCCCGACCCGCCGGCGGGCCCGTCCATGGCCGGCGCCCCGGCCCGCCCGATCGTCACGCCCTGGAGCCCGGAGGCCGCACCCGGCGCCCGCCCGCCGCCGCTCCCCGATCCGGGGCCGCGGCCAGCGGGTGTGATTCCGGCGCCCGGCGGGCGGGCCGGGGCCTTCGGCCCGGCGCTGCGGCGGGTCTGGGCGGCGCGCGGCGTCTGGCTGGCGGGCCTGGCGCTGGGGGTGGGCGCGGCCGGCGAATGGTTGCTCTTCCTGGAGTCGCTCCGCGGGCTGGCGGCCGCCGTCCTCGTGTTGGCCATGCTGCTGGGGGTACTGGCCTGGAGCGGCACGCGGGAAGCGCCGCTGCTGGCCGCCGATCCCACGCGCGCTTGGTGGCGAATCGCCTGGCGGCGTGAGCTGGTGCTCCGCGGCGCCGGAATCGCGCTGGCCGTCGCGCTGATCGGGGCGGCCGTCGACTCCTACCTGGCCGCGCCCGAGGCCATCTTTGGCGCCCAGGGCTGGTTCTGGGTGGCGAGCATGAGCATATTGCTCTTCTCCTGTAGCGAGTGGTACCCGCGCGCGCCGCGGACCCCCGATCCGGGCCCCCCCTGGACCCGGGCCGAGGGCGCCCTGTTTCTGGGCCTGCTGGCCCTGGCGCTGGTCACCCACCTCGCCTGGCTGGACGAGATCCCCTGGCGCTTCCATTTCGATGAGGGCTTCGCCTTCACCGAGATTATGCGCTATTATCGCGGGCCCTTGATCCCGCTGTTCACCACGACCTGGCATGAGACCAGCCTGCCGAGCCTCTTCTTCGCCTTCGAGGCTGGCCTCATGCGCTTCACCGGGATCGGGCTGGCCGGCACCCGACTGGGCGTGGCTCTGATCGGCACCTGCCTGGTGATCCCGGTCTATGGCATCGCGCGCCTGGCCTGGGGCCGCCTGGCGGCCGCGCTCGCCGGCTTCGCCATCGCGGTCTCGGCCGCCGCGGTCCACTACAGCCGGGTCTCGATTCTCAACATCATCACGGCGTTCTGGTGGGCCTGCTGCTGCTACTTTCTGCTGCGGGGCTTGCGCTCGCGCCGCCCGGGCGATTTTGTCTGGGCCGGGCTGATCGCGGGCACCAGTATGTACACCTACTATGGCACCCGCCTATTGCCCTACCTGCTGCTGGCCTTCCTAGGCTACCTGCTGGTGTGCCACTGGCGGGCGGCCCGCGAGCGGCTGGGTCATTTTGCCCTGGTGGCGATCGGCTTCTTCGCCGGGTTCGGGCCCCTGCTCGGCTACTTTCTGCGCAACCCGGCCATGTGGGCGAGTCGGGGCCTCAGCGTCATGATGGTGCCCGCGGTGATCCCCAGCACCTGGGCCGGCTGGGTGCAGGACTGGAACATCCTGGCCCCCCTGGCCTGGTCTAACTACCTCGGCTTGAGCGCGATCCCGGGCCGCGACACCGTCTACTATGCGCCGCTGTTGCTCGCCCCCGAGGCGCTGCTGCTGACCCTCGGCGCTGGCGTCTTGATCTGGCGCTGGCGCCAGCCCGCGGCCTTTCTGTTACTACTCTGCGGTCTGGGCGTCGTCCTGACCGGCGGGACCCTGCTCGACTCCACGACGATCCCGAACTTCGCCCATTGGACGCCGGCTTTTGGCGTGTTCTACCTCGCGCTGGTGCTGCCGCTGGCCCTCGGGCTGGGCGCCCTGCGGCGGCTGCACCGCGCGCTCTGGCTGGTGGGGTGTGCCCTCCTCGTGGTCGCCCTCGCCGGCGATGCCCTGGCCAACGCCCAGTCCTATCTGATCGACTACCCGGCCAAAGTGCCGCCGGACCACTCGCTTGAAGCCCTCCAGGGCCGCTTTATCGAGCAGGTCGGGCCCCAGACCCAGGTCTACATCGTCGGCCCGAGCTGGCAGAGCTTTAACCCCGAGGTCGCCGGCATGATGGGGCCGCAGACCCCGGCGAGCGAGCTGTATAACGTAGACCAGGTCTTGCCCCTGACCAGCGGCAGCGACCACGACCTGGCCTTTGTCTTCTTTAACGATCAATTCTCGAGCGTGCCGCTGGTGCAAGCCTACTATCCGGGGGGCCAGACGGCGGAGGTGCAAACCCCCGACGGTAATCATGTGGCCACCAGCTACCGGGTGTCCGCGGCCCAGGTAGTGCGCACCTATGGGGTGCAGGTGCAGGTGGCGACCGCGGGCGTGGGCAGCCAGGTGCAGGCGCAGGGGGTGGTGACGGCGGTGGGGCGGCTGCCGGCCGGCCCGGCGATCCAGTATCCGGCCCAGATCACCTGGAGTGGTGCCCTGTTTGCGCCGGCGTCCCTCCCGATCCGCCTCGTCACCCAGGGCGGGGCCCCGGCCACGATCACGGTCGAGGGCCGCCCGGTGAGCGCCGGCGTCCCGGTGCCGATCACGCCCGGCTGGGTGCGCTTCGCCGTCCAGGCGCGGCTGGAGCGTCCCATCCCCCTCCAGTTGCTGCTGCAACAGGGGGATGGCAGCCCGGCCGCGCCCGATCGCTTCCACCTCTGGCCGTTTACCGCGCCGCCCGGGGCCGGGGGACCAGTGACCATCCCCGCGCCTCAGCCATAAGTACGGCCCTTCCAGCGCATGCCCCGCCCGCTCACGTACCGCCAGGCCGACCAGAGCAACATGCCGTCGCCCAGCAGCACGGCCAGGGGATAGGTCAGCGCGTAGCCGGGGCTGATCCCCAGGTAGTGGTCGATCGCGCCCCGCAAGGCCAGCAGCGGCAGCACTTGCGCCAGCCCGAGCCCCACCCGGCGGGCGGCCCGCGCCCGTTCGGGTGCCGCCGGGGCCCGGGCGAGGGCCAGCACCGCGATCGCCAGACGGATCGGGGGGAGCAACCCGTAGCCGCTCAAGAGGGCGAGAGTCAGCACCACCCGGGGGACGCTGCGCCCCGCGGCCGGGAAGAGCGTTTTGCTGAATCCGTCCCAGAGCTGGCCCAGGCTGGCGTAGACGCGGGCGCGCAGGATGGCGCGCCCCGGGGCCATCTGGAGCCGGTAGCCGGCCGCCTTGACCCGCCGGGCCAGCGCCCAGTCCTCGGCGACCTCCCCGCGCACAGCCGCCGGACCGCCGACGGCGTCATAGACGGCCCGCCGCAAGAGGATAAATTGCCCGTTGGCCGCGGCCACGGGGCTGGCCGGGTCGTTGACCTGGTGCATGAAGCCGACCAGCAGGGTATAGAGCTCGCCGGCATGCGGCACGAGCACGCGCTCCCAGAAAGAGCCGAGCTCCAGCCGCGGCAGGAGGGTCAGCAGATCGGCCGCGTGGTCCCCGGCATAGGCCAGCGCGGCCGCCAGGGCCAGGGGCGCCAGGCGCATGTCCGCGTCGACGGTCAGCACCCAGACCGCCGCCGGATCCGCGGCCGTGAGGCCCTGCTGGATCGCCCAGTTCTTGCCCGTCCACCCGGCCGGCAAGGGCGCGCCCGGCACGATCCGCAACCGGCGGGCGCCGGCCGCCAGGTGCCGCAACGCGGCCGCGGTGCCATCCGTCGAGCTGTCGTCGACGGCGATCACTTCAAAGTGCGGATACTGTTGGGCCAACAGCCCGCCGATGCAGCCCGCGACATTAGCCGCCTCGTTGCGCAACGGCACGATCACGCTGACGAACGGGGCGGGGACCCCCGCCGGCCAGGGCCGGGCGAGCACTTCCTGGCCGGCCCGGGCATTGCGCAGCAGCGCCAGCGCTACGCTCGCCGTCACCCCGCTCAGGATGATCGTATCGCGCACATCCGCGTCGGCGATCGGCCAGGATCGCCAGGCGGCGCGCCCTGGCCGGCCAGGGGCGCGGGTCAGGGGGCGATCCCGCCACAGGACACGCTCCCCGTGAGGGAGAGATCGACGATCTTGGCGATCTGGCCGCGGGTGGCCTGATTGTACTGGCGGAAGTAGGGCCGGTTCGTGCTATCACACGGCTCGCCCGCGCCGCCACATGTATAGCCCGAGATCACGCCGTGGCAATAGGCCGTCTCCACGAATTGGTAGAAGGCGGTGCCCGGCAGCACATCCTCGAACGTCCCCAGCCCGGCTGGGTCGATCACCGTCCAGCCGGCGGCGCCCACATCGATCTTGGACAGCTGGCCGCGCGTCACATTGGCGTACGGCCGGAAGTAGGGCCGGCGCGCGCTGTCGCACGGCTCCCCTGGCCCGCCGCAGTTGTAGCCCGAGACGATCGTGTCGGCCACCGCCGTCTCGATGACACTGAAGAAGGGGTTGGCCGGCGGCACATCGGCGAAGGTGTAGTTGCCCCCCGCCGGGGTGACGATCGGCTTGTTGAAGCCGAGCACGACGATCTTGACCATCTGGGAGCGGGTCGTGTTATTGTACGGCCGGAAGCTGAAGGTGCCGTCGCCGTTACTGTAGCCGCTGATCACGCCGTGGCAGGCCAGGTAGAGCACCGGCGTGTAGAAGTAGTCCGTGGCGTGGACATCGGTGAAACTCAGCGCGCAGGGCGTCGCGCTCGGCGCCACGGTGCGCGTGGGGCCCACGGGCGGCGTGGGGCTGGCGGACGGCCCGGGCGTCGGCGTTGTGCAGCTGAGGCCGCTGACCAGCAGGCTGAAGCCGGGGCAGGTGGCCCCCCCGTTGACGGCGTTGACGACGACGACGAAGGTGTGCCCGGCCGGCACGGTGAAGGAGTAGCTCTTGGGCGCCGTGCTCGGGCTGGCGCCGATGTCGGCCAGGTAGTTGACGCGCAGGTTGGTCGGGTCATAGCTGTCGAGGTAAGCCGAGCTGTGCAGCGCGGTGGTCGTCGTGCCGGTGCAGGACTGCGGGTCGAGCGTGACGCTGATGCAGGCGGGGCCGCCGGTGGTGTTCACGTAGCTGTAGGTGTGGTAGTAGTACTGCGCGGTGCCGCTGGCGTCGGGGAGACCCTTGGGCGCGGCACAGCTGCTGGGCGGGTCGCTACGGAACATGCGCGGGCTTTCCTGGGGATCGGCGGTGGTCAGCGCCCCCGGAACCACGAGAGCGCAGACGGTCCCCGTGGCGGTCGGCCCCACAGTGCTACTGGGCGGCGTGGTGGTGGTCGCGGTACTGCTTGCGGTCGCCGTGGTGGTATTGGTCGGCGTGTTGGTGCTCGTCGGCGTATTGGTTGCAGTATTGGCCGGCGTGTTGGTGCTGGTCGGCGTGTTGGTGCTCGTCGGCGTATTGGTCGCCGTGCTGGTCGCCGTGTTGGTCGGCGTGTTCGTGATCGTCGGCGTATTGGTCGCCGTGTTGGTCGCCGTGTTGGTGGTCGTCGGCGTATTGGTCGCGGTGTTAGTCGCGGTATTAGTCGCCGTGTTGGTGACTGTCGGCGTATTGGTCGCGGTGTTGGCCGGCGTGTTGGTGATGGTCGGCGTATTGGTCGCCGTCGCCGTGTTGCTCGGCGGTAAAGTCGCCGTGGCGGTGGCGCTGGGCGAGGCGGTGGCGGTCTGTGTAGTGGTACTGGTCACGGTCGCCGTATTCGTCGCCGTGGCGGTGCTGGTCGCCGTGCTGGTGCTGGTGACGGTCGGCGTCGCGGTGCCGTTGCCGTTGCAGTCGAAGACCAGGTCGTCGAAGTAGATCGTGGCCGGATTGCCATCCGACGTGTAGAACACCGCTTTGTAGCGGGCCGAGAGCGCGGTGGCCGGCGCGGTCATCGTCGTGCTGATCGATTGCCAGCTCGGGCTGTTGTTGCCCAGGAACATATCCTGATTCGTGCCGGCGCAGGTGCCCGGCGTGGCGCAGGGATACCAGGTGACGCGGATGCGCGCCGAGGCGATATTCGCGGCACTGCGTAGCACCGCCGCGCTGACGTGGTAACTGGCACTGGCCACGATATTGGTGAGATCCTGTTGGATACCCTGCGAGCCGCCGTTCCCGACTGTGAAGACACTGGTTACGGCAATCGCGTAAAGGCCGTCGAAGACCGGGTTGGTGACCACCGTGGCCGTGATGCCCGGCGTGGTGGTGGCCCAGGGCGCCTGGTTGCCGGTCTCGAAATCGCCGTTGACCAGGAGGTTACACTGCGGCGTCGGGATCGGGGTGCTGGTCCCGGTTGCCGTCGCGGTGGGGCCGCCCGGCGTGTTCGTTGGGGTCGGCGTACCGGCGCCACAGGGGAGGTAGCCGACGCTCCAGTCGTAATCGAAGACATCTTTGTAGTACAAATAGCCGGCGTTGGATTGGATCTGCAGCCCATATTCGCGATTCAGCTTCGAGGAGTTCAAGGAACCGTTCACACTGGTGATATGCAGATAATCGGTCGCGCCGACGGTGACCAGCACCATCTTGTTATGGATGTTGCCGGTGGTCGGGGTCGGCGGCCCGCCGGCCGGGTAGCCGGAGGTGGGGGCGGCGAGCAGCGCCTGGAGGTTGGGCAAGCCCAGGCCGTTGATATAAGCCACCGTCGCCGGATTATGGGTAGTGCTGGAGCAGTCGCCGCCCTCGAAGAAGCCGTCGAGCAGGATACGCACGTTCGCCCCCCGCCGCGCCGCGGCGATATACGCCTGGAGCCGCGGATTCGGCCCGTCGGTCACGCTGGTCTCCCAGAATTTGCGCTCGTATTGCTGCTCGACCATGACCTGGTCGCCGGGCCCTGCGCGGTTAACCAGCCCGATCAGGCTATCCACGTCGCGCAGGGCGTTGTCGGGCGCCTGGACGATCTCGATGTTCTCGGTCTCGGTCACCACCAGCGGCGTCGGCTTGACCGGGGTGTAGCCGGTCATGTCGGGGAAGGGCGTGGGCGCGTAGCCGGGGGGCGGCGTGCCCAGGGCCGGGTACTCGACGATGTCGGCGTACTTCCCGGGCTGGAAGTCGAAGCCGATCAAGCGCAGGGTGTAGGCCACCACGTCGGGCGCGTTGGTGATGATCAGCGCCCCGCGCTCGCCCGCCGTGCCGTTGGTGCGCGGGTCGGTCGTGAGCGCGCCGAGCGAGAAGTTATCGGCGCCGGTCAGGACCCATTGCCGGTCGACGACCATGATTTTGGCGTGCGTGTTGTTGTAGCGGTAGGTGTCGTTCGCGGTGGCCGGGGTGCCACTGAAGAAATAGACGGGGATGCCGTTGGTCTCCCATTGTTTGGCGCTCCAGAGGGTTTCGTCGTCGGGAAGCAGGGTGCAGCACGGGTTGCCGTCGATGATGATACTGACCTGCACGCCGCGGTTCTTGGCGTCGATCACATCCTGCACCAGTGGCGCGGCGTGCCACTCGTAGGTCTCGATGGTGATCGACTGGGTGGCGCTGACGATGAGGTTGTGGACGGGGATGTACCCATTGTCCGGCTCGACGAGGAACTGCGTGGTGACGTTGGTGTCGGTGTACTTCTTGGTGAAGAACATATCTTCATAGCGTGGATCGGTGAGCGCCCAACCGGGATGCAACAGCTTCTTGCCGTTGACGTCGTCGTTTTCCCGGGCGTTGGGCGGCGGCGTAGCCGTGCCGATGGGGTCGTCGTCCTGGGCCCAGTCGTCCTTCGTGTTGGTGTCGGGCACCGGCTGCCCGGTGATTTCGTCGAGCTTGCGGTAGAAGATCTGGCCGTCGGCGGTGAAGCCGGGCTGGCCGGCCGGCACGTAGTACGCCAACGCCGGGCCGCTCCAGCCGGGCGTGCTCGGGTTCCCGGTGCCGTAGACCAGCGTATCCTGATTGGCGTTGGCGGCATCCAGTAGCTGGACCGCGCCGCCCGCATCGGCGAAGGTATAGCCGGCGCTGGCGCTGGCCTGGGGCACGCTGGGGTCGGTATCCGCGCCGTACTCGTAATCGGGGTTGAAGCCGAAGTAGGTGCGGAAGCCCGTGGCCGTGTTGGCGATCCAGATCTTCTGCCCGGCGGCGAGCGTCGCGGTCAGCGGCAGGGTGATCATGCCGCCCGCCTCGTTGCGGATCTGCCAGCCACCCACCGCCGCGGGGCTGGTGCCCAGGTTCACCAGGCGGATCGCTTCGTCCGGCTGCGGAGTGGCCGTGGTCAGGCCATAGGCGTAAAGCATATAAATTTCGACGCCGGGCGTGGGCACCGGGAGGGTGCTGGTGGCACTGGCCGTCGCGGTGCTGGTGGGGCCGCCCGGGGTGCTCGTCGCCGTGGCGGTCGGCGGGACGGGCGTATTCGTGCCGGTACTGGTCGCGGGCCCGGCCGTGTTGGTCACGGTGCTGGTGCCGGGCAGCGCGCAGGGATTGAGCGCCGTGCTGCTGTTCCGCGGGGTGGGCGGGTTGGCGACCACGAAATCCGCGTTGTTGTTATCGCTGTCGACGCAACCGCCGCTCACCCGCACCACACTGGTGGTGTTGCTGGGTGCGGGGGCGGGGCCGGCGCCCTCGTAATCGTTCGCTGTGGCGCCGTAGCCCACGTAGTCGACGACACTAGAATCGGCATGACAGGCACTCCCACAGGCCAACGGCGTGCTGCTGTTGACCAACGCCACCTTGCCGGCCGTGCTCCCGAGATTGATCGACCCAATGTTATCCGGGGGCGGCAAGGCCTGGCTGCCGCCGGCGCCCCGCGCCTCCTGGATCAGGAAATACTGCCCGGGCTGCAGCGTGATCGTGCCGGTCAGGACGCTCACCTGCCAGGTGGTGCCCGTCGCCGGGCCGTACTGCACCGACCAGTTGGTG
>Ga0070730_10005584_pt1 | contig 10836 bp, 9 predicted proteins | sample Coa_R1_3_FD_66447 | JGI IMG/M metagenome (GOLD analysis project Ga0070730, IMG submission 66447) | Surface soil microbial communities from Centralia Pennsylvania, which are recovering from an underground coalmine fire - Coalmine... | ecosystem: Environmental > Terrestrial > Soil > Unclassified ... | reverse complement strand
ACATGGTCATGCGTAGCCACATTACGGACAGCCTCCAGCGCGGCACGCTGCGGATCGTTGGAACATTTGTCGGAGCCGCGGTGGCACTCCTCGTCGTCCCCACCATTCAGAACTTTTGGCCCCTGTCTTCATTTGCGGGCGCGGTATTCGGCGGCGTCACACTCTACTGCGCGCTAACCGGCCGCCGCTCCTACGCATGGCTATTCACGGGCCTCACCTTCGAGATGATTTTGCTGGACAAGCTGGAACATCCAGGTGATGCGATCACCTCCTTCGCGGTCACGCGCATTCTGGAAGTCGGCTCAGGCACCTTCGCCAGCATCGTCGTCAGTACGCTCTCAACACTGACGTTACGCCACAGATGGCCTGCTATTCGCGCTTCAGTGCCGCAGCCGATCGGCTGGAATTCCTACGCACTCCGTCACGCTGCGCAAGGCGCGGTTGCCCTCGCCCTTCTGCCGGCAGTCCAGGCATTCCTCGGGATGCGAGAAGTCGCGCAAGGCGCTGTCAGCATCATGGCAGTGATGATGGTCCCGGTCAGCAGCCTGGGCGCGAGTGGACTCGTGCCGGTCAGCCGCAGATTGATGGAGCGCATCGTCGGTTGCCTCGTTGGAGCTGCGGTGGCGGCCTGCATACTGTTCATCGCACATAACAACCTTGTGGTCATGATTCTGGGCACTGCAATCGGCGTGCTTGTTGGTCGTCACATTGAGAATGGCAACCATTCTCATATCTACGTGGGGACCCAGTTCACGTTGGCGATTCTCGTCACCCTGGTTCCGGACAACTATGCCAACGTTGCGATTTCCCCATCGCTCGACCGGCTATCCGGCATTCTGGTCGGCATGGCACTGCTTGAGCCGGTGTTGGTGGCGTGGCACTTGATCGAACCATCGACACGACGTCGCGTCGCGCCGAAAGCTAGTCGCACCTGTAGCACCGATAAGTAATACCAGACCTCATAGAGCGGGACCGATCGGTGGTTCTCGTCATGCCGACGAAGGTCGGCATCCACGTCTTTGACCACCAAGCAATGAGTTGCCGTCGTTGGGCTCTGGTATAACTCCACACGAACGCCAACCGGTCGCTTGTTGCGAGTGAGAGCCCCATCGGTGCAGCGCGAAGTCACGCCAGAGAGGGCCCTGCGTGAAGGGACTGCCGTCTTGAGGACGCCGCGTCAGGCGACCTCAATCGATCGTTGTCATATGTACAGGTCCACCAATGCCGTACGTCAGGCGGTCGGATAGGAACGTCCAGGCGGGTATGTATCGTGCTTCGGCACGTCCGGCTGGTCGTGGTCCCAGGGTTGGGCACTCTTCATGAAGATGTCAGCATCGGGTTTGAACCAGCTCGGATCGTCCAGCGTGCAGACGCGAAGTCCGATAAGGTCGGGGCGAGTTCCGACCTGCACATAGAGTGGCGTACCGCAGTCGCCGCAGAAGACGCGGACGATCTCATTGCCGCTGTCGGCCATTGTGACATACCGCTTAGGAGTGCCCTCAAGAATGCGGAACCCTGCGCTGGGAACGCGGACGGCTGGCACGTGAGCAGCGCCGCTCTGGCGTTGGCAGTCACGACAATGACAGCGAAGACTGAAGACAGGCTCGCCCACCGTCTCGTAGCGGATCGCGCCACAGAGGCAGCCGCCTGTTCTCGGATTGGACATGTAGATCTCCGACTTGCGAGAGGGACTTGAGGCCAAGCGGTCGTCCGGCTACACGCAAACGATCTGGCTGTCGTCGTCGTACCATTCATTCTGCGATACCCAGTTCTGGGCCATCCAGTGTAACTGCGAGTGCCACGGATCGAACACCAGGATTTCGTTGTTGTTGGTATCGTCTGTCCCTGCGACGACGATGTAACGTCCCTGGCCCCTGATCCGGTGGCGCAGCGACTCGCCAAACCTTCCGCCAACCATGATCGGGCCGAAATTCTGCAGAGCCTGTTGCACACTATCTAAATTCGTGAACTCGACATCGGCTGTCGGCAGGCAGCGCAGACTGTCTCCTGCAGCACATGCGAGAAATGCTTGCTGTTGTGTGGGGGGATTGCCTCGGCGATTCCCGGTCCCCAGCATGAAGATTGTCCGCCTGCGGTCGATTGGAGGCGAGCATCCTCTGCTCCCTGCAGATCTGGGCAGGCAACGGGGCTCAGATGGTTTCATGAACGGCGCGGCGGCACTGAACCAAGCTCGCGCCGCCGCTCTTCAAAAGCCTCGATGTCCCTGAAACGAATGCGGATCAAATCGCCGATGCGCTGGTGTGGCAACCCACCTCGCACGCAAAGGTCAAGGACCTCGCTTGGCGAAACGCTCCAACGAGCCGCGACTTGGGGGACAGACATGATGATCTGTCGATCTGCAGCCTTCCTGCGGGTCATACCCACACGGTGGCAGCCAGAGCATTCCGGATATGTGACAAAGGTCACTTTCGGAACCCGAAATTATGGGCACCAGCAACCGCCGCAGTGACGCGGTGGGGTATTGAGGCGGAAAAAAGCCGCCCCAGTGAACCGGGGCGGCGCGCAGAGGTAGTTAGGCTGGGCGGTCCCTGGATACATCTCCGGCCATCGGAGCGATGTGCGCTTTCTCACAATGCGACAAAAGTCGCCGCCGATCAGTCGGCTGAGTTCGGCGAAGCATTTGTTGACGAACAGCCTCCGTGAGCCCTGCCGCGGCATCGGTTGAGCGTGCCAAACCGACTGCACCATCCATCCCGAGCTGTTGAACGCCGCCTGACACATTTGGGGCACCTTCGGGCGGCCCTTTTGACTCTCTGATTGCGCCTTTATCATCCAGCGAGGAGTCAACAAGGGGCGAGTAATTGCCGTGCCAAAGGGATATTTCCTGGCCGAAGTCGATGTCACCAAGCCCAGCGAGTATGAAGTGTATCGCACCCGTGTGTTGCCGGCCGTTGAAAAGTATGGCGGCCGCTTCCTCGTTCGTGGCGGTTCGCCGACAGGCATCGAGGGCCATGGCTTTGCCCAGCGCGTCATCATCATCGAGTTCGACAGCCCGGCGAAGGCGAAGGCTTGGTACGAGTCCCCCGAATATCAGGCGATCGTGCCGATCCGGCAGGCCAGTGCTTCGACCCGCGCCACGATTCTGGTCGGCGCCTGACATTCGGCGAACACCGGATTGATCCCCTTCGCAGCAGCCTCTTCCGACTGAAAATAACATATTGTTAATGGTTGTCTCACGCACATTTCCTTTACGAAGGGTTTATGAACTGCGGATTGCACAAGCCTGTCGAGGAATTGAGCGTGGCCGAGTTGCGGCAGCGGGCGCGAGGATATCGGCTTCTGGCAGCCACCGCTGTTACGGGTCGGATGCGCGATGCACTCTTGGGAATGGCACGCCGGCTCGAGGAGCGGGCAGCCGAAAAGGAGCCGGAGCAGGTCGCCGTTTAGTCAGGCACCGGCATACGCGCCGGCTCGGCCAGACGCGCGGCGTTGAGTGTCGGGCCTGTGGCAAGCCAGGCAGCCGCCGCGCCTATCGGGTGACATTGCCAGCTTGCCACATCACTGTGGCGCGGTTCCTGCTCATTGCAGGACATGACCCGCTTGGCATGTGTTGTTATCGTGCTTGCTCTGGCCATCAGTCCGCGTCCGGGAGCAGCGCAGAACGGTCTCGGCTACTCTTCGGTTCGACCAAATATCCAAGGCTTTGCCAGCCTGTTTCGGTCGCCACCGCCGCAAGTTGTTCGCCTCCCTTCGACGCCCGCGCAGCCCATCAGCTCACCCTCAGCTGCTCCTCTTCGGCCTCAGCCGGCCATCACGCCCGGCACGAACACGGGCGGCGGAATCTGCCGCCCTGCAATGGTTGCCGCCGAGATGCGGCACGGCATCCCCGCTGGCCTGCTGCAGGCGATCGGCATCGTGGAGAGTGGCCGGATGGACCCGGCGACCGGGAAGACCGAACCCTGGCCCTGGACGATCAACGCGGATGGCGAACCCCACATCTTCGACAACAAACAGCAGGCAGTTGACTGGGTGCGCCAGGCCCAACAACGCGGCATGCAGTCGATCGATGTTGGCTGCGCCCAGGTCAACCTCATGTACCACCCGACCGCCTTTGCCTCCCTGGACCAGGCGTTCGATCCAGCTGCCAACACCGATTATGCAGCCCGCTTCCTGCGGGAATTGTGGGAGACCACTGCCGCCGGAAACTGGATGACGGCCACAGGCCACTACCACTCCCGGACACCCGAGCTGGCAGATACTTACCGCGAGCAGGTCAGGGTAGCGATGGGCAAAGCTTCGTTCGGTCCGCCGACGTCAGTCCTCGCGTCAGCGTCGGCACCGATCTCACCATTCCCCTCCGCTGGATCGCTCCGATCACCGCCAGCCAACATCCTTGCGGCGCCTGCCGGCACTGTCGGGCGTGGTCTGGATGCCTATCGCGCAATGCCTGTCCGTATGGCGTTGGCCGTTCCTCCCCATCCCATCGGCATGCAGTAACCGCAGTTCCGGCGGCCAGCTCCTGGGTCGGCAAGCCTACTCGCCAGTATGAGAAATCGGGACTAGCATCGCTGCCGGTCAACGACCGCGGTCAGGCGCGGGTTTCGTCGGCGACGCGGAGCCCGGTCCATCGCGGCAACAGGAGGAACGTCGGATGCCAGATAAGCTGATTTCCGCGGACAACCACATCGACCTCACCTACTGCCCACCTGATCTGTGGTCGGCGCAGGCGCCGCAGCAGTGGCGCGTCAATGCGCCCCGGGTCGAGGAACGTGACGACGGCCTGCACTGGCTTGTCGACAACCAGGACAAGGGCATGTGGAACGGGGTCGGACCAGGCTTCCTGAAATACCAGAAGGGCGCATTCCACCACGTCGACGAGATGAAGGACGTTGGTTTCACCTGGGACTATCGCCGCGGCGCGAAACCACGACCTACCACCCCGGAGCTGCGCATCACAGACCTCGACAAGGACGGGGTTGCGGCCGAAGTCGTCTATGGGTGCCTGATGATCAACCACATGATCGACGATGCCGAGATGCGGGGCTGGGCCGACCAGGTCTACAACGACTGGGTCATCGATTTCGCGAAACAGGCTGATCCCAACAGGGTCTTCCCGCTCGCTATTGTGCCGAACCATGATCCGCAGGCGGCAGCCGCTGAAGTCCGTCGCTGTGCCAAGTTGGGACTGCGCGGTGGCGATCTCGCATTCAAGCACATGGTGGTGCCGCTATGGCACCATGACTGGTACGCGCTGTGGGAAGCCGCCGCCGAATGCCGCTTCCCGATTTCGTTTCATTCGACTGGATTCCAGGCTACCCGGGCACCGAACACGCCCGAGATGGAGAAAGAATACGCGACCGAATATCGGCTGGTCCGTTCCGCTCTGTTCCAGACCGACACGATGGAAGTGCTCGTGTCGTTGCTCGCCTCCGGTGCATGCGAGAAATATCCCGACTTCAACTTCGTGCTCGGTGAATCCGGCGTCACCTGGCTGCCTTATATCTTCGATCGGCTCGACACCGAGTATCACGACCGCGCCCGCGCTCTGGGCTTCAAGTTGAAGCCGTCCGACTATTTCCGCAGGCAGGGCTATGTCACTTACCAGCAGGACAAGTTCCTCGAGCCGATCGTGCCGCTGATCGGTGAGGACAACATAATGTGGGGTTCCGACTACCCGCATCCCGACTCGTTGTGGCCCGCCTCGCATGCAGTCCTGGCCGAGAACCTGGCGACGTTCTCGCCAAGCGTGCGGCGCAAAATCGTCTGCGACAACGTGGCGCGGCTGTATCATTTGAACTGACGCAGCGCGCCCCGCGCGACCTCCAAGTCAGCTCAGAGCACCACGCAGTGCTCTGGCGCGAAGGAAACCGTCACCGCGCTGCCCTCCGCGAACAGATCGGTCGGCGGGCGGCGCACCAGAAGCTGTCCGCACGGCCAGTCCACCACGTACTGAATGAAATCGCCGTGGAACATGCGCCGATGGATCGTGCCGGGCGTGGCGTTCGGCACATCCGTCCGCCCGGGTGCGAAGATGTCGACATAGGCCGCCTGCAACGCCGCCGCGTCCCCGTTGGCCTCCGCCCGCCCTACCACTGCGCGCAGCACCGGCCCGCCAACGGTCACGAAATTCACCTCGCCGCCCGGCGCCTCACCCTGTGCATGGCCGCGGATCACGTTGGCATTGCCCACGAAGTCAGCCACGAACAGGGTACGCGGATTGCGGTAAATGTCCTCCGGTGTGCCTATCTGTTCGATCCGCCCGGCGTTCATCACGATCACCCGGTCGGAAATGGCCAGCGCCTCTTCCTGGTCATGCGTCACATAAAGCGCGGTGATGCCCAGCTCCTTCTGTAGTTCGCGCAACTCCACGCGCATGGAAACCCGCAGCTTCGCATCCAGATTGGACAGCGGCTCGTCAAACAGCAGCACCTCCGGGGAAAACGCGATCGCACGCGCCACCGCCACCCGCTGCTGCTGCCCGCCCGAAAGTCTGGACGACGGACGGTCGGCAAAATCGCGCATCTGCACAAGATCCAGCACCCGCATCACGTTGGACCGGATGTCAGCGGCTGACATTTTTCGCACCCGCAATCCGTAGGCGACATTGTCGAACACGGTCATATGCGGCCAGATCGCGTACGACTGGAACACCATGGAAACGCCGCGCTTCTCCGCAGGCATGTTGCGCCGCGCCGAGGCCGAATAGACCAGCGCGCCGTTCAGCGCGATCGATCCTGCGGTCGGATCCTCCAGCCCGGCGACCGCTCGCAGCGTCGTGGTCTTGCCGCAGCCCGACGGGCCCAGCAGCGTCACCAGTTCGCCGCGCCCCACGCTGAGCGAGACATCGTCCACCGCGCGCACTTCGCCATAATCGACGACAAGATTGCGGATATCGATGCGGGTATCAGTCTCGCTCACGCCGGCTCTCCCGAATAGCGCCGCGTGACGCGCAGCAGGAAAATCACGGCGATGAACACCACGGCGGTCTGCACCAGCGCCATCGCCGCCGATAGCTCAGACGACGCTGTCAGCCACGCGTCCACGATGGCCGGCCCGATCACCTTTGAATGCGGCCCCATCAGAAATAGCGAGGCACCCAGCTCGCGTACCGAGGAGATGAAGATCAGCAGCCAGGCCGCGACGATCCCAGGTCGCAGCAGCGGCAAGGTAACGGTGCGCATTTGATGGACCCAGGATGCACCGCACACGCGAGCACATTCCTCGAGGCTCTTGTCGATCTGCAGCACAACGCCGGCCAGGGTGCGCACACCGAGCGGCAGCAGCACCGTCAGGTAGGCCAGGCCCAGGATCCAAAGCGTTCCGTACAGAGTGAACGGCAACACCTGCCCGATCCACAGCCACGCCCACAACAGGCCGAGTCCGAACACAAGCCGCGGCACCGCCTGCGGAAACATCACCACGTATTCCACCAGGAACCTCCCGGGCACGCGGGCGCGGAAAATCACCCAGACCAGCACCCCAACCAGCAAAGATCCCACCGTCGCCACACCCAGGCCCAACAGGATGCTGTTGGTCAGCGCCGAGGCCACCGCCCCTTGGCGGAACACCGATACGTAATTGTCGACGGTGAAGTGCATGTCTCCCACGATAACCGTGGCGAACTTCTGGAACGACGTCATCAGCAGCGCCGCCATCGGCAGGAACACCGCGAAGGTCAGGTAGGCCCAGCACACCGTCACCATCGGCCAGGCTCTGGCACCCAGGCGCATCGGGCGCGGGCGGAACGCCTTGCCGGTGATCGTCGCGTAGCTGCCCTTGCGCAGGACCAACCGCGCCAGGCCGATCGCCACCGCCAGGACCACGAACAGGCACAGCCCCATCGCCGCCGCCCGCCCGTACTCGGGCGGGTAGGCCGAGGTGGACTGCCAGATCACCGTCGTAATCACGATGAAGCGGGACGGAATACCCAGCACGAAGGCCGCGGCGAAGGCGCTGAGCATCTCCGCGAACACGAAGATCGTGGTGCTCACGATGCCCGGCAGGATCATCGGCAGGGTCACGGTCAGCGCGACGCGGAACTTCCCCGCGCCCAGCACCCGCGCGCTCTCTTCCAGGGAAGGGTCCATCGATTTCATCGCCGCGGACATCATCACGAACGCGACGGTGCCCTCGAACAGCGCCATCACCCAGGCGATGCCCCAGGCGGAATAGATGTTCAGCACATCGCCATGCGTGCCCAGGAGCCGGAAAAGCTGGTTGGCCAGCCCGGTCTTCGGCGCCGCGATCACGCCCCACGCGAGCGCACCAACGAGCGGCGTCATGTAGTAAGGCAGCTCCATCAGCCGCTCCAGTCGCGCCCGACCCGGGATTGCGGTGCGCGTCAGGATCCAGGCGAGCAGCAGGCCGAACCCGATCGCCATGACGGTGGCCAGTCCGGCAACGAAGGCGGTGTTCCACAGCACCTGCGTGTCGGACACCATGTCCTGATAGTTGCCGAAGCCGAACTCCACCGGCGGAAACGCTTCGGCATCGCCCACGTTGAGCGACTCGGTGACCAGGAAGAACACCGGGTAGATCACCAGCAGGCCGATGGTCGCCAGGATCCCGGGTACGACCAGGAACCGGCCCAACCGGCGGTCGGGTCCACGGCTCTCCGAAGCGGTGCTCATCGCCGCCAGCCGATGCGTGTCAGCGCAGCCCCGTCATCTTATCCCACTCGCGCACGAATTGCGGGCGGGACTTCAGGAAGGCATCCCAATCGGTCACCGCCAACACCTTCATCTGACTGGTAGGGATTCCACCGGGCGGCGGCCCCATGTCGGTGCGGGGCGACGACAGGAAATGGTGGTTCTGCAGGGATGCCTGCCCCGGTTTTCCCAGGAACCAGTCCTGCATCAGCTTCGCCGCCTCCGGGTGTGGTGCACCCTCGATCACGCCGTACATCGACTGGGCCACCACCACGCCGTCCGTCGGGAAAACGAATTCCAACTCCGCGCCCTTCGCCTTCAACTGCAGGTAGGCCGAATACTGCGCGGTGTGCACCAGCTTGTCCTGGCCGTTCACCATGCGGTCGAACTGCTGCACGTAGCTGTCGAACCCGTGCGGCTGCTGCGTCGCGAACTTCGTCCAGTAATCCTCTCCATAGAGCTTGCGCAGCAGGTACCAGCTCGCGTGCTGCAGGCCGGAGGTAGACAGTTTGGTATTCACGGCGCCCTGGAAAATCGGCTTCAGCGCATCCGGCCAGTTCTTGGGTGCCTCGTCGGCTGGCACCAGCTTGGGATTGTAGGCCAGCCCCGCCACGATCAAGGAACCCCAGGCGAAATACCCCTCCGGCTGGCTCTTGTATTCCGGCTTGTAGGCCGCGTACTCCGGCGACTCGTACAGCATGTATCCGCCGCGTTTCTGTAGGTCAGTCGCGAAGGTCATCTCGGAGATCGACATCACATCGGCGACGTTGGTCCTCGCCTGGCGCTCGCTCATCAGTCGCTGGAACAGATTGCCGGCCTGCAATCGAAGGAAGCTCGCCTTGATCTTGGGGAACGCCTTCATGAAGTCGTTCATTACTTCCGTCGTCGCCTGCGGCGGGTCGGTCGTATAAAATACCACCTCGCCTTCCTGCTCCGCCTTGGCGACGTCAGCGCACGTCTTGAAGCCATCCATCTGGCGTGGATTGGGGCACGATGCGGCCTCGGCGGCCGTCACACCCAGCGCGGTCGCAAAGCCAATGGCCAGCATGGACACGGCGGCGCGGAAACTCTGTCTCATACTGCCAATTCCCTCCCCTCGTTTGCGCCATATTCCGGTGGCGCTTCGCGGACGGCAACCTATCAGCGTGCCGACCGAAGTCCAACGCGGCGTCCGATGGCTTCGCGAACGACATAAAAACAATCGCTGCACCACGAATTTGGCTGGCCATCCGCGCAAGGCCGGGCGTTCAGCAGCAGTCGCGACGTGTCGCCGATCCAGGCATTGCCGTCACCGAAGGCGAGTGAATAGCCGGCCAGCATCAGCATCCAGACGACGGTCACCAGGGCGCACAAGCTGAACGACTGCATAATGGTCGCCAGCACATTCTTCTTACGCACCATGCCGGCATAGAACAGCGGGAGCCCCGGGATGGTCATCAGCAGCACCAGCGCGGTGCAGACGAGCATCCAGGCGACGTCGCCTGGTCCAGCATATCCCATGTCTGAAATCTCTCGTCCGCCGGGCTGGCGGTCGCGGCTAGGCAACCCACGTCCGCGGCAGTCGCCAGCCGGACCTCGCCGCGGATGCCGCCTTCCCGGCCATATTCTTGCGGATATCAAACCCTACGTCACACACCGGCTTACAGCGGAACCTGGTGAAAAAGCATCGGCCGAACTTGCCGTGTCGGCGCCGGCTAACTTTACTTCCGGGAACATAGTCGCGAGTGCCGAGCCGTAGGTCCACGCTCGCCCGCGGTTGGGACAACTGAGCCGCCTTCGGGCGCCCCTCCTAATGCTTACCTTGTGCCCGCAGTGGGACTTCGACCTGAATGTCGAAGGCTTGTTGGCGCCGACGCTCTGGACTTGAACCAAAGACCTGCTGATTACAGTTCAGCTGCTCTACCGCTGAGCTACGTCGGCGACCGGTAGCTGCCCGATATCTAAGCGCTGAACCGGTTTCAGAAGACTTGCACATTTCGGCGCGTCGAGTGGTTCCATGCCGTATATTTGCCGTATGGCTGGCCATCCGTTTCGGAAGCGTCGGAAATTATCAAGGGATTTCAGTGGCGTCCCGTACGGGATTCGAACCCGTGTTACCAACGTGGTTGCCTGCACTTTGAATTATAATGCGTTGATTTTGCTACCATATTCCGGTGTCTAAAGTCATGGCTTAGGCAGGTCTTTGACTATGCTTGGCCCCGGAAGCCGCGGCCGCGGGCGATACTGC
>Ga0070730_10005583_pt1 | contig 10840 bp, 7 predicted proteins | sample Coa_R1_3_FD_66447 | JGI IMG/M metagenome (GOLD analysis project Ga0070730, IMG submission 66447) | Surface soil microbial communities from Centralia Pennsylvania, which are recovering from an underground coalmine fire - Coalmine... | ecosystem: Environmental > Terrestrial > Soil > Unclassified ... | reverse complement strand
CGCATCGTGCAGATGTTGGAGATCGCTGACGGCGTCGTCGTGCAAGGGCCGCCGGGAACCGGCAAGACGCACACCATCGCCAACATCATCTGCCACTGGCTTGCAAACGGGCGGCGCGTGCTGGTGACCTCGATGCGCGACCCCGCTCTGCTGTTGTTGCGCGATCAGTTGCCGGCGCAAATACGGCCACTCGCGCTTGCGCTGCTCGCTGGCGAGCAGGACGGGGTCAACCAACTCGAGCATTCGATCCGCAAGATAGCCGCCGAAGTGCAGAGCCTCGACCCGGTGGCGGCAAGCCGCCAGGTGGATGGCCTGGTCGAGACGATCGACGCCCTGCACGGCAGGCTCAAGCGCATCGACACCGATCTCGGGCGCTGGGCGAAGCTGAATGTCTCGCGCATCGACCTGGGTGGCGAGAGCATCGACCCGCAGGATGCGGCTGCGGAAGTGATGCAGAACGCCGGACAGTTCGAATGGCTGCCCGATGCCCTTGGCGTCGGACCCCAGTACATTGCGCGCTTTTCCGCGGACGACATCACGCGCCTGCGCGAAGCGCGCTGGCAGCTCGGCGAGGACATCGAATATGCCGGCAGCCCGCTGCCTGCACCGGGTGATTTTCCCGATGCCCTGCAACTGGTCAGGGCGCACGATGATCTGCAACGCTACGCGAAAGTCGTGCGCGAGGCTCGCACCAGCGAACTGGCGGTACCGGCGGGATCGGGCGCCCAGTCCATCATCGCGGCGCAAGCGCTCGCCGAGCAGATCGCGCGGGTGAAAGCCCTGCGCGAAGAAATCAACGCGCTTCGGCTGCCCTGGAGCGAGGAAACCATTGCGCGCATGCGCAGCGCGGAGCCGAAACGCCTGTTCGAGCTGCTCGAATCGCTCGCCGCCGACATGGAGCGCGCCGGCGCGCAGCGCATGCAGTCGCTGGCCCGCTCGGTAATAGTGCCCGAGTTGGCGGAGGCCGACACGCAATTCCTGCAGGCGGTGAACAATCTGGCGGAGGGACGGCGGGCTTTCGGACTGGCGGTGTTCGGCCGGCCCGAAGCGAAAAAACTGCTCGACCTCGTGCGCGTCAACGGCGCACGGCCGACGGACATGGCTGAATGGAAGGCCGTTGTTGCCCATCTGGAACTGCAGAAGACGAGGCGGGCGCTGACCGCGCGCTGGAATGCGCTGGCGCCCGAGATCGGCTTGCAAACCGTTCTTTCCGCCGATGCAAAAGGCCGGCTATCCGCGGAATCCCAGCTCGCCCAGTACGCCAAGTTGAAGCAACTGGTGCGGGAGGAGGCCGTGCTGGCGCACAACGCGATGGTTTTGTTTCCGGCGTGGCCGCGCGCCGCAACGGTGCACCAGAACTCCGCCGTGCTGGCAGAGGTGGAACTCGCGCTGGCCTATCACCTCACCAAGTCTCAGCTCGGCCAGGTCTCCACGGTCGTGGACGGCCTGCATCGCGCCGTCGAGGGCAGGCGGGGCCGGATCATCGATCGCATGCGCGAATTCCTGTCACGCATGCTGGGCAATCCGGCCGTCGACGAATCGGCGTTGCTGGAAACCTGGAATACCCTGAGCGCGGAACTTTCCCGGCTGCGGGCGCTGGCCGCGCCGCTCGCGGTGGTGGCGGAGGTCACGGCGAATATCGCCGCTTCGGGTGCACCCAAGCTGGCGCAGCGGTTGCGCCAAAGCGCGACGGGCTTCGACGAAAAGCTCTCGTCCGCGACGTTCCTCAGGAACTGGCGGCTGCGCCGGCTGGCGACGCATCTGCAGGCAATCGATGCGCATGACGAGCTGAAGAAGCTGTCCGCGGCGCGACTGGAGATCGAGCAAGACCTCGCGCGCGCTTACGAGGAACTGGTCGTCAAACGCAGCTGGCTCAGGCTCGCCGAAAATGCCAGTCCCGGCGTGCGCGCGGCCTTGCAGGCTTATCTCAACGCCATTCAACGCATCGGCAAGGGCGCCGGCAAGCGCGCATTCCGCTATCGGCGCGATGCGCGGGCCGCCGCCGCCGAAGCCCAGCGCGCAGTGCCCTGCTGGATCATGCCGCATCATCGCGTTTCCGAATCCCTGCCCGCGCAACTGGGCAGCTTCGACCTGGTGGTGATCGACGAGGCGTCACAGTCCGATATTTCGGCGTTGCCGGTTTTGCTGCGCGCCCGAAAAATTCTGGTCGTCGGCGACGACAAGCAGGTGGCCCCGCAGGCCATCGGCATCGACGAGGAGCGCATCAATGCGCTGATGAAGCGTCACCTCGGGGAGCAGGTGCCCTTGTATGCGGCGCAGATGTCGCCGGACCGCTCCCTCTACGATCTGGCCAAGGTGGTGTTCGCGCACAGCGGCGTAATGCTAAAAGAGCATTTCCGCTGCGTCGCACCGATCATCGAATACTCCAAGCGCGAGTTCTACGACCATGAACTGCACCCGCTGCGGCTCGCCACGGCGTCCCGGCGGCTCGATCCGCCGTTGCTCGACTATTGCGTCGGCGATGCGCGGCGCGACGGTGGCGTCAACCGCGCGGAAGTGGAATTCATCGTCAGGGACATCAAGGTGCTTGCCGCCGATCCAAAAATGCAGTCGCGTTCGATTGGCGTCGTGTCCCTGCTGGGCGAAGAGCAGGCGCTGCGAATCTGGGAGCGCCTGACCGAAGAGCTGAGCCCGGACCTGCTGCGCCGGCACGCTGTCACTTGCGGCGATGCGCGCCAATTCCAGGGGCGCGAGCGCGACATCATGTACCTGTCGATGGTCTGCGCGCCGAACGACGTCGGCGCGCCGCTGTCGCGGGACACGTTTTCGCAGCGCTTCAATGTTGCCGCTTCGCGCGCCCGCGACCGCATGATCCTGGTGCGCTCCGTTGAACTCGACCACCTGTCCGAGTCCGACCGGTTGCGCCGCAGCCTCATTTCACACTTCGCCCGGCCGTTCGCAGAGGAACCGGTGCGCGTCACCGACCTCAGAACGTTGTGTGAATCTCGCCTCGAGCGCGAACTGTTCGATTGGCTCAACGGCGAGGGCTACCAGGTGACGCCCCAGGTGGCGGTCGGGGCTTATCGCATCGACATGGTGGTCGAAGGACGCGATGACACCCGCCTGGCCGTCGAATGCGATGGCGACAAGTATCAGGGCCCGCAGCAATGGATCGAGGACATGCGCCGGCAGCGCACGCTTCAGCGCGTGGGCTGGGTGTTCTGGCGTTGTTTCGCCGGCGCCCTGTTGCGCCGCCGCCAGGCCGTATTGGAAGATCTGCGCCGCACGCTGGCAGCGAACGGAATCGAGCCGATCGGCCGGGGCGGCTGGGGACGCCGACGCGTGGCCGAAACCAAGCGGGTGCGCGCGCCCGACAGCGTAGAAGCGTAGAAATACGAGGACTGAGGACGCAGGACTCAGGACGTAGGACTCAGGACTCAGGGAAAAACGACCTAGAACGATTTACTTTGTTCTCAACTGAGTCCTGCGTCCTCAGTCCTCAATCGCGAGCTTCACCCTCGCTACTGGTCCGGGAGGAAAAGTCCCGGATCGACGGCCACGGAGTTGAGGAAGACGCTGAAATGCAGGTGCGCGCCGGTGACGCGGCCGGTGGCGCCGACCCTGCCGATGCGTGCGCCGGTTGCAACCCGATCGCCCAATGCCACTTCAACCGCGCTCAGGTGAGCGTAAAGCGAGAGCAAGCCCCGACCATGGTCGAGGATCACGGTATTTCCTGAAAAGAAGTAATCCCCGACGTCGATCACTTTTGCCTCGCCCGCAGCGAGGACTGGCGCGCCTTCGGGCGCGGGGATGTCCATGCCGTTATGGGGATTGCGCGACTGGCCGTTGAAAATGCGCCGCTGGCCGAAGGTATCGGACCGCGGTCCTTCGCAGGGCTGCATCAGAGCCAGTGAGTCCGGAGCCGTATCGGAAAAGGTTTTGCGTAATTCGGAAAGGTGGGCGCGCTCGACTTCATAGCGGGCGAGGTCCTCCGGCGAGAGTTCCACCTGGCCGGGTTTGACCGTGAGGCGCTGCGTGGCATATTGCTTGCGCCCGACGGCGAACTTCACGGTCAACGCCTCGCGTCCGGCGCGCTCGACCACCAGCGGCAGCTTGCTTCCTGCAGTAGCTTCGAGCGGGATGCCCACGACTGCGAGCCATTCGGCCTTGTCACCCACGACCATCACCCTGTTGCCGTTGAACCGCGCGATCGGCGGCGTCGAATCGGGGCCGAGCTTCACGAACGCGACCCCGCCAGGCACCGGCGCAGCCTTCGGCAGCACCTCTGCCTCGGCGCGCTCGAACGCGCCGAGCGACGCCACGGTTACGAATTGCAGGAATTTACGGCGCAGCATGATCTGGATTCCCGTGCTGATTGCATTGCCGAATGATACCGGGAAGGTGGGGCACTATATCCGGATCGCAGAAACAGGTGGGGCGACGCGGTAATTCCTCGGAAGAAAGAATCGTGGATCGATCGCTGCGGTGTTGAGGTACACGGCGAAATGCAGATGGGGGCCCGTGACACGACCGGTAATGCCGACTTTGCCGATGCTCTGGCCTGGTTTGACGCGTTTGCGCGACTTGACGGCGATCTCGCTGAGATGGGCATACAAGGTCATGAAGCCCCGCCCATGGTTGATCATCACGGTCCGGCCCAGAAGGAAGTATTCGCCGATATCGATGATCTGCCCGTGCCCGGCGGCCACGACTGATGTATCGACCGGCGCGGCTATGTCCATGCCGGTGTGCGGATTTCGCGGCTGTCCATTGAAAAAGCGCGACAGCCCGAACGTGCTCGAGGCATTGCCGCGGCAAGGGGGTGCCAGCAGCAACGACGCCGGTGCGGGCTCCGAGTAAATGCGAAGGACCTGCTCGAGATGCTTGCGTTCCGCTTCGCACCGGGCTGCTTCAGTTTCGGTGAGATCGACCCAGCCGGATTTGACCATCAGACTCTCGGAATCGTAGCGCCGTTCGGCAATCGTGAAATAGGCGAGACCAGACTTGCCGGATGCACGGTTGATGAAAACCGGCGGCGCCAGGCCCGGTTTCGAGTCGAGAGGAATGCCGATCAGGGCGAACCAGCCGTCGCGGTTGCCCGAAACCAGAACGCGTTCCCCATTGAAACGCACGATCGGGGCGGACTCGTCTGGCCCGAGATCGACCACTGCGAAACCGCCCGGGATCGCGGCAGACCACGGCAGCGCGCCTGCTTCGCAGACGCCAACCAGCGGAATCGAGGCGAGCGCTGCGACGCTTTGCAGGAAACGGCGACGACCTGCGCAAATGCCCGGGCTGCCGCGAGTCGTTAACGGTGGGCCGTCCATGGAGGCTGCACGGTCAGGTTTCATGCCAATGTCTCTGTCACAGTCAATGCCGGCTGCGCGTTCTTGTAGAGGCGCCAATGCTTCATGCAGCGCATTCGCCACGCGGAATGTGCGGGCCGGTATCCAATCGTATGAAATGCGGCGCTGGTCGATCTAGCACGGATGCCCGCGAAAACGCGGACGGTGACCAGTCCGGATGGACCATAGGGCCGGCAGGGAACCCGGGATGCGCCGGCTGCGCTGACATCGGCCGGGGACCTGTGCGGGTTGCCCCGTGCCTGTAGAATCCCCGCATCTCTCACCGATGCCGAATTCATGACCGAATCTTCCCTGCCGTTGCTGTCCCCGCTGGAAACGCGCGTGCTCGGCGTGCTGGCGGAAAAGCAACTGACCACGCCGGACTACTACCCCCTTTCCCTGAATGCGCTGGTGGCCGGCTGCAACCAGAAGAGCAGCCGCGACCCGGTGATGAATGTCAGCGAGGATGACGTGCAGGGCGCGCTCGACACCCTCAAGGAACGCAAGCTGGTCACCAACAGCTGGGGCGCTTCGCGACGGGTGGTGCGCTATTCCCACAATCTGCCCCAGGTGCTGGAAACCGATGCAGGCACTACCGCGCTTGTCGCGACGCTGATGTTGCGCGGCGCGCAGACCGCCGGCGAATTGCGCACCGCATGCGAGCGCCTGTATCGCTTTGCGGACTTGTCCAGCGTGGACGCTTACCTGAACGAGATGGCGGTGCGAACCAAAGGCCCCTTGGTGGTCAAACTCCCGAAACAGCCGGGCTCCCGCGAACATCGCTGGGCGCATCTGCTCGGGGGGCCGGTACAGGCGGCGGCCTCCGGGCCGTCAGCGGACCCCGAAAGCACAAGCGGCATTGTGGCGCTGCGAGCCGAAGTGGCGGCATTGCGGGACGAGATCGCGGAGCTCCGGCGCCTGGTCGCAGACCGGCGCGGTGAACAGTGAATGGGGAAGGGTGAACGGTGTGAGGTTTTCGAGCCTTTTCAAGGCCCTTAACTGATCACTGCTCACCGTTTACCGATCACTGTTCCCATGTGGTTCGTCTACATGGTCCGCTGCGCGGACGACACTCTGTACACGGGCATTACCAGGGATGTTGTACGGCGCGTCGAGGAGCACAATTCGGACAACGCGCTGGGAGCCCATTACACTCGCGCCCGGCGGCCGGTGGCGCTGGTGTACACGCAGGCCGTGGAGTCGCGATCGGCCGCGGCAAAGCGCGAATACGAAATCAAGCAGCTGACCCGGTCGCGCAAGGACGAGCTCCTGAAACGAGCGGGGCTCAGGGCCCGGCGAAAAGCCGCGGCCGCGCGGCGAACTTGAAGGTGCGGATCGGGTCTGCAGAATATGACGACGATGCCAATCCCGGACTGCCCTCGCGCCAGCGTCAAACTTTCGGGACGATCGGCACGCCCGGCCTGAAGGAGGGTTGACCATGTCCAGAGCAGCGAGTCCTGAAGACGACCTGTTCGACGATCCATCGGAGGAAGACGAAGAAGACGATGCCGAGAGCGCTGCGGGCGAGCGCTGTCCGGTCTGCGAAATGCTGGTGGGTGAATGCGATCACCTGGTCGCATCGATCGACCTGAACTATGCGGAATTCGTCGCCGGGGCGATCTTCGCCCACGAGCGGGTGATCCTCGACTTGCTGGAGCAACTTGCCGCCAGCGATCCCGATGACCTCAAGGTGGCCGGCGCCGGTCCGGTGCTCGAGCATGTCGCGACCCTCGTCAGGGCGGAGATGGAAGACGGCGCCAGTGCCGGCGACGCCGTGTCAATCCATTACCCGCGACTCATGGCTGCGCTGAGCCATATGCTGCAGGAGGAGGAAGACGTCACGGCAACCGCCATCGATGCGGCGTCGGAAGAGGATTCTTCAGTGGAAAACCTCTGGTCCCGGGAGCCCGAAAGGATCGTCGAAGGGCTGATCGAGCGGTTGCAGGGCTTGGTCGACGAAGTCGAAGAAGAGCAGGGGCCAGAAGGTAGGGGCGAGGGGCGAGGGACGAGGGGCGAGGGGAAAAACAGAGGCTAGGGGCTAGGGACTAGGCGAAAAGCGAACGCGAAATAACCTTTCAGAACTCTTCTTATGTATAGGGTCTCACCCCCAGCCCCTGATCCCTGGGCCCTAGTCCCTCGCCCCTCGCCCCTCGCCCCTCGTCCCTCGCCCCTAACCATTCCTACGCGCGCCGGTTACACTCGCGCCTTGGCAGATCAATTCGAGGGGGGGGGGGAAGGCTCATGTTTCGCAGTTTAGGCAGCGCCGTCGCGCTGGTGTCGTTGGTCGCGGGCTGTTCCACCATGGACAAGCTGCGGGAGGAGCCCGATACGAGGCCGGCCAACGCGACGGCGGTGATGGAGACGCACCTCGTCAGCGATGGCATCAAGGGGTTCTTCCCTTTCGACGGCACCAACAAGACCTATACCCGCGCCGACATGCATCGTGCCGATGCGGTCATCAAGGGCACCGGTACCGTCTCGCGTTTCCTGGTGGGTACGCATAACGATTCGCGCATCGAGCGCCTGGACAGGAAGCTTGTCTACACGCTCGACGCCAAGGAGAAAACCTATACCGAATGCCCGCTAAAGGGCTGCGGCGGTTCGGCGCAGAAGCCGGCCAGGAAAGAACCGGAAGAAAAGAAGGCGGAAAAGCAGCGCGATGCCGAGTGCAAGGTAAAGATCGCGAGTGCGACTTTCACGGTAAAGCAGACGGGACAAAAGAAAAGCATCAACAGTTTCGACACCGAAGAGTTTCAGGCGGCGTGGATCGTCACCATGCAGGATCCGACGGCACGCAAGACGGTCAGCACCCTCAATGTGGACCTCTGGACCACGCCGCTGACGCCGCAGCTCAAGGAGGCGCTTGCGGTGGAGCAGGCCTACGCGAAAAATCTGGCGAATAATCTGATGAGCGTCGCCACCAACGGGCAGAAGACCCAGGTCGTTCCTGAGGAAGCGGCAAAGGTCATCAATGCCTACATCGCCCAACTCCTTACGCCCGCGGACAGGGCGGCATTCCTGAAGGCCGGCAAGGAACTGGAGAAAATCAAGGGTTACCCGGTTCTCACGCAACTGGCGTGGAACCTGAAGGGCGATGCCTGTGCGTCTTCGGAATCCGCCAGCGCGTCGGACAAATCGTCCACGCCGACGGGCAAGGGCGACATTCTTTCCAGCGTAACCGACTACTTCGCCAAAAAGAAAACCGACGAAACCATGAAGGATATCGCCGACAAGCCGATTTTTTCCTTCAGTGCCGAGGTGAAGTCGCACAAGGTCGAAGCAGTGCACGATTCGGTGTTCGCGCCGCCGAAGAATTACACGCTGGCGAATCCGAAATAACAATAGGTTCGAGAGCAAGGGTTAAAGAGGAAATTTGAAACGGGAAAACCGGAGCGGAGCTGAGATGTAGAAGTCGTAATTTGATCTAATAAAGGGGACGCTACCCTTCGTTTCGTGATAATGCGGATCGAGTGGGTGCTATGGAGGACATATCCGACCGTCTCCTTTTGGCCGTTCTGGACCCTTCGTTGCTGCGTTTTGGAGCGTCTCGCCCCATTAAAGCGGCGGATGAGCAATACGGTACGGCGCGTGTTTCTTTCTGCAGGGCCGAAGTCGACATCGGCTGTTTGTGAACGGGGTAACCGCCCAGAGGCAGACCTCATTGCAGACAAGGTCCCCTTCGACGCCAGCTTGTTGGAAAGACAGCTGACATGCCCGGTAGCGATCACGGATGCTGCCGGGCACATGGGGCTTGTCAATTGCTTCGCGCAGATTCCATGTTTTCTCATTTGCCTGGGTCGGCTGCAGACAATAGGTCCTGACCTACAATGGCTCAGGTGGGGTGGTAATGGGATTGATGCCCGGGCTGCCCATCCCGATCCGCGGATGGTAGAGAAAAACGAGTTATCTGACGCCGGTCTACAATGGCGCCATGCGCGCCTTCCAATTCGATGCGCCCCGATTCCCACCGCAAGCCGTGGCGACCCGGCGCCGTGTGCGCGAGTTTCTCGCCGCCGAACGTAAGGCCGGCCGCTATACACCGCATCGGTGCTCCTGGAGCACCTTCGACGCGGAGTTCAGCCGCCGTGTTGGCGCTGCTGGTTTCATAGGCGTCACCTGGCCCAAGGAGTATGGCGGTCAGGCGCTTTCCAGCCTCGTGCGCTATGTCATCACGCAGGAGATGCTCGCCGCCGGAGCTCCCTGCTTCGCGCATTGGATCGCGGATCGGCAATCCGGCCCGCAGATTCTGCGACACGGCAGCGAAAGAGCGAAACACCTGATCCTTCCGCGCATCTGCCAGGGTGAGTGTTCCTTCGGCATCGGCATGAGCGAGCCTGACTCGGGCTCCGATCTCGCTGCGGTGCGCACCCGCGCCGTGAAACGCGATGGGGGCTGGGTGATCAATGGCAGCAAGATCTGGACGTCCAATGCCCATCGCGTCCATTACCTCATCGCGCTGGCACGCACCGGCGACGCGGGAGAGGATCGCCACGGCGGCCTTACCCAGTTCATCATCGATCTCGCCCAGCCCGGGGTGAGTGTTCGCCCGATTAACAATCTCGCGGGCGGCCACGAGTTCAATGAGGTTTTCTTCCAGGAGTATTTCGTGCCGGACGACATGATGGTCGGTGCCGAGGGCCAGGGGTGGTCGATGGTCACCGCCGAGCTTGCCTTTGAACGCTCGGGGCCCGACCGGTTTCTCTCAGACTACCGCCTGCTGGTGGAGCTGATCGACCGGGTCGGTGCGCGGCCGAATGATCGACAAGCCGTGGAGATCGGCCGGTTCGTCGGCCACCTCGTGGCGCTCCAGCGCATGTCGGCTTCCATTGCAGGCCTGCTCGATCAGGGGAAGAGCCCGAATACCGAAGCGGCGCTGGTGAAGGATGTCGGCACCGCCTTCGAGCGCGAACTGCCCGAGATGGCGCGCCGCCTGGTCCCGGTGGAGGCGAGTCTCGACGACCCGGACGATGCCTTCGCCGAAACGCTGGGGCATGTCACGCTGCACGCGCCCTCGTACACGCTGCGCGGCGGCACCCGTGAAATCCTGCGCGGCATCATCGCGCGGGGCCTGGGACTGCGTTGAGGAACCGGGCCCGATGACCGAGACGCCGGCACGACAGGACACCGAGGCCGATGAACTGTCGGCCATGGTCATCGATCAGGCCGATCGCCTGTTCCGCGGAGAAGTCACGAAGGAACGAATGGCGGAGGCGGACGGTGGTGAGTGGCCGTCGGCGATTTCGGAAGCCATCGAGCGGGCTGGATTGGCGCTGGCCCTGGTACCGGAAGCGCGGGGTGGCGTCGGTCTACCCCCGGTCGTCGCGCTGCGGCTGATCCGCCGCTCCGGATATCACACGCTACCGGTGCCGCTGGCCGAGACCATGATCGCAGCAGCGCTCTGGTCGCAGGTTTCGGGTGCGACTGTTGCGGGCACAATGTCCCTGGCCCCGGCTGGCGTGGCCGATGCTATCGGCATCGAGCGCAGCGCAGGCGGTTACGTTCTGCAAGGACGCGCGCAGCGCATCCCCTGGGGC
>Ga0070730_10005582_pt1 | contig 10840 bp, 10 predicted proteins | sample Coa_R1_3_FD_66447 | JGI IMG/M metagenome (GOLD analysis project Ga0070730, IMG submission 66447) | Surface soil microbial communities from Centralia Pennsylvania, which are recovering from an underground coalmine fire - Coalmine... | ecosystem: Environmental > Terrestrial > Soil > Unclassified ... | reverse complement strand
CGTGTCGCGGTCCACCGTGTACACCGGGACGACCTCGAAGCCCGCGTCCCGCGGAATGTGCGCGTAGGGGCCCTCGCAGCAGAAGACGACGCGGTGGCCGAAGCAGTCGCGCAGCGCACGCCCGACCTCGAAGCTGCGCGTGACGTGCGCGAGGAATCCGCCGTCGCAGAACATCGCCACAGTCTTTCGCTTGGAGCCCTTGGTCGTGCGGGTCGGCATACGCGCTCGTCTTTGCAGCGACCGTTCCACCGATGGCCCGTTCCGGCCCCGCTCGCTGCAGGAGAGCGAGTGCGCTCAAGGTGAGCGCGGGTGCGCGCGTACTGCGCAGCGGCGTGCGCAGTCCCAGGACCCCGCGCGCGCCCTGCGCACCTGCATGCACCGCGGGAGATCGTTGGCGCGGGGCTCGCAGTGGGGTCGCGGCACCCACCATGCGAACGGAAGAAGAAGAGCTCACCGGAACCGAGGCCTTCGTTCACGCGACGTTCGGCCGCCCCCACGTCGTGGCGACGTGGCCGGGGGGCTCGCTCGCGCGCGAGCTCCCCTCCGACGGCAAGCTGACCATCGGCCGTGGACGCGGAAACGACGTGTGCATCGACCACCCCTCGGTCTCGCGCGAGCACGCCGTCCTGTGGGGGCTCGACCCCGTCACCGTCGAGGATCTCGGCAGCACCAACGGAACGACCGTCGCCGGGATACGGATCCCGCGCCGTGCGCGCGTGGCCGTCACGCGCGGGCAGGTCGTGGGCATCGGCGCCGCGGTCCTGCTCGTGCGCGCGGGCCCGGAGACGGACGGTGTCGCCGCTTCCACGCGCGCGCGTGCGACGACGGTGCGCGACGGCGATCGCATTCCCGCGCCCACGATCGTGGCCGACGACGGGATGCGCCACCTTTACAGCGTGGTCGACTTGGTCGCAAAGGGCGGGCTCTCGGTCATCCTGCTCGGCGAGACGGGCGCAGGAAAAGACGTGGTGGCCGACGCCATTCACCGCCGCTCGACGCGCGCCGGCGCGGCGTACGTGCGCGTGAACTGCGCCGCGCTGCCGGACGCGCTGCTCGAGAGTGAGCTGTTCGGGTACGAGCGCGGCGCGTTCACGGGCGCCGTGCAGGCCAAGCCGGGCCTGCTCGAGGCCGCCGACGGTGGAACGATCTTCCTCGACGAGATCGGCGAGCTGCCGCTGCCGATGCAGGCCAAGCTGCTGCGAGTCCTCGAAAACCGCGAGATCACTCGCGTGGGCGGCCTGAAGTCGCGCGCGATCGACGTGCGCTTCGTGTGCGCCACGAACCGTGATCTGGCCGCAGCCGTGCGCGCGGGGGCGTTCCGCCAGGACCTTTACTTCCGCCTCAACGGGATCAGTCTCATCATACCACCGCTACGCGCTCGTCGCGCGGAGATCGCGCCGCTCGCGCGCGCCTTCGTCGCCGACACGTGCGACACCGCCGGACGTCCGCGCCTGGCCATCACCGACGAAGCAATGGCCGTGCTCGAGGCTCACCCGTGGCCGGGTAATGTGCGCGAATTGCGCAATGTGATCGACCGGGCGGTCACATTGTGCACGGGAGGGTCAATCGACGTGCACCACCTGCCCCCGGCGGAGCACGAGGCGGTGGACACGGCCAGGCCGACCATCCCGGTTCCCGGACCGTACGGGTCGACGATGATGGCGGACCTGGACGCCGCTTCGCTCGGGTCGCTCGGGCTCCACGACGCCGCCCGGCGCGCGGCGCAGTCGATCGAGCGGCGTCGCATCGCGGAGGCGATGGAGCAGTGCGGGGGCAACCAGACGCGCGCGGCGCAGCTGCTGCGCATCTCGCGCCGCACGCTCGTCGCGCGCCTCACCGAGTACCAGTTCGCGCGGCCGCTGAAGAAGCGCGCAAGCGTGCCGTCGTGATCGAATTTTCGATCAGGACCGACGGTCCAGGTGGCACGACGACTGCAGCCTCGGGCACCATGCAGAGAGAGCTCAAGAGCACGAGGAAAGCAGCGGGCCTGGGCGAGCAGGTGCTGCTCACGGGCGGCACCGGCTTCCTCGGCGCGGCGATCATGAAGCGCATCCTCGAGGAGCACGAGCGCTCGCGCGTGGCGCTCCTCGTGCGCTCGAGCGCCAAGGAGACGGCCCGCCAGCGCGTCGACGCGCTCCTGCGCCGCGAGCTGGGCGACGACGGCGCGGCCCGCGTGCGCTCGCGCGTCGACGTCGTCGAGGGCGACATCTCGCTGTGCGGCCTCGGCATCGACGCCGATCGGTCGGACGCGCTGCTCGATCGCATCGACCACGTCATCCACTGCGCGGCGACGATCCGCTTCGACCTGCCCGTCGAGGTCGCGCGTCGCGACAACACGCACGGCACGCGCAACATCCTCGAGTTCGCGCGCAAGCTGCGCCACTTCCACCGCCTCGACTACGTCGGCACCGCGTACGTGGCGGGCAAGCGCTCGGGCGTCGTCCTGGAGGACGAGCTCGACGTCGGGCAGGAGTTCTGGAACTCGTACGAGCGCACGAAGATGGAGGCCGAGGGCCTGGTGCGCGCCTTCGCGGCGGACCACGCGACGTGCATCCACCGCCCGAGCATCATCGTGGGCGACTCGCGGACCGGGAAGGCCGACGCGATGCAGGGTCTCTACCAGGTGCTGCCGCTCTACACGCGCAAGCTCGTCCTCGCGATCCCGGCGGACCCGAACACGCACCCGGACATCGTGCCCATCGACTGGGTGACCGACGCGCTCTTCGCGCTCATCGACACGCCCGAGAGCTGCGGCCGCGTGTTCCATCTGACGGCGGGCGCCGGGCGCACGTGCTCGATCGCGGACCTCATCGACGCGGTGAGCGGCTTCGCGAACGTCACGCGCCGCCCGCCGTACGTGTCGTACCGGACGTACCAGCGCATCGTGAAGCCGGTGTTTCGTGCGGCGGTGTGGGGCAAGAAGCGGCGCGCGATGCTCAAGGGCGAGCATTACCTGCCGTACCTGTCGTCGCGCTTCGTCTTCGACACGACGAACACGAAGTCGGTGCTCAACGGGCAGGGGACGGCTCCGCACGTGGGGAGCTACTTCACGAAGCTGCTCGAGTACCAGGCGCGGCAGGCGCGCCTGCAGGCCTGAGCCATGGCTGCCTCGGTGGCCACGGCGCCGGTCGTCGCGAAGGCGAAGGTGGAGGCGGACCGCATCGAGTCGCTGCCGCTCGGCGAACGGTGGTTCCCCGACGCGTTCCACCTCATCCCCGGGCCCGGCGGCTTCGCGCTCCGCCTCGTCGACATGACGAGCGCGCAGGAGACGCTGCGCATCCTGCGGGGCGCGGGGGTACGCGCCACCGTGACGCACCTCATCGTCCGCGCGGCGGCCCTCGCGCTCGCGCGCAACCCCGAGCTGCACCAGATCGTCTGCAACTACCGGCGCCTCACGCCCGCGAGCGTCGACATCGGCCTCTCGATGGCGGGGCAGACGACGTACGCGCCGGTCGTCGTGCTCCCGGAGGCGGACAAGCAGCGCCTGGCGGAGCTGGTGCCGCGCACCAACGCGGCGATCGCGGCGGCGCGCGAGAGGGAGATCCGCGACCTCGAGGACATCCGCAAGAAGGGCTGGTGGGTTCCGTTCGGGTTCTTGCGGCGCTTCCTGCTGCGCATGTTCCAGAAGACGTTCTGGTTCCGCCGCAAGCTCGCCGGGACGTTCCAGGTGAGCTGCCTGCCCAACGTGGACGTCATCAGCTCGTTCCTCTTCTACACGGGGAGCATCCTCGGGGCGGGGCAGGTGAGCGACCGCGTCGTGGCGGTCGACGGGCAAGCGGTCGTGCGGCCCACGGTCTGGCTCACCATCTGCGTCGACCACGCCAGCATGGACGGGCGGCGCGCGGGCGACCTGCTCAACATCATCCAGCGCATCCTCGAGGGGCCGGAGCTGCTCGCCGAGGCGCGGGCGGCGACGATGGCCGAGTGAGGCGTGCGCCGCGTGCTCGACTCATCCGCGCCGCCGCGCGCGCAGCGTGACGCCGCCTGCGCGCTCGGCCTCGTCGAGCGACGCGCCGTCCACCCACGCCCATGGGCGCGCGGCGACGCGCGGCAGTGCGCGCCCGACGATCGCCATCGTGACGCCGGGAAGGCGGCGCACCCCGAAGCCGAACAGCCAACCGAACCAGGGGGCCATGCGGTCCTCTCGCGCGCACACGCGCTCGATGGTGAAGCCGGCGGCGTCGAGCTTGGCGGCGAGGTCGGCGGCCCCGTACCGCCGCACGTGGCCGATGACGGCGTCGTAGTGCGTGAAGTACGCCTGGTTCATCGGGCACGACAGGAACACCGTGCCGCCGGGGCGGACGACGCGGGCGACCTCGCGCAGCAGGCCCGCGTCGTCGTCGACGTGCTCGAGCAGCTCGAAGAAGCACGCCACGTCGAACGCGGCGTCGTCGTAGGGCAGGGGGCACGCGCCTCGCGTGCACCGTCCGCCGGCGGCCTCGAGGGCGCTCAGCGCCTCGGCCGAGAGATCGAGGAACCAGGCGCGGTCGGCCGGCAGGTGCGGCCATTTGCCGGGGCCGATCTCGAGCATGCGGGCGCCGTCGCTCGCGTAGGGGGCGATCTCGGCCCACGCCGACCAGATCGTGTGCGGCTGGAGCTCGAAGTAGCCCCAGAGATCCTCGTAGAGGGCCTCGTTGTGGTCGGCTGCGGTCGCCGCGGTCGGGGCTTGGGCCGTCATGCGCTGGCGAAACGCAAGAAGCGCGCGAGGCCGTCGCGCCACGGCGGGAGGGTGACGCCGAACCGCTCGTGGGCGCTGCGGCAGTCGAGCGCCGCGTACGCCGGGCGCGCCGCGGGCAGCGGGTGCTCGCCGGACGACACGGGGACCAAGCTCTTGACGCGGTGGGTGGTCCGGTGAGGATCGAGCTCCAGGGCCGTGCGCGCGAGGTCGAAGCGGCTGACGGCGCCGCCGCCCGCGAGGTGCACGACGCTTGCGGGCCACGCGGCCCCCTTGCTGAGCGCCCCGAGCAGGTCGCCGCGCACCCGCTGGAGGATCTGCGCGGTCGCCGCGGCCAGGTCGCGCGCGAACGTGGGGCTGCCCACCTGGTCGGCCACGACCCGCAGCTCCTCGCGGTGACGCGCCAGGCTGAGGATGGTCGACACGAACGACCTCCCCCCGACCCCGAACACCCACGCCGTGCGAAGGACGAGGGCCGCCGCTTCGCTCTCGAGCACCGCTCGCTCGCCGGCGAGCTTGGTGCGGCCGTAGGCCGACAGCGGCCCCGTAGCGTCGTCCTCGCGGTAGGGGCGGTCTGCGCGGCCGTCGAAGACGAAATCGGTCGAGTAGTGGACCAAGGCGACCCGCTCGCGCGCACACTCGCGCGCGAGCGTGCGCACCCCGAGCGCGTTCACGCGCAGCGCGGTGGCCTCGTCGCTTTCGGCGGCGTCGACGCACGTGTACGCGGCGGCGTTCACCACGACGTCCGCGGCCCGAACGACCGCGCGGACGGTGTCGTCGTCGGACGCACCGAGATCGAGCGTGGCGCGGTCGATGCAACGGACCTCCGCGAACGCCGCCAGCGCCGGGGCCAGCTCGCGTCCGAGCTGCCCGGTGCTGCCCAGCAAGGCGACCTTCAACGAGCGCACGTCCCGAGTCTCACGCAAGCGTCACGCCAGCGCTCCCGGGCGCACCACGTCGCTCCGTCACCGCGTCGTCACTTTCCACCGAGGCTGTCGAAATGAAGATTCTCGTCACCGGGGGAGCAGGGTTCATCGGGTCGAACTTCCTCGGCGCGCTCGTACCGCGCCACCCCTCGTGCCTCTTCGTGTGCCTCGACCGGCTCACGTACGCCGGACACCCCGCGAGCCTGGACCCCATCCGCCAGGCGAAGAACTTCGTCTTCGAGCAGGGCGACGTGGCCGACGGCGACGCCGTCCGCGGGATCTTCGCGCGGTACAATCCGGACTTCGTCGTCCATTTCGCCGCCGAGACGCACGTCGACCGGAGCATCGTCGAGCCGACCGAGTTCGTCCGCACGAACGTCATGGGGACGCTCAACCTGCTGCTCGCCGCGCGGGCGCAAGGCGTGCGCCGCTTCCACCACGTGAGCACCGACGAGGTGTACGGCTCGCTCGGCGACAGCGATCCGGCCTTCCACGAGGGGTCTCCCTACGACCCGAGCAGCCCGTACGCCGCCTCGAAGGCCGCGGCCGACCACCTGGTGCGCTCGTTCCACCGCACGCACGGCCTGCCGATCACGATCACGCACGCGTCGAACAACTACGGGCCGCGGCAGATGCCCGACAAGCTCGTGCCGCTGGCGATGACGCACGCCCTCGATGGGCGACCCATCCCCGTGTACGGCCAGGGGCGCAACCGCCGCGACTGGCTCTACGTCGACGACCATTGCGCGGCCATCTGGGCCGTCATCCTGCGCGGCATCCCAGGCGAGACGTACGACGTGGGCGGCAGCGAGGAGCGCACGAACCTCGATCTGGTGCGCGAGGTGTGCCGACTGGTCGCCCGCGAGACGGGGCGCCCGCCCGAGTCCGTGGAGAGCCTCATCACGTTCGTCTCCGATCGCCCGGGGCACGATCACCGCTACGCCGTCGACACCACGCGCATCCGGCGCGACCTCGGGTGGGCGCCCAAGGAGCGGCTGCGCAGTGGCCTGCGCAGCACGCTACGCTGGTACCTCGCGAACCCCGGGTGGCTCGACGCCGTGCGCGGCACCGAGCACCGCGCCTGGCTCGAGACGAACTACGCGCACCGCCTGGAGCTCGTCGACCAGTCCGTCGAGGAGACCGAGGCGCCCGCGACGGAGGAGGCGACGGTCCAATGAACCGCGGGATCATCCTGGCCGGGGGCACCGGCACGCGCCTGCACCCCGCGACGACGGTCGTGAGCAAGCAGCTCATGCCCGTCTACGACAAGCCGATGATCTACTACCCGCTGACGACGCTCATGCTCGCGGGGATCCGCGACGTGCTCGTCATCACGACGCCGGACGACGGGCCGCTCTTCCACCGCCTGCTCGGCGACGGGACGCAGTGGGGCATCGACATCCGCTACGCGATGCAGCCGCGCCCGCACGGCATCGCCCAGGCGTTCCTCATCGGCCGCGACTTCGTGCGCGACGACGGCGTGGCGCTCGTCCTGGGCGACAACGTCTTCTACGGGCAGGGGCTGCCGGCGGTGCTCCAGCGCGCGGCCGGGCACGCGAGCGGCGCGACCCTCTTCGCGTACCGCGTGAGCGACCCCGAGGCGTACGGCGTCGTCGAGCTCGACGCCGACGGCCGGCCCGTGTCGATCGAGGAGAAGCCGGCGCGCCCGCGGTCGAGCTGGGCGCTCACGGGGCTCTACTTCTACGACAAGGACGTCGTCGACGTCGCGTCGCGCCTGACGCCGAGCGCGCGCGGCGAGCTCGAGATCACCGACGTCTCGCGCGCGTACCTCGAGCGCGGCGACCTGCGCATCGAGAAGCTCGGGCGCGGCGTCGCGTGGCTCGACACGGGGACGCACGAGTCGATGCTGCGCGCGAGCGAGTTCGTGAGCACCATCGAGCGCCGCCAGGGGCTCAAGATCGCGTGCCCCGAGGAGGTCGCCTACACGCTCGGCCTCATCGACGCCGAGCAAGTGCTGCGCCTCGCCGAGCCGCTGCGCAAGAGCGGGTACGGCGAGTACCTCGTGCGCCTCGTCGACGGGGGGCAGTGATGCGCGTCTCGAGCACCATCCTGCCCGGCGTGAAGATCCTCGAGCCGACGGTGCACCGCGAGGAGCGCGGGTGGCTCACCGAGACGTGGAGCGCCGCGCGGTACGCGGCCGCGGGCGTCGCGCGCACCTTCGTGCAGGACAACGTGTCGTACTCGCGCAAGGGCGTGCTGCGCGGGCTCCATTTCCAGGAGCCGAACGCGCAGGGCAAGCTCGTGAGCGTCCTCGAGGGTGCGATCTTCGACGTCGCGGTCGACGTGCGCCCGGACTCGCCGACCTTCGGCCGCTGGGTGGGCGTCGCGCTCTCCAGCGACGACATGCGGCAGCTCTGGGTGCCGGAGGGCTACGCGCACGGCTTCCTCGCGCGCGCGCCCTCGGTGGTGCTCTACAAGCTGACGGCGCTCTACGAGCCCTCCTCGCAGATGGGCGTCTGCTGGTCGGACCCCGACGTCGGGATCTCCTGGCCGGACGACGCACCCCTCGTATCGGGGAAGGACGCGCGCGCGCCCAGGCTGCGCGACATCCCGCGCGAGCTGCTGCCGACGATGCACGGTCGTGCGGCCGCGTCGTCGGCCTGATCGAACAGCAAGAGTCGTTCGTCGGAGGATCGCAATGCGTTGGTCATGGCGGGAGACGTGTGCACTCTGCGTGCCTCTGGTGTGCCTGCTCGCGAGCTGCGCGGACCAGAGCAACGACGCCGGGCTCTTCGCGGACGCGGGCGGCGGCGCGGACGCTGCGGGCCGCGGGGGCTCGTCGAGCGGCGCGGGCAACGGCAGCGGCGTGCGCGGCGACGACGCGGGCGCGGGGGACGATGGGGCGTCCGGCGACGACGGGTGCTGCGCATCGCCCCAGGGGGAGGCCGACGGCGGGGCCGCCGGTGACGACGGTGGCGGCGGCGTCGGGCCCGAGGAGAGCGGCGCGGGCGGCGGCGCCCCGCACGTGTGCACCGGCAAGCAGCCGACGCGGCGCGGGCTCACGTCGCGCAGCGTGACCGTGGCGGGCGCGAACCGGACGTACCTCGTCTACCTGCCGCAGGCGGGCGACCCGAACCAGCCGGTGCCGCTCGTCTACGTGCACCACGGGTACACGATGTCCGGCCAGGCGATGTACCAGATTACCGGGTACGCGGCGCTCGCGGACAAGGAGGGGATTGCGGTGGCGTTCCCCGACGGCGAGGCCGGGCCGAACTCGCTCGGCGCGCCGTGGAACGTCGGCTCGAACGTGTGCGGATCGGGCGCGCTCGCTACGGCCACGGGCGACGACTTCGACTTCGTCACGGCGATGCGCGCCGACATCGAGAAGGACCAGTGCATCGACGGCAAGCACGTCTTTCTCACGGGGTTCTCGATGGGCGGCTACTTCGCCAACCAGGTCGGCTGCATGCGCCCCGACCTAGCGCGCGCCGTCGCGCCGCACTCGGGCGGCACGCACGACTTCAGCACGTGCGTGGCCGGGCACGTGCCGGTCATCCTCTTCCACGGCACCGCCGACAACCTCATCGCCGAGAGCTGCGGCACGCAGGCACGCGACGAGTGGGTCCAAAAGAACGGCTGCAGCACGACGACGACGAGCCAGCCCGTGAAGAACGGCCACTGCGAGGTGTCGCAGGGGTGCCCCGCCGACGGGCAGGTCACGCTCTGTCTCTTCGACGGCCTCGGGCACGCGTGGGCTGGCGGCGCGCCGAACCTGTCGTTCAGCGATCCCAACTACGAGAGCGCCACGCAGCTCCAGTGGGAGTTCTTCAAGAGCCATGCGTGGTGATCATCCATCCATAGGCCCGGACCGAGCCGGCCTTGCCGCGCAGGCTGATGGGCGCGAGCTCGCGCAGCCCGTGCGGCTCGGGCAGGAGCGCCACCGTGTCGCCCGACACGATGACCTCGCAGCCGCTCGTCTTGGTCTGTCCTTCGAGGCGGGACGCGGTGTTCACGGCGTCGCCGATGACGGTGAACTCGAGGCGGCGGCCCGGGACGCCCAGGTTGCCCGCGATGACGGGCCCGGTGTGCACGCCGATGCCCATGCGCAGCGGCTCCTCGCCGGCGGCGGCGCGCTCCTCGTTGTGGAGCGCGAGCGCCTCGAGCATCTCCTTCGCGCAGGCGACCGCGGCGCGGGCCCCGTCGGTGTCGGTCGAGCGGAGGCCGAAGACCACGAGCGTGCCGTCGCCGATGAACTTGTCGATCGCGCCGCCGTGGCGCTCGATGACCTCGATCATCGCGCCGTGGTAGCCGTTGAGCAGCGCCATCGTGTCGCCGGGCGACAGCTTCTCGCTCATCGCGGTGAAGCCGCGCAGGTCGGACGCGAGCAGCGTCACGGTCACCTGGCGGCCGCCCTGCGCGAGCGCCTCGTCCGGGTGCTCGCGCAGGACGCGCTCGACGGCGGCCGCCGGCAGGTAGCGGCGCAGGAGCTGATAGCGCACGAACGTCTCGAGGTTCTGCCGCGCCTGCCGCGCCGACGCGACGCCGATGAAGCTCGCCACGAGCAAGATGGTCGCGACCGGGATCATCGCGGAGTGGAAGCCGACGATGCGCAGCGTCGTGGTCACGTAGTAGAAGGTGGCGAGCAGGCCCGCGATCAGCGACGCCATGGCGCTGTTGCGCAGGCTGTTCACGAAGACGACGCCGAGCAGCGACGGGCCGAGGACGTACGGCACGAACGTCGCGTTGTTTGCGATGCCCTCGGGCGACGCGAAGTGGTGCACGACGTTGAAGACGCCGACCATGCACGCCAGGTCGAGCACGAGCGTCACGTACGTCAGCGCCGGCGGGTTGCCCACGCGGCGCAGCACCACCAGCACCCCGAGCGCGTACGCCGTCGCGACGGCGAAGCAGGCGCTCGGGAGCAGCGTCTCCGAGAGGCCGATCACGCGCAGCGCGGCCGTCATGAACGCGGCGGTCCCGAAGACCGCGATGCGGTAGCGCGCGACCGAGCGCTCGAGCGTGTCGCGCGCGAGGCGCAGCGACTGGTCGACCTCGTGTCGTCCGACGGAAGGGACCGACATGGTCGCGATCCTACCAAGGAGAGGGGACAGCCATGCGAAAGGGGATAGTGGCGGCGGCGTGCGTGGCCTGGGTCGTCGCCGCGTGCGGCGGCGCGGACAAGAGCTCGTTCGACGGGCCCGGAGGCGGAGGTGGGGGCGGCGGCGCGTCGTCGGGTAGCGGGGGCGGCGGCGGAGGCGGCGGTCTGCTGGGCGAGGGC
>Ga0070730_10005581_pt1 | contig 10842 bp, 9 predicted proteins | sample Coa_R1_3_FD_66447 | JGI IMG/M metagenome (GOLD analysis project Ga0070730, IMG submission 66447) | Surface soil microbial communities from Centralia Pennsylvania, which are recovering from an underground coalmine fire - Coalmine... | ecosystem: Environmental > Terrestrial > Soil > Unclassified ... | reverse complement strand
GATGGCTGCAACAAATAGGAGCGGAACGCGATTGATCACTCGCGCGAAAATCGGCACCTTATGGACGACGCAGTGGCGCCGAATTTTACCCCTGCCTTTTTTCCTGCTCGTAACAAGCGGACTCATCGCGCCACCAGCGGCCAAAGTTACGCCGTACCTGATCACGATCTGCGACGAGCGTTCATTTGTCCAGGCCTTAGCCCAGGCAGGGAAAGACGATACGATCCAGTTTGGATGCAGCGGAACGATCACGATCCGGCGCACGCTGAACGTCACGCAGGAAATCACGCTCAACGGGAGTGGTCAACAGGTCATCCTGAGCGGTGATAACAGCCTGCAAATCTTGATCGTCAATAGTGGCGCGTCGCTCTCGTTAAGCGATCTCACGTTGAGCGGCGGGCAAACCAATGGCCTGGGCGGGGCGATTTTCAATCGTGGCGCGCTTTCTACTTTGCGGGTGACGTTTTCCGGTAACAAACATGGGATTGTCAACTTCGGCACCCTGACAGCAACCGACAATACCTTTGCCGACAATCTCGGCGATGGAATCTACAACAGCGGGACGCTGCACGTTTCCGGCAGCCTGTTCGCCCGCAATGCCCACGGCATAGACAACGCCAGCGGCGAGGTAACCGTCAGCAACAGCACGTTCTCCGCCAACCATGCCCCTCCCAGCCAGATTGGCGGCGGGATTGCCAACGGCGGCACGATAACCATTGTGAACAGCACCTTTTCCGATAACCGGGCATCGGGCGGCGGTGGCGCGCTTGCCAACCGCTATCAGAGCAAAGCCTCGCTTCAAAATACTATCATCGCCAATGGTGGCCTTGACCCGAACTGCTTCGGTACCACCTTTGACTTCGGGCACAACCTTCAGTATCCAGGCACTACCTGCGGGCCGACGATCCCTGTGGCTGATCCCAAGCTAATGCCACTGGCGGACAACGGCGGGCCGACCCAAACGATGGCGCTGGCTGACGACAGTCCCGCCATTGGCGCCGGCGACGCCACCGCGTGCCGTTCTGACGCGGTTGGCGGCTTTGATCAGCGTCATGCCCCGCGCTTCAGTGACAGCGATCTCACCTGTGATATTGGCGCATTCGAGTCTGGCGCAGTTGCGCCGACAGGAACGCCAACAGCCAATTCATGATGTTTGTCGTGTAGCCTATCTGGCTTTGGAGACGTTCATTCGTTCCCTATACAGCGCCAGGTCATGGCGCGTCACTTGAGTCAGGTTGTCTGGCATATTATCCAAAGCGAACCAGCCAATTTCGCTGCACTTTTCGGGTTCCATTATCGTGGGCGCGCCTTCGACAATCCGGCAGATGTACGACGGCGAAACCCAATGCTGCTTTTCTTCCGGCAGGATGTGATCGGTTACGGTGAGCAGTTCGCTGACCGCGATAGTTATGCCATATTCCTCACGGATTTCACGGTTCAGGGCGTCGTGGAGCGTCTCGCCAAATTCAACCGCGCCGCCGGGAAATTCCCATAGGCCACGCTCATTTTGAGCCTTCATTCCGCGTCGAGCCAGGAACAGCCTGCCAGCATCGTCAACGATGATAGCCCCTACGCCAACCCCGATGTAATCTACGCCGCGTCGCATGGTGATCGCCTTATTCGTGTGTGGTAAGCTCATCCGATAGAGGGCAACAGTAGTGTAAGATGCTGTACAAGGCATGTCAACCGCGCCCTGCAAAACTGATCCCTGACAGTAGGCCGCCTCTGGCGTATAATGCCCGAATTGATATTTACTCCATAACCCAGGAGCAGTCTCTTGAGCGATTCGCGTCCTGTGCGCGTGCGCTTTGCACCCAGTCCCACCGGCGATCTCCACATCGGCGGGATGCGCACAGCCCAATTTAACTGGATGTTCGCGCATCGTTTCGGCGGAAAATTCATCCTGCGTATCGAAGATACTGACCAGAAACGCACAAAGGAAGAAGCCCTGGCGGGTATCCTGGACGCGCTGCGCTGGGCCGGGCTGAATTGGGATGAGGGGCCGGATATTGGTGGCCCCTACGGGCCTTACGTGCAGAGCGAACGCACAGAGATGTACCGTCAATGGGCTAACTGGCTGCTGGACAACGATATGGCCTACCGCACCTACGAGACTCCCCAGGAACTGGACTTGATCTCGGAGGCGAACAAGGGCCAGGGCTATGACCGGCGCGGGCGCAGCCTGACCCGCGACGACTGGAAACGGCTGGACCAGGAAGGAAAACCCTATGCCATCCGCTTCAAAGTCCCGGCACTGGATATGGAAACGACCATCGTAGACATGGTGCGCGGGCCGATCGCTTTCCAGAACAGCAAGCTGCAAGACCTGGTGCTGCTCAAATCGGATGGTTTCCCGACCTATCACCTGGCGAACGTGATAGACGATCATTTCATGGAAATTTCCCACGTGCTGCGCGCCGAGGAGTGGATTTCCACCGCGCCCGTTCATCAATTGCTTTACGAGGCTTTTGGCTGGGAAATGCCCCAGCTTGCCCATTTGCCCGTCATCCTGGCTCCCGATGGCGGGAAGTTAAGCAAGCGCAAGCATCCCTGGGCATCCATGTCACATTTCATGAAGGGCGGCTACTTGCCCGATGCAGTGACCAATTACCTGTGCAACGTCGGCTGGAATTATGGCGTGACCGACGAGCAGGGCAACGAAATCCAGATCTTCTCGAAGGAGCAGGCGGCGGAAATCTTCGACGTGACGCGCGTTTCGCCGTCCGGGACAAAATTCGACTACGTGAAGCTCCAATGGCTGAACGGCGAACGTATCCGGCTCATGGATACGGCTGAACTGGCAAAGTGGCTGCGTCCAGAACTTGAGAAGGCAGGTCTCCAGGTTGACGAGCGCGTGTTACTGGCCGTCACACCGCTGGTACGCAACCGCATGAAGCTGCTGACTGACGTGGTAGACAAGGCGGGATTTTTCTTCCGCCCTGAGCTGGCCCTTCCTCCCAGCGACGCACTGATCCCGAAGGGAATGAACCAGGCACAGGCGCGGGACGCTTTGCAGCGTGTTTACGATACTTTAGCTGCGCTACCCGCTTTCGATCACCAGACGCAGGAAACGGCAATGCGGACACTGGCTGACACGCTCGGAGTCAAGCTGGGACAGTTGTTTGGAGCCGTGCGCGTCGCGGTGACAGGCCAAACTGTCTCACCGCCGCTTTTCGAGACGATGGAAATTCTGGGGCGGGACGTTGCGCTCACGCGGATAAAGAACGCCATTGAATTGCTGGCCTGACTCGCGTCATAGAGCCGTAGGTTTTCTTTCTGCGTCCTCAGGCTAGAATTGAAGACGCTTCATCAAGGGGGACTTCCATGCTGCGATCTCATCGTCTATTCAGGCTCGTGATCCTCTCGGCAGTTCTGCTTACTGGTCTGGTACTGTTCAGCCATGCCAGTCCAAGCGGGGCCAGCCGACCATTCCGCGTCTATCTGACTTTTGACGATGGGCCGATCCCAGGCAATACGAATGTGATTCTGGACATCCTCAAGAAATACGGTGTGAAAGCCACGTTCTTTGACCAGGGATCGCATATTCACGGCAACGAGCAATATCTCCGCCGCGAAATCCTGGAAGGCCACCACATCGGCAACCACCTGGTTTTCCACGACCCCATTATCATGTCTCCGGTGAATCCCCCCGATTCCCTGGTGCTCGCCAAATACGCCGAGACGGATGCTGCTATCCGCTATGCGTTGGGCGGTCTGGCCGGACAGTGGGATATCGAACTGCCAGTGAAGCTTTTTCGCTGGCCGGGCGGGGCGATCCATGCCATACCGCTGCCGGATGTGATCACCTATAACTGGACATCGGCTACCCATGATTCGGGCGGGGTGACGCCTTATGGCGCGTTGTACAATGCGCTATACGGGGCGACGGAAGTGCAGGATTTCGGCGCGTATGGTTGGGGCGACGGCACTGTCATTCTGATCCATGACTGGTCACGATCCAGCATCACCGCGCTGCCACTGATCATCGAGAATTTACGCGATAATGGGGCGACCTTCGAGACTCTTCCCCGCCCAGGAGATAAGCCCGGCACGATGCCAATAGTCCTCGGCGATGTGCCGCCCTGTGCGAAGCACGGCGGTAGTTGTACAGCGCTCCTGAAATCGTTCAGTTTCCAGAATACACTACCGACGAATTGAAGCTCAGCAAACGCGATTTCTTTTCGCGGGATCAAATATCGCTGCCAGTGCAGACATATATGCGGAGAATACCGACTGTGAAGGTCGCTTCTGGCCCCGTGACGGGGTAAAATCGGGGCGATCGTTGTTCACTAGCCGGGTTTTCCCGCGAGAGCAATAATGGCAAAAACACAGACCTACTACGTCTGCCGGAATTGTGGTAAAAAATCACTGCGCTACATGGGCAAATGCCCGCAGTGTGGCGAGTGGAACACGCTCGAAGAGGTCATCGAACAAAAGGAAACGCCGAAAGCCAACGCCCGCAGCGCCATTGCCGCCGCTGTGGGTCGCTCCGAACCCACGCGCCTTAAAGACATTTCAATGGACGAAAGCCCGCGCTTCCCGGTGGCGATGGAAGAATTCTCACGTGTTTTGGGCGGCGGGATTGTGCCGGGAAGTGTGATCCTTCTTGGAGGCGAGCCGGGAATCGGCAAGACCACGATCCTGAGCCAGATCTCCACGCTCCTTGCGCAAACTGTTGGCAGAGTCCTCTACATCTCCGGCGAGGAAAGCACGCGCCAGATCAAAATGCGCGCACAGCGGCTAGGTCTGAGCGCTGACGACCTGTTCCTGGTCACGGAAACCAACCTCGAAGTGATGATGGAACATGTTCAAAGCATCCAGCCTCAGATCGTCATCGTCGATTCGATTCAGACCACGTACAGCGACGACAAACCTTCGTCGGCGGGCACAGTGACGCAAGTACGCGAATGCGCGGCCCGCCTGCAAACACTTGCCAAGACAACCGGGATCAGCGTATTCCTCGTCGGCCACGTGACGAAAGAAGGCGCAATCGCCGGCCCACGTGTGCTCGAACACATCGTAGATACCGTGTTGTACCTGGAAGGCGACCCATTCCATGCCTACCGGCTCTTGCGCAGCGTCAAGAACCGCTTTGGGGCAACCAACGAAGTGGGCGTCTTCGAAATGCGCAGCGAAGGACTCGTTGAAGTCCCCAACCCGTCCGAGGCGTTCCTGGCGGAGCGGATGATCAGTGCGTCTGGTTCTTCCATCGCCGTGACGATGGAAGGTACACGCCCGCTGCTGGTTGAAGTGCAGGCGCTGGTCAGCCAGACTGCTTATCCCAATCCACGCCGCACAGCCAATGGCGTGGACTTCAATCGCCTTCAATTATTAACTGCCGTGCTGGCGCGGCGCGTTGGTTTGCGGATGGCCGAGCAGGACGTATTTGTCAACGTGGTGGGCGGGTTGACTATTGACGAACCGGCAGCAGATCTCGCCATCGCCGTCGCTATCGCCTCGAGTGTCTGGGATAAGCCAGTGCCCGCCGACCTAGCGATTATCGGTGAAGTGGGCCTCAGTGGAGAACTGCGGGCCGTGGCGCAGCTTCAGGCGAGGCTCCGCGAGGCGGCCAAGCTTGGCTTCAAACGCTGCCTGATCCCCAAAATGATGCGGCGTGGAGACCCCTTGCCGCCGGGGATCGAGGCGGTTCCCGTGCGCAGTCTGCACGATGCGCTGCAATACGCGCTGCCGATGGAACGCGGCGAGAAATCCGAGCGCGGAGAGCGCCCTGAAAGGGACAGGCGTAGTAGCTAAGCATAGCGCATCCACCCACTGCGCCTGTCGGGGACAAAGGCGTTCGACATCTCGTTATCGGCACCGTCAATCGCTTGCGGTGCAGCCCCAAGTTCTGTACTATTAGCGGATGGCGGGTTTCAGAAATCCGCCGCGAATGCGCCGTGATGAATCCGTGGAGCATGAACTATTAACCCCAATCGAGTTCGTCGCAATGATCAGCGTATGCCACTCGCCGTGCTGGCGCTTAGTGTCCTTGTGCTGACGGCGTGCGGGGGAAGACAGGCAACGCCTCCTCCAACTCCCCTGCCTGCGCCGACAAATACGCCGAGGTTTACACCGCTGCCGCCAGTGCCGTCGCAAGCGCCGTATGGGTCGGCAGATCGACCCTATCAGATCGTCATCTTGCCACCACCGGACAGCAACGTAGATCCAGCCTCGCTGGAAGGTTTCTTGAAGGATCACACGGGATTGAACTTCAAGGAAATTACAGCATCTTCAGACGCCGACTTAGTCGACACGTTATGCGGCTCAGTCCCCACCTTTGCCTGGGTAGACGGCTGGACGCTCCTGGCAGCGCAGGCCAAAGGCTGCGGCAATGTGACTCTTCAGATCAAACAAGGCGCAGCAACAGGCGTCAAATCCGATCTGATTGTAAGCCCGGCTGCCGCCATTGATACGCTTGCTGCCCTACGCGCGCGTGCTACTACTCGCACGTTTTGCCGCTTGAACCGCTCCGACGTGGTGAGCTGGGTGCTGCCCGTCATTATGTTGCGTACGACGGGGTTCGATCCCTTCCTGGCCTTCCATACTGTGAAGGATTACAACGACCCCAACGCGATGGTTTCGGACGTGTCCGACAATGCGTGCGTGGCAGCCATTCCATCCGGAACCCTGGCGACATACAAAATTCCCAACGTTTCGGACGTGACCAAGACCGTAAAAGTCCTGGCGACCTCACCAGAGCTTCCGTTCGGCGGGCTAATGACGTCGCTCACCGTACCGCGCAATGACTCGGATACGATTTCCGACCTGTTCCGTAATAACCTGGATGCTTTGCAAGGACTGGTTACGGCAGATTCACTCGCTCCCGCCACCAACGCGGACTTCACGCAGAACCACACGGATTTTTCTAACCTTGGCATCAATTTTGCCGTGCTGGGGCCGTAAATACTGTCGCAATGACCGATCTGGCAATAATACTGGTCGCGTGGAACGTGCGTGGCGTCATTCTTAATGCGCTGCGCACGATCTTTGATGATGTGAAAACCGCAGGTCTCGACGCGCTAGTGTATGTCGTGGACAATGGTTCATCGGATGGTACGCTAGAAGCGATCCGCGCAGATTTCCCGGCGGTGCGTTTGCTGGCGCAATCAGAAAATCTTGGTTTCGCCGCAGCGAATAACGTCGCCCTGCGCGAATTAGGCTTTTGTGACGATCCCATGCCGAATCCAACCGGCCCGGGGGCCGTATTTCTTCTGAACCCGGATACACTCGTACAGCCCGGCGCCCTGCGGATTTTGTGGGACGCGCTGTTCTCGCTACCACACGCTGGCCTGCTGGGGGCGCAACTGGCCTATGAGGACGGATCGTTCCAGCATGGGGCCTTCGGATTTCCAGGTTTGTGGCAAATCGTGATTGACCTGTTCCCTGTCCCTGGTCGCCTGTATGAGAGTCGCCTGAATGGTCGGTACAGCCGACAGCGCTATAGCGGTGGGAAACCTTTTCCTGTTGATCATCCACTGGGCGCAACCATGTTTTTGCGGCGGGAAGCCATTGAGGAGACTGGCTTATTTGACGAACAGTTCTTTATGTACTGTGAAGAAATTGACTGGAGTATTCGAATCAAGCGCGCAGGGTGGCAAATCTACTGTGTCCCACAGGCGCGGATTACCCACCTGGAAGGGCGCAGCACGAGCCAGGTACGTCCACGTAGCATCGTCAACCTGTGGTCCAGCCGTCTCCGCCTGTACGCCAAGCACTATTCGTCGCCCAAACTTGCCGTCGCCCGGCTGCTGGTGCGGGCGGGAATGCAGCGCAAAATCCGACTGATTCAACGTGACGGGTCTGTCGCCAGCCAGGAGCGTGAAGCGCTGGTTCGTGCCTGCGAGCAGGTCATAGCAATGGCGGCTTCGGGCAGCGTAGGCCCCGGAAGCGATAATCGGCAATGAGCCTGAGCGCCATTATTCTGACCCGCAACGAGGCCCACAACGTTGAAGATTGTATCGAAAGCCTGCGCTGGGCGGATTCAATCCTGGTCTTCGATTCGTTCAGCACCGACGATACTGTCAATATTGCCAAATCCGCCGGGGCGCGCGTCGAACAACGCAAGTTCGACAGTTATACAGGGCAGCGCAATGCCGCCTTGCAGACTGGGGGCGACGAGTGGGTCTATTTTGTGGACGCCGACGAGCGATCCAGCCACGAGCAGGGACTGGAGATACGCAAGTGTACCGCCGCCCCAGAAATTTCCGGTTACTGGGTGCCACGTCACAATTACATCTTCGGAAAGCTGACGCGCCATACGGGCTGGTACCCCGACTATCAGTTGCGTTTGCTGCGGCGCGAAAAAGCGCACTATGACACCTCGCGCGACGTACACGAGCTGGTTGTGCTGGACGGCCAGGCAGGCTACCTGCAAACGCCACTCGTTCACTACAACTATCGCGACCTGGCGCAGTTCATAGACAAGCAGCAGCGTTATACCGAATTTGCCGCGCGTGACCTGTTTCGGCAAGGTATCCGTGTCAAGCCCCAGAATTATATTCTTCAGCCGCTTCGCCATTTCCGCTGGCGTTTCCTTGAACTACAAGGCTACCGTGATGGAATCCATGGGCTGAGGCTGAGTGTGCTGATGTCGTGGTACGAATATGAAAAATATGTACTCCTGGCAAAGGCCTGGAAACAGGCGCGGGCGGCTGGGGGCGGACCGTCAACAACACGATAAAGATTAACCCAAACCTGACTCTTCCCTGACGCTTTCCCGCCTAAATATCGTGATTGTTGGTTTGGCTGTGGGGGATTTGTTACAATTAATCTCCGTTTACCCGGCTCAGTCTTTTGCGCCGGGTCCAAATGACGCCTTTTTCAATCGCTTATCATCATTCAGGAGACTGCATGTCATCAGACTTCCATGTCGCGGACACGAACCTTGCTCCGGGCGGCAAGTTCCGCATTGATTGGGCCGCCCAGGAAATGCCCGTTCTGGATCAGATACGGGCACGCTTTAGCAAGGAAAAACCACTCCAGGGATTGCGCGTCGCCGCCTGTTTGCACGTTACAACGGAAACCGCGAACCTCATGGCAACTTTGCAGGCCGGGGGAGCCGACATCGTGCTGTGCGCGTCTAATCCCCTTTCTACGCAGGATGACGTTGCCGCCTCGCTCGTCATGAATTATGAAATTCCCGTGTACGCCATCAAGGGTGAAGACAACGCCACCTATTACGATCACCTGCGGAAAGCACTCGATCACAAGCCGCACGTAACGATGGACGACGGCGCCGACCTGGTCAGCGAACTGCACAAGAATCGCAAAGACCAGTTGTCGAGCGTCATTGGCGGCACCGAAGAAACAACCACTGGCATCATCCGGCTGCGGGCAATGGCCGCCGACAAAGCTTTGATGTTCCCGGTAATGGCCGTCAACGATAGCAACACCAAGCACATGTTCGATAACCGCTATGGCACCGGCCAATCCACAATTGACGGCATTGTTCGTGCCACCAACATTCTGCTGGCCGGACGCTTGATCGTCGTGGGCGGCTACGGGTGGTGTGGGCGCGGGATCGCCAGCCGCGCTCGCGGGATGGGTGCGCATGTCGTCGTCACCGAGATCGATCCGCTCAAGGCGCTGGAAGCGGTTATGGACGGGTTCCCGGTGATGCCAATGGCCGATGCTGCGAAGATCGGAGACATCTTCATCACGGCTACCGGCGACATCAATGTGATAGACGAGTCACACATCAAGGCCATGAAGGACGGCGCATTGGTCGCCAACAGCGGCCACTTCAACGTCGAAATCAACATCCCGGCCCTGGAGAAGCTGTCAAAAGGCGCTCCGCGCCAGGTTCGCCCCTTTGTTCAGCAGTATACGCTTAAGGATGGTCGCCTGATTAATCTGCTAGGCGAGGGTCGCCTGATCAACCTTGCCGCTGCCGAAGGCCACCCGGCAAGCGTTATGGATATGAGCTTCGCGAACCAGGCACTCGGCGCAGAATATATGGTCAAGAACGCGGATCACCTCGACAAGACAGTACATCGAATCCCGGAAGCCATTGACCAGGAGATCGCCCGTTTGAAGCTCGAAGCGCTCGGCGTGCGCATTGATAACCTGACCTCTGAACAGGAACATTACCTGAATCAATGGCAAGAGGGAACCTGATAGCGGCCTCATACCGTGAGACTCGTGTGAGCATTCACGGGCTGCTGTCGCAAAAACGACAAGGAGATTTTTCTATGCAGTTTAAGATACGTCGCAGCGCTCTAACGCCCTGGCTCGCATTGGTCTTTGCCCTGGCGTTGACGATGCAGTCGGGTGTGACCCAGGCCGCGTCGGCAGGCGGGCGTTTGCGCTTTGTCCATGCCGTTCCCGGCGCACCAGCCGTTGACGTGGCGATTGACAACCAGTCAGCAGTCCTGTCTCTGGACTATGCCACGAACACGCGCTACTTGAATCTGGCTCCCGGCAATCACGCCATTGCAGTCATGGCTACGGGCACGACCAGCGCCGTGTTCAAAGGCCAGGTTACACTGGCGGCAGGACAGTCGCAAACTGCCGTCCTGCAAGGCACGGCGAATGCCCTGGAGCTAGGCCTTTATGACGATGACCTGGGGCCATTAGCGCCGGGAAATATTCGTTTTACGGCCATCCATGCCATCAAAGATGCCCCGGCTGTTGACATTCTGAAGGCCGATGGCAGCCCCTTGATCCAGGGCCTGAAGTATGGAGCGCCTTACGGCGGATTCGACGTTCCAGCCGCAGCCGCTTCGATCCTGGTGGTGCCTGCGGGCGGCAACCCGTCCGGTGCGATTATCAAGGCTGACGGCCTGTCTCTGGTGGCGGGAACTTTCAACACCCTCGTCGCAGTGGGTACCGTCACTGGTTCGG
>Ga0070730_10005579_pt1 | contig 10845 bp, 10 predicted proteins | sample Coa_R1_3_FD_66447 | JGI IMG/M metagenome (GOLD analysis project Ga0070730, IMG submission 66447) | Surface soil microbial communities from Centralia Pennsylvania, which are recovering from an underground coalmine fire - Coalmine... | ecosystem: Environmental > Terrestrial > Soil > Unclassified ... | reverse complement strand
GTTCCTGCCCACCTCGCCGATGTTCGATGATCACCTGGGTCTCTTCGGCATGCGTGAGCGGCTTGAGATGCTTGGCGGGTGCCTGACCATAGAAAGCTCTCCTGGCCAGGGGACAACCGTCAAGGGGGAGGTCCCCTATCATGACTAGGATCCTGATTGCCGATGACCACTTCATCGTGAGGGCCGGTCTGCGCGCCCTGCTCAAGTCGGAGCCCTCTCTAGAATTGGTTGGAGAAGCCAGCGGCGGTCATGAGGCTCTCGATCTGGTGCAGCGCACTCAACCCGATGTGCTGATCCTGGATCTCAGCATGCCAGACCTGGATGGCATTACCATTACGCGAAAGCTCAAGCCGGAATTTCCAGCCTTGCGTATCCTGATCCTGACCCTTCATGAGGACCAGGCCTTGCTCAAGGCAGCGCTCAAGGCTGGCGCATCGGGTTATATTCTCAAGCGCGCGGTGGAGGCCGAGCTGATCGCCGCCATCCATGCCACTTTACGCGGTGATCTGTACGTAGATCCGGCCCTAACGCGCAGCTTGCTGGAGGAGTCGACGCCTCCGGCGCGGCCGGCCTCCACCTCGATCAAGAATCTGACCGCGCGCGAAACGGAAGTGCTGCAGTTGCTGGCCGTAGGCTACACGAACCGGCAAATTGGAGAAAAACTGAGTCTCAGCGTGCGCACCGTGGAAGGGTACCGTGCCGATTTGTCAGACAAACTGGCGCTGCGCAGCCGGGTGGAGTTTGTGCGCTACGCCCGTGAGCATAGCCTGATCGAATAGGACTCTTTGGCCAGCCTGGCCGCCACGTAATAACTACGGGGCGGCTCGCGTAGTATTTACCTCCCCGTTTGGTCCCCAATACCCCGGATTTCTACGCTTACCGGGAGCCTCACAATTCCCTATGCTAGGGGTTGCTCGCTAGTCGTTCGAGCGCTCGATGGCAGCGCTCCGTTTCAGTTACATGTCCATTACCGGGTAGGAGAGGGCCGCGTGCCTCAATCTGGCAACCCAGGAACAGCCCAGGCGCCCCTGCTTTCGATGCGCGGCATCAGCAAGGCCTTTCCCGGCGTTTGCGCCAACGATGCCGTTGACCTCGACCTCTATCCGTCCGAGTTGCACGCCCTGCTCGGCGAAAACGGCGCCGGCAAGAGCACCTTGATGAAGATTTTGTACGGCTTCTACCGGGCCGATTCGGGCAGCCTGACCCTGAACGGCCGGCCAATCCGCATCAAATCCCCGGCTGACGCTCGGCAGTATCAAATCGGCATGGTGTTCCAGGACTTCAATCTGATCCCCGCCTTCACCGTCACCGAAAATATCGCCCTGTTCCTGCCCGACCTCAAAGCGGTTCTGCATCCGGAGGAAATCCGCCGCCGCATCGCCGATGTGTCCGCCCGCTATGACCTGCAGGTGGACCCGGATGCCCTGGTCGCCCAATTGTCTATCGGAGAACAACAGAAGGTCGAGATCCTCAAGCTCCTGCTGTCCAACGCCCGGCTCCTCATCCTGGACGAGCCGACCCGCGTGCTGGCGCCGCATGAGATCAAGGCGCTCTATATGGTGCTGGACAATCTTCGAAAAGACGGTTACGCCATTGTCCTCATCACGCACAAACTCAAGGAAGTGCTTGAAAGCGCGGACCGTATCAGTGTGCTGCGCCGCGGCCGCCTGGCTGGCACCCTTCTGCGTTGTGAAGCCACCGAGCAGAAGCTCATCGCGATGATGTTTGACAAGGCGCTGACTGGCCTGACCCGGCCGGACGGCAATGGGCCGGGGACCGATCAGTCGCCCGTCTTGCGGCTGGAAAACGTTGATACCCATGGTCAGGGGGCAGTGGTTAGGCTGCAAGCGGTCTGCCTGGATATTTACCCGGGCGAGATCGTCGGAATCGCGGGAGTGTCGGGCAACGGCCAGAAAGAGTTGGGCGACCTGGTGCTGGGGCTTGAGAAATGCGTCCGGGGCCGTAAAGAATTGTTTGGCCAAGACGCGACCCACTGGTCCATCGGCCAGATGCGGCGCAACGGGGTGGCCTTCATCCCCGAAAGCCCGCTCCAAATGGCCGTCACCCCCTGGCTCCCGGTGCTAGAGAACATGGCCCTGACCCGCACCCGGCGTTATGCCCGCTGGCGCGGTCTGTGGATGGACTGGAAAGCTGTCCAGGCAGACGCGCGATCGGCCTTTGACCGCTGCGGCTTCGCGGCCCCCTCGCTCTTCGTGCAGGCCCGATCGCTTTCAGGCGGCAACCTGCAGCGCATGACCATCAGCCGGGAGCTGGCCTTTGGCCCGAAGTTGATTGTGGCCTCTTACATTACGCGCGGCCTGGACGTGCAGAGTGCCCTGGCAGCCCGGCAGGCCTTGCTGAACGCCCGGCAGGCCGGCGCCGGCATTCTGTTCATCTCGGAAGACTTGGAAGAGTTGTTCACGCTGAGCGATCGTCTGCTCGTCCTCTTTGGCGGTCGCATCGTGGGCGAATTCCGTCCCGCAGAAACGGACTTCTACTCCATCGGGCACCTGATGACAGGCTCAAAGGCATCCTATGACCAGCGGCGCTGATAGCCCGCCCCGAAGCGATTTCTTTAGGGCGTCCCTTCTGCCGACCATCACGCGCTATCTGGCGACGATTCTATTGGCTTTCGTGCTGTTTGGGATCATCCTGTGGCTGTCGGGCCGGAACCCGTTTGAATCCTACCAGCATATCTTTCAGTCCGCCCTGGGCAGCAGCTACGGTTTTTCGGAAGTTTTAGTCGCCATGACCCCGATGCTGATCACGGCCGTGGCCGTCGCGTTTCCTGCCCGGGTCGGCTTGATTAATGTGGGCGTCGAAGGCCAGCTTTACATGGGAGCCCTATTCGCCACCTGGGGTGCGCTCACCTTTCCGGGCCTGCCAGCCTGGATTCTGCTTCCCAGTATGGTGGGACTGGGCGTGCTCGGCGGCGCTTTGTGGGCGTTCATCCCCGGGTATCTTAAGTCCATCGGTTTGGTCAACGAGACGATCACGTCGCTGCTGCTTAACTCCGTGGCTCCATCCATCGTCTCCTTCTTTGTCTTTGGTTTTTGGCATGCGCCGCGGGACACCAATATCACCGCCAATTTCGTCCCGGCGGGTCGCCTCCCGACTTTCTTCGGCACCCGGATTGACCTGAGCTTCCTGATCGCCCTGGGGCTGTTGGTCGTCTTCTGGCTGTTCATGAAATACACGCGGTGGGGCTTGGAAATGCGTGCCATCGGCGGCAACCCGCCCGCCGCCCGACGGAATGGCATCCCCCTCCAGCTTTATCTGGTTGTCACCATGGCCATCGGCGGTGGGGTCGCCGGGCTGGCGGGCACGGCGCAGGTCTCGGGCTACTACGGCCTGCTGTTGTCCAACTTCTCGAACGGCCTCGGATTCATGGGTTTTCTGATCAGTTGGCTCGCTGCCGGTGACCCGCTCGGCATCTTCCTGATCGCCTTCGTGGTAGCGGTGATCACTACCGGCGGCAACCTGCTGCAATTGACCCAGGGGCTGCCGTACGCCGTCATCAACATCCTGTTGGCCTTTACCTTGTTCATTGTTCTGGCCCGCCCCAATTTCCTGTCCAGGGAGAAGCGATCATGACCCTGCTCGCGCTTCTCGGCGTCATCTCAAGTGCGATCTATTCGGGCACGTCCTTGCTCTACACGACCCTGGGCGAGGTGATTGACGAGCGGAGCGGGATCGTGAACCTCGGACTGGAAGGGGTGCTGCTCGTCAGCGCAGCCCTGGGATTTGCCGTGACCAAGCAGACCGGGAATCCCTACGCGGGCATCCTGGCGGCGATTCTGGCTGGGGGAGGCATGAATCTGGTGTTGGGGTACTTGGTGATCACGCGCCAGGCCAACCAGCTGGCCTCTGGCCTGGCGCTGATGTTCTTCGGGTACGGGTTGAGCGCCCTGATCGGCAATTCCTATGTTGGGGCCAAGATCAACCCCCTGCCGCGGTATGTGCTGCCCGGGCTCTCCAATCTGCCCCTGGCCTACGCCTCCCTGTTCAAGTTCGATTTCCTGATCATTCTGGCCGTCCCCATGGCGTTCCTGGTCTGGTGGCTGCTCTTTCGAACCCGCTGGGGGCTCGGCGTCCGGGCCGTTGGAGAGAACGCGGATACGGCCTTCGCCTCCGGCCGCAATCCGCAACGGATCCGCTACCAGGCGCTGTTCGTGGGCGGCTTGCTGGCCGGACTGGGCGCGGCCCATCTGGCCATCGCCTATACCATGGATTGGTCCGAATACATGACCGCCGGGCGCGGTTTTATCGCGGTCGCGCTGGTGATTTTCTCCAAGTGGGACCCGCTGCGCGCCATCGCCGGTGCGCTTCTGTTCAGCGCCGCGGTCGCCTTTCAGCTGCTGCTGCAATCCGCTGGGGTGCAGGTTTCGCCTTTTCTACTCAACACGATCCCTTATGTGCTCACGATCCTGGTCCTGATTGCCTGGGGGGGCCATCGCAACCAATCCGCCCCGGCCAGCCTCGGCCGGATATACCGTGGAACCGAATGACACCACGCGCGCCAGTGAGAAGGAGGTGGCTGGATCAAAGCTGTCGGGTCGGTCTTTCACCTTAGCCTGTTCGTCCATGCTATGTTTGAGGAGAGTCCTATGCAACGCAGACTGCTTTACACACTCGTGACGACCGCATTGTGCGCGGTGTTTATGCTTACCGCCTGCGCTCCGGCGGCCACGCCGACCTCGGCGCCGCCTACTGCCGTGCCAGCAACGGCGGCCCCGGCCGTGGCGGCCACTTGCTTGACCGTGGGCGCCCTATACGGCGGGCCGATGAATGACGCTGGCTACAATCAGGCCATGCACGAAAGCATGGTAGTCATGGCCAAGAATATTCCCTGCGTCAAGCTGATCGAGGCCGAGAACGTCCCCGACGAGGCTGGCGCCAAGACGACCATGCAGAATATGCTGGGGCAGGGCGCGAAGCTGATCTTCGCCACCGCCTCCAACCATCAGAACCCGGCGGTTGAGCTGGCCAAGGCCAACCCGGACGTCAAGTTCGAAATCGCCGGCGGCTGGCTGATGGGCGACAACTATGCCAACTACTACGCCGATGTGCCGGACTCCTGGTACGCGATGGGGGCCGCGGCCGGGATGATGACCAAATCCAATAAGCTGGGCTTCGTGGCGGCGTTCCCCATCGGTTGGACAGTGACCTTCATCAACTCCTTTGAGCTGGGCGCCAAGTCGGTCAATCCGCAGATCCAAACCATCGTCGCCTATTCGTTTGCCTGGGGCGACCATGCCAAGGAAGCCGACGCAACGAACTCGCTTATCAACCAGGGCGTGGACGTCATCACCATGCACGTCGATTCGCCCTCCACCGTCATTTCCACCGCGGAATCGCGCGGGGTTTACTCCATCGGCTTCCAGGACCTGGCCGCGCAGCAGTTTGCGCCGCAGTTCTGGATCACCGGGACCGGCTTCACCCTGGGCGGCAAGGTGACCTTCTTGACCCAATCGGTGATTGACAAGACCTGGAAACCCATCTTCTTGCGCTGCAAGATGAGTGAAGGCTGCATGGCGCTCGCGCCGTTCGGCCCGAAGGTTCCGCAAACGGTGCAGGATAACGTGAAGCAAACTCTGTCCGCGCTGGACAGCGGCGAAATCGTGGTCTTCAAAGGCCCAATCAAGGACCAGGCCGGCAACGTCAAGGTTGCGGACGGCGCCACCCTGTCTGAGAACGATATGGGTTCCCTGGACTGGTTCGTTCCAGGGGTCGTTGGACAACCTAAATAGGGTTCGTGGTTGACCCTCCACTCCAGAGCCTCCGGCCGGCAGCCAGTTGACCAGCCGGAGGCCAACGGACTCGCTATGAGGCCTTCAACGGAATTCTTTCCGCGCTTCACCGCTCGCCGGATCGGGGTCACGGCCTATCAAACCCTGTTGGCGACGGGGCAGCAGGGGAAGGTCTTGGCGGTTGTCTCCGGCTGCATCTACCTGGTTGGTCCCGCCGGCCATCTCATCTGGCTAGTCAGGGAATTCTTGCCCCTCCACACCCGCGCTATTCAGCTGGCCGGCGAGTGGCCGGGTTTGCTTAGGGACGTTCCGTTTCAGATCAGAGCCGGGGAATTGGTCTTTCACACCGGCGTCGTGGTGGACGCAGCGAAGGCGGAGGTTTGGCAGCCAGCCGCAGCAGGTTCCGATGGCTGGCTGCCCTTGGCCGAGATCTGCGAGAAGAGCCGGCTGCTCTATTCGCAGTTGATCAAGATTCCTCGAACTGGTTTCGGCGGTTTCATTGAGCCGATGCTCGCGTTGACCAGCCAGGTCAGCGGCGTTCAACGACCCCAGTTTTCCGACCACGTCTTGCGGGTTGCCTGGCCAGCGGTTCAGGCGGTGGGCCGGGCCTCTGCCTGCCAGAACTTGGATGCCATCCTGGCTCGGGCCAGTGATCTGGTGGGTCTGGGCAATGGCCTGACCCCTTCCGGTGACGATTTCCTGGGTGGCTTGTTCTTTGGATTGCTGGCTTTGAACCGGCTGTTTCCCGCCCAGATCGAATTGGACCCAGAGCCCGTCCAGAAGATGTTGGCCCGGATCACCGATCGGACCAACCTGATCAGCGGCGCCATCTTGAAAGACTTGGCCGCCGGCCAAGGACCGGAGCCGATGCACGACTTGGTTCACCTTCTCGTAACGCCAGCCAGCCCTGCGTCGATCTTGACGGCTGCCCGTGCGCTGGCTTCCATCGGCCATTCCACGGGCTGGGACTTGTTGACGGGCCTTCTGGCGGGCTTGCTGTGGGCTTGGTCAGCAACGGGGCAGGGCCTCCCAGAAACAACCTGCCGCGAAAAATAAGCGAGCGAATCGTGCGGTGATTGGAGTGCTCATGGACATCAAGCAGAAGATCAACTATGCGAATGAAGAGGCAGCCCGACGGTTGGCGGCCGGGGATCCCATATTGGTGGATATTGCGCCGGCGGGCGAAGTCGTCCCCGGGTTGTCCGGGAGAATGATCCTGCACTCCGGCCCGCCTATCGAATGGCAACGTATGTGCGGTGCCCAGCGGGGAGCCATAATGGCGCAGACCGTCTATGAGGGCTGGGCCAAGACGCCGAACGAAGCTGCCACGCTTCTAGAGCATGGAGAGATTCGTCTCGAGCCTAACCACGCCCATCAGGCGGTGGGGCCAATGGCTGGCACGATTTCGCCCTCTTCACCCGTGTGGGTCGTGGAAAACCGGGCCTTTGGCAACCGCGCTTTCTGCCGCCAGGTGGAAGGCAACCAGCAGTTCGGCGACCAAAGTGAAGAAGCCCTGAAGGGGCTGCGGTTGTGGCGCGATGTCTGGGCGCCGACATTGCGCAAAGCGTTGTGCACCCGCGGCGGGCTCGAGTTAAAGCCGATCATCATCAAGGCCCTGCAGATGGGCGATGAGCTGCACAACCGCCACAGCGCCTCGTCCAGCCTGTTCGCGAATGAGATGGCTATGGCCATGGCGCGCACTGATCTTCCGAAAGAGGACCTGCTCAGCACTCTGGGCTACGTGACCCATCACGACCTCATCTTTCTCGGGCTGGCGATGGCCGCCGGCAAGGCCACGGCCGACCCGGCCCGCGATATCGAATACAGCACCGTGGTTACAGCCATGTGCCGCAACGGCACCGAATTCGGCATCCGGGTCAGCGGTCTGGGCGATGAGTGGTTCACGGCGCCTTCTCCCATGGTTGAAGGGCTATTTCTGCCCGGCTACACCGCTCAGGACGCTGGCCTGGATATGGGCGACTCGGCCATTACCGAGACCGTCGGCTGGGGGGCGTTCACCCTGGGTGGCGCGCCTGGCATTCTCACTCTGGTGGGGGGGACACCCGAAGAGGCGCTGGCCTACTCGCGCGAAATGAGGAAGATCACCGTGGCTCAGCATCCCACTTACCGGATGCCCGCCCTGGGCTTCGCGGGCACTTCAATTGGGATTGACATTCGCAAGGTCGTTCAGTTAAGCATCACGCCGATTATTGACACCGCCATCGCCCATAAGGACCCGGGCCACCCCAAGATTGGGGCCGGACTGGTCCGAGCCCCGCTGGAGTGCTTCAAGAAGGCCCTGACCGCCTTCGGCCAGAGATACAGCCAGGGTTGAAGTCAGCGATTCACCACGGGAGAGATTGCATGGCCTCAGGCGTTGTCGTTCGCAAGAACCAATACTACGACTCACTGTTTCTGATGGGGGTCAACAAACGATTGTCGGATGCGAAGGGCGTTCAGCAGACCGCGGTGTTGATGGGCAGCCCGGCGAACAAGCAGCTGCTGGCGGAGATTGGCGTCCATGACGCGCAGGTTGAGGCGGCCGGGGCCAATGACCTGATCGTGGCCGTTGTGGCCGAAACGCCCCAGCTGGTGGCAGAAACACTGAGCAAGCTCGACGACGCGCTGCAGGCTGGCGTTGAGAGTGCGCCGGTGACTGACTTACACAGCCTGGAAGATGGATTGGCTCAAAAGCCCAATGCGAATCTGGTTGTGATCTCCGTTCCAGGGGAGTACGCCGCGCGCGAGGCCCAGAAGGCATTGGACGCCGGTCTGAATGTCTTTTTGTTTAGTGATAATGTGGCGATTGAGGATGAGCTTCGATTGAAACAGGCCGCTGCCAAGCGACATCTGCTCGTGATGGGGCCGGACTGCGGCACGAGCCTGATCGGCGGCGTGGGTATCGGTTTTGCCAACGCTGTCCGCCGGGGACCCATTGGCGCTGTTGGGGCCGCCGGAACTGGCCTACAGGAATTCACAAGCTTGGTGCACAACGCCGGCTTCGGAATCTCACACGCCATTGGCACAGGGAGCCATGACCTGTCTGACAAGATCAGCGGCCTGACCACATTAGCGGCTCTAGAGGCGTTGGAAAAAGACCCTTCCACGAAGGTCATCACCTTGCTTTCCAAACCCGTGGGTCCCAAAACGCTGGCCGCCCTCATCCCACGCTTGGGGCGCTGCCCCAAACCGGTCGTCGGTTGCTTCCTGGGCGCTCGCCCGGACGCTGGGGTCGCCCAGTCCAGCGTTCAGTTTGCGCATACCGTCGATGAGGCGGCCCGTCTCGCCATTCGGGCCGCCCATGGGAGCCTGGAGTCCTGGGCAGATGGGTTGACGCCGGAAGAAAAGGCGCTGGCCGATCAAGAACGGTCGTCCTGGGCCCCTCAGCAGAAATACCTGCGTGGGCTGTTCGCCGGAGGCACCTTTTGCTATCAGTCGCAGCAGATTCTTCGGGAGTCAGGCATCGCGACGCATTCGAACGCTCCTCTCAATCCCGAATACGTGCTAGCTAACCCGGATAACAGCGTCGAACATACGCTGGTTGACATGGGCGACGACCACTACACACTCGGCCGGCCGCACCCCATGATCGATGCGAGCGCGCGCTGCCAGCGCATATTGAATGAGAGCCGCGATCCGCAGGTAGCCATTTTGTTGTTCGACGTCATCCTGGGCCATAACGCCTCCAAAGATCCGGCTGGCGAATTGATCGATGCCATCCGGCAAGCTAGGCAGACAGCCAAAGACCGCGGCAACCCTCTCAGTTTGGTCGCCTCGGTCTGTGGCACCGAAGGAGACGTGCAAGACCTGAGTCGGCAGATCCATTTGCTCCAAGAGGCTGGCGTGCGGGTGTTCAACAGCAATGCTCGGGCAACGTTGTTTTGCTGCGAATTGTTAAAGTCAAGGCAAGGGCGGAATGTCGACGATTGAAGACCTGTTTCAAGCGAGAATCGTGGCCATCAATGTGGGTTTGCGGCAATTCACAGACAGCCTGGCAGAACAGGCGGTCGAAGTCATTCAGGTTGATTGGGTTCCACCAGCCGGTGGAGACGAAGACATGCTAAAGCTCCTAGACATGATGTTATAAGCCCCAATCAGCTTTCAACTGGCCCGGCCTGTCCGCGGCCGACGTCGCACGACGGCGCAATGTGACGCCAGCGGCCAGGTTGGGGGTGAGCAACCATTGTCATACTGGCAGTGCCACCGGCGATCGAGTTGTGGCGGCCGAAAGCGAATTCGTGGATGTAGACTGTCAACTTGCCATGGCTGTACAGCAGCAGCCAACTGGTGGCGGCACCAACCTGATAAGCGATTACACTCCCACGAAGTACGTAGTACGACTTGGAAAAGGTGTCCACGAAAGGCAGGCAACCAAAGGACTCAGCGTAGCTGGGCCTTCGCATTCCATCTTATTCCTCCTTGTTCCTTAAGGCGACGGTTGGACTGCAACCCACGTTGACGCTCTTGCAGAACCTTGCCTAACGTGAACTTGATTGTGTCTCTGCTCACCGCCAGATATAGAACTGTGGCTAGATCCCGCGATGCCCGAATTGTCGGTTGCAACCCCCATGAGCAGCGGTGATTCGGGGGACCACGCCACATAGGCGCCCTTGAATACTTCAGCGCAGCAGCTCTGGCCTCACGACTAGCAGCCATGTGCATGTATTGACCTCTCTATGCACGGTGGTATTCTCAGTACGCGAAGCTTGAACGCATCCCATGCGGTGGCGGAGACAATTTGCTATGTGAAGGTGAGTCAACGTGCGGAGCAGAGAAAAACCGGCCAAGAAAGCCGCGCACGCAGCGGAGTGAGCACGTTGGGATCGTCGATCATAGAACGATGTCAGGTCGATTTTGCCTGCAAAATCCGGTGGAAGTGTATAATCGAGACACAGGTTGGGTTTGGTCGTGGTGGCGTTCGTGCTTACACTGGGGCGATGATCATGAGCCCGGCTCAGCCAAAAGTTACAGACTTTTGACAGCTTGTAGAATGGCTCGTGTCATTTCAGCACAATTTGGAGGCTGACCGACCCTAAAAAACGTGGTGTTTTCATGGGGCGGTGGCGGAATGGCAGACGCCGCGGACTTAAAATCC
>Ga0070730_10005578_pt1 | contig 10849 bp, 7 predicted proteins | sample Coa_R1_3_FD_66447 | JGI IMG/M metagenome (GOLD analysis project Ga0070730, IMG submission 66447) | Surface soil microbial communities from Centralia Pennsylvania, which are recovering from an underground coalmine fire - Coalmine... | ecosystem: Environmental > Terrestrial > Soil > Unclassified ... | reverse complement strand
GCCATTTCGCGCAGGTAGAGCACCATGTTGTTGAAGGTTTTTGCCAGCTGCGCGACCTCGTCTTCGCCCGCGATCTTTACCTCCTGCTCCAGATCGCCGGCATTGCCGATCTGCCCGGCCACCGTGATCAGCTGCGAAAGAGGAACGGTAATCGATTTGGCTACCCGCCAGGCGATCGTGGCGGCCAGCACTACCACCAACACCATGCCGCCCAGGGTCACAAACGTGATGACCTTGGCCGCCCAGCTATCGGAGTCTTCCGCCCGGCTGTTCGAGGTCCGGATGATGTCCTGAAGCTGGATCAGCGGCTGCTCTTCTTTTTGCTTCTGTTCGGGCGTCGGCGTTGCCTGGAGGTAGGCGATTTGCAGTTCCGCAACGGTCGCGCTTCCGTTATCCACCTGGCGGCGCTTCTCCATCAGCGGATTGGCAAAACTCCGCAGCCACTCCCGCTCGGAATCGGCCAGCTGATCCAGCAGCTGCCGCACCCGGGTGTTGTCGTCATCGATCGCGTTGGCGGTCTCCTTGATCTGGCTGATCTGTGCTTCCAATTCGCTCTGTCCGCGGGCCAGCGAGTCGGCTTCGCGGCGGTCGCCGTTCAGGAGGAAGTTGCGCAGAAACAGACGGTTCTGGTTCCTCACCCGGTCCAGTTTGGAGAGGTTTTCGACCATGGTGATCGACTTCTTGTACAGCGCTCGGGTGTTTTGCTCGTGCTGCACCGCCGCCCAATTCACGATAAAGGCGAGCACCACAATGGTCATAATCAGGCCAAAGCCCAGATAGAGCTTGCCGCCAATACTTTTGTTCATCTGCATATCACGTGACCTCGACCGCAACGCCCGGCTTTCCGGTTGCGCGGGTTTATCTTCAAATCTCCAACTCCGTCTCACGCGCGAAGACACAGCTTGCCCTGCATGGGGGGAGTCGAAGCGAATAAACAAAGCAATGGCAGGGCCAAGCACTGAGCGGGCTAGTACCTTCGGCATCCGCACGAAAAACTGATGCTTTGAATTGAATGGGTTAGCATTGGGCGCTCCAGCGGGGATCAGGCGCCAGGAGACGGAAAATCCAGGTTTTCGTCTCACCAGGCCTCTGAATGGACTGATTCTTCTCACAATGAGACATTCGCAAGGTCAATGCGGGATGTTGTCCTTCTGATTTCGCCTGATCAGTTCGTTATTGACTCAAAATGAGATTCCAGAGTACTTTCAGGCTTCTCGATATCCGGTTTTGAGACGGCATATTTGAAGCAAAAATCGAAACCCGCGCCGCTGCGTTCCCGCACCAAGGTAAACTCATCTCATTGTGCCGAAAGGGTTTCTGAGGTTTGCCGGGAGCTGCCATCGCTAGCCGATCCGGCGGCCCTTCGCCAGCACATTGCCAGGTCGGCAGCCGGGATCTTTGAGACAGCCCTTTCGGCCATCCTCCTGCGCGAAGGAGAGAAGTACGCCGCAACCTCAATTGTCTGCGAAGCCAGTGAGCGGGTTGCCAATGCCTTGATCGCACACGCGCGCTCCTTTGCGTCGCAGGCCGCTGAGCAAGACAAGCTTCTCAGTTTCCGGTTCTCGTATCCGGCATCGGACGGCGAGACCGTCTATCACGGTGTGGCCCAGCCGATGGCAGCCGGACAGAGCGCAGCCATCCTGCTGGCCATGCGGGCCGCTCCGTTCTCCGCGGCTGAGGTGGCTGCCCTGGAAATGCTGGGCAGCATGGGCCGCATGGCGCTTGACCATGCCGAGTTGACCTCTCTTTGTTCGTCGCAAAAGCAGGAGTTGGACCAGCTGCTGGAAATCTCGGCTGAATTGGGAACTTCGCACCTTGAGAGCCTGCTTCCGCGCTTCATCGTGCGGGCAGCGGAATTCCTGGGCTTCTCGCGGGCTTTTATTGCCTTTGTGGAAGGTGGCCAATGCCGTCTAACCTGGGGCGCGAGCAAGGGAACCTCCAGCCGGCTCGATCTCGATATCTCGGCCGTTGGCAGCCGCGTGCTTGAGTTGCGCAATCCATACATCTGCGAAGATCTGGGCCAGATGGCGGCCAATGAAAAAGCGCAGTTGTTACGCTGGGAAGCAGGTCTCAAACAATTTTTTGGGATACCGCTGGTGGCCAGCGACGGACGTCCGCTTGGCATTCTGGGGCTGCTGGACAAGAAGAACAAGTCCCGCGTCACGCATAATGACGTGCGCCGCGCGCGTGTGCTCGGCGCTGAGATCACCCTTGCGATTGAAGCCACGCACAACCTTCAACTATCTGAGCAGCACCGCAAGCGCACGGAAGACCTGATGGAGATGGCGCTCGACCTGGGCTCGGCGCTGCGCCTGCCCGATTTCGTCAAGAACTTTACCGAACGCGTTGCCGCGATGATCGGCGCGCAGGCCGCCGTGCTGGCGCTGGCGCAAGGGAACAAGGTTGAGTGCGTCGGGTTCTGCGGTCCCAAGCCGGAGCGGGAGCTGCAACGCAAGCTGAACGCGGCATTTTCTGAATATGGCGAACGGCACTCTGAGGTAAAGATCAGCGGCAGCGGAGCACAGGCGCTCGGGGCCGATCTGGTCTCCGCCTGCGGCTGGAAGAACCTCACCCTGGTGCGCCTGGAAGGCACGGAAGGCGACCTGCTGGGAATTCTGGGACTGGCAGACATTACCCGCGAGCTGACGCCCGGTGATCTCAACCTGCTCCAGGCGCTCATCGTGCACGCCTCGGTCGCGCTCGAGAATTCGCGGCTGTTTACGCGCATCACGCAGTCAAGCCGGCAGTGGGCGGAGATTTTTGACTCGATCTCGGATTTCATCGTCGTGCATGACGAGCTCTATCAGGTGCTGCGCGTCAACCGCTCGCTGGCGGAGTTCATCGGTGTGCGCCCGGCCGAGTTGATCGGCCTGAGTATGCGCGCACTGGTCTCGATCACCTCTGACTCGCCGCATCCCTGCCCGTTCTGCCGGGGCGAAAATGAATCCGACGAATATCTGCATCCCGTGCTTGAGCGCACGTATCTTGTTTCCAGCTCGCGCATTCACGGCGCGCTCGACGAAGGTCTTCAGACCGTGCACGTGCTCAAGGACATCACCGACCGCCGCGAGGCCGAGCAGCGCTACCGCGAGCTTTTCGATAACGTCCAGGAAGGCGTCTTCTTTGCCTCGCCGGAGGGCCATTTTATCGAGGTGAATGACGCATTGGTGCGGATGCTGGGCTACCAGTCGCGCGAAGAGGTGCTCAAGCTAGACCTGCAAACGCAGGTCTACGTTTCCGCCGAGCAGCGGGACGAGATCACGCGCCAGCTCCATTCCAAAGGCGCGGTCCGCAACTTCGAAGTGACGCTCTCCCGCCGTGACGGCAGCATGATCCACGCGCTGGAAAATGCGTTCGTGGTCCGCGATGGCCAGGGCAAGATCCTGCAATACCGGGGCGTCTTCCTCGACATCACCGAAGTAAAGAATTTCCAGGCGCAGCTCCAGCGTGAGCGCGACTTCACCAGTAAGATCCTCAACAACACGCAGACCATGATCATGGTGGCCGATACCGCTGGTTTGATCAGCTACGCCAACCAGCGTTCCTACGACGCAGGCGGCTTCGACCAGAATGAACTTGTGGGGCATCGTCTCGACCGGATCATCTCGCCGTCGCACAAGAAGGCATTTGCCGAGGCGTTCGATGCCAGCCTGCACGGCTTGCAATCGGACAACCTGGAAATGCTGATCTCGCGCGGCAACGGTGCGCAGGGAAAATTCTCAGTGAACCTGAGCCCTATGCGCGACGACCGCAATGAGGTCTCAAGCGTCGTGGTGCTGATGACCGACATCACCGATACCTCGATGATGCAGGCCAAGCTGATGCACACGGAGAAGATGGCTGCTGTGGGACAGCTCGTCTCCGGCGTGGCGCATGAGGTGAACAATCCGCTGACGGCGATCATGGGCTTCTCCGACCTGCTGATGGAAAACCCAGATGTTCCGGGCAGCGCGCGCAAGGACCTGCAAGTGATTCTGGAAGAGGCGCAGCGTACGAAAGAGATCGTCCAGAACCTGTTGAGCTTCGCCCGGCAGCGTCCGCCGCAGCGCCAGGCGGTGCAGATCAACAACATCCTGCGCAAAACCATCGCGCTGCGTGCCTATGACTTCGCCAATCACGGCGTGCAGATCGTCGAGAGGTTCGATAAGGGCCTGCCGGACCTGGTGGGCGATTCGCACCAGTTGCAGCAGGTCTTTCTCAATATTCTGAACAACGCCTACGACGCGATCCACGCCGCCGGACGTCCCGGGCTGATTGAAATTGAGACCGTTCATGACGCCGGCTGGGTGGAGGTGCTGTTCCGCGACAACGGCGAGGGCATCCTGCATCCGGAGCGCATTTTTGATCCCTTCTTCACCACCAAGGAAGTCGGCGCGGGCACGGGTCTGGGGTTGAGCATCTGCTACGGGATCGTGCGCGAACATGAAGGTGAGATCCTGTGCGCCAACAACCAGGACACGCAGGGCGCGACCTTCAGCGTTCGACTGCCCGTCCGCACCAAGGTTGATCTAAAACTGGTGGCCGCAGCGGGAGCTCGGCAATGAAGGCCGTTACCGCTACCGCCGCGCGCCTGCCTTTGCTGCTGATCGAGGACGAGCGCTCAGTGCTGGACTTCATCCGCACAGCGCTGGAGCGCAACGGCTATGCCTGCCACGCCGCAAATTCCGCCGCAGAAGGCATCCATGCGCTGGAGGCGGGCCGGTTTGCCGGAATCATCTCCGATATGCGCACACCGGGCGGCGCCAGCGGAGCTGACGTGCATGCCTGGATCATGCGGCATCGTCCGGAGCTGAAGGACCGCATGCTCTTTATCACCGGCGATACCGTGAACGAAGAGACGATGAACGCGCTGCAGAACACCGGCGTGCCTTACATAGAGAAGCCCTTTCGCGTGCAGGAGCTGATCAAGATTGTGGAAAGGATTTTCGGCCCGGCCCAATGACTGAAGATGCCAGAGTGAGGGTCCTGATCGTTGACGACCATCCGAGCGTGCGCAAGCTCTGCATGACCGTGGGCGCCTCGGTGGGATTCGACTGCGTGGAGGCCGAAAATGCCGAAATCGCGCTGGCCCAGCTGGAAGAGGTCTCGCCTGACATCGTTCTCGCCGACCTGATGATGCCCAACATGTCCGGCCTGGAATTTCTGCCGCGAGTCAAGCAGTGGCTGCCGCAGACGGAGATCGCGATCATGACCGGCCACGGTTCGATTGAAACCGCGGTGCAGGCCATGAGGCTCGGCGCCTATGACTACATCACCAAGCCCTTCCGCGTGGAGGAGCTCAAGCTGCTGCTCCAGCGCATGGCGGAAAAAGTGAAGCTGGTGGCGGAAAACCAGTTCCTGCGCGACCGCGTGAGCACGGAGATGGAGCTGAACGGGATCGTCGGGTCCTCCACCAAGATACAGGACGTGCTGCGCACGGTGGCGCGCCTGAAAGACACGCGGACACCTGTTCTGATCGCCGGCGAGAGCGGTACGGGAAAAGAACTGGTGGCGCGGGCGATCCATTATCGCGGCCTGCTGGCAAAGAAGCCATTCGTCGCGGTGGATTGCGGCTCGCTGGTGCCGACGCTGATCGAGAGCGAACTCTTTGGCTACGAAAAAGGTGCGTTCACCGGCGCGATAAAATCGAAAGAAGGTTTGTTTCAGTCGGCGAACGGCGGAACGATTCTGCTGGACGAGATAGGCGAGCTCTCCATGGAATTGCAGGCCAAGCTCTTGCGCGTGCTGCAGGAAAAGGAGGTGCGGCCGGTGGGGAGCAATCAGAAGCTCAAGGTCGACGTGCGCGTGATTGCCGCCACAAACCGCGATCTCGAAGCCGCGCAGAAAGAAGGAAAGTTCCGTAAGGACCTTTATTTCCGCTTGAACGTGGTCACCATTCACCTTCCGGCGCTGCGGGAAAGACGTTCAGACGTCCCGGCGCTGGTGCACTACTTCCTCGATCGCTTTGCGCCCGGAAAAACGCTCAGCGTTTCCCCGGCGGCCATGAAATGCATGCTGCAATATGACTGGCCGGGCAATGTGCGCGAGCTGGAAAACTGCATCGAGCGTGCCGTCGCTCTGGGCAGCCAGTCGATGATCGATGTGGCGGACCTGCCGCCGGCCCTGCGCACACCACAGGAAGGTGAGTTCGCGATTCCCGCGGGCAATAGCGCTGCCATCCCGATTGTCAATAGTGACCTGGAGGAGATCGAGCGCACCACCATTCAGCGCGTGATCGAGCAGGTGCATGGCGACAAAGCCCAGGCGCGAAAGATGCTGGGCATCAGCCGGGCCACGCTGTATCGCAAGCTGAAGAGATACAACATTGGGCTGAGCAAGGGCGCCTCGGCGGCATCGTGAGACGGCGGACTTGAGACGTGTTTCATCGTGAGACGTCTTCAGTACAGTGAAACGGTTTGCCTATTGGGAATGAAAGAGTTAGTTTTTCAGGTTTTGGCCGGAGTATTGCTCTAAGTCCTTTAACGTAGAATCGTAACTTGCTACGCCCCTGACAATAATGAGATGACGACAGCAACAGCAAATTCGATCCAGGCCGATTTCTGGCGTGTGGCGCGCAGGTTGTATGCGGTTTACGACGAGCTCGACCGCACCTTTGAGCTGGGCGTGCCGGCCTGCGCCGAGTTGGAAGACGCGAAGGATCACCCCGAGCCTGAGGCCGCCGGGCGGGTGCAGCGCTGGTTTGAGGAGATCGATACGCACGTGCAGGTCTGGCAGCTGCGCCAGCTCCTGCAAAGCACCACGCTGCAGAACGAAGAGAATTTGCGCTATCTGATTGCGCGGCACCTGAAGAAAAACCACAAAAGCGAGTCTGACAAGGACAAGATCGATTTCCTGCTGGTGCAATACTTCGCACACTGCTCGCCGCACGGGCTGAATGAGACTTCGCTGGAGGAGGTGGCCCGAGTGCTGGAGCCGGCTTTAGGCCGCGCGGCCTCGAGCTTTCCCGACTGGGCGCCCAGCCTGGACGACAAGCTGCGCAAGCTGAACGAGTCCAATAGCCTGGAAGATCTGCAGAATTCCGGGGCATTACAGGAAGTCCGCGAGCTCAAGCAGGCTGTGGGCGATAAATATTTCGATCCGGGATTCCTGGTGGCTTTCACGCGCTTCAACTTCCTGGCGCGCCGTGCCTTTTTCCGGGCGATGCATGTGGACCTGCACGCCATTCGCTCGGCGGTAAACCGCCTGGAGCAGCTGGGAATTTCAACGGTCGATTGCCGCGAGGCCGGCCTGACGGAGGGCGAATCGCTGGAGCAGGTGCGCCACGTCGTGCACCAATGGAAAACGCCGTTTCGTGCGCCTTATGCCGGCGGCTCATCGTTCTTGCAACTCATCCTGCTGCGCCACGCTTTGCAGCACGCGATTGCGCATGCGCCAGAAACGCCGGCGGTTCCGCAGCCGGAAGCAGTCTCAGCTGCCGCCGTTACAGCAGCAGAAACTGTAGTGAAGGCTTCCGAGGGAAAAGAAGAGGTACAACCCTCCGCCCCCGAAGCAGGAGGTGCGGCAGCTGCGGTGAAGACCGCGGAAAAGGAGCCGATCGAATCGGCCGAATCCGTAAAAGCCGCCAAACCAGCAGTGCCGGGCCAGGCCGCACCCGACCTGATCACCCGGCCGTCGCACGCGCATGAGGCTGAGGCCACTCTCACGGCACAAGCGCAGGCTGAGGAGGAGGACTACCTCTTCCGCTGCGTCGCCGATATTTCAGAGCAGTTGAAGGCAATACCGGCAAAGAATTCACCCAGTGTCTCAGCGATTGTTCTGGGCGGTTGCAAGCTGTTGATCGCAACCTGGGAGGCCCAGGCATTTACGCAGGAGACGGCGACCAGCGTGGCGCTGCAACGGACGGTGGCGGCGCGCACCATACTTCACGTCTGCATGGAGCGCCACAAGAAGAACGAGCCCACGGACCTTTCTGCGGCGGTCGATATTGCCCGAGCGCAGATCGAAGCCATGAAAGAGCATGTGGAAAAGGCAAAAGAATCCAAGAATATCGATGCCGCGGTGAACCTGGCTGCCACCAGCAAGCGCCTCCTGTCATTGATTGCCGAGGCCGAGAAACTAGCAGGATAGTTACCTTTTCCTCATCGGTCTCTCGGTCGTGATCCCCGATAATGTCTCAGAGTGAGACGTGCGGAGTGTCTCAAAGGCCTCCATCTGCCTGAAGCTGCCTGGGTTAGGCAATCGTAAGTGAAAGATTATAGGTCACTTAAATATGTAACGCTCCTTCTTCACACTGCCCGCGGCTTGGCCGCCCAATTGCAATACTTCTGTGGATACCTAACGCCAGGGGTTTGTCCGGGTGACCAAGATTCTGATTGTCGATGATTCGCCGGCCGAAGTCAGGCTGATGCAGGCTGTCCTGGACCGCGAGGGGTACATGTCGGTCGCGGTGCACGATCCCACGCGCCTGGAGCAGATGATCGACATGGAGCGCCCGAACCTGATCCTGCTGGACGTGGTCATGCCCCAGCGGAACGGCTTTCAGGCATGCCGGGAACTCAAAGGCCATGCGGAGTACGCCCGGATCCCGGTAGTGATGGTGAGCTCCAAGAACACCGAAAGTGACAAGTTCTGGGCCAAGCAGCAGGGAGCCGACGGTTACGTGGGCAAGCCATTTTCGAATGAAGAATTGCTGGGGACGGTGCGCAGCCTGGTAGGAAAACGTTGATGTCAGATGAACAGCAACAACTCGAGCCATTGTCGCCCGAAGCGGAACAGCTGGAACTGCTGCCCCAATCGGAACCGCAGCGTCAGTACTGCGTGTTTCGCGCCGGGCGTGAGCGCTTCTGCTTTTCCGTGCTCGACGTGGAAGAGGTGGTCGAATGGCCGAACCTGACCCTGGTGCCACTGGCGCCTGCGTTCTTAATGGGGATTTTCAACCTGCGCGGCTCGATCGTGCCGGTTGTGGACATCGCGTTAACGGAAGGACGGCGCACGGACCTGACGCCGCGCCACGTGGTGGTGGCCAGCCTGAAGGGTGAAGGTGATCGCGACGATCTGCGTATCGGTATCGCAGCGGATGAGGTGATCGGTACGTGCAGTACCTCAGAGCCGCTGCTGGTGGAAGAAGCGCCGCGCGAGGTCCCGCACTGCTGCGGCATGTTGCGGCATGAGGACCGGCTGGCGCTGGCATTGAATTTGAAGAAGTTGACCGAGACATTTCCCGTCCCGGTGATTTGAGAGTTTAGCCGCGAGGCCGGCTGGTGTGCCGAGCGGCTGGTTACAGGCGCTGATATCTGCCAGGGCGAGAAGAAACTCTGGCGGTGCGAAGCGTAGCGACAGAATTGAAGAGGAACGCAGTCGGAGGAGTCATGAAAGGTCGTTTGAGTGGAAGACTTTGGATGATGATCGGATTCAACGCCGTGGTTTTCTTCGTGGTGTTGTATCTGGCGTACAGCGCGGGCGCAAAGGCCGGCGGCGTGAGTATTCTGGACGCGCCGAGCGTCAGCGGCCTGGCCGGCGGGAAGCTGGTGATCGCCGTGGCGCTTTGCGTGATGGCCCCGGTCTTCACCATGTTCTGGCTGATGAACCGCGTGCTGGAGCCGGTGAAGCGGCTGGGCGAGTTTGCCGAGCGCTTCTCCCAGGGAGATTACCGCGCGCGCGCCGCCATCGACTCGTCTGACGACTTTGGCTTCGTCGCCGAGCACCTGAACCGTGCCGCTGAGAGTTCGTCCCGCGCCATCTTTAACCAGGAGGCGCAGGAGAACCTGCAGAAGAGCGTGACGGAGTTCCTGACCATCGTGAGCCAGATCGCCCGCGGCGACCTGACGCTGCGCGGCCGAGTGAGCAATGACGCGCTGGGCAACGTGGTGGACTCGGTCAACTACATGCTCGATAACTTTGCCAAGGTGCTGGAGCGCGTACGCAAGGCCGCCATTGACGTGCAATCGAGTGCGAACGAGATTCTCATCGCGTCGGAAGAGATGTCGACCGGCGCTATCCAGCAGGACCAGGAAATTACGAATACCTCGTCCGCCGTGGAGCAGCTTACGGTTTCGATGAAACAGGTGTCGAACAACGCCGAGGCCAGCGCTGAAGCCGCGCGACGCGCACTCGACGCCGCCGAACAGGGCAACCGCTCCGTGCGCGACACGCTGGAAGGCATGCAGCGCATCCGCTCGTCAGTACAGGCCACGGCCAAACGCATCAAGGCGCTGGGCGACCGCTCGCTGGAGATTTCCGAAATCGTTAACGTGATCAACGACATCACCGAGCAAACCAACCTGCTGGCGCTGAACGCCGCCATCGAGGCGGCGCGCGCCGGCGAAGCGGGACGCGGATTTGCCGTGGTCGCCGACGAAGTGCGCAAGCTGGCTGAACACTCGCGGAATGCGACGAAAGACATCGCGGCGCTGATCAAGGCGATCCAGGCGGAGACGAACGACGCCGTCATCGTGATGGAAGAGGGAACCAAGGAAGTGGAGATCGGCGCCAAGCTGGCCGATCAGGCCGGTAAAGCGCTGGATGCCATCTCGACCGTGGTGCGGCAGTCGGCCGAACTGGTACAGGAAATCTCACTCGCTTCCAAGCAGCAGGTGCGCGGCACGGAAGGCGTGGCCAACGCCATGCAGATCATCTCCAACATTACCCGGCAGACTTCACAGGGTGCGCGGCAGACGGCGCGCACGGTGGAGCAGCTGGTGCACATGTCCGAGCAGCTCAACGAAGCGCTTTCACAGTTCCGCGTGGCAACAGGCGGCGCAGCTCCCACTCTCCCCGGCGAGTCGCGTCCTGAATTGGTAAGCGCAGCAGCGGCCCTGGCGCGGCGATAACCGCGCCAGTCACGGAAACGTTTTCTCGACGCACACGGACAAAGGGGACACATGGCAGGGGGAGTGGTTACAGTCAGCGA
>Ga0070730_10005576_pt1 | contig 10851 bp, 2 predicted proteins | sample Coa_R1_3_FD_66447 | JGI IMG/M metagenome (GOLD analysis project Ga0070730, IMG submission 66447) | Surface soil microbial communities from Centralia Pennsylvania, which are recovering from an underground coalmine fire - Coalmine... | ecosystem: Environmental > Terrestrial > Soil > Unclassified ... | reverse complement strand
AGCACGAAGAACCACGGAACGTCAGCACGTGTACGTTCCATCGAAGAAGCCTAAGAAGTAAGGCGTTCCCAACCCTAACACAACTCCCCCCGCCAGATCATCGGCGGGGTTTAAACTTTTTTACGAGATCCGGAGTTTCCCTTGGTCTTGGTCAGGACGGCAGATTATTGCCGAGCACGGTGATAATAGAAGTGATCCGGTGATTGATCTCTGTTCGGAACGATTGAGAGCCAAGGTCTATCGATAGCCTGCAAAGAGTCCCAAGAACCCGACACCCGAGTTTTTCAACGTGAATGAGATTTTTGACTGTACGGACCCGTCTTGTCCACACGGGAGAGCGATGTAACTTCGCGCGGGAGAACGATCTCCCTCCGTGATGGATGGGGTTGGAATGCGCTCGGCGGGCGCGATGGAAAATCGCGCCCGCTGAGCGGTTGCTCCGGCGGTTACTGAACCTCGATGCCGCTGATGAGGGCCTTGTCGGTGACGCTGGTGAACACGATCACGTATTGGCCGCTCGAGTTGGCGTTGGCCGTGAACGACTGGATGAGCGCGCGGTTCTGCCCACCCGCCGTCTTGAAGACGTCGAAGTTGGCGAGTACCTGCGTTCCATTGATGCTCACGTTAAACACGCGCTGACCAATCGCTGTCCAGAACGTTTCGCAGAAGTGCAGGCGAACAGTGTGGCTCGATCCGGCCGTAAAGCCGGGAATCGTGTAGCTGAACGTGGTGCCTGCGCCGGCCGTGGCCGTGACGCGCGCGGTTTGGTACACCGCCGCGGGCGCCGGGTTGGGCTGGCCGTTCAAGTTGATGGTGTTGGCGTGGTTGATCGTTGCGCCGCCGTTGAAGTCCACGTCGGCCACGAACGGCGCCACCGCCGGCCCGCCCGCGTTGATCTGCACGGCGGTTGGGCACGCCTGGGTGGTAGCACTGGACGGACTCGAGGCCGCCGAGGAACCGAACGCGTCTGCCGCCGTCACGGTGTACGTGTAGGCCGTGTTGCACGTCAGCCCACTATCGCCGAACGTCGTGCCGGTGAGGCCGCTGGCGGCGCTCGCCCCGTTGCGCGTGACACTGTAGGTGATGGTGCAGTTCGCCGGCGCCGTGCTGGCCGTCCAGCTCAGATTGATCGTCGTGGTGGAAGCCGCCGTGGCGGTCAAGCCCGTCGGTGTGGTGGGCGCACCGCCGCAAGCGGCCGGCTGCGTGGTGGCATTGGCTTGGTTCGACGCCGCCGACATGCCGCCGGAGGTCACCGCTACCACCAGGTAGTAGTAGGTGGTCGAAGCGCTCAACCCAGTATCGGAGAACGCCGTGGTGGTCAACCCGCTGGCCACCAGGTTGGCGCTCGAAGGCGTGAAGCCCGACGTCGTACTGCGGTACACGTTGTAGGACGGCGTGCAGGACGAGCTGCTTGCCCCCCAACTCAGGTTGATCTGGCTGCTCGAGATGGCCGTGGCCGCCAGATTCGTGGGCGTGCTCGGGGACGTGCACGTAGTGCTCATTTCGCCCGCCAGCACTTCGATGCCGCTCACCAGCGCCTTGTCGGTGACCGTGGTGAACAGGATCGTGTAATTGCCGTTGGCGTCGGCGTTGGCCGTGTACTCCTTGATCACCGCTTTGTTCATCGCGTTGGCCGCCTGGAAGATGTCAAAGTTGGCCTGCACTTGCGTGCCGTTGATGCTTATGTTGAAGACGCGCTGGCCCACCCCTGTATGGAACGTTTCGGCAAAGTGCAGGCGCACGAGCTGGCTCGATCCGGGAACAAAACCCGGAATCGTGTAGCTGAACGTCGTGCCCGCGCCGACCGTCGCCGTCACCCGAGCCGTCTGATACACGGCCATGGGCGCCGGATTGGTCACCGCACTCAGGTCAATCGTGTTGGCGTGGTTGATGGTCGAGCCGCCGGAGAAGTCCGTGTCGGCCACGAACGGCACCACCGCCGGTCCGCCCGCGTTGACTTGCACCGGCGGAATCACCCGGATGATGGCCATCATCCCATTGTCCTCATGGGAAAGAATATGACAGTGGTAGACGAAATCCCCGACGTCGTGACCGCGGAAGTCCATGCGCACGGTCACGTTTGGATACGGCCCCGATCCTGTCCACGCGGGAATGTGCACCGTATCCATAAACTGCTGGTCATCGCTGGAGACGGCCACGCCGTCGCGCTGCATCAGCAGGAAGTGAATCTGGTGAATGTGGAAGTCGTGCACCTCGGTGGTGCGGTTCTCCACCGTCCAGTCTTCGACCGATCCTTGCGTGGTCACGATCGCCGGCGGATTGTTGGCATTGAACGCCGTGGGCGTGGCCCCGTTGACGGTGATGAAGAAGTCCGGACTCGACTCGGAGAAGTACAGCGAGCGCGTGGCGTCTGGCGTCATCGCCGCCAAGTTCCCGAGGGGCTGCCCTCCCAGCGTGCCCGCCGCCGGCTGCACCGGCGACGTCGCCGTAGTGCTGAGCTGAATGTTGGCCAGCGTGCGCTGCGGAGCGCTGTCTCCGGACAACCCGGTATCGACAGGCAGGGTTATCAGGGAGGCGTTGGCTACCGAGGCCGTCGGTCCGGTCATGATGAACTCGGCGCGGCCGGCCGGCGAAAGCAATATGTCTTGCTTGGTGATGGCTGCGCCCTGCACGGTTCCGTCCTCCGAGCCGGTGGGCACGCCGTCGAGCGCCACTACGGTCAGCGGCTGCGCCACGCCGTCGTACACGAGCTGCAAGTCTAGGGGCGTGTCCGCCGACGCGTTCAGCACGCGCCAGAACTGCCGCTCGCCAGCTTTCATCTGGATGATCGCCGGCGTCTCCGACGGCGAATCAATGGCCACGTAGTTGAGCGACAGGTCCTTGGACGGCGTTCCCGCTCCGCCCGTCGCGGCCAGCGCGTTATCGCGCACCAGCAGAATTTGCGTGGGCAGGCCGGCCACCGTCGGCATCACGTTCGGTATGCCTTCGACCACGATCGCGCCCGTGCCTCCGCCGAGCACTGCCGCTTCCGAAAGCATGTGCACGTGCGGGTGATACCAGTAGAGTCCCGGGGGCGCGTCGCTGGGGATCGTCACGTTGTAGGTGAAATTCTGTCCGCTATTCACCAGCGTGTGGATCACGTCATCCTGCTGGCACGTCGGGGGCATGGTCATGCCGTGATAGTGAAGGTTCACAGACGAGGCATTCATCAGCGACGCTGGTCCGCAGGGAGCGTTCACCGCCATCCCGCCGCTGGCCGACGGCATCGCGTTGGTCAAATTGATCGTCAACTGGTCGCCTGGATTCACGTGCAGCGTCGGCGATTCCGCCCCGGTGGAGGTGGTAAAGCAGTAGACCGTCCGCCCGGCCGCGTCCGTATCGGTGTGGTATGTCAAGTTCACCGTCAGCGCCCCGCCCGAGCTGAATAGATCGGTTGGCGGAGTCACTACGCTCCCCGGCGCAAATCGCTGGCACACACTCCCCGGCGCCAGAGTTGTCACGGAAGCCTGGTTCGACGCGGCGGAGGCGCCGCCGGCGTCAACTGCTTCCACCAAATAGTAATACGTGGTTGAAGCCGTCAGTCCCGAGTCAACGAAGGACGCTGTCGTCACCCCGCTGGCGACCTGATTGCTGCTGGAAGGCGTGAAGCCGTTGGTCGTGCTGCGGAACACGTTGTACGTCACCCCACCCGTGCACGTCGTCGTCACCGCCCCCCAACTCAAACTAACCTCGTTACTCGAAGTCGCCGTGGCAGCAAGCGCGCTCGGCGCCGCCGGTGGCAAGCAGCCTGAAGGAGTTGTCGCAGTGGCCTGGTTGGATGCTGAAGAGCTTCCAGCCGAATTGACTCCTTCGACAACATAAAAGTATGTTGTGTTGGCCTGAGCCGTGGTGTCGCTGAAAGTCGTTCCGTTGACTCCGCTGGAGATCTGGTTGCTGCTGGAGGGCGTGAAGCCGTTGGTCGTGCTGCGGAAGATGTTGTAAACAACCCCTCCCGTGCAGGTCGTAGTGCTGGCCGTCCAGCTCAGGTTCACCTGACTGCTTGAAACAGCTGACGCCGCCAGACCGCTCGGCGCCGTCGGCACCGTACTGCAAGTGTTTACCGAGCCATAGGCGATGATCGTATTGCCGGCCGGCACATAAACCTTGCCGTTCGCGATGGCAAGGTATTGAAATGACCCGCCCGCTCCCGTTGCATCGCCGGAAGACATATTGCTGTTCCAATAATCCGGAGCGGAAACATCCGCCGGATTCATGGCGTGCAGCTCGCTGCCTCCAAAAGCCCACAGAATGGCGTTCCCGCCGGTGGGCGTCGAGGAGATGGCCAGCGTGCCGCCGCCGGTAAACGAGGATTGCTTGCACGGCCCGCTGCCGGTGTTTCCCCCCGCATAGCAGAACTGCTGGAGGGCACTTCCGCTAGCCCAAATGTAGGCATACTGCGCGGAGCCGGAATTCCAGGCGATCGGGCTATGTCCAATGGTCGAATTTGTGCTGTAGGTGTTGATGGCGGCATTGCCAAGATGCGTTGAATCCACCAGATACAGGGAGCCATACTTGCTCGGTCCCTGGAAGATCTTGCCTCCGGTCCCCGGCATGATCACCATGCCACCGCCGTTCAGATCCTGGTCACTGTTGCTATGGGTTTGCGCATTTGGGGGCAGGAAAGAGGAGGTCACAGTGCCAAGCGTGGATGGGCTTAACTGCACGATGCTCATCCCGAAGTCCCCGTTACCAATCGTGCCGTTGCCCGTTTCGACGAAAATGTTCGTCCCATCATAGACGGTGCCGTCGCCGCCCCCCCACAGCCCGCCCTGGTTTCCGCCGTTGGCGCAGGTGTCGCACCATACGCCGTTCTGGCTGAAGCCAGAGCCGTTGGTGTATTTGTAGCCGATCAGCCAGCCGTGATAGGTGCCCGAGTCGGTCATGTGGCAGAACGCCACATAGATGGTGCCGTTTATGTCCAAGAGCGCCGCGCGGGCATTCTCCTGGGGCGAATCGAAGTTGACTCCGTTGAACGAGGGCGAGATGGTGATTGGGCTCCCGGGGAGTTCGGCTCCTGCAATGACGTCAATCGCATGCAATTTGTTTGTATTGGTGGCGCTATCCTTGGTTATCACGAAGAGCGCCCCATGCGGGCCCAAATTGGGGTCCAACACGGGCGTCGCCGTATTGAAAGCCGCGTTGGTCCCCAGACCCAATTGCCAGATTTGCGCTCCTGTATCCGCGTTGAATGCCCAGGCGGTCGTTGCGCCCGTATTATGGTTCGGCGAGGTAACGGTCAAAAGGATGTTGGTTGGAAAGCCAGACACGTTCACTCCGCCGAGAATCAGCGCCTGTCCCATCGCGGGGTCGTCGAGCGTCATCGTAAAAAGCTTGTGGATGGTGGAGGTCGGCGTAAGCTGGGTCTCATTGCTGTAGACTGCATCGCGCTCGGTATCGGCGTTTTGGGTCAGGACACTAACCTGCCCACGCGCCGGAAGGCCTAGGAGTCCCAGTAGGACAAGAAGAATGAATGGAAGTGCCGCCAATTGGCCAGCTTGTTTTATTGCCTTGCCCACGGGAATTTGCTGAAGTGCACGAATCATTAGCTGTAACATGGTTTCTCCTGGGAATTTACCTTTGCCGACGTTTTCATGGTCTTCTCTCCGCTCACCTCTCCCCTGGAAAAGCATCGGGGCAGAAATGCATCCTTGAAAGTTTATGCAGTGCCAAACTCAAAAAAGCACACACTTCCGCTGGTGTTGTCTTAAATTGTGTCGCTGTCGGTTGGGAGGTACGACATTCTCCGTCTGGGACCCCAGTTGAGTCAAGTTTCATTGGGTTAATCTAACAATTTAAAAAGTTAACTAGTAGGGCCGGAACCTGAAAACAGTTCGTGGTTTTACCCCTGGATACCCTCTAACTTGGTTCGGTACCGAATGTTTCAGCAGGATCACACAACGATTCTTCTGACACCGAGAGACGTGGTTGATCCCAACTTAGTCATTGCCGCTAGTGACAAGATGCTTAAGCGAGTCATTCCCAAAGAAAACCGGTGGAGTGGGCACTCGGGCGGTTGAAGTACGAAAGAACATAGTTTTCTGCCCGGCTGATCGCAGTTGTAGTACGCAATTGATTCAAGGACACCCCTCCCTCTTCCCCATCAGTGCACGGCGGCACGCTGGCATTGCGCTCAAGCATAGTTTTGTCCTCCGTCATCTGAAAGTTCAGAAGATAAGGAGCCCTTACTTTGTAGTGGCAACGATGCAAATCTATCGCTTCTAGTTTGGGACGAATTGGTGGCGAGTTATTTCCCTATCCCCGAAAAGGACTTGATCTTAAATACCGATATCCTGCCTGCTGTAATTCCTGCACAATACGGCTAGTGTCGGCGCCGGCAGAAACGTCGATTCGGGCCTGCGACGGCGCAGAAATTAACCTCTTAATTTCCTGCGCCCGGTCAGCATAAGTAAAGACATGGCCGCTCCGCTCAATGGAGAGACGGGACCTTCAATATGCTTGTAGAATCCTCAGGCGCCACGTATGGCTGCAGGAACTTGAGGCGCCAGCCTTCATTCCAAAGGGCATCGTATTCATTGCGGTAGTGGTCGTAGGTCCAGCGGTTGGCCTGAAACTCGCCCTCTATGCCTGGTATGCCTGGCTGCCAGACCGCGTTGTTTTTGGGTCATCCCACGAGATTGCTATCTCGGGCACACGTCTGCAAGATGGGGTTCGGATATCGCTCACATAGTATCCTCCAAAGTGGAAAAACAGGCCCCTGGCGGCTGGCATTGACCAGAAGCTGCCTCTCAAAGTGATATCAACTGACGCGAAAAATCGTGTCTTTTCAAGCGTTTCCAGCTTCTGATTTTAACTTTTCACCCTGTTAACTCAACCGTTTAATCGGCGAATCTAACTATATGAAACTTGATTACAGAGAACCAAGTTCACTATACTCGGCATGTTTTTGCACAATTAGTAGGAGGTTCATCCTACTTTGAGTGCGCCGAGTTGCTTAAGGCCCTAAATACTTCCCCCCCAAAGTTTGCCCCCGAGTTTTGAACCCTCCACAACTCGTCATGCTCTTGGAGCATTCATCGTTGTTGACTTGTGCTCGACCATAGGTGCGGAAAGACAAACCGGCGCTATCACGATTCAGTTCGTTACAGTGACCAATAACGCCGCAATCAATGGAATCGAAGTCGGGTGACTCGTGGTGGTACATGAACAGGAAGATGAGTGACAAAAAAGAGGAGCACAAAAATGCTGAATCGTATGCGAAATGGAAGTAACTTGTCGCATTTTGCGAAATTTATTTATGCCTTGCTGGCGGTCCTTCTTCTGTCGCCAGTGGCTGGAGCCACCACTTATTATGTGGACTGCAACGGTGGTAACGATGGAAACGCAGGCACATCTCAATCTGCGGCGTGGCAGACGCTCACTCCTGTCAATGCCAAGCAGTTCGCTCCCGGCGACTCTATATTGTTCATCACCGGCTGCACCTGGACGGGCACATTGCACCCGGGCGGCAGCGGCACGAATGGAAACACGATCACCATCGATGAATATGGGACCGGAGCCTTGCCCCACATCGATGGTGGCGGCGCCACCGAGGCGGTGTTGCTCTCCGGACAGCAGTATTGGGACATCAATAACCTCGAGGTTTCCAACGCTGCATCGACAGCAGGAACTCGACGCGGTGTGCTCGTGACCACTACAGGTGTTTCCAACCATATCCATCTGGTCGGGTTGAACGTCCACAACATCAGCGGCCAATTGGGCGCAGATGCGACCTCGAAGAACACCGGGGGCATCGGCTTTGAGTCCACCGGCGGCGTGGGCGCCAGCTTTGACGATATTCTGATCCAAAACTGCACCATCGCCCATGCCGACGACGTGGGACTCTACCTGAGCTCTGATTCCGGCACGGACCCGCGGTCGGCCAGCTGGTCGCAGGCGAAATGGAACAATGTGGTCATTCAAGGAAACCAGATAAGCGACATCGGCAAGAATGCCATGGTTATTCGCGTCTCGGATTCACCGCTTATCCAAAACAACGTCATCAATGGGTCTTCCACCCGGCTGCATGGAAACGCGATCTATACGATCAGCACGCTGAATGCCGTAATCCAGTTCAATGAGGTTTATAACACCGCCCTCACCGGCTACAGCGGTCTGGAAGACTGTGCCATCGATCCTGACAATAACTCCCAGGGCACTCTCATCCAGTACAACTACAGCCATAACAATGCCGGCGGGTTTGCCAATCCCAACATGATTCCCGGCGCCGGTAACTATTCCGACGGCAGCATCATCCGTTACAACATCAGTCAGAACGATGTCAACGCGGTCATCACATACAGCGGCGCCGCCACCAACACGCAAATCTATAACAACACCATTTACATCGGTGCGGGTTTGTCTCCCGCTATAATCAGCGCGCACCTCTGGGGCGGCACGGGAGGCTGGGCCAACAATTCGACATACTCGAACAACATCATTTACAACGCCGGGAACGGCACCTACGATCAGGGATCTACGACCAACAACACCTTCAGCGCGAATCTCTTTTTTGGGAATCATCCAGCCAGCGAACCGGGAGATTCAAAGAAGATCACCACGAACCCACTGTTGCAGAACGCGGGCAGCGGCGGAACGGGGATGAACACACTGAACGGTTATCAGTTGCAATCCGGGTCCCCGGCAAGAGGCTCCGGTGTGGCGATCAGCAACAACGGCGGACAAGATTTCTTCGGGACGACATTGCCTGCCGGCGCGCCGGACCGTGGTGCGGCTCAATTTACTTCGACATGCGCTGTACCGTCGGCTCCGGCCAACCTCGCAGCGGTGGCGGCTTCCTCGAGCCAGATTAATCTCAGTTGGAGCGCTGCGGCAGCGGGCTGCTCGATCACTTATAACGTTTACCAGAGCACGACGAATGGTTTCGCTCCGTCGTCGAGCAACCAGATCGCCAGCGGCGTGACCAGCACCTCCTACTCGAATACCGGGCTCACGGCCTCAACCACCTACTATTACCTGGTTGTGGCTGTGGATTCGGCCGGGTCGTCGGGAGCGTCAAATCAGGCCAGCGCGACCACGAGCGCCGCTAGCGCCGGCCCATGCTCCATCATCTGCATTGATTCGGGCTCAACGACTAGCTCAAGTCCGTTCGTGGCCGATGTGGACTTCTCGGGCGGCGCGACCATCAACCACGCCAATACGATTGACCTGAGCGGGGTGACCAATCCGGCTCCGGCGGCGGTGTACCAGACCGCGCGCGTGGCGGCAACAACCGGCGCAGGCACGACGTTCAGCTACACGATTCCCGGCTTTACGGCGGGATCGAGCCAACTGGTGCGCCTGCACTTTGCCGAGACGTTCCACACCGGGACGGGCCAGCGCGTCTTCAACGTAAGCATCAACGGTACGCAAGTACTCACCAACTTCGACATCTTCGCGGCAGCCAACAACGCGGCCAACAAAGCGGTGATCAAGGAGTTCACGACCAACGCCGACGCCAACGGCGATTACGTGATCGTGTTCACCACGGTCACCGATAAGGCGCTGGTGAGCGGCATCGAAGTGGACGCGGGCAGCACTACATGCACGCTCCCGAGCACGCCCACAGGACTCACCGCTACGGCCATCTCGACCAGCGCGATCAACCTCAGCTGGACGGCGAGCACGGCTCAGTCGGGCTGCACGACCACCTACAACGTGTACCGCAGCACGACATCGGGCTTCACGCCTTCGAGCGCCAACCAGGTGGCCAGCGGCTTGACCACCACATCGTATTCGGATACGGCGCTGAACTGCAGCACCCCCTACTACTACCTGGTGGAGGCGGTTAACTCCGCAGGCTCTTCGGCGGCGTCGAACCAGGCCACGGACACAACCCAGGCCTGTACTTGCAGTGCTGCGCCGAGCACGCCCACTGGGCTGAGCGCGACGACGGCATCGACCAGCGCGATCAACCTGGGCTGGACGGCGAGCACGGCTCAGTCGGCCTGCACGACCACTTACAACGTGTACCGCAGCACGACATCGGGCTTCACGCCTTCGAGCGCCAACTTGGTGGCCAGCGGCTTGACCACCACGGCGTATTCGGATACGGCGCTGACCTGCGGTACCCCCTACTACTACCTGGTGGTGGCGGCAGACGCGTTCGGTTCCTCGGCAGCGTCGAACCAGGCCACGGCTACAACCCAGGCGTGTCCTTGCAGTGCTGCGCCGCCCACGCCTACTGGGCTGAGCGCGACGGCGGCATCGACCAGCGCGATCAACCTGGGCTGGACGGCGAGCACGCCTCCGTCGAACTGCACGGTCACCTACAGTGTTACGCGCAACGGGGCGGCGGACGCGAGCGGCCTCACCGGCACGACGTTGGGCGATAGCGGGCTGGCGTGCAGCACGGCCTACACCTACACGGTGACGGCGGCAGACGCGTTCGGTTCCTCGGCAGCATCGAGTCCGGCCAGCGCGACAACGTCGCCCTGCCCAACCAACGTGCAGATCAACGCGGGCGGGGCGGCGGTGGCGGCGTTCTCCGCCGACGTGGATTTCATCGGAGGCGCGACGATCAATCACGCCAACACCATCAACTTGAACGGCCAGCCCAACCCGGCGCCCGCCGCGGTATACCAGACGGCGCGCGTAGCAGCGACGGCCGGCGCGGGCACCACGTTCAGCTACACGATTCCCGGCGTTACGGCGGGATCGAGCCACACCGTGCGGCTGCACTTCTGCGAAACGTTCTGGACAGCGGCCGGTCAGCGCGTCTTTAACGTGAGCATCAACGGAACGCAGGTTCTCACCAACTTCGACGTCTTCAAGACGGCGGGTGGGCAGAACCGCGCGCTCATCCAGTCGTTCACGGCCAACGCCAACTCGAGCGGCCAATACGTGATCGTGTTC
>Ga0070730_10005575_pt1 | contig 10851 bp, 7 predicted proteins | sample Coa_R1_3_FD_66447 | JGI IMG/M metagenome (GOLD analysis project Ga0070730, IMG submission 66447) | Surface soil microbial communities from Centralia Pennsylvania, which are recovering from an underground coalmine fire - Coalmine... | ecosystem: Environmental > Terrestrial > Soil > Unclassified ... | reverse complement strand
TCGAAGCCGCGCAGATGCATCTGCAGGAGGTCCGCTCGACAGCCGGCTATCGCGCCGAGCGCCTGAAAATCTTCGATCCTGGCGTGGTTCCGGAGCGTCCTTCGTGGCCCAACATTCCGCTGATTCTGCTGGCGGCGGTGGTCGTGGCGCTTGCGGCTTCGCTCCTTTACGTGACCTTCGAATTCAATTACCGACTGGAAAAATCCGCCGCGCCGCGCGCCGTGGCGCCGCTCGCGCGCGTCAAGAATCTCAATGATTGAGGCGCGGGCCGCTCAGCCTCCACGCTGGATTTTCGTCTCCATGGCCATCGGCGCCTACGCCGCGCTCGTGGCCGTAATGCCGTCGGCCCGATTCGCTGCTCTATTAACCGCGCCGCTGCTCCTCGCCTTTGTCGCCGTTTGGACGCTCGCACGCCCTCATCGCTGGGTCGGCGCGTTTATCGCGACAGCGCTGCTGCTGCCGCCGCTGCCCATCCCGCTCGGCGACTCGGGGCCGCACCCGTCATTGATTTTTGCAGCCCTCGGAATTTTCGCCGGCGTGCTCCATCTCCGCGACTGGCGCATCGCCGCGATGCCCCTCACGCGCGCTTTCATCTGCCTGTTCGCCGTATTGGCGGCGAGCGTAGCGCTTGCGGCGCTTTACTCCGGCCCGTTGATCGCTATTGAAACACTGGCGCGCGTGCTGCTATTCGGTATCGGCGTGTACGCGTTCTTCTATGCCGCGTATGTCCAGCCAGCTGGCAGTTTGCCGCACTTGCCGGCGCTCTTCTGGACCGCGGCCGCATCCGCCGCCATCGCCTGCATCGATTTCTACTACCAGCTTCCCGCGCCTGCCGGGTTTAGTCCGCAGTATGTCTGGCTCGAGACCGGCGTGTTCCGCCGCGCCCAGGGCATCTTCTACGAAGCCAGCACGCTCGGCAATGTGTGCACATTCTTTCTGGTCATGATCGCCGTGGCCTTCACGCGGCGCGCCAAAGAGACGCCCATCCCGCGCGCCGGGCTCGTGCTCGGCGGCGTATTGTTCTCCGCGGCCCTGATCTTTTCTTACTCCCGCGCTTCGATCGCGAACCTGTTCATTTCGCTCGGCGTGCTCGCGTGGCTCCATCGCTCCCGCATCCGCTGGCGCAGAGCCGTCGTGCTGCTCGCATCCTCCGTGGCCCTGGGCGCGGCGGCCGGTTACTACTTTCTTCCCGATCTGGTCGAAATGTCCTGGCGCCGTCTGTCGTTCTCCGCCATTTACTTTTTCGATTATGGCGAAGCCGTGTTCTCCGGACGCCTCGAGAGCTGGCGCGTGCTTGCGCGATTTCTCGCCGCGCATCCCTGGCACGCCATCTTCGGCATCGGCTACAAGACGCTGCCCTATTCCGATTACCTCGGCCAGCCAGTTATCGCGGACAACATGTACCTGAGCATGCTGGTCGAAACCGGCATCATCGGCCTCGCCGCGCTCGTCTGGTTCAACGCGGCCATTCTAAGGGCGGCCCGCCGCGCCGCGCTCGACGTGAATCCGCGCGCGGCATTTTTCGGAACGTGGGTCTTTTGCTTCTGGGCGGGCCAGTGTTTCCAGATGCTCTCCTCCGACCTGCTGACCTACTGGCGTGTGCTGCCCGTTTACTTTCTGGTGCTGGCCCTGGCCGTGCGCGAATCCAGCAAAGCGCCCGCGCAGTGAACGTCCTGTTTCTCGATCAGTTCAGCGATCTTGGGGGCGCGCAGCTCTGTCTGCTGGATCTTGTGCCCGCAGTTCAGGCCGCGGGATGGAGCGCGAGCTGCGCGGTTCCCGGCCGTGGCCCGCTGGTCGAAAAACTGCAAGCGCTCGGCGTTGCCGTGCATTCCCTGCCGGTGACGCATCTGGCCTCGGGCCGCAAATCGGCGCGCGATTCTTTGCGATTCGCCCGCGAAGCGCCGAAGCTCGTGCGCGAGATCGCGCGTCTGGCGGCAGAAACCCGGCCCGATCTCCTGTACGTCAACGGGCCACGCCTGCTGCCCGCGGCGGCTTGGGTAGCGCGGCGAACGGGACGGCCGTTGATTTTCCATTGCCACAACCATCTGGCGCAACGTTCCGCCGCCATCATAGCGGGCCGCGCTCTGCAGCTTGCCCGCGCGCGCGTCATCGCTTGCTGCCGCTACGTCGCGCGGCCCCTATGGCCTTATATCGATCCTGGGCGCTTGCGCGTGATTTATAACGGCGTGATGGCGTCGAGTGTTAGCCACGCCGCCGGTACTGGCGGCCCGTGCATCGGCGTTATCGGCCGCATCTCGCCCGAAAAGGGACAAGCGGAGTTTCTCGAAGCCGCGCGCCTTGTCGCGCAGAAACTTCCGGCGGCTAAATTCTTTATCTGCGGGGCTCCACTGTTCTCCGACGCTGCGGCCGAGCGCTACTCCGTGCGGCTGGGTGAGCTGGCCGCTGGATTGCCAGTCAAATTCACCGGCTGGCAGGAGGATGTCACCGCGGTCCTCGCGCAGCTCGACCTGCTGGTTGTGCCCTCACTGCGCGAGCCTGGCGCGCCACGCGTGGTGATCGAAGCCTTCGCGGCTCAGGTTCCCGTCGTCGCCTTCGTTTCCGGCGGTATTCCGGAAATCGTTATTCATAACAAGACCGGTTTCCTGGTCGAGCCGCCCTCGGCGGAGGCGCTCGCGGCGAAATTGGCAACGCTGTTCGATGATCCGGACGCCTTGCAAACCACCGCCGCCCGCGCGCACGAGGCGTGGAAGGAAAAATTCACGCTGGAGCGTTATCAGCGCGAAGTGCTCGAAGTCATCGGCCTCACCCAAACCCGCTCCGCCACCGGCCGCTCGATCTGAACCGACCGCCCCTCCACATCCACGGTCAGCTTTGCGCGGTTCGCCGCCGTGACGCTCATTGCCATGCCCGGCCGTACATTCAGCTTGTCGAGATGTTCCAGCAATCGCCGGTCGCGCTCGAATACGCTCACCACGGTCAACTTCTGTTCCACCTCGGCCTCGTCAAGCCGCTTTAAACCGCGGCGGCGCCGGTCGTCGGGCGTGTCCTCGCCCACGCGATTGCCGTGCGGGCACGCCTCGCCCTCTCCCAATTTTTCCCGCAGCCTGCTCTCGAAGTCAGACGAAACCGCATGCTCGAGCTGTTCGGCTTCTTCGTGCACCTTATACCACTCCATGCCGAAAACTTCGGTGAGCATCCGCTCGATCAGATGGTGCCGGTTGAGCAGGCGGTTGGCGATGGTGCGGCCGGACCGCGTCAGCGTGATCTGCCCATCGCGGCCCACGCGAATCAGTTCATCGCGTTTCAGCCGCCGGATCGCCATGGTAACCGCCGGCGCCGAGACTTTGAGCCAGCGCACGAGTGTGGCCGCAATCACGGCTTCGCCTTCCGATTCCGCCTCTGCGATAGTCTTGAGGTAGTTTTCCTTGGAGATGGTGATCTTCAAGCTATTTCGATTCTAGCCGTAGCACAGGCATTCGTGCCTGTCCATTGCCCGTAGATGCGCGGCCAGAATGCCGCTCAATTCCTGCGATATCCTCAATGACGGTGACCTCTCAACTCCTCGATCTCATCCAGTCCGCCAAAGTCTACGATCTCGCGCAGCCGTATTTCATCGGCATGCCGCACCACCCTGTGCACCCGCCATACCTGTTTGGCCTGGTGAAAAAGCACGGCGAGTTCGTCACGTCCTCCGGTGGCAGTTCGGCGTCGGAAGCGCTGGCGCTCGGCGGCCACGTCGGCACCCACATCGATGCCCTGTGCCATTTCTCCCGCGCGGGAAAATTGCACGATGGCGGCGAGCTCGCGCAGTCCTACGCCGGCGGCCTTGAGCGCCTTTCCGTCGACACTATGGCGCCCATTCTGCGCCGCGGCGTGCTGCTCGACATCGCGGGCCTCGAGAAAAAAGACGTCCTGCCCGTCGACTTTCTCATCACGCCCGAGCATCTGGACGCTGCCGCCCGCGCCGAAGGCATTGACGTCCGCGCCGGCGATGTCGTGCTCATCCGCACCGGCTGGGCGCGATACTGGGAAGACGCCGCCCGGTTCATCGCGCAGGTCCACGGTCCCGGTCCGGGCGAACCCGGCGCCCGCTGGATCAGCGTTAAGCGCGCCTTCGCCGCCGGCTCAGACACCGTTGCCTTCGAGTTCGTTCCCGCGCCCACCATGCCCGTGCATGTGCACCTGCTCGTTGAGAACGGCATCCACATCATCGAGTGCCTCAATCTCGAGCAGCTCGCCGCCGACCGCGTGTACGAATTCGTCTTCACCGCCGCGCCCCTCAAAATCCGCGGCGGGACGGGATCGCCGATTCGCCCGCTGGCGCTGGCTCAATAACGTCGCGCATCTCACGCGCAAAGCGCTCTTCGGAAAATTGCCCCGCCCAGGCCTGCAATTCGCGCGACACAATGCGCGCCTCCAGTTTTTCAAATTCTTCGATAGCGCGCGCCAGCCGCTCGTCTTCGCCCGGATCGTAGAACACCCCGCCCACCGGATCCGCCGCGGGCACGCTTTCCCGCACGCCTCCCCGCCCCAGCGCGATCACCGGCTTCCCGCTGGCCAGCGCTTCCACCGGCGTCATGCCGAAATCCTCTTCGCCCGGCATCACGAACGCGCGCGCCCGGGCGTACAGCTCGCGCAGTTCTTCGTCCGATACGCGCCCGCAAAATTCTACGCGCCCACCTGCCATCCGGCGCAGCGCGCCGAACTCCGGACCGTCGCCCACGATCCGCAGCCTGCGCCCGTTTTTCGAAAACACTCTCACCGCCGCGTCGATACGCTTGTACGCCACCAGCTCGGAGACAATCAGGTAGTAATCCTCCGGCTCTTTCCAATAGAACTTTTCCACCGCGACCGGCGGATAGATCACGCGCGCCTCGCGACGGTACGTTTTCCAGATGCGCCGGGCGACATTAGCGCTATTGGCCACAAATTCATCCACGCGCGCTGCCGTACTGTAATCCCACAGCCGCAGATAATTCGCCACCGGCGCCATCAGCGCCCGCTTCCACGCGCTCGCCGTAAACTCGTTGCGATACGCCGGATACAGGTCCCACAAATACCGCATCGGCGTGTGGCAATAACAAACGTGTCGCGCGCTCGACGGCGCAAGCACGCCCTTCGCCGGCCCCGATTCGCTCGACACGATCAGATCGTACCCGCGCAGATCGAAACTCTCGAGCGCCATCGGCATCGCCGGCAATAGCGACCGGTAACTCTTCCGCAGCGGATTCAGAAATGATGCCGTCACCCGCCGCCCGCGAATCGCCTCGCTCACCCGCGCCGGATCGTAGAAAAGTGTAAAAACATCCGCCTCCGGCAGTAGCCCGAGCAGCGCCTCCACCACCTTCTCGCCTCCGCGCATGTTGAGGAGCCAGTAGTGGATGATGGCCGCGCGCATGGCTCAACAATTCTAGCCGTGTGCGGCTCCCCGCCGCCAGCGAGGGATTTAGACTTGTTAAAAAGCCAGCCAACTGACGTATTGAAAGCGCCGAATGCGGATAATGAGATTCTGACTGTGAGAGAATCCCTCAATACCGCCGCAGCTGTGTTTGACCCATTCGTTTACGGCATTGAATTGCCATATCGGACCGTTGTCTACGCACTCGGTTTTCCGATGCACCTGAGCACGAACTCCCTGGACGTGATTCAGGTCGCCGAGGAAAGCTGGGCGGGGTTCCCATCAATGTTTGATGACAAGTCCATCGAAGTCAGGGTTGCCGTCAGTGAGGACAAAGACGCCCCATGCCCAACCGGGCTGATATGGCGAGGGCAGGGCCATCTGCTCACGCTCAACTCGGATCGCGAGAACTTCGCCATCTGCGATGTCGACCGGGGGTTCGCCTTCGCGTGGTTCGTTCCGGCTACCGTTCGCAATCACGAATTCCTCAGGTATTACTACCTGGATAGCGTGGCGAATCTGCTGCTGTGGCACAGCCATCTTACGCGTGTCCATGCAAGCTGCGTCGCGCGGGCCGGTCGCGGTGTGCTGTTTTGCGGTGAATCCGGCGCCGGCAAAAGCTGCCTGGCCTTCGCCTGTGCGCGCAGCGGCTGGGATCTCTTGACCGATGAAGCGGTCTCGCTGGTACGTGGCTCGCAAGAGCGAATTGTGCTGGGCAAACCCTGGCAGATGCACTTTCGTGAAACGGCGGCCACCATCTTTCCCGAATTTGAAGGATTGCTCGCGTCTCCAAATGCAGCGGGAAAAATCTCCGTCGAAATCCGCACTGCCGACTTGCCGGAAATCCGGACCACTGTTCAATGCCAGGTTGCTGCTGTTGTTTTCTTGAATCGAACTGCGGGTGGTCCCGCAAGACTCATACCTATTTCGAGCGCCGATGCCGTCGACCGTCTCAACCGGGATCTGCCCTTGATGGCGGAAACTGTCATGCGTCAGCATCGCGCAGCCTTGCGCCATTTAGTCGAGGTCGGTTGCTTCGAGCTTCGTTATCGGGATCTTGAGGAGGCCGTACAAGTATTGGAGTCCCTCACTGCATGAAGTGCTTCGCGTTCCTACTGGTATTGGTGATGTCTATGCCCGCGCTCCGCGCGCAGGTGGCCTCCGCCGCTCTCTTGGGTGAAGTTCATGACGAATCCGGCGCTCTCGCTCCCGCCGTGACCGTCAGCGCGCGCCACAACGCCACCGGCTTCCTCCGCACTGCGGTTACCAGCACCCAGGGCGCTTACCGCATCGATGAGCTGCTTCCGGGTGATTACACCGTCACCGCAGAAAGAGCCGGCTTCCGCACCGTCGAGGCCCGAAACGTCACCCTCCAGGTCAACCAGAAGGCCCGCCTCGACCTGATCCTCAAAATCGGCGCCGAGCGCGACAGCGTCACCGTTCAGGCGCTGGTCTCTCCCCTCCAGAGCGATGACGCCTCGGTCGGCTACCGCCTCCAGACCTCCGACATCGAGGCGCTCCCGCTGGTGCGGCGTAACGTTGTCAACCTCATCACGCTCGGCCCCGGGGCCATTCCCCGCCAGTTGGGAGGTTTCGTGTCCGACCAGGTCAACTCGGTGCAGGCCAACCGCGGCGCCACCGCCCTCAATCCCCCCATCAACGGCGCCCGCTCCTACATGAACGCCTTTCTGATCGACGGTGCCAGCGACACCGACCGCAATACCTTTGCCATTGCCGTCGAGCCGCCGATGGAATCGGTGCAGGAATTTCACATCCAGACGTCGGCCGCCTCCGCGGAGTTTTCCCAGGCAGCCGGCGGCATCATGGACGTCGTCACCAAATCCGGCACCCTCGCCCGGCATGGCAGCGCTTTTGAGTACTTCCGCAACGAAGCCCTCGACGCCCACAACTACTTCGACGACCCCTCATTGCCGCGCCCCATTTTCCGGCAGAGCCAATTTGGCGGCTCGCTCGGCGGCCGCGTGCCCAAGGTGAAAAAAACGTTCTTCTTCGCCACCTACGAGGGCCTGCGCGGCGAGTCCGCCAAGCCAATGCTGGCTCTGGTGCCCGATACCACCCTACGCACCGGCGACTTCACCGGCCGCAATCCCATCTTCAACCCCTTCAGCCTCGATCCGGTCACCGGAAAACGCCTTCCGTTTCCCGGCAATGTCATCCCGCCCAACCTCGTCGATCCTATTGTGAGCAAATTTCTGAGTAATTACGAGCCGCTTCCTAACCGCAACAACCCCGGCGACAACTATCTGGACTCCACTCCCAGCCGGAATCACAATGACACCGGCTCCGCGCGTATCGATCACGAGTTCCGCAACCAGAGCCGTCTTTTCGCACGCTACACCATCAATGACGAGCGCGGCCTCCTTGCCGGAATTTTTCCCGAAAGGCCTTTCAACGAAGACGTGCGTGCTCAGCAGGCGACCGTCGGCGACACACAATCCGGTGCGAGCTGGCTCAATGAAGCCCGCTTCAACTTCACCCGCCTGAAAATACTCGATACCCAGCAGGCGGCCTTTCGCCAGGACCTCGCGGGACAGCTCGGACTCACCGGCCTCTCCGGCAATCCCGCTAACTTCGGCCTGCCGTATTTCCTGGTCACGAATTTCTCCACCATCACCGACGCGCCCAATCTGCCGCAACTCCAGCGCGACAATCTCTGGCAGCTTTCCGACGGCTTCTCGTTCACGCGCGGCCGCCACACTTTCAAGACGGGCTTCCAATGGATGCACAATCAGGTGAACTACCTGCAAAGCACCCTGTCGCGCGGCCAGTACATATTCACCGGCGCGTTCACGGCCAGCGATCCGAACCATACCGCTGCTGCGGGAGATGCCTTTGCCGATTTCCTCCTCGGCTTGCCGCAGATCACCAACCGCACCGTCGGCTTTGCGCAATCCTACTTGCGGGAGAACACCTACGCCGGTTACTTCCAGGACGACTGGCGCGTCACCCCGCTCCTCACGGTCAATCTCGGCGTACGCTACGAGTACTTCGCGCCGTTCACCGATGCGCGCAACCAGCTCCTGAATCTGGACTATTCCACGTTGCCCAATCAACCGCGCCTGGAATCGGTCCCTTCGGCGGACCGGCCCGATCGCAACAACTTCGCCCCGCGCGCCGGTCTCGCCTGGACGCCGCCCTTCAGCCTGTGGCCGGGACGCAAAATGGTTGTCCGCGCCGGCTATGGCATCTACTTCAACCCGGAAATCGCCACCGAAGCCTATAATCTCGTGCTGAACAACATCCGCACAGAGAGCAACCTGAGCAACGGCGTCACACCGCTCCTAACCATCGAGAACGGATTTCCGCAAACTTCCTCAGCCGGCCTCCCCACGCTGTACGGCCTCGACCGGCACGCGCCCACGCCGTACGTGCAGCAGTGGAACGCCAGTATCCAGCAGGAGCTTCCTGCCGGTATCCTGTTCGAAGCCGCCTATATCGGCTCAAAGGGAACGGACCTCGGTCTGTTCCGCCGCTTCAACACTCCGGCCCACGTCGAGACCGGCGAGAACCTGCCGCCGCGTCCCGGCAATCTGCAATCACTTCGCACCTTCCCCGAGCTCGGTCCCATCATCCAGGTCCAGCACATCGCCAACTCGTCCTACAATTCGCTTCAGCTCAAAGCCAGCAAACGCATGGGCGGGAGTCTCTCATTCCTCACCAGCTTCGTATGGTCCAAATCCATCGATGACGCGGACCTGCCGATCGCCGGCTTGTTCGATGCCGTTGGCGCGCAGGACGAGCGCAACCTGCGCCTGGAGCGTGGCCTCTCTTTCTTCAACGTAGGCCGGCGTCTCTCAGGCGGCTACGTTTATAACCTTCCCCGCGCCGGGGCATTCCTCGGCCCGCTGACGCGCGACTGGCAGACCAGCGGCATCGTCACCATCCAGGACGGAACCCCCGAAAATGCCTTCTATTTCGCGACAGATTACGCCAACTCCGGCACCTTCAACCGTCCCAACATCGTCACCGGGCAGAAAATCTCCTTGCCGCGCGACAAGCGCACGCCGGAGCACTGGTTTAACACCGCGGCCTTTAGCCAGCCCGCACCCTTTACGTTCGGCAACGCCGGACGCGACATCATCCCCGGTCCGGGCAACATCGTTTTCGACCTGGCGCTCACGCGCCGCTTCCACCCGGGTGAAGGTCACGCCATCGAATTCCGTGGGGAATTCTTCAACGCGTTCAACTATCCGAATTTCGGCATTCCCGTCGCGAATCCCGATTTCGGCCCGTTCTTCGGCAGAATCATCGCCACCGGCGACCCCCGCCGCATTCAGCTCGCGCTGCGGTACGATTTCTAAAGTGGTCTAGGCGTTCATGCCTGTCGCCGGCACGCGCAATACCGGTCTGGCCTCTGCGGCGCAGCTGGCGTGGGAAAACAATCGCCGGCTGCCACGCGGCGTCGCGGCTGTTCTCGCCGCGCTGCGCTTCCCCGCTCCGGCCCCCGAGTTGCTGCAACAGCTCTCCCATGCCAACTGGAAAAGCGCCCTAGGCTTCACCGACCGCTCCGGTCTGACGTTGATACTCGGCGCGCTCTGCCGCGAGTATCTTCCCGCCTGGGTGCGCGAGCGCATCGACCGCGACCTGGCCAACAACACCGAGCGCATCGGCCGCCTGCGCGCCGCACTGGTCGAAGTCATCGAACAGCTCAATGCCCGCGGTATCGAGCATCTGCTGATCAAAGGTCTAGCGCAGGAGGTCGATTTCGTATCCGACCCGTACCTCCGCGTCGGTTATGACATCGATCTCTTTGCGTTGCCGGAATCGCTCGAACCTGCGCGCGAAACTATCGAGTCTCTCGGCTACGAAGCCGTCGGTGGCACTGCGCGCTTCCCGGCCGATCACATCCCGCCCATGATCCGGAAAACCGGCTGGCAGTGGCACGGGGATTACTTCGATCCCGGCATCCCGCCATGTATCGATCTCCATTTCCGTTTCTGGGATCCGGTCACCGAAGGCTTTCCCGCTCCCGGCGTCGAGGATTTCTGGGCCCGCCGCATCCAGCAGGACGGTTTGCCTGTTCTTGGCCGCGCCGACCGCCTTGCGTATGCGGCGCTGCACCTGCTCCGGCACGTTTTTCGCGGCACCCCGCGCCCCTATCACGTCTACGAGATCGCGTACTTCCTCGACACGCATGTGAATGACGCCGCGTTCTGGAATTCGTGGCGCGAGATGCATCCGCCGGCGCTTCGCCGTCTCGAAGCCATCGCGTTCCAGTTGGCCAGGGCATGGTTCGGCTGCCGTCTCTCGCCCGTCGCGGCCGAAGCCATGGACGAGCTCGATCCCGGCATTCAACTTTGGTTCGAGCACTACGCCGCCGCCCCGCTCGAAGCGCAGTTTCACCCCAACAAAGACGAGCTGTGGCTGCAATTCGAGCTGCTCGATTCCCCGCGCGCTCGCGCCCGCGTCTTCGTTCGCCGCATGTTTCCGGCCAAGTGGCCCGTCACCGCCGAAAACGCCTACATCCCCGA
>Ga0070730_10005574_pt1 | contig 10851 bp, 10 predicted proteins | sample Coa_R1_3_FD_66447 | JGI IMG/M metagenome (GOLD analysis project Ga0070730, IMG submission 66447) | Surface soil microbial communities from Centralia Pennsylvania, which are recovering from an underground coalmine fire - Coalmine... | ecosystem: Environmental > Terrestrial > Soil > Unclassified ... | reverse complement strand
TTTTTCTTCGGCATGCAGAAGGGCGAAGAGATCACCGTCGACATCGAAGCCGGCAAGCGCCTCGTCGTCAAATTCCTGACGCTCGGCGAACCCCATCCCGACGGCCGCCGCACGGTTTTCTTCGAATTGAACGGCCAGCCGCGCGAAGTCACGGTGCGCGACCGCTCGCTCAAAGCCAGCGCCGCCGAACGTTTAAAGGCGGACCCGAGTAACCCTGGCCACATCGGCGCCCCTCTTCCCGGCATGATCACGACCGTCGCCGTCGAGCCCAATCAGTCCGTCGAAAAAGGCGAACGTCTGCTCGTCATTGAAGCCATGAAGATGCAGAGCACTATCTATGCACCCATCGCCGGAAAAGTGACAGCCATCCATGCGCAGGCGGGCCAGCAGGTGGAAGCGAAGGATCTGCTAGTGGCGCTGGAGTGAGTTCGCTGATGGGAACTACAACAGCGCCTCAAAGTTGCTGCTAAGTACTGGCAAAAGAGTGCCCGTGCACAGCCGACTCTCACCGGTCTTAGAGTCGTCGGCCCTGACCGCCAAAGGATTGGTCTCCTACTGCAATCCGAAGACCCACCCTATCACCGATGCCGTTTCAACTATGGCCTACAGCTTCACCAGGTGAATGCCCCCGTTCGAAGTGGAAAGGTCCAGAACGGGTCCGCCGGAGCCAATTGTGCCTTCCAAACTGTGCTTGCTGATCTGTCCCTGCACCTGCACTTCGAAGTCCGACGTGATGGAGCCGTTCGAAGTATGTGCCCGCAATCGCGCGCCGATTGATGGCGGCATGTGGACAGTGATCCCGGCGTTGCTGGTTGAAGCGTGCACATCGTTCGGATTACCGCTGTCGACCGTGAGGTCGATGCTGCCGTTGGACGTGTCAAGCTTCACCGGGCGGCCCGCGTCGGCCTTGGTCAGGTGAACATTGATGCCGCCGTTCGATGTTTCAGCTTCCAGCGTTCCCCTGATCCCTTCGGCATGCACGCGGCCGTTCGAGGTTTTAAGCATCGCCGACCCGTCCAGATCCTGTACCTCGACCCCTCCGTTCGACGTTTGGGCGTCGACACTGCCCTTCATGTTGGTGACATGGATGCCGCCATTCGAGGATCGTAGCCGCGCCCCGCCTTCGATGTCATTGACCCGAATGCTGCCATTCGAGCTCGTAATGCGCTCCAGTTCGATCTTGCGCGGCACCTTGATCACGTACTTCGCGCCCATGTTCCCGCGCCGCTCCGACGGCCGCACGGTGCGAACGTGAAGCGTATCGCCGGTGGTCGCCACATCGATCTTCATCGCGTCGCGAAGTTCCGCCGTACCGGCATATTTGACCCCTGAAATGTCGATCGAGTCCTGATCCCAGCTGGCAATCTCAATCGAGCCGTTGAAATTCTCCACCGAAAGCCGCGTGGCCTTCAAGGAGCCGTAGTGGAAATCGGCGGTGAACCGGTCCGACGACCCTAAGTCTTCGAGATCGCAACCCGCCAGTAACAGTAAAACGGGCGCAAGAACAAGAAAAGTCAGTTTACGCATAACTCACTCCGCACTTTCATACGAGATTCTAAAGCAAAGAGTTCATGGAAAGTTAGGCACTATTTGAGCTTCAGGGCCGTCCGGTCGACCCATTCGCCGTTTAGCATCAGGCGGTCGATTTTGCGCAGATTCCGCACATCTTCGAGCGGATTGGCCGAAACCAACATGAGGTCCGCCAGTCGTCCGGGCTCGACCGTGCCCAGCTCGTCGCCTTTCCGCAGTGCCAGCGCGCCATTGTGGGTGGCCGCCACAATGGCGTCCATGGGTGAAAGCCCCGCCTCAACCAGTAATTCGATCTCCCGGTGGATCATCAGCCCGGGGAAATCAAGTGTCGACCCGCCGTCAGAGCCCACCCCGATGATCACCCCGCCGGCCGCCAGTTTCCTGGTATTCCGCATGGCGCGCTCGAAATCCTGGTGCTCAGCTTGCGAGACATGGCTTGCACGGGCGGCTTGCCGGGCCGCGTCAATCGAGCCGGTGTCCACCGTGCGTGCCACATCCGGAGCATCCAGCATCTCGGGATGCTTTGTATAGAGCCATCCCAGTTCCTGGCGGATCAGCGTCGGCGCAAACACAATCCGTAGGTCCCGCAACCGCGCGATGAAAGCCGGATCGATGCTCTCGGTGTCCTGAATCATGTGCAGAAACCCGGCCGCACCGGCCTGCACCAGCTGTTCGGTGTCCGCCAGCGAGTAAATGTGCGCTGTTACCGGGATGTTGTACTTGCGGGCCTGGTCGAGAATGGCATCAATCACCGCAGGCTTGATCTTGGGTGCCGTGCCGCCCAGATCATCAACCCAGATCTTGATGGCATCCGCCTGTTGCGCCGCCAGCGCATCCACTTGGCGGCGGGCGTCCTCCGGGCTATCGGTCTGGATGACCACGTCGCCCACTTCCTGCGAGGGATGCCCTCGCGGAGCCGTAAAACCTCGGCCTGCTGTGAACAATCGGGTGGTCGAGAGTTGCCCGTCGCGCTCGGCTTTGCGGATGTCGAACGCGGCCTGGCGGTCGGTTCCCATGCTGCGTACCGTGGTCACGCCAAAATACAGGTAAGTGTTGAGATTTTCCTCAATGCGCTGCCGCGTGTAATCGGCATTCTGGTATGCGGCGCCGGCGCGCGTTCCAAGGTGCACATGCAAATCGATCAGCCCGGGAACCAGAAATTTTCCCGCGCCGTTGATTTTATCGACGCCGGCCGGAATCGGCATGCTAGCGCGGTTGCCAATGGCGCGGATACGCGTGCCGGCAACGATGACCACCGAATTCGAAATCGGTGGTCCGCCAGTGCCGTCGATCAGCACCGCTCCGATAATGGCTCTCTGCAGGGATTCTTCAGGCGGCTTGCACCCAGCCAAAAACAACGCAGCTAGCGCGGAAAGCCAGATTTTGAATGAGCGTGCCAACACCCACCCATCTTGTCAAAATTTGATTGGCGTTTGTCGGAGGGAGTGGAAGAAAAATTGGAGTGCGGCCCATTGGCGCGCCCGCACTCCCCGTTACGAAAGGTTTACTTGGCTTCTCGGAACCGGCAAGCGCTAGCGACGAGCTTGACGCCATCAAATGTGCCTTTGCAATTGATGTACCAGCCGTCTTTCAACTGATCGAGCGAACTGGCTTTCGCATCCCCTTGAGTGCCGTACATCCACTTGGTGTCGTTGTTGTAGACCACCTGCCGCTGCCCACTGCCTTTCATGATCGTGATAGTGGACGTGTCCTTATTGATCATATGGACCGTCCCGTTGAGTTGTCCCTGCTTGGCTTTCTTTTCCTTTGCCACTGCGGGGCCAACAGCAAGGACCAGCAGAACACCCAGGCACAGAGCGAACGTCGTCAAAATGCTACGACTCATGGTACCTCCTTGAGAAAATTTTAATCGGGTACTGCTCACTATATTCCGGGGCAGCTGAAAAGTAAACCCCGCTCTCCGGCAGGTTCGCAGCCGCGGACCGCTATACTGTGATGGATGAAAGCCGCCCGTATCCATGAGCACGGCTCGCCCGAAGTATTGAAATATGAGGATGTCCCCGATCCAAAAATCAAGGCTAACCAGATCCTGGTGCGCGTCCGCGCGTGCGCGCTGAACCACCTCGATCTTTTCGTGCGATCCGGTATTCCCGGCATGAAGTTCGCTATGCCGCATATTTTGGGTTGCGATATCGCCGGAGAAGTTGTGGAAGTCGGTGATCTGTGCGAACGCGTCAAACCCGGATGGCGCGTGCTGCTCTCGCCTGGCCTGAGCTGCCGCCAGTGCGATCAGTGCGCGGCGGGCCGGGATAATTTCTGCCGCCGGTATACCATCTTCGGCTATGGCGTGGATGGCGGCGACGCCGAACTGCTGGCCGCGCCCGAGTGGACCGCTATTCAGATCCCTGACGATCTGCGCTTTGAAGACGCGGCTGCGGCACCCCTGGTGTTTCTTACCGCGTGGCATATGCTGGTAGGCCGGGCGCAGCTGCAAGTGGGTGAGGATATCCTGGTGCTTGCGGCTTCGAGCGGTGTTGGATCGGCAGCCATCCAACTCGCCAAATTGCTTCGCTGCCGCGTGATTGCCACGGCCGGAGGTGAGGCGAAAATGGCCAAGGCGAAAGATCTCGGCGCGGACCACGTGATCGATCATTACGCCCAGGATATTTCCGCGGAAGTTAAAAAATTGACCGGCAAGCGCGGCGTGGACGTCGTATTCGAGCACGTCGGTGCCGCCACGTGGAGCAAGAGCCTGGAGTCACTGGCACCCGCAGGCCGCCTGGTGACGTGCGGCAACACCACCGGCTGGGATGTGAAGCTCGACCTGCGCTTCCTGTTCAGCAAGCAGTGGTCGCTGTTGGGATCTTTCATGGGAACACTCGGCGAACTGCATCAGGTACTGAAGTTCGTTTTTAGAAAAGAGCTGAAGCCGGTGATCGACAAGGTTTATCCGCTGAGCGAAATCCGCGCGGCGCATGAGAGGCTGGAAAATAAGGAGCAGTTTGGCAAAGTTGTCGTGACGCCCTAGCGATGCACTGTAACGGCGCCCGAAATACAGTGCCGAGGACTTCTATTTTTCCAGCAGCTCCTTCAACCGTGCATATCCGGCGCGGCTCACCGGAATCTGCGTGCCATCCGACAATAGCGCCAGGCGCGCGTCCTTGGTGTACGGTTCTATCTTCGCCAGGCGCTCCAGGTTCACCAAGTATGACCGGTGCACGCGCACGAATCGCGCGGGATCGAGCGATGCTTCCAGGCTGGAAATGGTCTGCTGCTTCAAGTAATTCTTCTTCTCGCTGCGCAGCGAAACGTAATCATCCTGCGCTTCCGCGTAATCCAGCCGTTCTACCGGAATCACGTGCACGCTGGACCCGTCTTTTACCACGATGCGTTGTGCGTATTGATCCGGCGCACGCGCTGCCGCCTTCAGATCGGCCACCGGCGGCGCAGGCGCCTTTTCGCCCATGCGGCGGCGCACGCGCTCGAGCGACGTCTTCAGGCGCTCCGCGCTGAACGGCTTTAGCAGGTAATCGACCGCCGCGGCGTCGAACGCTTTCATGGCGTATTGGTCGAACGCAGTCACGAACACCACCGCCACTTCGCGATCAATCAGCTCCAGCACTTCGAACCCGTCGAGCTTGGGCATCTGCACGTCGAGCAGCAGCAGATCCGGCCTGTGCTCGGCCACAGCCTTGACCGCCGCAAACCCGTTGCCGCATTCGGCCACGATTTCGATGTCCTCTTCGTGGCGCAGATACTCGCGCAGAATCTGCCGTGCCAGCTCTTCGTCATCCACGATGATGGTGCGGATTTTCAACCCCACGCCGCGCACCGCCGCTGGCTCTCGTGTGCGCATGAGCCCCTGTAAATCGACCATCAAGTCCCGCGCCGATGCATAGCGCCGTTCGCGATCTTTCTCCAGGCACTTGCGCACGATCCGGTCCAGTTCGTCGGGAAGTTCATAATTAAACCGTGCCATGGCATCCGGTTGCGCGTCGAGAATGCGGGCGATGGTTTCCGACGGGCTCGATCCAGCGAACGGCAGGCGGCCCGTGGCCATCTGATAGAGCACCACCCCGAGACTGAAAATATCCGTGCGGAAATCCACCGGATGGCCGAGCGCCTGCTCCGGGCTCATGTACTCGACAGTGCCCAGCAACGCGCCCGGCTCTGAAAGGAAGCGCGTTTCGGTATGGCTCCCCTGCGCCGGCCGGGCCTCGGTCATTTTGGCCAGACCGAAATCGAGCACCTTCACGTGACCTCGCGGCGTGATCATGATGTTGGCCGGCTTGATGTCGCGGTGTACAATTCCCTTGGCGTGCGCGGCGTCCAGCGCGTCGGCGATCTGCGCGCCGATACTGGCAATCTCTGGCACGGGCAGCGGACGCTCACCCATGCGCCGGTCGAGTGGCTCGCCTTCGATAAACTCCATCACCAGAAAATGAACGCCGCTGTCTTCACCGATTTCGTAGATCTGCGTCACGCTGGGATGGTTCAACGCCGAAGCCGCCTTAGCTTCGATCTCGAAACGGCTCATGCGGCCGGGATCCTGGGCCACGGCCACGGGCAGCACCTTGAGCGCGACGCTCCGGTCGAGCCTTGTATCCGTCGCCAGGTACACTTCGCCCATCCCACCCTGACCCAGGCGGGAGACGATGCGATAGTGCGCTATGCTGTCGCCTGCTTTGAGCGCCGGCTCCATGGTCCCTTCGATGTTATCGCCCCCGGAACGGCAGCGATAAGACGACGCGATACCGGTTGGCATCGACCTCGATGTCCAGCCGTGATGCGTTCCCGTATCGCGCCTGAAGCCGGTTGCGCACGTTGGCTAGGCCGATGCCGTTCTTGTGAGCGGATGGCGCCTCCGGATCGAACGGATTCTCAATGACGAATCGCATGGCATCGCTCGAGCGCCGCGCGCGCATGGAGATTTCGCCGCCGTCCACCAGCGTGGCGATCCCGTGCTTGATCGCGTTCTCAACCAGCGGCTGCACCATGAGGGGCGGAACTTCGCAGTCGCCGCAACCCGGCTCGATGTCCTCCGTCACGCGAAGGCGCTCGCCGAAGCGCACCTGCTCGACGTCAAGATAAGTCCGAGCCAGCGCCAGTTCCTCGCTGAACAGGATGGTGCCGCGGTCTCCCAACCGCAGCGACGTGCGCAAAAAATCCGAAAGCCGGATCGACATGTCCCTGGCTTTCGCCGGGTCAATCGTGGTAAGCGCGCTGATGGAATGCAGGCTATTGAACAGGAAATGCGGATTGATCTGCGCTTTCAAGGCCTTCAACTCTGCCTCTCGCGCCAGCACTTCGGCTTCGCGTGACGATTGCACGGCGATCAGCGCGTAATGCAGCGCAATCGCTAGCAAGTAGAGCAGAATCGACATCGCCCCCAGCACCGGCAGGGCCGGCCGGAATCGCGTGTCCAGGTCCGGGAAGCCGCTCGACAAGCTAGCCGCAAGTCCCCGGGCCAAGAGCAGCACCGCACCCGTCAGCACCACAGCCGCCAGCAGGTGGTTGCTCATCAGTTTCCAGACGGGAGTCGCGCCCAGCGGGAGGAATTTCGTCGAATACCACGGCGACAGGCAGACAAACGCCAGCACCAGCGTGAGCGGCGCGGTGAGAGCGGACGTCTCGGCCCAATTCAGGTGCGCCGACATGCTGAGCACAAGGCCCAGCATGGCGCCGATCGGAATCCATGCCGCCACGTACAGAATGAAATTGTTCCGGTTGGCGAGAAGAGGATGCATCGCAGAAATTCAGTTTTGCCTGCTCAGTTCTCGACACTGATGCCGCCGAAAACGGCGAATCCGGTGATCACCAGCTTTGGAGGAGTGACGCCTTCCTGCGGCCTCGGCGGAATGGTCTTGTCTTCATAGCCGCCGAAAATACCTTGGCCGCGCAGGATCACGAGCCATGTGTCGGGCACCCTGATCTCGATCCCGCCGAACGTGGCGTTGATATCGATGATCGCTTCCTTGTCGGATGCAATCTTGGCGCGGCGCAGGTCTATTTCGATGCCGCCAAAGACCGCCAGCAACTCGCCGCCCTGAAAATTCTGCGAGTCGATCCGCCGCTTCAGGCCGGTGAATGTCGCCCACGCTTGCACGGTGTTCTCCGAAGCTGCGTCGCCGGAGCCCACCTTCACGCAGTTCGGGTCATCAAGCGCACGCTTGCGTTCGAGCGAAGTCACCAGCTTGAGTATCCCGAATGCGATCAGCCCGAGCGGCCAGATGATGTTCCAGTTCGCGTGCCAGATGCCCAGATTGTCCAGCAGGATTGACGTACCCACCAGTGTTGCCATGGCAGCCCACACCATTCCGCCGGCGCCACGGGCTTCAAACAGTTTCGACACTCCGAGGGCGATCAAAGCCACCGGCCAGAATCGCCAAATGTCGTGGAAGTGAAAAAGCCCGATGTTGTCCAGGAACAACAGCACACCGGCGCCGATCAGCAGGAAAGCGAACACAATCCCCGGTCCGTGGGAGCGGCGACGCATGGCGAAGACAGTCCCCGGTCCGTGGGAGCGGCGACCCCGTTCGCCCTGCCAGTCGGCCCGGGCCTGTCTCTCGATGTTCTCCCGGAGCGATTCGCCGTAGTCGCGAGGATCGCCCTCGCGGCGCCCCTCATCGCTTTGGTTGTCTGCCATGGCGCTTTCCTATCGTCTCTCTACCCGCTTCAGCGCTCCGGCTCCCTTTGCCGGCTCCAGCGCAGCAACTCCGCCAGCCCGACCGCGATCAGCGTCAGCGGCCAAAGATTCCAGACCCGGTCGATCCATAGAATGCCGAAGTTATCGAGCAACAGTAACACGCCCGCGCCGATCAGAATCAGCGCCAGTGCCGTCACACCCGATCCGGTACTCGGGGAACTGGAAGAAGTCGTCATCGGTCTCACTCCAATTTCAATACTAAGGCGGGCCAGTTCAGGATTCATTCGTCATTCGGCGAACGGCGCGCGCCGACCGGCGAGCGGCGAAGGGAGCCGGCGGGCAAGACCTGCGAGCGCCCGCGGACGCCTGGGTTCTGCCTGCATCTGGCGACTCGGCAGCGAGCGCATCAGGTATAATCCATCGATCAAGTTGAGCCTCCCCGCGAGATCTGAGTCGGAGAGCGGGTCAATATGGATACTCGCAACCTACGCGCCGATACGGCTCCAGACAAGCCATTAACGCTCACACCCACAGGGTTTAAGACACTCTGGGTTGTTCAGGATGAGGGCGGAAAAGCCCTGCCCCTGGCATTTATCCTGGCCGGTTACGGCGATGTTTGGGTCGCTCTGGGCTTGGCCCGCGCCCTTGGGATCGAGCACGCCGTGTATGGCCTGCGTCCCCCCGAAAATTGCTCAGGAATGAAGGCACGCGAACTCGCCGCCGTTTACATCGAGCGTCTACAAGCTGTGCAACCGCAGGGCCCCTACTGCCTCAGCGGCTATAGTGCCGGTGCCGTGCTGGCCCTGGAAATGGCAATCCAGCTGCGCGCCAGAGGCGAATCGGTCGGGCTGGTCGCGCTGCTTGATCCCCTGTTTATCCGTTATACGCGGTTCGAGCACCTTTCGTATATTGGCCTGCAGCGTGCCTGTGCGGTCGTCGAGAAAATCCTACCGTGGAAGCCGCGTCTCCTGCAGATTCTTTCGGCCATGTTCCAAGACAAGGGCCTCGACAGGCATCTGGAAGCGCTTGTAGGATACACGCCGGGCCACTATCCGGGAGAGCTCGTCTTTTACCAGGCGCGCTGGTCGATCTGCCGTTCCCCTTTGCTCGTCCAGCAATGGAAGTGGTTCACGCGTGCCCGCCTCCGCCTCGAAACGGTACCGGGCGATCACCACACTTTTCTGCGCCCGCCTCATGTGGCGGGGTTGGCGCAGCGAATGCGGTCCGCTCTTCAGGGAGTAGGCGCCGCCAAACCATGAGAATCGTTGTCGTCGCCGTTGGAACGCGCGGTGACGTGGAGCCCCACGCTGCCCTGTGCGCCGGGCTGCAGCGGGCCGGTTACGACGCATGCCTGTGCGCTGCCGACGATTTCGCGTGCTCGGTGGCCGCCCAAGGCATCCCAGTACACCCAATTCCCGTCAGCTTTCGTAAGCTGTGCGAGTCCGAAGCCGGGAGCGCACTGTTGGCTAGCGGCGGCAACGGCATCCGCCTACTCCGCAGCCTGGGCCGCCTGGCCGCGGATGTGGCGGCGCAGGTCATCGTCGCAGTGCGCGACGCTTGCCGCGAAGCCGATGCCGTCTGCTATTCTCCCCTCGGTCTGCCCGCTTTCTATTTTGCCCGTGAGCTGGGAATTCCCGCGTTCGCCACCAGCCTGCAGCCTTTCGGTCGCACCGGCGAATACGGCTGCCCGGTGCTTCCACTGCCAAATGGTACGCCCGGCCCTCTGAACCGGTTCAGCTACCAGTTGATCGAGCAAATGTTCTGGCAGATCGCCCGGCCGCTGCTGCGCCGCCACGTTCGTAATCCTCTACCATTTTGGCGGCACTACGATGCACTGTACCGGCACTCACTGCCTGTCCTGTTCGGCTACAGTCCCCTGGTGGTGCCGCGCCCCCGGGATTGGAAACCGTGGATGCACGCCACCGGCTACTGGAGAATGTGTAAGACGCCTCCGCCCCTACCCGATGACCTCGAAGATTTCCTCGCTGCCGGGCCCGCTGTCTGTTTCGGATTTGGCAGCATGCACAGCCGTCGCATTGGCCCGATCTTCGATGCGGCCATCGAGATGCTCGCAGCCACTTCACGCCGCGGCGTCATTCTCACCGGCTGGAGCGGCTACGAACGTCGCTCTCTCGAACGTGATGGCAATATTTTCGTCACCGATCACGTCCCGCACGATTCTATTTTCCCCAGGATGTCGGCTGTAGTTCATCACGGTGGCGCTGGAACTACCGCGGCAGCTCTGCGCGCGGCTGTGCCGTCCGTCATCCTGCCCTTTTTCTTCGACCAGGGTTTCTGGGGACGCTGGCTGGCCTCGCGCGGCCTCGGTCCTCCTCCCATCGCGTTCGGCCACTGCTCCGCGCCAGTGCTTGCGGAGGCGCTCGATCTCACGGAAACATCTCAGGACATGCGCTGCCGCGTGCAGGTTCTAGGTAGCAGACTGCGCCAGGAAGATGGCGTGAGCCGGGCCGTGGCCATCATCGGAGATGCGCTGGACAAGATCCGCAAATGAAGGAAACCATTCAAGCGGCGCCGGCGTTTTCCGGCATCTCGGCCGCCGCCTTGGACCTCTTCGCAGACGGGGGAACGTGGGTTTCGCTCCAGCCCGGAGAGACCCTTTTTTCTCACGGGGACCCATCCGATGCTCTATACCTGACCACCGCTGGCTGCCTGCAGGTGTTAATCCCAGCCGCGTCTGGTCCGGAAATTGTAAT
>Ga0070730_10005573_pt1 | contig 10852 bp, 8 predicted proteins | sample Coa_R1_3_FD_66447 | JGI IMG/M metagenome (GOLD analysis project Ga0070730, IMG submission 66447) | Surface soil microbial communities from Centralia Pennsylvania, which are recovering from an underground coalmine fire - Coalmine... | ecosystem: Environmental > Terrestrial > Soil > Unclassified ... | reverse complement strand
CGCGGCGGCGGCAGGCGGCGTCTGAGGAGTCTGCGGTGTCTGCGGCGCCTGCGGGGCCTGCGGGGCTTGCGGCGCCTGAGGTGCCTGCGGAGGCTGTGGCGGCTGCGGCGCCTGCGGCGCCTGGTCCTGCGCTGCCGAGAAAGGTGCGTAGCTCGCTCCCGCGAGCAGGATGGGCAGGAGCGCCACGAGGCGACGATGGATGCTGGTCATGGGTACCTCCTCCGGCCGGTGCTCCGACCCTGGGGTCTACCGGTGCAATCGCGGTGCCCGAGCGCTTGCTCAGAAGCTGCCGATCGCCGCCATCCCGTAGCCCGTCCCGACGTGTGTGGGCTCGAGGTGGAGCGTCGGCGCCGTGATCGGGCGCGCCACGGTCGTCGTGGTCGACTCGTGCACGCGCGACAGCAGACCGTCGAGCACCGTGAGCGCCCCCACGGCCTGGAAGACCCCATCGACCACGAGGAGCACCCGGCTCGTGTTCTCCTGGTTGCACGAGGTCGCCGGAGCGCACGGCGGTCGCGCCGCGAAGTCGATCCACGGACCCGCGATCGGCACGACGAGCGTGCGATCAGCGTTCAGACCGCTCGCGCCCGCGACCACCACCGAGGGCACGTACGCCACGCCGAAGACCACGATGCCACTCGCTACGAGGCCGACGTCGGGGCCCGTCGACTGGGTGGTCGTCTCCTGCGTGACCTGTTGCGCGTGTGCAATGCGTGGCAGCAAGATCGCCCCTGCGATGGCGAGCACGACGGGGATCCACGGCGAGCGCTTCATGGGCTGGTCCTCCGTGCGGACCCGTTGCAAGGCCTGCACCGGCGCCGCTCGATCAGCGAGCACCCTCTCGGCCTGCGGCGGTGACGCTGCGGACGCGAGCCCACGTCTCGACCGAGTCGATGAGCTTCCGCGCGTCGACGGGCTTCGCGAGGTGCTCCTGGAAGCCGGCGCGCAAGGCGCGCTCCGCGTCGACATCGCGGGCATAGGCGGTGAGGGCGATCGCGGCGACGTCGCACCCGGTGTCACGCGAACGCAGTGTTCGTACGAACGAGTAGCCGTCCATGCCGGGCATGGCGACGTCGCTGACGATGACGTCGAAGGGACCTGTCGAGCCGAGAGCTTCATGCGCGCTCTTGGCCGCGGTCACCTTCGCTCCCGCGCCGGACAGAGCGAGGCCGACGATCTCGAGTGAATCGGCGTCGTCGTCCACCACGAGGACGCTCAGCCCCCGCAGGGCGCCCTCGCCCGGCGGGGGCGGTGCGATCGACGGCGGGCCTTCGCCCTCGCTCGCCGGTTCCAGCGCAGGCACCGGAAGGCGCACGGAGAAGGTCGCGCCACGACCTTCTCCCGCGCTCTCGGCGTCGACCGAGCCGCCGTGCGCCTCGACGAGATGGCGCACGATGGCCAGCCCCAGGCCCAGCCCGCCGTACTGGCGTGTGGCCGTGCCGTCGACCTGGCGAAATCGATCGAAGACATACGGCAAGTGCTCGGGCGGAATGCCGGCGCCCGTGTCGGTGACGCGTATGGAGATGCCACCCGGCCCGCGCTCCCCGGTGACCTCCACCGCCCCGCCGCGTGGCGTGTAGCGCACGGCGTTCGTCAGCAGGTTCCAGACGACCTGCTGGATGCGGTCGGGATCTCCGACGCTGAAGCCCAAGGATGGATCGAGGTTCAAGGCCAGCGTGAGCCCCTTGGACTCGGCCGCCGGGCGCACGACGTCCGCGGCGGCCCGGACCACTTCGCCGACGTCCATGCGACGCATCGACAGCCGGAGCTTTCCGCTGACGATCCGCGACATGTCGAGGAGATCGCCGACGAGGCGCTCCTGGGCGCGCGCGTTGCGCTCGATGACCTCGAGGCCGTGCTTGAGCTTGGCCTCGTCGTGGGTCTTGTGCAGCAAGAGGGTGGCCCAGCCGAGCATCGCGTTGAGAGGACTGCGCAGCTCGTGGCTCATGGTCGCGAGGAAGTCGTCCTTCGCGCGACCGGCCATCTCGAGCTCCCGGCGGGCGCGCACGCTGTCGGTCACGTCGATCTCGAAGGTCATCACGCCGTCGATGGCGCCGAACGCGTCGCGTATGGGCAGATAGAACGAGCTCGCGTACGTTTCGACGCGGCGCCCGTCGACCATCGACCAGCCCAGCGACTCGCGCTCCTCGTTGGGCTCCCCCGTCTCGAACACGCGGCGCAGGCGCTCGTGCTGCGGCCGATCGCGGCACTCCGGCATCGCCTCGAGCAGAGGCCGGCCCTGGAGGGGGCGGCCACCCGCGGCCTGCTGCGTCTTGGGGTGGACGAAGTCGCAGACGAAGTCCGGCCCGCGGAAGAAGTTCAGGACGGCGGGCACCTGCTGGAGCACCGTCATCAGCCGGTGGCGCTCCTCGTCCGACATGCCGCGGGCGAGCTGCTCGCGTGCGAGAGCTCGTTCGCGTTCCTCGGCGGCGCGGCGGCTCGTCAGGTCGCGGGTCACCTTCGCGAATCCGGTGACGTTGCCCGAAGCGTCGCGGAGCGAGGTGATCACGATCCCGGCCCAGAACCTCGAGCCGTCCTTGCGCACGCGCCAGCCCTCCTCGGCGTAGCGCCCCACGCGCCGCACGGTCTCCAGGATGCGCTCGGGCTTGCCGTCGGCGCGGTCCTCGGGCGGGTAGAAGATGGACAGGTGCTGGCCGACGATCTCGTCGGCGTCGTACCCCTTGATCCTCTTCGCGCCCGAGTTCCACGTCGCGACGTGGCCCGTCGCGTCGAGCATGAAGATCGCGTAGTCGGTGACCGCGTCGACCAGGTGATGGAAACGCGTGTCGGACGCGAGGAGCGCCGTGCGCGTGGCCGCGCGCTGCTCCGCGGACCAATCGCGGACGGCCCGCTCGACCTCCCGGGACCGCTGCAGCTCGGCCTCGAGGGATCGAGCGCGCTCGCGCAGGCGCAGGATCTCGCCCTCGACGCCGGACGGCGGGGGAGCATCCTCGACGCCGGCCCCTTCGCCCGCGTGGAAGAAGCTCGCCATCGCGTACGCGCACGAGAGCCCGGTGCCGCGGCTACTTGCCTCGTTCCACAGCTCCTCGAGCGCGACCGCCGCCGATCGTTCGCCGTCGCGCCAGAGCAGATCGATCATCTCGTCGTAGGCGCGGACGGGCACGCCCGGGTGGCCCCTCGTCGCCTGCGTCACGGCGTCGTCGAGGACACGCCGGAAGAGGGCGGCGTCGGGCCGCACCTTGACCATGAAGCGCGCGAGGGTCGCTCTCGCATCGCGGAAGAGCAGTCGCCCCTCGGCGAGGGCCCGGCGAACCGGGTCGCCTGCCACGTGTGCGAGGACGCTTTCGCGAAGCTCCGGCGTGGCGAAGACGAGGACGTGATCCCCGGCGTCGACGCCGGCAGCGACATATCGCCCCACAGCCTCGTGGACGGATTCGTCGCTCTCGTAGAAGCGCGCCGCGTGGTGGTTCGTCTTCTTCATCTCAGCAGGCACCCTCGGCGGGAGACACGGCGAGAGCATCCGTCGCCGTGTGCTCCACGGCAAGGTGCCGCGCCGCCGCATGGCGGAGGTCAACGCGCCGCCCGCTGCCCTTCGGCATGGTCCTCGAGAAACTTGGCGAGCCCCGCGTCCGTGAGCGGATGCTTGACGAGCTGACGCAGGACGCCGATCGGCACGGTCGCGCAGTGCGATCCGGCGAGCGCCGCCTGGAGGACCTGCATGGGGCCGCGCACGCTCGCGGTCAGCACCTCCGTCGCATGATCGTAGTTGCGGTACACGGTGAGGATCTGTTGCAAGAGCTCGACCCCGTCGTGGCCGACGTCGTCGAGCCGGCCGACGAACGGCGAGACGTACGCGGCACCGGCCTTGGCCGCGAGCATCGCCTGGATGGCGCTGAAGCAGAGCGTCACGTTCGTGCGGACCCCCTCCTTCGCGAGCGTGCGCACCGCGCGGAGACCGTCGAGGGTCATGGGGACCTTGACGACGACCCGGGCGTGCAGCTTCGCGAGCGACCGCGCCTCGGCGAGCATCGCGGCGAATTCGGTCGCCACGACCTCCGCCGATACGGGTCCCGCGACCATTTCGCAGATCTCCGGGATCGCCGTCTCGATCTTTCGCCCGGCCTTCGCCAGGAGGCTCGGGTTCGTGGTGCAGCCTTCGACGAAGCCCAGCGCGACCGCTTCCTTGATCTCCGCGAGGTCAGCGCTGTCGATGAAGATCTTCATGGTGGACCTCGTGCTGCGCGGATCGCTGCTGGTCACGGAATCGCGATGACGCGCACGTGCGAGTGCGCCGAGCCGTCGCCGCCGTTGCCGTCGGCCACGTACAGTGTCTTGCCGTCGGGGGTCACCGCGATCCCCTCCTGCCCGTAGAGCTCGGCCACGTTGCCCGGGCCGTCCGCGTACGACGCGTTCCCGTCGCCGGCGATCGTCTCGACGTTGCCCGCGGTGTCGATCCGGCGGATGCGGTGGTTGTCGATGTCGCTCACGTACACGTTGCCCGCGGCGTCGGCCGCCACGGCGCTCGGCCGCGCGAACTGCGCGGAGGCGGCGGGGCCGTCGTTCAGGGCCCAGGTCCCGTCGCCCGCGAGCGTGCTCACGTCGCCCGACGACGTCACGCGGCGAATGCGGTTGTTGAACGAGTCGGCGACCGCGAAGCTCCCGTCGGGCAGCGCGGCCACGCCGACGGGCGTGTTGAACTGAGCGGCGCCGCCCGTGCCGTCCTGGTACCCCTGGCTGCCGCTGATTCCCGCGAGGAGCGAGGGGCTGCTTGCCGCCGTCGGTTGCATGTCGACGACGGACTCGTCGCGGTCGGAGACGAAGAGGGCGCCGCCGCCCGCGAGCGCGAGGCCTCGGGGTCGACTGAAGCCCGCCGACACGACGGTCGGCGTCGCGAGGCCGCCGCCCTGGAGGGGCACGACCTGCCAGACGGTCCCCGTCGTGAACGTCTTGGTCCCCGTCGCGTCCGCGTCGGTGCCGACGTAGTACGTCCCATCTGAGGCGACCACCACATCGAACGGGTCGACGAAGTTCGTCGCCGAGGCCACGCTCGTCACGACACCCTGGGGCGTGACCAGCCGGACGACGGCGTCGTCGTAGTCGACCACCACGAGGTTCCCGGCGCCGTCGAGGGCGATCCCGGTCGGGTTGTCGAAGGACGCGCCGCTCCCCGTCCCGTCCTGCGAGCCCGTCGAATCGGACCCGGCCAGGGTCGAGACCGTCACGCCGTCGACGAAGGTGACGGTGCCGACGGGAGGCGTGCCCCCTGCCCCGGGTCCCGCGTCGTCACCCGAGCTTCCACCGTGCGAGACCTCGGTGGGCAACTTGCCACATGCGAACGAAGACGCGAGCAGCACAAGGACGAGGCCACGACTTGCCATGGGAGGCGTCGTTGCAACGTGGGTGCCTCGCTGGCCTGGATCACCTACCGGTCGTCCCCGCGGGCTGCTGAAAGCGATTCTCGGGGGGCTCGAGGCCATCGCGGATCTCGTCCGCGCCGTCCACGCGCTGCGGGGCCCGGTACGCACGCGGCATTTCCTTCTCGGGCGGGAACCGGAATGCCACGGTCGCCATCACCGAGTTCCGGACGAAGCTGACCGGCAGAGGCGGCACCTGCACGTCGGAGATCTGCTGGACGTGCTGGTAGCGCAGACCAAGTAGCCACATGTCGTGGACCTGCCAGCCGAGCGCCACGTCCGCGAGGATCGCGTCGACGTGGTCGGCGGGCGTCATGGTCGGGTCGAGGATCTGCCCCCACTGGTAACCGGCGGAGGCCGCCACGAGGAGCTCCCTCTTCTTCGTGAGCGGTAAAGCGCCCCGGAGCCGAACCTGGTCGATGAGGAGGGTCTGACCGATCAGCGGGTTGGTCGTGACCATGTGATCGTAGGAGAGCTCCGCGTCCCCGAAGGGCTGGACGTACGCGAGCGTGGCTCTTCCCGCCGGCCCCCAGAGACCACGGCCGGTGTTCAGCCGTTGCACGCGGAACGCGCCCGCCTCCGCGCGGCTGGTGAAGTCGCGGCCCCAGTCGTGGCGCCAGACCGCCACACCCGTGGCGACGAGCTGATTCTGCGTGCCCAGCGCGGTGCCGTCGGGAGCGAGGCTCCCCTCGACCACCGTGTACTCGCCGCGCGCCTCGGCGCCGATCGCGTCCGCGAGGAACGTGTGCTCCCCGCCGAGCCGCGCCGACCCGAGGAAGGTCCTCGGCGCGACCGTGTCGAACAGGGGAGTCTGCTCGCCGAGGGCGGCTCCCTGATAGCCCCGTAGCCCAGGGGCGAGGTCGACCGATAGGAGCTCGTCGGCCGACGCGTTGAGGAAGTTGATCGATCCCGCGGACACCGCGTCGACGGCGCCCGCCCCCGGCGCGGTCAGGATGATCGACGAGTAGCCGTTGGACTGGATGACCGCGGCGTTCGTGACGAGGCCCGCGCGCGGCGACAGGTCGAAGAACCCGCGGTACTCGAGCTGATTCGTCGACGTGCTCGCGTCGACGTGCTCGAAGAGGAGATCGTAGCTGTACGTGTACTTGAGCCGATGGATGGATCGGCTCGAGACCGAGGCCAGGACGACTCCGGGCCGGAGCACGAGGAACGCGCCGGCGTACTTCGGCGCGCTGCCCTGCGTCGGGACGTCGGGAGCCGACTCGATGTTGTCGCTGAACCCGACGGTCGCGTCGCCGGTGGCTTGAAGCTTCTCTTGCGCCAGGGCGAGCCTGCACGGAGCGAGCGCCGCGAGGGCGGCGGCCGCTCCGGCGAGGAGTGCGCACTTCGCCCGGCCCGTACCGCTCACGAGGAGTCAGCCTCCACCCGGACGACGCGCCGCTTTCCGGTCGGCTCCGCCGGGATGTCGGGTACGACGTGGGTGCGCAGCTCGACGCCGGGGATCGCCCTCGCGCAGTCGCGCCTCACGCGCTCGAGGACCGCGTCGTCGAACCGCGCCCCCGGCACCAGCTTCAGGTCGATCGACCTGTCCTTGCGTTGCACCACCTGGAACCCACGCACCGCGTCCGCGAGCGCCGAGAAGATCACGCTGAAGTACAGACCGCCCACGGGGCGGCCGTGACCGTCGCGCAGCGTGTCCGACTCGCGCCCCTCGACGCACTCGAGGCGGCGGAGCGCGCGTCCGCAAGCGCACCGCGTGCGCGGCGCGAGGACGGCCAGGTCCCCGTTCACGTACCGGATGAAGGGGGCACCGTAGTTGTGCAGGTCGGTGACCACGACCTCGCCGACCTCGCCGGGCGCCGCGGGGCGCTCGCCGTCCTGGTCGCGCACGATGACCTCGACGAGCAGGTTCTCCATCGACAGGTGGAGGCCCTGGTGGCATTCGCACTCCGCGGCCATGAGCATGAACTCGCGGCTGCCGTAGGACTCGAAGACGCTCGGACCGAAGGCCTCCGCGAGGACGGCGCGATCGGCGGGGAACAGCTTCTCCGCCGCGGCGATCACGACGATGTCCGGCCAGTCGCGGCTCCTCGTCTCGACCACGTGGCGCGCGAGCGATGCGCCGGCGCGCGCGTAGCAGACGATGACCGCCGGTCGCAGCTCCCGGATCTGCCGCACGACGTCCGCGAGCGCCTCCTCCGAGTGATCGGCGCAGTCGACGTAGTGCTCGCGTCGCAGGTGGCGATCGATCGCGATCTTGACCCGCTGCTCGAGCGGAGGCGGCTTCACACCGGCGGTCGATCCCCAGAAGTGCAGCGTGCGGTCCCCGGGGCGGTAACGCGCCCACCCGTACCCCCGCAGCTTGGTGGCTTGTCGCCAGTGCTCCGAGCCCACGTCGTAGGCGAACGCGAGGGGGTTCCCCGTCGAGCCGCTGGTCATCTTGCCAATGAGCGGCAAGGGGTCGACAGAGGACTTTCGATCGTAGAGGCTCGCTTCCCGGCGCGTGAGCAGCGGGAGCTTCCGGAGATCGTCGAGGCTGCGGACGTCGCCCGGGTCCAGGCCTCGCTCGCGGAAGGTGCGCCGGTAGTACGGCGAGTGCGCGTGGGCGTGCTCGAGCAGCCTCCGGAGCGCCGTCGTCTGGAGGGCCTCGAGCTCGTCCAGCGCGAACCACTCCGAACGCCGGAGCTGCCGAAGGTGCGAGAGGGTCGGCCGGCGCCGCAGGCCGCTCTCCCACCCGGGATGAAGAATGTTTCGGAACAAGAGGCCGTAGAGATCGCTCATGAGGCCACCGGGGGTGGAGGGAGAACGTGGTCGCGGTAGTCGTTCGGATCGCCGCGGTGTCCGTGCATTCCCGCGAGGGCGATGTTGAACATCTCGCGGGCCGTCACGTAGTGAAGGACGAAGCGCCGGCCGTCGTCGTAACGGCGCAGGGCGCGGTGCATCGCGCGCCCGGCCTCGCCGAGGAGGGACGCGGCCTGCCTCTCGGGGGCGCCGTGCGTGTGGACCTTCACGAAGACCCACTCGGGCCGACCCTGGACGTGAATGCCCTGCGACACCCACGCCGCCACGCGGCCCGCCGTCGCGGGATCGTTCGCGGTGACGGCCGCGCTCTCGATGCGAAGGCGACGGCGGCCCTCGCGCCACGTCAGCGCGAGGGGGCCCTGCACGAGGAGGATCCGGTCGGTCATGACCTCGCCCACGCGCGCGCGCACGCCGCGCTCGTGGGCGCGCGCCCGGGACGGATCGCCGGTCGGCCAGTAGATCTGGTTCACGATGTTCGGCTGCGTCGCGTCCGGGGCGGACGGGAACGTGAAGTCCGCGTAGCAACCCGTGTCGAACAGGACGCGCAGCTCGGAGTCGACCCCGCAGTGCCGGCCGTCGCGCCGCGAATTGGCCAGACACCAGTTGCCGTGGATGAACGCGTACCGCGGGCGCCCGTCGCCGTCGCGCGAGAGCAGGCCGTGCTCCGCGTAGGCGCGCAGGAACGACCGGATGTCGTGATCGACGCTCGCGGTGGTGTCACCGTCGTGATGGAGGTGCAGCTCCACCTCGCCGAGCCCGGCGCGCACGAGGCGGGCAAGCGCCGCCAGGTTGTCCGGCGAGTACTGCTCCCCCGGAAAGAAGAACGTGTGCTGCGGCGGCCTGCCGTCCGCGTCGCGAAACTCGCCCGCGAGGGCGGGGTAGTCTCGCTCCCAGCGTGCGACGCGCTCTCGGCCTCGGGCCTCGTCGGCGTCGCCCCACAAGGGTTCGTAGTGGTCGCACATGCAGAAGAGCACGTGCGTCGGCCCCGCCGGCGGCCGCGCCACGAGACGCCGCAGCACGTGCGCGCCGTAGCCGCCGATCCAGCGGTGAACGTTCTTGTGAGCCCGGGCGAGATCCATGACGGGTCGCGAGCCTCCTCAGGTGTCCACGAGCGCGGTGCCGAGCACCGGCACGGGCGCGAGCTGCGCGAGGGCGCGCCGCACGTCCCCCTTGCGCGAGCGACCGGCGCGCGTCGCAAGGATCGCGGCGTTCGCGCATTCGCCCACGACGTCCACGTCGCCGCTCTCGAGGATCGAGGCGGCGTCGATGACGATGTAGTCGTAGGCCTCGCGCAGATCGCTGAGCGCCACGGCGAGCGCCGTGCGGTCGAGGTGCCCCGTCTCCAGGGGCTCGCTCGGAAGCGGGGCCACGTGCAGGCGCGTGCCGAGGATCGAGACCACCGGGTACGGTGGTCCGACCTCGGCGACCCAGGTGGCGTTCCGGATGACGGTCTTCGACGGGACGACGCCGAAGAGGGGGCCGATCGCAGGCCGTAGCAGGTTGGCGTCGAGCAGCAGGACCCGCGTCATCGAGTCCTCGGCGATCGCGAGGGCGAGGTTGACGGCGCACGTCGTCTTGCCCTCGCCGGCGCGGGCGCTCGTCACCACGATGACGCGCGGGTCGGTGCTGGACAGCAGGCGGTGGCGCAGGAGCCGGTAGCTGCGCGCCCGGCTCGAGTCCGGCTCGTTCTGCATCACGACGCGCTCGTCGAAGGGGCCGCTCGAAGGCGCCAGCTCGAGCTCGACGATCGGCTGCTCGGGCACGAGCACCAGGTGCGGCGGCTCGAATGGCCGCGTGATCGCGGGCATGCGGGCGGTCACGGTCATCGCGGGCATCGGGGCGGTCACGGCCATCGCCGGCCCCAGAAGGGTTATGGCGCGGGACTCACGCTCTCGGGACATGGGATCCTCCTCCTGGAACCTCGACCAGGACCATGGTGAGCGGCGCGACGTCGCGCGCCTCGAAGATGCGATCGTCCAGGAGCGCCCTGAGCGCGGCGCCCAGCGCCGCGAGCAACAGAGCCCCGACCGCGAAGAGGGCGATGATCTCGGCGCGCCCCGGTCGCACGGCGCTCTGGGGCAGGTACGCGGGATCGATGAGCGTCACCTCCACGCCGGGATCGCCGGCCGGCGAGCTCCCGGCGCTCTGCATCCGGAAGAGGGCCGCCTCGACCTGATCCACGTGCTGCCGGGTCTCGGCCACCGCGCGCGTCAGCTTGACCCACTCGGTCTCGAGGGCCACGACCTCGGCCTCGGGTGGGGCAGAGGCGACGGCCTGCGAGGGCGCGACGGTCGGCGGCGCGACGCCGTGGGCCGGCCCAGCTGGATGCGGCGTCGGCCGCGCGACCGGGCCCGCGGAAGTCGCGCGGTCGTCGGGTGCGGGCGTGGCCGGAGGCGGGGCGGCCGCGACTGCCATCGGTGCCGCCGCGAGCGCGGCCGTCGCCGCGGCCAGGCGGCTCGTCGCACGGTCGACGTCCGCTTGCGCCGAGCGAACGTCCGGGTGCGCGGGGGTGAAACGGGCGGAGACGTCGGCCAGGTTGGCCTGGGCGGCCGCCAGGGCGGCTCGTGCCCGCGCCTCTTCCGCGGCCGCTTCGCTCGCGATCCGGGCGTCCCCACCGCGCGAGCCCGGCGGCGGCGCCGCGGCGGGCCCGGACGCACCTGCCGGCCGCGCGACCGATCGGGTTGCGACGAACACGCGCGGCGGCGTCGCACCGG
>Ga0070730_10005572_pt1 | contig 10852 bp, 10 predicted proteins | sample Coa_R1_3_FD_66447 | JGI IMG/M metagenome (GOLD analysis project Ga0070730, IMG submission 66447) | Surface soil microbial communities from Centralia Pennsylvania, which are recovering from an underground coalmine fire - Coalmine... | ecosystem: Environmental > Terrestrial > Soil > Unclassified ... | reverse complement strand
GCCACCAATTCTGGTATCTGCACGCCGTTGATGGCCTTTCCGAAACAGGTGTGCATGCCATAGCCGAAATGCAGATACTCGGTTTCGCGCTTGCCGTTGAACTCGGTTGGGTTGGTGAACGCTTCGGGATCGAACATCGCCGACAGCGTGGCGACATAGGTATGAGTCGCTGCCGGAATCGTCTTTGATCGCTTCTGTCCTTGGGCAATCGGGGTGTCGTGAGCGCAGAATCGCACCTGAAGTGGGTGATGCGGGTTGAAGCGCACCGCCTCCCACGCGTAGTGCCGGACTGCCTCGACGTCGCCCTTCAACGCGCAGGCGCGCGCATCGGCCAGAGCTCGAGGGCGTCGCAAGAGTTCGTCCATCGCGAGCGTCACAAATTTCGAAGTCGTATCTACGGCACCGACGATGTTTCCGCTCAGGTTGCGGCGCACGGCATGGTCGTCGAGCCAGGGATGCGCGGCATCCTGCAGGTTGAGTAAGCGGCCCAGCACATCGTCGCCATGATCGCCGCCTGTGCTAGCTTTCCGGAATGCGATTTGTGCGTCCATGTGCTTCCGCAACTCGCCGACAGAATTAAGAGCGTCCTGCAAAACGCTGGGACTGTTCGTCAGGTCCGCGAAGATATAGTGAAAAATGTCGCGCATCCACCGCATCATCGTGGGATCGTCAGGCCCGGGCATACCGAAGTAGGAGCCTACGACCCGCAAAGCCACGACCCGGGCGAATCCGTTCACCACATCGATTCGGCCCTGTGGGCGGGCCATGTCAATCATTTCGCTCGCGGAGTGCGCGACAAACTGACGAATATCCTCAAGGTCGTCTCGGCGGACGGCCTCGAGCAGCGCGGCTTTCTCCATGGTGTATTCCGGGGAGGCATCCATGCCGAGAATGAACGGTCCGTCGATCTGATCGATTTTGCTGGCGTTGATCGGACCAATGGTGAAGTCGGCATCGCGCTTCAATACTTCGATCACGTCAGTGAAGCGAGTGATGATGGCCGTTTTTCCAAGAATTAAGATTGGCGCAATTTTTCGCAGCAGAGTAAATACGGGACGCAAAATGCCGGGACGAATCAGGAAATTGGTGAGCTTGTCTTTGAAAGTTCGACCCGAACCATGTTTGCCGAGAGCCAACAAATCCGGCACACGCTCCGGGCGGTTCTCAGCATAGAGTCGAAGAATAAACTGGCCCGCGGGACGCACGCGCCACTTCTCCACCGCCTTTCGCATCTCCGGCGGCAACTGATCAAGCGATGGCATCGGTCCGCCATACTGGGGCGGAATCACGATCGGCGCTGCCAGGGCAGCCAGAGCGAGGTCGGGCGCGGTGAAGGCGTCTCCCATCAGAAACCGGCGACCGTCGGAGAGCCGGGCTTCGACTCGAGCTAGCGCTTCCTCAATGACTCTTTGCTGTTGCGCAATGCTATCGGGCTTTAGGGCAAGAGTACGGCGCACTAACGCGGCGAGTATCGGGTAGAGGACTGAGACTCCGAGACGCTCCCACCAGGGTGCGCGGTCGCTCCAGGCATGCGACGTGCTGGATCGCATCGGCAACATGTAGGCATAGGCCCAGGCGCGTACCGCCACCCCGAATGTGTCGAAGAAGAAATCGAAGAGCTGGCGAGCCTCTGCCTGAGCTGCGGGATCTGCGGGGTACAGCTTCTGACTGATCGGTGCACGCGGTTCGTAATAGTTGACGACCGCACGAGCATCGAGAAGAGCGACTTCGCCGGTATCGAGAACCGGGACGGTATTGCCACCCCCGTAGCGAGTCGTGGCGAGCACGTGGAATACGGGTGCATGGCACTCTTCAATGTAAGGAATTCCACGTGCATCAAGCACCCACCGTGCCAGCTCACAATAAGGGCTGACAGGGATGGAAATCATCCGCGGACGATAGATGGTGGCGGTCGTCAACGTTGCAGACCTCACAACCGTTTGCTGATTGTCGTTTGGCCCGTGATTCTGCTGCCGAAGGAGTGCGAACGGTGCGCACTATGCCGATTAATAGTGATGTAAGTGCCCAAAGCGTTTCGGGCCAGTTCACTTCATCGCTGTTGCCGTGTCGGGGAAGAGACGCGACAGTTGCTTCTATTGAGTGGCCGAAAAATACGCCGGTCTGAAGAGCATGTCAAGAGTCACATAGCCGTGGCCACCGACACCTTGTCTCATGGCTTGGCGGCGGCTGGCGGGGTACCCGATTCTTGTTACGAATTCAGAACAAGCTTCGCAAGCCTTTGAAAAGCGACGAGCATGGCGTCTAATCGTGGACGCGGTCGGGCCCCATGGCGCCGTTTGGTAAACAGCGATCAAACATTTGGGGGCACAATGCAAACACCTTTTGTCTCTCCCTTGCTTCGTAAAAAGCACCACTGCATAGTGATCGGCGCCGGGCTTGCAGGTCTTGCCGCAGCCTACCGATTGTCGCAACGCGGATGGAAGGTGGACGTCTTCGAGGCGCATTCACGGCTGGGCGGCCGCGTCTTTTCTCATCACTTTGAAGAGGCGCCGCACCTGGTCTGCGAACTCGGAGGCGAATGGATCGGGTCTGATCATGCGGCGATGCGCCGATTGGCATCGGCGTTCGACCTCGACCTCATCCCTCACCAATATTCGTTCTTCTTTTGGAATGGCCATAGCCGATCACGGATGTATCGACCGGGAGACTGGAGCTTCTCGCAAGAATCCGCTGAGGAGTTCGAAAAGTTCAAGAAGGAATTTGCCGGATACACTCCAGAGCAATGGAAGCGCCTGGATCAGTTCGATTGGTGGACATGTCTGCGCCTGAGGGGGTTTACTGACGATGAGTTGCGGCGGCGCGACCTGATGGATAGCACTGATTTCGGGGAATCGATTCGCCACACCTCCGCCTACATGGCAGCCTCCGAGTATTTCGAGAGTGACGCGTACGACGAAATGGACTCGAAGATCGTTGGCGGGAACGAGCGTCTTATTCATGCGCTTGCCGACAGCATTGGTCACGATTGTGTTCGGAGAAATGCTCGAGTGACCGGTATCGTGCAGAGAGGCGAGAAAGTCACGGTAGTGCTTGAATCTGGGGAGAAACATTCGGCGGATGTGTGTATATGCACGATCCCCGCGCCGAGCCTGGGAGAGATTACATGGGATCCGCCTCTTCCTGCCAAGCATCTGGATGCCGCAAATCAACTTCAGTATGCACGGATACTGAAGTCTGCCGTTTTGTGCCAGAAACAATTCTGGCCTACGCCTGACAAGGGAGGCTTCTCCGTTTTCACAAGCCGAGCTTCCGACTTCTGCTTTGATAGTACCTACCGGCAGGAGCAGGGCAAAGGCGCGATACTTTGCAGCTATGCGATCGGCGAGAAGGCGGACGACTTGGCAGCGGAACCGAATGAAACGGATGTAATGAACTGGATTGCCGAAGACGCCTACAACGCGATGCCAGCAGCCAATACAAGTCCTTGTCCCATTCGGATACAGAGGCAGCCGTGGCAGCGGATGAAGGGGATCGGCGGAGCCTACGCCTTTTATCGTCCTGGGCAATGGTTCACGATTCGCCCGATTCTGCAGCAGGCGCACGACCGGGTACTCTTTGCGGGCGAGCACTTAGCCGATTGGCAAGGTTTTATGGAAGGGGCAGTAAATACCGGGGAAGCGGCGGCTGACCTTTTATGAAATGGGTGGTTTGCTTGCTTCCCGGTGCGTTAAAACGGCCAGGCGCACCGGCTAATGATCAAAAATAAAGTCCCGGCCGGTGGGCCGGGACTTCAGTAAAACTTCGCCTTCAACTAGGAAGCGCGACGCTGCCGGTCCTGGTTCTCGTTGTCCAGTTCGTTGTCGCCCTGGCCGCCCTTTTTCTGCTGGCCGGGTTGTCCACTCTGCTGGCCACCCTGACCGGTCTTGTTCTGACCCTGTCCGGGCTGGTTGCTCTGTTGCCCAGGCTGTCCGGTCTGGCCACCCTGCTGCCGGTTCTTCTCCATATCGTCTGCCATGAATTTACTCCTCCATCGATTTGCGGTACGCGAATGATCGCGAACTGCGGTTTTTTTTAACCGTACTGAAACTTAGTTGCGATGAATGTTGCGAAGGTTGGGACTAAAGACTCAATACAAAAGAACGCAAAGTAAAATAGTCGCTGGGTTTCTAGGGAAGCGTCGAAACCTGAATCGATGAGGACTGAGGTGCTATTTTTAAGCGTTCCAGTTGATCCTGTGTTTTTTGCCACGCTACCGCGTTTCGTTTGGTGGCATTCGGAGCGTTCGGATCGCTATAAAAAGCAAGAATATTGTCGCGTAAATCCGGAGTGACCTGTTCAAAGTTGTGCTGCGCTAACTGATCAAGCAGGTGCGCATAGGCCTTGTCCGTGAGCACGTATTCTCCCTCATGAGTCGCCTTTCCGGTGTCGAAGTCCATATTCGTCAGATGCAGTTGCTTTGTCTTGGTTTCAGCGAGAAGGTCGCGATAATTATCAAGAGTGTGATTCACGCTGGCGATGTAGAGATCCTCGGTCTTCTGGGTCGGGATCTTGAAGTCGAGCGCCTTGAAGGGGCCTACCTTTGGAACGAACTTGAGAAAAAATGCCAGTACCCGTGTGCCGAATCCCGGACGCCGGTATCCTTTTCCCCACTCGCGCTGGTAGTTAGCGCGCGACAGGTAGTAGCGAAATTTGCGGGCATTGAAATTGGGTGTCTCAGCCACCAGTTCTTTTTTTCGCGCCAGCAGAGCTACCCTGGTCATCTCGGGAAGAATGTGGCTGATCGCACGCCGAAAGGTTCCAATCGCCAGATCTTCATTGGAGATCACTTCGCTCAAAGGAATGCCGTAAGTATCCTGAAAGGCGCGTTCGAGAACCGGTTTCGAGATTTCAAATCCGATGAAGTCGTGATACCGGTCTGAGGTGTAGCGATTCTTGGCAACTTGCGTGACGTCGAAGCCAAACTCCGTGCGAATGTGGGCCTTGGGGTTATCCGCGTAGGTCACTTCGGTGCCGAACTTCCTTCTGAGGTTTGGAAATTCGAGCGCCACAGCCTGGTTCACGACAGGATGCCCAATATTGTCCGAGGAATAGTGCGCGAGCGCGCCGAGCGCGAAGGCGTATTCATTCAGGTCGGATGACTCATTCATGAGGTTGATGATGAAATCTCCACTGCGCACGTAATGAGTCAGGTCACTGAAGTACTTGTTTCCGAAGGGATAGTAGCCCATGTCCTGCACCAGACAACCGCCATAGGCAAAAGCGTGGGCCTTCAAAATATCGTCGGGGGTCGCCGCAGGGAACCGCTTCCGGAGCAGAGGCTGGATGTCGTCTTTCCATAGGAGGTCGACGACTTCCTCGTGCGTCAGGACCGAGTAGGCGCCGCCGATTTGGGGTATCCCAATCAACAGGGCGAGCGCCATGGAGACGATCAGCTTTTGCAGAGAACGCCTCATATGATTTGCGCCCATTTGTTCGGCACTGAAACGGACGTCAGGCAGTCTGCCATGTGGGCACCCCTCCAGGCAACCTCAACGGACCCCCAATTTCCACTAGAGTCGCTGAATCATTAGTTGCAAAAATTATGGATGACGGCTTCACGAAAAGAGCAAGCCTCCCCCTGGCTTATGTACAGCCATATTAATGGGTGGCTACCAGATGTCCCGTAATGACAGTTCGAGGTGCCGGAGCCTACGCTGTAGTTAACGCGACCTGACTGGGAAGCTTGCTTGGGCGCGACCTTGATCTGTGAGGAGAAGATAATGAGCATCTGGACAATTCTGTTCGTCGTACTGCTGATTGCATGGCTTGGCGGTTTCACTGTCTTCCACGTTGCCGGTGGTCTGATTCATCTGCTGCTGGTATTCGCGATCATTTCCTTGATTCTGCATTTTGTGATGGGCAGGAGCGCTGCCTGACGCGCTTCATCGCGGATCCTTCGGATAACAAATCCGGCGGATCAAAAAGGAAGGTTTGGTATGAACAAATTTTATAAAGCGATGGTGAAGACCGCGGCCTGCGTCCTGGATCAGTATTCGACGCAGGTAAATCGAGGAGCGGAACGCGTTTCGGGATTGGTCGACGAAGCTTCCTATCGTGCTTCGGAGTTGGTGGACCGGGGTAAAGCAATGATTCAGCCTCCCGACCACACCTTCCGCAATGCTGTAAGTTTTGCGGCCGGGCTGGGAGTCGGCATCGGGGCGGCGATTCTGTTTGCGCCCACGAGCGGAGCTGATGTTCGCAATTCGATCAGGGAGAAGGTGCAGAACATCAGGGGTAGAGCTGCTGTGTGAGCGCTGTGCAGAAATTGCTCTACCGGGAGCGATAGCCTTCTGGTCGGTTCAGGAGGCTCGTTCTTGCTCCAAAGCGGCATCGGAGCGCGGCATAATGGGTAGATTTGCCTTTACGGATGTCCCTTTCGTGTCCGATTGAATGTCTAAGTTTCCGCCGAGCTGCCGGAGCCTTTCCCGCATGCCGCGAAAACCAACGCCTGTCCGATCAGAACTCAACTCCAGCTGCTTCTCGAGGGATATCCCTTTGCCCGCGTCCTTAATTTCGACGACGACACGATGGTCCTCTTCGCGGATAACGATAGTCGCCGTTTCACTTCCGGAATGGCGATGAATATTCGTCAGGCATTCCTGGACCAGCCGGATGATCGTAATTTCCATCTCATTGGAAAGCCGGCTCACGTCTGCGGGAATCTCCACGTTGACCTTGATCTTGCTGCGCTCCGAGAAGCCGTCCACATACCAGCGAATCGCAGATGCGAGGCCGGCTACATCGAGCAGCGGAGGATGCAGCAGGTGTGAGATGGTTCGAATCTCTTTGGTGATCTGATCGACGATCGCGACATTTTCAATGAGTGCTCGCGTTGCGGCGGGATCCAGCCGGTCGGCTTGCGTGCGCACTTTCGCCAGGTTCATGCTCAATGCGGCAAGCATTTGTCCAACGCTATCGTGCAATTCGCGGGCAAGGTGCCTGCGTTCTTCATCGCGGAGCTGCTGCAGGCGGCCGGAGAGTTCCCTCAAGTTCTCATTCGCCCTGCTTAATTCCGCGGTCCGTTGCTGAACCTTCCGCTCAAGCTCCCTGTGAGCGTTTCGTAGCTCTTCCTCCGCCCATTGGCTCTTTGCGAGGGCTCGCCGATGGCCTTCGCCCAGTGCAATGATGACGAACGAGAAGGCGACGAATCCAAGCATCCCAGAGATTGCGGTTTTGGGATCTACAAGCTCAAACGAATTGCCTGGCGGGAGAAACCAATACCAGATACCAACCAGGTCGAGAAGGACTGTAAGAATCGCGGGGCCGACGCCGCAGTACCATGCCGAAAAGACGACTGCCAGCCACGCGGTATGGTATGCGTTGTCCTCTCCCAACATCGGTGCGAGCGCTCTGCGCAGGAGCAGAGCGCTGACTCCGGCCAGAATCGCTAGACCGTATCGACGGATTCCTGCATTGCTTGAGGGTTGGATCTCCATCTAAATCCGCCTTTCAAGACCTGGATGAAAAGACCGTTCCTTCGGAGAAATCATTGGTCCGTGAAAGCGGCGTGCTTCGCTGCGTCGCTTTACGTGACCTCGTCTTGCGCTTTTCAATTTCAGCCTGCAGCCATGCGAGCTTTTTCGGGTCAGTGATCACCTTGATCTGAGCTTTCGCGCTGCGTTTCTTCTTCATTTCATTCCCACCTGTCTGTGTCGGAACGATTCTCGAACTGGTTCGAGCATAGAGGCTCCGCTAAAAATAGGTGGGAATATTCAGTTCGTATGTCGACGCAATCACGACGCGCAGCCAATCCTCTCGGTTCCGTTTTTCTATTCAAATCGTATAAGTATCGTTAACATATAAAAATAATATACAATGATTGACATAAAGTCAATGCTCTAGTATTTTAAAATGGTGGAACAAGGGAGGAAGGTTCATGCCTAAAGGAGACAAATCAAATCTTCCGACGAGCCTTAAGTATCGGCAGGTCGCTCTCTCAAGCCTGAGAAGGGGGCGGAGGGGGAAGCACCACGATTTGGTGGAAGGAATATTGAACGAACTCGATGGCGTGCCCCGAGGTTCGGCGCTGGAGATTCCGCTTGCCAATGTTGAAATTGGGTTGGCCAACGTTCGCTCCGCCGTGCATCGAGGCGCGATTGCGAAAGGGATCGAAATCGAAACCCTGGCCGATGAAAAGAATTTCTACGTGTTCAAGAAATAAGGTGGATAAGAAAAGGCCAGCACGATTGCTGGCCTTGGGGGAAGCGACCACGAAACTAGTTCGGTGAGCTTTCCTTTTTCATGGTATCGCCCGCCATCTTCAGCGAAACGACGTTTACCTCATTCGTATCCGCAGAGACGTGAGCTTTCAGTATCACGTGGTGGCCCTCGTGGCCTTTGACTGCATCAGGATTGCTGATCGTCCAAGTCTTGCCGTCCTTGTCGCTGACGAAGCTTTTTCCGTCATCGCTAATTTTGCCGGCAACGCTGGCGGCTTTCATCGAGGCGCCCGCCTTCATGTTGTCCTGCTTCATGGTGTCTTGGGCGATCATGGCAAAAGACGTCAGCAGGCTTAGCGCGAATAGAATCTTTACCAACCTTCTCATCTCATCTCCTTTGCGAAGCTCATTCCCGTCCGGCGCCGTCCATGGCAGAAGTGTCAGTTCGGGAATTAGGCAATCGTGAGGGCCCGAATGTCGCGGTGCGCGACGCTAACCCATGATTGCCCAAGATTCTTACTCGGCCAAATTAACGGACGCCTCTTCCGACATCAATACAGCGAATGCCGTACCGCACCTTGTGGAAGAATCAGATACTCCATCGTTAATCCGCTGGCGCGTAGTATCCGGTTTTGGCATGCGCCCGCAAAAACGGCCATTTCCTGGGCAGCCTGAGCTTGACCTGAACTTTATGCCACTTCCCGTCGTGGGCTGGGGCTTGGGGGCGATAGGCGAGGACATATTGGGTTCGCAGTTCGGCGCCTATGCGGCGGGCGACCGCCGGAAGTTCAACGGCGTTTTCCAACATGTACGCTCGACCACCGGTGGGCTCAGCGATCTCCGACAATAAATCCGGACCGCGCATTTCCTCGAGAGTAGGTACGTATCGATCAAAGGTTCCGATGGAGTACATCATCACATCGGATTCCTTGGCCGCAGCCTTTACCTGCTTTTCACCAAAGCGGCTGTGATTGTCCCCTCCATCCGAAATGATGAGCAAGGCTTTCTTGCCGTACTTTGCCTCTCTCATCTTATGCAGCGCCATGTAGATAGCGTCGAGCAAAGCCGTCCGTCCTTTTGGTTGAGCAAAGACCAGGTCCTTCTTGATGTCGTCAGGGGCGGAAGTGAAATCAGTTGCCAGGTGAGGCTCATCGGAAAAGGTGATCATGAAAAACTCGTCTTGAAGATTTGCGGCGTCGCAGAATTGGTTGACCGCATCGCGCACGCGATTCATCTTGTCGCTCATGCTGCCACTCGTGTCCACAACCAGTCCGACCGAAACGGGGGCGTCTTCACTGGAGAATTGACGGATTTGCTGAGGTTTCTTCCCCTCAAAAATCTGAAAATTTTCTTGACCCAACCCGATGACCGAACGTTCCAACCCATCGGTCACGTTCACAGGCACAAGCACCAGATGAACGTCGGCTTTGATCACGTGAAGGAACGATCCGGCCACCAACTTGCCGGTTTCTTCTGCCCTCGCCGGGGCTCTTTCCATCGGCGATATATGAATGTCATTCAGACTGGTTTGGGCAAAGGCTGCCACTTCGAACAAACTGAGAAGGAGGAGGACTTGCGACTTCCGCCTCAGACACTCAATCGCACCCTGAGGGGTCGGCATTCTTCACCGCCTGGTGGCGGGTCATGCTGACTGCTTTCTGACCTGCACCAAGATTTCTTTTACGACTGATTCTTCATTCGCACCATCAATCCGAATCTGTAAACACGCCGGGGACGTTCCTGCACCTGCTACCGGGTTTCTTTGACAAGCAGGTTTCGGATAGGTCTGCACATCGCTTTTACTCGCAACCCCTGAGGGAAGGTTTGATCTCTAAACAATCCCGGGGAGATTCATGCCGAGCCAGGGAAGAAGAAAGGATCTGTGCCAATTGCGTACGGGTCAACTCACATGGTCTGACAATCAGTGCGGTCGCCGGTGAATGCCGAATCAATCCACGCACCCGCAGCGGAAAAAGCAACATCGGGTAAGCGAAAGGACGGTCGGTCAGGAGAGCAATATGCGTATCGCTTCTATTCGTGGAATGTTGGTGTTGCTAGTCGCAATGCTGGCCACGTCGTCAGCCTCGTTCGCGCAGTTACGAATTTCAGTTTCGTTCGGTCCGCCCGCGTTGCCGGTGTATGAACAGCCGCTTTGTCCGGGAGATGGATATATCTGGACCCCGGGGTACTGGGCATGGAGTGACGATGACGGCGATTATTACTGGGTGCCGGGCACTTGGGTACTGGCTCCGGAAGTGGGATTTCTGTGGACGCCTCCGTATTGGGCCTGGAACGACGGCGCCTTCGTGTTTTATGACGGCTACTGGGGACCCGAAGTCGGTTTTTATGGCGGCATCAGCTACGGTTTCGGTTACTTCGGAGAAGGTTTCGTCGGAGGGCGTTGGGACAACGGACGGTTCTTTTACAACCGTTCCGTCATGAATGTCAATGTCACGAACATTCATAATGTTTACAACGAGACAGTCGTCAATCGAAGTGAAAGCCGGGTCAGCTATAACGGTGGCAATGGGGGCATCAACGCTCGCCCAAGCTCTCGTGATGAATTTGCCGCGCGGCAGCACCACATCCCTCCGGCCGCTGCCCAGGTTCAACATATGCAAGCTGCGCGGCGAAACCCGGAGTTCCGGGCTTCTGCTAATCATGGCAAACCCCCGGTCGCTGCAACCGCCAGG
>Ga0070730_10005571_pt1 | contig 10854 bp, 12 predicted proteins | sample Coa_R1_3_FD_66447 | JGI IMG/M metagenome (GOLD analysis project Ga0070730, IMG submission 66447) | Surface soil microbial communities from Centralia Pennsylvania, which are recovering from an underground coalmine fire - Coalmine... | ecosystem: Environmental > Terrestrial > Soil > Unclassified ... | reverse complement strand
GTCGCGACGCTGTGGCGGACGGAAGTGCACGCCATTTTGGCCTGGCTGCTGATAGGTCCGGTCGCAATTTGTCTTCTTTATTTCCTGCTTTCCCGGGCGCTGCGCCAGCTCGCCGCCTCATCTGGGCTGCGTCCGAATACCGCCGAGTCCGCATAGATTCACAGGCTTGATTGGAGTCACTCAATGAAGATTATTGTCTGGACCGTAGCATCGCTTCTCGTTGCGTTCAACGCGAGTTCCGACGGAGGTCGTAGCTTGGCACTGCCCGAGAGTTCAGCCGGAGAACATTTCCCCAGCGTAAAGGCCTCTAACCTCGAAAAGCGTGACTTCAACTTGCCCGCGGACTTCGAGGGCGAGCGCAACCTCCTCTTGGTGGCATTTGAACGCGAGCAGCAGAAAGATGTGGACACTTAGTTGCGGGAAATGAAGCGATTCGAGGAAATCGATCCTGGCTTTCACTACTACGAACTCCCCACCATTCAAAGGCCCAATGCTTTCACGCGCTGGTTTATCGACACCGGCATGCGCCACGGTATACCGGATCGCAAGGCGCGCGAACGCACTACTACGTTGTATCTGGAGAAACAACCATTTCTCGATTCACTGCTTATTACTGACCAAAAGCAGATCTATGCCTTTCTGGTGGATCGCGAGGGGAAAGTGCTGAGGAGGTCTGAGGGTGTATTCGATGAAACCAAGGGGGCTAGCTTGCGAAGTGCTCTCAGAGAACGCCGCCAATGAATCTCGGTCTACGACGTAGCATTCCTTTTCTTGTGGCCATGAGCGTTTCTGCGTTAGGCATGGCGCAGTCTGCTCCGGTTCCCCCGGAGGCTCCGAGCTACGTATCCCTGACCGCCAAACAGCGATCCGATCGGTTTTTCAAGGAATATCTCGGCTCGCCATTTACGTACATCGCGGCGGCTGGAGCCGCCAGCGGAGGACAGATCGGAAACGATCCCAAGGAATGGACGCGCTCATGGGAGGGCTACGGCAAACGCGTGGGAACCACGTTCGCCTTGTTCACCATTGACACCGGTGTGCACGAAGCGGGCGACGCGATGCTCGGGCTTGACCCGCGCTACTTCCGCTGCCGGTGCCGAGGTGGCCTGCAGCGGACATGGAACGCCGTCGAGATGAGCTTTCTTGCCTATGACAGTAAGGTGCGAAAACGCTTCGATCTTCCGCAGCTCGCAGGATCTTACGGTAGCGGCATGATCGTGACCACCTGGTATCCCAAGCGCTACGACCCACTAATTCAAGGAGTGCAAATGGGCCACCAGCAGATGGGATTCGTAGTAGGCATCAACCTGATTCGAGAGTTCAGCCCAGAGTTGAAACGATTCTTCGGGAACTTGAAACCGCGCTAGCCTATTTCAAATCGTGAATGTAAACCACAATTGGTGACGCTATGTTCATAAAACTGTATTGCATTGCCCTGCCGATTTTCTTTGGCATGGATATGGTCTGGCTCGGCGTAGCCGCAAAGAACTTCTACACGAAACAGATCGGATTTTTGATGACTCCCAAGGTCAATTGGGCGGCAGCCATCCTCTTTTACCTCCTCTTCCTGGCGGGCTTGGTGGTTTTCGTCATTGCTCCAGCTGTCGAAAAGGACTCATGGGTGCGTGCCCTCGTGTTCGGGGCACTTTTCGGCCTCATCACCTACGCGACTTACGATCTCACCAATCTTGCCACGCTCAAAGATTGGCCGCTTGCGCTGACCGTGGTGGACATGAGTTGGGGCATGGTATTAGCAGGCTCTGTGTCTGTCGGAACCTACTTCATCGCGCACAAGTTCGGCCTATGACGTACTACGCGACTTTGGGCGTCGTGCTCTGGGGATACATGACGCTGTGGTTCGTGATCTCGTTGCTCAAGAAAAGGAACGATGTGGCCGATGTGGCATGGGGGTTAGGCTTCGTCCTTCTGGCGTGGACATCTTTCTTTCTATCTGGCGGCTCGGGAACGCGAGGCCTAGTGGCGGGCACTTTGGTCAGCATCTGGGGCCTGCGTCTGGCATGGCACATCCATGCGCGCCATCGAGGCAAGCCGGAAGATTTCCGCTACAAGGCATGGAGACGGGAATGGGGCAAGTGGTTCTATGCTCGCTCGTATGCGCAGGTGTATATGCTGCAAGGCGCGCTTCTATTCATCGTCGCGTTGCCGGTGCTAGCGATTAATCGCAGCCCCGGGAGCGCATTCGGCTTCCTTGAAGTCATGGCAGTTTGCCTTTGGCTCTTTGGGTTCCTTTTCGAATCGGTAGGGGATGCAGAACTTGCGCGGTTCACAAAGGATCCGATCAATCGGGGCAAGATACTGCAAAGCGGGCTATGGCGGTATACCCGACACCCCAACTATTTCGGAGAGGTCGTGCAATGGTGGGGTATTGGGCTGCTGGCGGTCGTCGTTCCGGACGGCTGGTTTGGCATTGTCGGGCCCCTCACCATCACCCTCCTGATCCTGAAGGTTTCCGGCATTCCGATGCTTGAAAAGAAGATGGCCGAGAATCCCGATTTCGCGGAGTACAAAAGAAGAACGAGCGTGTTGCTTCCGTGGTTTCCAAAGTGATAATTCGGTTCCGGATGTTCTTGATCTTCCTGTCACATCTTGATTGGGAATATTCTTCAGCAGGACTCGATTTCATGACCGGGACAGGACTCACGCTACCGACTGATCGCTTCCATTCACGAGGTGGATCCTGACATTGGTGCCCTCATCTGATTCCGCTGCCCGCCCGCTAGTCCTGCTGACCGGGGCCACTGGCTACATCGGAGGGCGTCTCCTCAAGGGTCTTGAGAAGACCGGGTGTCCAATTCGTTGCCTCGCCAGACACCCTGAATTTCTGCGGCAGCGTATCGCTTCCAGCACCGAGATTGTGCAGGGCGATTGCTTCGATCAAGCTTCCCTCACGCCGGCGATGGCTGGAGTACACACAGCCTATTACCTGGTTCACTCGATGGGCTCCTCAGGTAAGTTCGAAGAGGAGGACCGTCAAGCCGCCCGCAACTTCGCGGCATCCGCTCGTCAGGCCGGTGTGCGCCGCATCATCTATTTAGGCGGGCTCGGTGCAGAGGGCCAGTCGCTGTCTGCTCATTTGCGCAGCCGTCAAGAAGTAGCGGACATTCTGCGTTCCTCTGGGGTCCCAACGATTGAGTTTCGGGCTTCGATTGTGATCGGCTCGGGGAGTCTTTCTTTTGAAATGATCCGCGCGCTGGTTCAGCGCCTGCCGGTGATGATTTGCCCGCGCTGGGTCGGCGTGAAGGCGCAACCAATCGCAGTCGAAGATGTAATCGCATACCTTTTGCAGGCGCTTGAGTTGCCGGTCGGGGATGCAGCGGTATTCGAGATTGGCGGTGCGGACCGAGTCAGCTATGGCGAAATCATGCAGGAGTACGCGCGGCAGTGCGGCCTCCGCCGCTGGATGATCCCGGTTCCAGTCCTAACGCCTCGCCTCTCGAGTTTGTGGCTGGGCCTCGTTACGCCGATCTACGCTCGCATCGGACGCAAGCTCGTCGATAGCATGCGCAACCCCACACTGGTCCAGAACCAGTCGGCGCTGAAGGTGTTCGATATCAGGCCGAGGGGTTTGAAGGATGCGATCGAAAGAGCATTGAACAACGAGAACGTCGAGTTCGCGGAGACGTCTTGGTCGGACGCTATCTCCTCTGCCGGAAAGACCCAGTCGTGGGGCGGCGTGCGCTTCGGAACCCGGCTCGTGGACTCGCGCACTCTATGCGTCTCGGTAACACCGGCAGCGGCCTTTGCTCCCATCCGACGGATCGGAGGAGCAACGGGTTGGTACTTTGCGGGTTTCCTGTGGTGGTTGCGCGGTTTTCTGGATCTCTTAGTAGGCGGCGTCGGAATGCGGCGGGGGCGACGCAACGCTCAGACTCTGGCGGTGGGGGATGCACTGGATTTCTGGCGAGTGGAAGCGTTCGAGCCCGATCGTCGTCTGAGACTGGTCGCTGAAATGAAAGTGCCGGGACGCGCTTGGCTCCAATTCGAGGTTGATCCGATCGATTCACAGCCTAATTCCGAAGGATCAAATATCTGCCAGACTGCCATTTTCGACCCTGCGGGCTTGGGTGGTCTTATCTATTGGTACACGATGTATCCTGTCCACCGCTGGATCTTCGGCGGAATGCTTCGGGCGATTGCTGTTCGGGCAGAGCTCGAAGCTCGCATCAAACACAGGTGACTTCCTCTCTCCCCGGAGAGTTAACGCACCGTCCCCGCAGCCCTGATTTTTAATGGCATTTCTCCCCGGTTTTCTCCTTCTGTTTTCGGATGCCCGAAATCAGCACGGAGTATACCTTTAGAACTACTGCGTGCTTTCGGAATCTCTTTATCCGCCCTGACCCGGACAGACTGGATGCGTCGTACATTATTTACGGTATTCGGTGTTTTTGTCCGCTGCATTACACTCGCAAAGGCGTTCCCACCCACCACGGTAGGCAGCAACGATGCGAGTGCTAATCGTCGATGACCATGAATTTGTCCGCCGTGGCGTGCGATCCCTTCTCCTCAGCCAATCCAACTACGAAGTATGCGGCGAAGCGGTTGACGGACAGGATGCGTTAGAAAAAGCCCGCGAGCTGAAGCCAGATGTGATCGTCATGGATGTCAGCATGCCTAAGCTGAATGGGTTGGAGGCTACCCGCCTAATCCGAAGCATGCTTCCTGATTCCGAGGTACTTATTCTCAGCCAACACGACTCCTCCCAGATGCTCAAGGAGGCTGTTAAGGCGGGGGCTCGCGGCTATGTAGTGAAGTCCTCAATTTCAAAACACCTGCTTACCGCGTTGGCCGATGTCGGTCAGCATAAACCTTATTTCGATGCCTCGATTCCTGAAGGTGCCAACCGATCCGGCCATATTGATGCTCAGGAAGTTTTGCAACGGAGCGCGGCTCTGGAGCAAGCCCTCCGCGAGAGTGAGGAACTTTATCGGTCTACTTTCGATCTGGCGGCGGTGGGAATTGCCCATGTGAGCCCCGATGGGCGATGGCTGCGCGTGAACAACAAGCTGTGCAAGATCGTCGGTTACACCGCAGGGGAACTGTTTAAGATGAAATTTCAAGACATAACTCATCCTGACGACCTCGAAACTGATGTCGCTCAGGGCGAAAAGGTACGGACTGGCGCTTTAGATACCTATTCGATGGAGAAACGCTACATTCGAAAAGACGGGGCACTCGTCTGGGTTAATCTGACCGTCTCAGGGGCTCGGCATGCAAGCGGAGAACTGAAGCATTTTATATCGGTGGTTGAAGACATCACTGAGCGTAAAGCCGCCGAGGAAGCACAGCGCGCCAGCGAAGCTCGGCTCGAATTGGCCCTAGACGCGTCTAAAACAGCATTGTTCGAGTGGGACATCGAGAAGCAGACTGCCAAGTGGAATCCCCAGATGGCAGCGATTTACGGCTTCCAACCGAAGAGTGAATACATCACCGCCGAGGAGTGGCGTGGCCTCTTCCATTCTGAGGACACGAATCGGCTACGTAAAGAGGCGGAACGGTTTCTCGCAGATAAAGACAAAAAGCAGTTCAATTTCGAATTTCGCACAAGTAAGCCTGATGGCGAAACGAAGTGGATTCGGTCCCATGGGCGCATAGTCCGTGATGTGAACGGAAAGGCTGTACACCTGATTGGTACGCACACGGACATTACAGACCGCAAGCGGGTCGAGCAAGCATTGCGGGAAAGCGAACAGCGTTATCGGACGGTTACGGATGCTTCGCCCGTCATGGTCTGGATGTCTGGCACGGACAAGCTTTGCTATTACTTCAATAAAGGTTGGCTGGATTTCGTCGGGCGCACTCTAGAAGAGGAATCGGATAATGGCTGGACAGAGAACGTGCACCCAGATGACATCGACCGATGTCTCCAAATGTACGTCACCAACTTCGATGCTCGCCGTCCATTTGAGATAGAGTACCGACTGCGGCATCACACCGGCGAATACCGTTGGATTTTTGATCGCGGGGTGCCACGCTATGCGCCTGATGGAACATTTGAGGGATACGTTGGCGGCTGCCTCGACATCCACGCTCAAAAAGCAGGAGTAGAGAAGGTGCGGACCGCTGACCAAAAGTGCGCTTGATGAATGAAGAACGATGCCGTATTGCTCGCGAATCGTATGGCAGTGCTGGTCAAACGCTAACGGTGCCTGAAATGAGCCTCCCCGGCAGAGATCGTTGCACCAGGATTGGCTAAAAGAAGGAAGGAATATCGAGGAAGACTTTCCAAACCCACAGCAAAGAGACTTCGGCTTTTAACTCATTCAGGTCATCCGTGTTGTCGGCGCCGACGAGATCTCTATCTCTCCCGCGACAAGTCGGAGGCCACACGCTGAAATTACCGCTCCCATGGGTAACATTGCCGATCACAATGCATTCCCCTGTTCGGCTATGAACTTGTAATCCATGGGTATGACGTTCCTTGGTCTTCAAAGGTCTTCAACGATTCTTCGCAATCGAACTCGCCCGCAATGTCTGGTGCCGCCATATAGTTCCTTTCTGCAAAGAACTCCGATCGGACAGCCTGACTCAGGAGTGCCAACTCGGCGGGTCGACCCCGGTCGCTCGCTGGAAAGCTATCGGCAAGGGTCTTGTCCATCGCACTCTCTTTTCTCTAAGCTTCGCTGCACTCGTTCTCCCGACCCGGGATTGGCGGCACGGCGGCTTGCCGATGCCGACTCCCCGACATTAAGATTCGTAGTCATAGCCAACCTCATTTGTATGACTGTACTTGGTCGCCTCGACTTGCTCCGGTCAAAACTACTCACTTAAGAAGCAGAACTGTGTCATTTTGACCGGTCATTAGCTGGCACTTTGTCGACAATTCCGGAAGATGCTTCTTGATTATCCATTGTGGCTACGGGCGACGCATTTCTTCAACTTTCTTCTTCTCTCGCTTCTGGTCCGGAGCGGTTTGGAGATATTGAGCGCACATCCGAGACTTTACTGGAACGATCACTGCGCGCCGGGAAGCGAATGGCTCAAGTTCACGAAGAAGAAGAGGCCTCACGACCGGCTGTGGACGGCTAGCGACGAGGAAACCTCGTTCCGATCTGGGATTGCCTTGCCCGGCCACGAGAACCTTGGTCTGGGGCGGCACTGGCACTTCCTTGCCGATTTTTCGTGGCTGCTGACAGGTTTGTTATACGTCGCGATGCTCTTCATAACGCCAGAATGGCGACGGTTGATTCCGACCTCCTGGCAGATTGTCCCGGACGCATGGCACGCAATGCTTAGCTATCTAAGCTTCCATGCTGTCGAAACGCCGGGAGGCTATAACGCTTTACAACAATTAAGTTACGCAGCGGTCATATTCCTGCTCGCGCCGTTCAGCATTGCGACGGGAATAGCGATGTCGCCAGCCGTTGCCGCTCGTTTCCCGTGGTATATCAAGATCTTTCACGGACGGCAGGGCGCACGGAGCCTGCATTTTCTGGCGCTGTGCACATTCATCATGTTCTTCATCGGCCACGTCACTATCGTTGCGGTTCACGGCTTCCGAAAAGGATTAGCGCTGATTGTCCTGGGGGAGACGCACGATCCGGATCTGAGTCGGGCTCTGGCGATCTGGCTTGCCGGTCTGGCCGGGATAGTGGCCATCCATGTCGTAGTAACAATTTATTCGCGCCGGCGCCCGCGCTTCGTGCAGAGAGCGACTGAGGCGATCACCGATCCACTGCGCAGATTGCTGTTCGGCCACGAAATCTCCGCTCAGCACTACTCATCTGAGGACATCTCGCCTTACTTCTGGGTGAACGGTCGGCCGCCGGCAGGGGACAGTTATCTGGCGATGGCCCACGACCAATTTGCAAACTACAACCTGACGGTCAGCGGATTGGTGGATAGGCCGCTCTCTTTAACAATGGCTGACCTCCGTGCAATGCCGAAGCAAACGCAGATTACAAAGCATTGCTGCATCCAAGGCTGGTCAGGCATTGCGGAGTGGGGCGGTGTATCTCTGCGTCACATCGTCGACCTTTGCCATCCGCGCCGCAGTGCCCGCTACATCGTTTTCTACGCGTTCGACAATAAATCCACATCGGAACCCCACGCCCAGGGACCGGGCTACTTCTACGGCACGATCCGCGTGGAGTTGGCGGAGGATCCGCAGACGATGCTCGCCTATGAAATGAACGGCCAGCCACTGCCGATTTTGCACGGAGCACCGCTCCGACTTCGAGTCGAAACGCAGCTCGGGTTCACGATGGTGAAGTACATCCGCGCGATCGAGTTTATCGAAGACTACACAACCATTGGCCAGGGCCAAGGCGGCTGGCGAGAGGATTATCAGTATTTCAGCCAGGAGGCGGGAATCTGACGCCGTTTGCCCGTGATACGACCGCAAAGAAAGATCAGTGGAAGTCCGTGCATGTAAATGCAGTGCAAGATCAACCTGCCGCTTCAGTTCTACACCCACGCAGTCAGCCGCGGTCGCATGGTCGCAGCAGGAAAGATGCTAACTGCGATTCGCAGCCACGCGCCAGACAAAACGGACTGAGAGCGGACTGAGTAGGAATGCAGATCAAGATAAGTCCTTCGAGGTCATAAACATCCGCGTCAATCCTTTTACGCGTGTTCAGGTGCGGACCGGGAGCGGACTGAAGCCGTGCCAGGCAATTCCAACAAGTTCTTTAGAATGATGGTGGCCAGGGACGGAGTTGAACCGCCGACGCCAGCCTTTTCAGTAAACCCATTTTCAGTCAACAACTTAACTTGTCGAGGTGGCCCCTTTATTGTGACCACTCTGTGACCAGCGCCGATGTTCGCCTAAGCGTCGGTGTGGAAATTGCTCAGGATTGAAAAACAATAGAAAAGGTTAAAGGAAGTGCAGCCTCTGCCGTGATAGGGCAACAACGGCGTACAACTTAGTGGATTTCAACGGTACTGACAGCCCGTTCTTGATCCTTTAACGAACTCTTCGATCCAGCCTATCGGACCCGAATCGGACCCAAAACCGAACGCTTCGATGGCTCCATTTGGGTCCATTGATCCATTCACAGCAATCGAGGTCGGCGACCCCCAATCCAATCCGGCCCGAAGACTATTGCTGTATAGGCTCGAAGACGCATGCGTTCCACGACCCCATTCCGTGCCTAGATTTACGCTCGCGCTCGTCCACCTCTCACGGCGTGATACACGACCAAGACGAGCACAGCCCCAATCACGGCAACAATAAGACTATATAGGTTTACACCCGTGACGCCATGGGCTCCGAACATGCTGAACACCCAACCCCCAACTACCGCACCAACGATTCCCAGCACGATATCCCGGAATACCCCTTCGCCAGTCTTGTTCACTAGCTTGCTGCCTACGAACCCAGCAATCAAACCCAACACGATCCAGGCCAAAATCGACATAATTCGTCTCCTTAGTGATTGGTTATTGGTTGTATCGAAGCAATTCCAAGACTCGGCGCTGAGCCGAGGCGCCCCCGGTTTCGGAGGCAACCCCGGTCGACATCAAGGCTAAGCAGCCTGGCTGTAAGCGTCTGAGCCACGCTGCTTCACCATTTTGTTGTAAACACCCATCAACAGGAACGCTGCCGGCCACTGCCCCACGAACAGCGCCCAATCGTCTTTGCCTACAATCTTCAAAATGGCTGAAGCGGTAATAGCTCCAAAAGCTGCCGCTAGGTATCCCGAGGTTGGTATTTTCGACGTCTGTGACTCGATGGCTCCGGTAAAACGATCTTCTGACACGCCACTACGAACTTTGTCCTGCATTCTTGCACATCCTTTTCTCGTATCATGTTTGCTTAAAATGAATGTCGACTGATTTGGTTTAGGAAGCGAATCGCCTATCATTAGAAGATCGCTTCAAACCAATACATTTGCGACTGACTAGGCGGCTCGCGTTGGTGTCCGTCGCCCCGGTTTCGCTTCGCCGTGTTCTTTCGGAGACACCATTTCATTGGCTTGTTCGTTGATCTCTTTGGCGAGTTTGGTTAGCTTCTCGTCAGTTTCCTTCTCTTCTCCCAAGGTTTTTTCCAGCAAAGAAGCGTGTTCCGTTTCTCCGAGCACTTTGGCAAATTCATGGACCGTCCCGTATGCCGCAATCTCGTAGTGTTCGACGCGCTGGGCAGCGCCGATGAGAGCGGCATCCAACACCGCGTCTTCGAAGTCTTCTTCCATGAACTCGGAACCTTCTTTAACCAGACCTTCCATGGCCACACATTTCTTGCCCTTTGGACTCTCATTCAAAGATTGGAAGATGGTCTCAAGTCGCTGAACCTGGCCCTTGGTCTGTTCCAGATGCGCTTCAAAGCCTTCGCGCAACTCCTCCGAGGAAGCGGCTTTGGCCATTTTTGAGAGTGCTTTGACTAGCTGATTCTCGGCGCTATACAAGTCTTTCAGTTCGTCAATATAGAGTTTCTTGAAGTTTTCGTTTGACATGTTTCCTCCGGAATTGCAGTTGACGTTCGATTGTTCGATTCAGGGCCGCTTAATTTCGCACGATAGGCTTTAGCGGAAGCGAATGGAGGCGACCTGGAGCCCGCCTCTCAGGCCGCGCTCCAGTCCAGTGTTTGACGCTATGCGTGTCAGGCAACTTGGCGAACGCGGTCTTTGTCACCTTTTTCGGAAGCAGCTTCGCCCGTAGAAGAAACATCCTGTGCACCTGTGCGTTCCAGAATTTCCTTGGCCTTCTTTGTCCACTGCGAATCGTCAGAGTGAACCGATAGGAGAATCCCGCCATCTTTCACTCTGCCTTCATATCGCTTCGCTACATACTCAGGGATTCCCATGCCGATCAAAGCGCCGGTCAATCCACCGACTGCGCCACCCACTCCAGCGCCTGCAAGGGCCGCCATAATAGGCCCGGCAGCTATGAAAGGCC
>Ga0070730_10005570_pt1 | contig 10855 bp, 8 predicted proteins | sample Coa_R1_3_FD_66447 | JGI IMG/M metagenome (GOLD analysis project Ga0070730, IMG submission 66447) | Surface soil microbial communities from Centralia Pennsylvania, which are recovering from an underground coalmine fire - Coalmine... | ecosystem: Environmental > Terrestrial > Soil > Unclassified ... | reverse complement strand
CTCGATGCGATAGGTCTCCATCATGCTGCCCGCGGATTTGGCGCGCGGCGGTCGCAGCGCCTCAGGCGCCGGCCGGTCCGGCTGGCGCCGGTGCTCGACCGATCGCGGCGGCTCGCTCGGGCGGGAGCGTTCCGCGGCCTGCGCCGGTTCCGGCGTCCGCGCCCGCTCCCGGTGCGGCACTTCCGGGCTTTCCAGTACTTCGAGGCGCCCCTTTCCCTGCGGGCGGTCTGCGGCCTGCGCTCTCACCGGAGCCTGCGGCCTCCCGCCGGCCCGCGGGGCGGCGCCAGCCGCGGCTATGCCCGACCCCGCTTCACCGCGATCCGATTTGCCGCCCAGCAGCAGCGGTGTGGTGCCTTGCGCCAACGCTGCAAGGGCGGCGGCGATGTCGATGAGCGGCAATCCGGTTTCCGCTTCGAGTTGTTCGACGACGGGGCGCAGCTCCTTCGCGTCGCGCTCCGCGACCGTCTCGACCACCCGTTGTTTGAACTTGACGATGCGAATCGCATTGACCGCGTCCACCGTGGGCAGGTTCATGGGCTCGATGGCCTGACGCGTGGCCCGCTCGATGGCGCGCAGCATGTTCCGCTCGCGCGGGGCGATGAACAGGATCGCCTCGCCCTTGCGTCCGGCGCGGCCGGTCCGGCCGATACGGTGTACGTAGGATTCGGTGTCGTACGGCACATCGTAGTTGACGACGTGCCCGATGCGTTCGACATCGAGCCCCCTCGCCGCCACGTCGGTGGCGACCAGAATGTCGATCTGCCCCGCTTTGAGACGGGCCACCGTGCGCTCGCGCTGCGGCTGCGGAATGTCGCCGTTGAGCGCCGCCGCCGCGAATCCGCGCGCCTCGAGTTTTTCGGCCAGTTCCACCGTCGACTGCTTGGTCCGGGTGAACACCAGCATGCCGTCGAAATCCTCGGCCTCGAGAATTCGCGTGAGGGCGTCCAGCTTGTGCATGCCGCTCACCATCCAATAGCGCTGACGGATATTGGTGGCGGTGCTGGTCTTGCTCTTGATCGTGACTTCGACCGGCGAGCGCAGGTGCTTCGCGGCGATGCGGCGGACCGGCGCCGCCATGGTCGCCGAGAACAGCGCCACCTGGCGCTGCGGCGGCGTCTGCTCCAGGATGCTTTCGACGGCATCGACGAAGCCCATCGCGAGCATCTCGTCGGCCTCGTCGAGGACCAACAGCGACAGACCGCCGAGCTTCAGGGTGCCGCGGTTCATATGATCGATGACGCGGCCCGGGGTCCCGACCACCACGTGCACACCGCGCCGCAAGGCGTTCAGCTGCGGCTGGTAGCTTTGGCCGCCGTAGATCGGGAGAACATGAAAGCCCTTGATATGGGCGGCATAGCGCAGAAAGGCTTCGGAGACCTGTAGGGCAAGTTCGCGGGTGGGTACCAGAACCAGTACTTGCGGCTCATGTTTGGACAGGTCGATTCGCGACAGCGCGGGCAGGGCGAATGCCGCGGTCTTTCCCGTGCCGGTCTGTGCCTGGCCGAGCATGTCGGCGCCCGACAGCAGCACCGGGATGGTGGCCGCCTGGATGGGCGACGGCGACTCGTAGCCCACATCGGCGAGCGCTCGCAGCACCGGATCCGACAGGGCCAGGTCGCGGAAACTCGCGGTAACCGGGCTTTCACCCGCGGGGACTGCACTCATAGAAAACGCCTTCGAGTTGGGCCGGCCTGGATATTTGCGACCACGCGATACCCCTGATCGGCTCCGAGCGGCAAGTCTAGCGGTTTGACGGGGTATTGCTACCATGCACGGTATGGGACGCATATTCGAAGTTCGAAAACACGCGATGTTCGCCCGCTGGAACCGCATGGCGAAACAATTCACCCGGGTGGCGAAGGATATTGCGATCGCCGTTCATGCGGGCGGCCCGGATCCGGCGGCAAACCCGACATTACGGCGGGTTCTGCAGAACGCGCGCGCGGTGAACATGCCCAAGGACAAGACCGATGCCGCAATCCGCCGCGCCTCGGGCAAGGAAGCCACGAACTACGCGGAGATTCTCTACGAGGGCTACGCGCCTCATGGGGTGGCTCTGTTGATCGAAGCCGCCACCGACAACCCGACCCGAACCGTGGGAAGTCTGCGCAACATCTTCGTCAAGCACTCGGGCAATCTCGGCACCACCGGCAGCGTCAGCTTCCTGTTCAAGAAAATGGGCGTCTTCCGGCTCGACCCCGCGAGCGTCAAAGATCAGGATGAACTGGAACTCGACCTCATCGACTACGGACTCGAGGAAATGGGCGAGAGCACCGGCGAGAAGGGTGAGCCCCAATTGGTCATACGATGCGCCTTCAACGACTTCGGCAAGCTTCAGGAAGCCCTGGAAGCGCGCCACATCGCGCCCCTGTCCGCGGAACACGAGTACATCTGCTCGGTTCCCACCGAACTCCCCGAGGACCAGGCGGCCGAGGCGCTGGCACTGATCGACCGGCTGGAACAGGACGATGACGTACAGAAGGTGTTTCACACCTTGGCGTGAACGCCCGGTTGCACAGCTGCCACGTGGACCATGCCCTTTCCCACGCGACCTCTTTACCAACCGCGCGCAGGGCAAAATCAGCCACGTTGGTTGGGCCCCCGATGGGCGCGGCGACCGCGCGCCCTGCCAGGCCGGTGCCTGCACCGGTAGTCACCCCCGATGCGCTGCGCCTTAAGGATCGTTCATGCTGTCATCCGCGGCCCCGCCCTTCGCGTTGTCTTGGTGGAGACGCAACGAACCCAGGGAGTGCGGGCATGAAGACTCTTATTAAATTGTTGATTCCGATCGGAATTCTAACCATGACAGGGTGTGTCGTCGCGCCCTATGGCTACTACCGCGGATATTATGGTCCGCCAGTGGCCGTGGTTGCCCCGCCACCCTTCCTGGTAGGGCCTCCCGTCGTGGTCGTCCGGCCCTATTACCGCTGATCGGGCAGCGGCCGACCTCGTGGGCCCGGCGACGCCCCATTTGAGCGGATGCGCGCTCTGGTGGATGCATCGCCTCATCCTGGGCCCGCAGTTCTCGCGGTGCTCTCAGTTCGCCGTCTCTCAGGCCCGCGAGTCCTCCGACTCCGGCCTGAGGGCTCCATGATTCACGACGCCGTAGGCCCAGCGCACCACCGGCTGCAGACGGGGCGACACCATGGTCAGTGCGCGCGGGTAGTCCACCCACCTGGCCTCGTGATGCTCGGGAGTTCCTAGATCGGGGTTGACGGGCAACTCGATATGGGTCTCCTTGCTTCGCGCAATGTAGTAGCGGGCGATCTTCCCTTTGTTATAGGGACCGGTATCCATGTACACCATGCCCCAGTCGAAGGAGATGTCGTCCAAGGTCGTCTCCTCGCGCACCTCGCGGACGGCGGCGTCGATCGGAGATTCCCCCGGTTCCACCAAGCCCTTTGGAAAGTCCCAGTTGCGATAGGCCCGTAGCAGCAGGAATTTCAATTTCCGGTCGAGCACGCTCACCACCACCACGCCGGCGGACATTCGAGTGGGAGGAGCATCTGAGGCCATCGCAAGACCCGTTGAATTCAAGTCCTCCCATTCTACAGGCACGACCCACCCTGACGCGGCGCGATTTCACCGGCCTGCGGAGTCACCGCGTCACGCGGCTGCGGACAGGGGCGAGCGTATCAGATGGTCGAAGGCCCCCAGGCCGGCTTTCGCGCCCTCCCCCATCGCGATCACGATCTGTTTGTAGGGCACGATGGTGCAATCGCCCGCGGCAAATACGCCGGGTACCGAAGTCTGGCCGCGGGCGTCGACCTCGATTTCTCCGCGAGCCGACAGTTTCAGCGTGCCCTTGAGCCAATCCGTGTTCGGCACCAAACCGATCTGCACGAAGACGCCGGCAAGCTCGACGGCGTGCGTAACCCCGCTGCGCCGGTCCTTGTACGTGAGAGACGTCACCCGCCTCCCGTCGCCGATGACTTCCGTCGTCTGCGCGCTCGTGATCACCGTCACGTTCGGCAGACTGCCGAGCTTGGCTGTCAGCACGGCGTCGGCGCGCAGCTGTGCGTCATATTCGATGAGAGTCACATGGCTGACCAGGCCGGCCAGATCGATCGCAGCCTCGACGCCGGAATTGCCGCCGCCGATCACCGCGACGCGCTTGCCTTTGAACAGAGGCCCATCGCAGTGGGGGCAATACGCCACGCCGCGGTTCCGGTACTCCCGCTCGCCCGGTACGTTGATCTCGCGCCACCGTGCGCCGGTCGCGATGACCACGGACTTCGCCTTCAATGCCGCGCCGCTGGCAAGGCGGACCTCGATCAGATCGCCGGGCGTCAAAGCCGCGGCGCGCTGCAGATTCATTACGTCGACATCGTAAGTGGCGACGTGCTGTTCGAGTCCCGCCGCGAGCTTGTGGCCTTCGGTTTCCTTTACCGAAATGAAGTTCTCGATGCCCACGGTGTCCAACAGCTGCCCGCCCAGGCGTTCGGCGGCAACGCCGGTCCGTATGCCTTTGCGCGCCGCATAGATGGCGGCCGCCGCTCCGGCAGGTCCGCCGCCGACGACCAGCACATCGTAGGGGGCTTTCGCATTGAACTTCGCCAGTTCGCGTTCCGCGCCCCCGGCGTCGAGCTTGGAGAGGATTTCGGAAAGCTCCATGCGGCCCTGCCCGAAGGGCTGGCCGTTCAAGAATACGGCGGGCACCGCCATCACCTGGCGGCGCTCGACTTCATCCTGGAACAGTGCGCCATCGATCATGGTGTGCCGGATCTTGGGGTTCACCACCGCCATCAAATTGAGCGCCTGAACCACGTCGGGGCAGCTCTGACAGCTGAGCGAAACGAAGGTCTCGAAATTGAATTCTCCCTCGAGCGCACGTATTTGTTCGAGCACGGCGGGGGCGGCTTTGGGCGGGTGGCCGCCCGCCTGCAGCAAGGCCAGCACCAGAGACGTGAACTCGTGGCCCATGGGCAAGCCCGCGAAGCGTACATGCGGCTCCTGTCCCGGACGGCGCAGCGCGAAGGACGGCTTCATCGCGGCGGCGTCGTCCGCGGCAGCCAGCGACACCAGAGGCGACAGCGATACGATGTCCCGGAGCAGCCCCTGCATCTCGCGCGACTTGTCGCCGTCGTCGAGCGACGCAACGATCTCGACCGGCTGCACCAGCCGTTCCAGATAGCCCTTCAATTGAGTTTTGAGATCGTCTTCAAGCATGTTTCACCTAAAATCATGTTTCGCCTGCATGGCGTTTGCTGCCGGTAAGGGAGCCGTGAACGTGACGGTCGCCTGCGCGCCACGAACACGGCTCCGCCGTCCTCCGATCGGCATCTGACTTGACCCCTTTCGGATCAGATCTTCGGGCCGATCAGTCTCGGGGCCGATCGGATATCGGGGCCGCTCAGATCTTGCCGACCAGGTCGAGGGAGGGCGACAGCGTCTTCTCGCCGGGCGTCCATTTCGCCGGGCAGACCTCGCCCGGGTGCGAGGCAACGTACTGCGCCGCCTGCACCTTGCGCAGCAATTCCTTCGCGTCGCGCCCGATGCCGTTGTCGTGCACTTCGATGATCTTGATGCGGCCTTCGGGATTGATGACGAAGGTGCCGCGGTAAGCCATGCCATCCTCTTCGATCAGCACTTCGAAGTTGCGCGAAAGCGCCAAAGTCGGGTCGCCGATGAGCGGGTATCGGACCTTGCCGATCGTCTCCGACGTGTCGTGCCAGGCCTTGTGCGTGAAATGGGTGTCGGTGGACACGCCGTAGATCTCGACTCCCAACTTCTTGAACGAGGCGTAATTGTCGGCGAGGTCGCCGAGTTCCGTCGGGCAGACGAAGGTGAAGTCGGCCGGATAGAACACGAACACCGACCACTTGCCCTTCAGATCCTCGTTCGTCAGCGTGACGAACTTGCCGTCGTGATAGGCGGTTGCCTTGAAGGGTTTGATTTCAGAATTGATGAGAGACATTGAATTTCCTCGAGAGGTTTGGACTTGAGACGCCACTCAGGATGCCACAAACTATCATCGTTGGGATTGATTAAATTTATGTATTTGATAGAGTACATCTATCGATATGAATCTCAAGGATCTCAAATATTTGGTGGCGCTTGCCGATACGGGGCATTTCGGCAAGGCCGCGGAACGCACGTTCGTGAGCCAGCCCACGCTGTCCGCGCAGCTCAAGAAGCTCGAGGAATATCTGGGCGTCAAGCTGGTCGAGCGCCAGCCGAGGAACGTACAGCTGACGGAGATCGGAAAACAGGTGGTCGAGCGGGCCCGCCGCATGCTGGACGAAGGCGACCAGATCATCGCCCTGGCGCGCAGCAACAAGGACCCGTTCGCGGGCCGGCTGAAGATGGCCTTGATACCCACCATCGGCCCGTATCTTCTGCCCAGGGTCATGCAGAAGCTCCGCAAGGCGCTGCCGCAGCTTGGACTCATGCTCTACGAAAATCAGACCGAAGAGCTGTTGAAGCGGTTGCACGACGGAGAGTTCGACCTTGGGGTCATGGCCTTGCCCGTCGCGCGGGACGGAATGGAAACGCGAGAACTCTACCGCGAGGCTTTCACCGTCGCGTTGCCCAATGACCACGCCCTCGCGGCCAAGGCCAGCATCAAAGTACCCGACCTCAAGGGCCAAACTTTGCTCCTGCTGGAGGACGGCCATTGCCTTCGCGATCAGGCATTGGAGGTGTGCAGCCGCATCGACATTCGCGAGGCCGAAGATTTCCGCGCCACGAGTCTGGAAACCCTGAGGCAGATGGTGGTCGCCGGACTCGGCATCACCCTGCTTCCCGAAACGGCGGTGGAATCGCCGTTCGGGTCTCAGCGAGGTCTCACGATACGGCAGTTCGCGAAGCCCGTGCCGACGCGCACGGTGGGTGCAGTCTGGCGCAAATCGAGCACTCGAGCTGCAGCCATCGCGGCGGTATGCGACATACTCGCCGGCGCCATGAAACCCAGAACCTAAGCCCGCGGCACCGGCTACCAGGTGTAGCGAACCCGGTAGTGGAACGTCTGCTCCCCATCGGCCGGTACTTTTACCGTGAAATACACTGTCCGCGCGTCGCCTTTTTCATATGCGGCTGAGCTCGATTGCACGGTCCAATTGGTCCAGCGAAAGAGGTTTTCGCGCACCAGGACCTCCACCGGCGCCGTCTTGTGGTTGCGGAGCTTGATCTCGATTTCCTCTTCCATCCATTTGGCCTTCGAGTCCACCGCGAAATCCACCTGCCGTCGCTCGCCGACCACGTCGAATGCGGACCCCAGCTTCACGAGCACGCGTTCGTTCTTCGGGGTGTGGTCGATGACATCCTCGCCGACGAATTCGAGACCATGATCGGCGGTGTCGATCTGCGAGACACGCACCCGCCCCTTGGGCAGCGGCACACCCAATCCGGACTTTTCGTCGTTCCTGAACTCCAGATACACGTCGACCTTCTTGCCGCCGTTCGCTCCGTAGCTCCTGTCGGTATTGACGCCGGGCCCGTAATACATGCCCGCCTGGCCGTAATACACGAGAGTCTTGCGTGCCGGCACGTGCCTCGCGGCGTCGAACAGTTCCAGTTGCTTGGTGGAATTCTCCGGCAGCGACGTGCGCCGGCCCAGGGTATACAGGTGATATTCGAAGAAGGACTTCTCGGCGAAGCCGGCGTCTTCCGCCGCGGTGCTGCGGCGGACGGCTGACAGCGCCACGCCCTCGAGGCGCTGGCGCGGCTGGGCACGCTGTACGTCGCCGGCGATGAGTTTGAGCTTCGCATCCTCGTACCCGGCGCCGCTTTGATTGACGATGCTCACCCAGGCACCCACATCGACGAACCCCGAATTGGCGTCGGCACCCGGCGTGAACGTCAAGTTGTAGTCGGCCCACCACGTCATTCCGGCGGTTTGATAGCTCACCCGCGCGGTTTGTTCGCCCGCCTTGCGCGAAGAGATGTCCCACAGCAGAGTCGGCCGCGTGATGAGACCCCCGGGCAATTCTGCGAAGCGCAGATTCGAGTACTGGTTGATGGCCCGAATCTGCCCATCCGCGCCGCGCAGCACCAGCCCGTCGCCGGCGGACAGCAAAGTACCCGCGACCTCGGTCGATTGCGCGCCTTGTACGACTTGGACGGTCACCGTCTTGTCGACGTACCTCGACAACAATTTCTGGGTGCTCACCAAATCGAATTGAAAATTCTGCTCGAGGACCTTGGTATTTTCAGGGTCGCTCAAGGACACGAACTGCACGGTCGTGGGGTCGATGAGCGCGGCCACATCGGTAAAGCGCAGTTGCGTTCGGCCGGCGGACAGCGAGACCTTGCGGTCCTGGCTGACCATGGCATAGCCGGGGACCCCGTCCGCGTTGACACCCCTGCCGGGCAAGGGACGGTAGTATTCTGCCGGTACCGCACCGGGTTCGGCGGAACTGTAAATCGTGATGCCCGTCTCGCCCTCGGCGGCCGCGGCCACACAGGAGGACAGGCAAAGAAAGCCGCACATCGCCGCCGGCATACCGCCGCCGGCGAGACTTCGTATGGACATGAACCCATCTCCCGCAATCCACTGACGCTTCTGCCGATTATTTCACATATTGCGCGAGCCGGACCCGGCAAGATAGGACTCAACGGAATGCCTCATCATGACTGCGAACACCATTGCACCTGCCAACGCACCGGCGGCGGCGCGCTTCGACGCGAAGTTCATCGAAGACCACCAGCTCATCGACCGCTACCTCGAGGGCAGGCTGCCGGCCAAAGGCGCCCGCGACCTCGAGAACTGGTGCCGCGCCAACCCAGCCTACCTTGAGGCGTTGAAGCTATCCGAACGCACGCAGTCGGGCCTCAAGCTGCTCGAAGCCTGCGGCGCGCCAATCGATCTCACGGAGCCCAATCCGCCGTGGTGGAAATCGCCCTACGTGCCCGTCGGGGCGGGGGCCGTCGCGCTCGTCTGCCTGCTCGGATTCTGGGCGCTGTTCGGCAAGTACGCGCTGCTGCGGCAGGATCTCGAGGACACGCGCACCCGGATGAATCAGGGATCGCTGGTGCAGCCCGCCGTGGAGACCACCATGCGCGTGGTTCCGGACGGGGCGCCCGGGATCGACAAGGCGCGCATCGTCGTGAATCGGAGCACGCCGCAACTCGTCGATTTGCATATCGACTTGGGCTACTCGAAGCAACTGCAGCAATACCGGATGTTCATCGACAAGCATGATCAGGGACGTGCGTTGATCCTGAATGATTTGCTCAAGGACTCCAACGGAGAATTGAGGCTGACGTTCAATACCACGGGGCTCGCCGCCGGAATCTACAACGTGCGCATCGAGTCCCTGCCGGTCCGCGCCAGCGGCAGCCCCGTCCCCGAGGGATGGCTGATTCTCGAAGTGCGTTGAACGGTTAAGTTAAGCCCTCCGAGGCAATCCGAACACGGTTGCGCGGTCAATCATCGCGCGAGGTCATGCGGTCGATCGGCGCGCAAGGTCGCACGGTCAATCATCGCGCGCAGTCACGCGGTCAATCTTCGCGCAAGGTTACGGAGTCAATCATCGCGCGAGGTCGCGCGGTCAATCATCGCGCAAGGTCACCCGGTCAATCATCGCGCAAGGTCACCCGGTCAATCATCGCGCAAGGTCACGATCGGCGGCGTGTTGACGACGCGCCGCGTCGCCAGCGTGCCGCTGACCCCCACGAGAATGGTGCCGCAGACCAAACCCAGCACCCACACCCAGGGATCGATGGCGAACTGCAGAGAGAACAGGCGCCTTGCCAATATCCACCCGACGCCGGTGGCGCCGAAGGCGGCGAGAGTCCCGGACAGGAAACCGAGCGCCGAGAATTCGGCGGCCACACCCTGCAGCACCGTGCCGCGGCCGGCGCCCAGAGTCCGCAGCATCGCGCTCTCGTAGCGGCGTTCGTCGCGAGTCGACTGTACCGCTGCGAGGAGTACGACCACGCCGGCCGCCAGGGTGAACAAAAACACGTACTGCACGGCCAGCGACGCTCGATCCATGATGTCGCGGATTTGCTTGAGTATGGCGTCGACGTCGATCACCGAGACGGTCGGGAATTGCCGGACGAGGCCGGCCAGCGCCGGACGCTGCTGTTCCGTCAGAAAAATGCTCGTCATGTAGGTGCCCGCGGCGCCGTCGAGCAGCTTCGGCGGAAACACCAGGAAAAAATTCGGCCGAAAGCTATCCCACCGTATCTTGCGGATGCTGGCGACCGTCGCCTCGAGCTGTTCGCCCGCCACGTCGAACGCCAGCTTGTCGCCCAGCTTCAGTCCGAGATGTTCCTGGTACTCGGAAGAAATGGAGACCAGCGGTTTGCCGTAGTCGCTCGCCTCCCACCACCGTCCCGCGATCAGTTCGTTGTCGTCCATGAGCGCGGCGCTCCAGGTCAGGTTCTGCTCGCGCTCGAGAAATCCGCGGCCGTTCTCCCCCTTCAACTTGACCGATTCCGCCGGCACCGCGTTGATGGCCGTGATCCGCGCGCGCACCATGGGATACATCTGAGGTCGGCCGAGCCCATTGGCCTGTAAAAAATCCTCGAGGGACGGGCGTTCATCCGGTCGGATATTGATGAGAAAATTGTTGGGCACGTCGTTTGGCAGGCTGCGGCGCCAATCCGCGAGCAGGTCACCCCGGACCACGGCAAGCAGCAATAGCACCATCAACCCCAAGCCGAAGGCGACGATCTGAACCACGCTGCCGCCGCCGCGCCGCGAGACGTTGGCGAGACCATAGCGCCAGGCGACGCCCACGCCCCCGCGCAGACGTCCCGTCAGACGCACCAGACCGTAACCCGCGGCGGTCAGAACGGCGCCCACGCCAAGGACGCCCACGAACAGGCTCGCCACCAGCTCGGTGTCTCGCACCAAGCTCCACAGAATTGCGAACAACGCGGCAAGCGCGAAGACGTACGAAAGGCC
>Ga0070730_10005569_pt1 | contig 10858 bp, 8 predicted proteins | sample Coa_R1_3_FD_66447 | JGI IMG/M metagenome (GOLD analysis project Ga0070730, IMG submission 66447) | Surface soil microbial communities from Centralia Pennsylvania, which are recovering from an underground coalmine fire - Coalmine... | ecosystem: Environmental > Terrestrial > Soil > Unclassified ... | reverse complement strand
GCCTGGGCGGTAGACAATACCCCCGGCGGAAGTAACGCTGATTGCCATGCTGTGCCTCGTGCCGCCCAGACAAATTAGTTATACACACAAACGGTGGATAAGATCTGGATAAGTGGATAAATCGTGCGGATCGGCGCTCGCTGCCACCAAAAACTACGGAATCGCCTTCCGATAGCGCGCCGCAATTGCCTGGCGCGCCGCCGCGACTTCCCGATCCACCCGCCGCGGGCCGACCACTGTACGATCCCGGCGGAGTGTGGCCAGGGGCTTAAGGGCCTGGCGGTCACCCAACCGGCCCAGCGCCTGAATCGCCGCTACTTTCGTCCCCGGATCGGGATCGTGTAGCCCAAGCAATAGCGTAGCCTGGGCCGCCGGGAGTGCGATCCGACCCAGGGCCTCCATCACCGCTTCCCGGACCAGCGGCTGTTCGTCATTGGCGATCTGGACCAGGGGTGCGAAAGCGTAAGGATCCGCTATCCGACCGAGGGCGATCGCGCTATTACAGCGGACGAGCGGGTCGTCGTCGGCCAGTCGGGCAATCAAGGCCGCCGAGGTCGCCGGATCGCCCAGCAGCCCTAGGGCAGCGGCGACGTTGCGGCGCACCCCCGCATCCGGATCATGTAAGAGGGGCAGGAAAGCGGAAACGGCCGCCCGATCGCCCAGCCGGCCCAAAAGCGTAACGGCGGCACAGCGCACCAGGGGGTCGCCATGGTGCAGCACCGGCGCCAGGAGAGCACAAACCTGGGCCCGTGACTCCGAGTCCGCGCCCACGATGGCCAAGACCGCGTCACTAGCCGCCTCCCGCACGACCTCGCTATCGTCGACGACGCTCTCCAGGAGAGCCGGCAAGGTAGTGGAGACACCGATATCACGCAGCGAGCTCACCGCATCGAGGCGGAACTGCACATCCGGGCTATGCAGATCGGCGATCAGTGCCACGATCACGGCGTGTTTCCACTGCTCGAAGGAGCGGCCTTCCTCGAAGACCAGCCGGGCCTCGGCGACCAGGGCCCGGGTATGCAGCGCATGCAGGGCATAAGCCGCGCGCCAGCGCACAAGGGGAGCGGGATCATGCAAAGCGCGGATCAGATCGCCGACCGCCCGTTCGTCGCCGATACGGCCGAGGCCTTCAGCGGCGATCGCACGGACGTGTAATTGCGGCGAGCCGAGCTTGGCGAGCAGGACTTCGCGCAAAGCATGGCGCTCGGCGGTAGAAGCCGTAGCCAGGCTGGCCAGACGCGTTTGCAAGATGGCCAGATCGGTCACTATGCCTGCCGGCCGTGACCTAAGGCGCGCGCCTGCTGAATCCAGCTTGTGAGATCGACGCCCACCCCTTCGATACCGGCCGCCTCAAGGGCGAGGGCATCGGCATCCGCCAGCTGGCGCAAGGTCCTAATCCCCGCATCATTCAGGCGCTTTTGGAAAACCGGACCGATACCACGGATCACCGTGAGATCATCATACTGAGTATTGGTCGTCGTGGCCCCGTCAGAAGAGGAAGTGAGGTTAGAGAGGGTAAGGCTCGCCCCCGGCCCTTCGCCGGTATCGCTATCCGCAGGAACACTTTCCACACGAACACTTTCCACACGATCTCCGGCAATGGCTGTGGTGTCCAGCGGCACATCAAAGTCGATAGGAATCTCGTCGTCCAACTCCTCATCATCAAAATCCTCATTGAAGCGGGACCAGAGATAGGCCAGCACGGCCGCGACGAGTCCGGCGACCGCGAGACGGATAATCCAGCGCATCATCGATAAACCTCCCATTAAAGCTAAAGCGGTGCCCTGTTTCACGTGAAACACCGATTGTCTGGGCCAGAGCGCCGGCCGGGCGCGGGCTAGTATAGTCCTCATTATACACAATCAGCCCCAAGCCTGCAGCAGAAGGAGGGGCGCGCCTGTTTCAGGTGCAACACCCATCTCCCAAAAGCAACTCCACCCCTGTTTCACGTGAAACAAGGGTGGAGCGCCAAATGGATAACGTGTCGCAGCGGCCCCTGCCAGGGAGAGCCGCCGACGATCAACGCTGGGCTAAATGCATGGGCATAATGACATGTAAATAACTTTCGTTGCCCACCGGCTTGAACACTCCCGGCGCCCCGGGCGTTTGCATTTCAATGGCGACCTGGGCCGTGTTAATGACGCCCAAGACGTCCATGACATAATGGGCGTTGAAAGCAATCTGGCTCGATGTCCCATCGATCAGTACATCAAGCTGGCTTTGGTTGTCGCCCACTTCGGCGGCATTCGCGGTGATCGTCAACATCCCGGGCTCCAGCTCGCCCGCCGGCGTCGTCGTGAGCTTGACCACGCTCGCGTTATCGCGCGCAAAGAAGGAAGCAAGCTTCATCGCTTTCTGTAGATCGCTCGTCGTGGCTACGGTGCGCGTCGTCCAGTTATTCGGGATAATCTGCTCATAGTTCGGGAAGTTGCCATCCACAAGCCGCGAGGTGACATTCAGGTTGCCCGCATGGAACAGAACCTGGTTGCGATTCGACGTGACGGTAATCTCCACCTGGGCATCCTCGCCGCTGCCGGCGTCCGGCAGCACCCGGGCCAATTCTTCCATGGCCCGCGCCGGGATAATAATCCGTATTTCCCCTTCGCTGCCGACCGGATGCTCCAGCTCGGCGGTGCGGACCGCCAGACGGAAGCCGTCTGCCGCCGCCATAATCAGTTTGCGGCCCTGGAAGCTCATCAAAACACCGGCGAGCACGGGCCGGTTATCGTCGCGGGAGGCGGCAAAGCTCACCTGGTTGATCATCTCGCGCAGCAACGCCGCGGGCACGGTCACCAATGGTGCTCCGCCCAGTTTAGGCAGGGTGGGAAACTCCTCGGCGTCGATTCCCCGGATGTTGGCCTCGTAACGAGCACAGCTCAGATGAATATTGTAGGTGCTTTCGTTGGCGTCGACCGTAATCAGATCGTTGGGCAGACTACTGACGAATTCTTGCAATAACCGGGCGGGGGCGGTAATCGCACCTTCAGCTTCCACTGCCTTACAAGGCAGCCAGTAAGTAATACCAACTTCCAGGTTGGTCGCCGTTAGCTTTAGCCGACCTTCGTCGGTGGATAGTAAGATATTGTTCAACACCGGTAGCGTGGTGCGGGTCGTTACCGCTTTACCGACAATATTCAGACCGCGATTTAATTGGTCCTGGCTGCATACGATTTTCATGGTTGCCTTCCTCTCGTCACTTCCTTCGGCCGACCTCAGGTGAGGGCTCTTCTATTATAACATATCCCAGCCGGGGGATACAAGTACCCGGGAGTAAGCAATTATGTGCATATCTGGCCGGTCACCCTGGGCTACGATCTTTCTTTATTATATAGGGATGAATCCGCCGTCTTCGTAGTAGGGCCTGTGGATTCGGGGATAACCGGCCGTTTCATGCCTGGAAAGGCCTATCCTCTTGCGGATATTCGGTGGAGAAAGCTCCTTAGTTTTCCACTGATCCGCTTATGTTTTCCACCTGTGGATTTGTGGAAATCGTGATTTGATCCCTTTGTCCCCAATCGATCCCGAGCTTATCCCAAGTCGTTAGCCGGTTATACAAAGTCTTTCCACACCTTTGCCACCTGTTTATCCCCAAATTCGAGCGCGGGCCGGCTGTGATCTCATCAGATTCCTGCAGGTAGCAAGGCCGGGCGCGCCGAATAGGGCGGAGGTGGGTCTTGTTGGGTCTAAAATTATGGATGGGCAATGGACGCAAAAAGTGGTACTATTATGTGCCAATTATTTGTACATGACTTGGGATTATCCACAAGGGGGGCGGGTTTTCCACAAAAAGACGGGGGTTATGCACAATTTATGTTAGCCTCGGTCCTGACCCCACATTTCAGCCCTATCCGTCTCGCCCAAGAGGAGACCGGATCTTGACATGGCTGTCAGTGATCCGGTCTCTCCCGCCGCTTGCCGGTTTTTAACCCGGGCCAACTCAATGCATGATTTCGCCGTACAGCATCTGGCGAATCGCCAGGACGGCCTGGCGGATCTGATTATCGGTTTCTTTGGCCTTCTCGATTTTCTCGCACGCGTGCATGACCGTCGTGTGGTCGCGGTTGCCGAACTCCGCCCCGATATCGGTCAGCGAGGTATCCGTTTCTTCCCGGATAATATACATGGCGATCTGGCGGGGCACGACGATCTCCCGGCTGCGGGATTTAGCCTTGAGATCGTCAATATCCATGCTATAGAAGCTGGCGACCGTCTCGACGACCCGCGCCGGCGTGATCTGCCTGCGCCGATTATTGGCGGCGAGATCGTTGAGGGCGAGCGCCGCTACCTCGACGGTCAATGGCTTGTGGTTGAGCATCGCAAAGGCGATGATGCGATTCAGCGCGCCTTCCAGCTCACGAATATTACTCTGGACCTTGTGGGCAACATAGTCGATCACCTCGCTCGGGATCGGGATCTGCTGGGAGTCGCCCTTGGCGCGCAGGATCGCGATGCGCGTTTCCAGATCGGGCGGTTGGACATCGGCAATCAGCCCGCCCTCAAAGCGGGAGCGCAGCCGATCTTCCAGCGTCAAGATCGCCTTAGGCGGGCGGTCGCTGCTAATCACGATCTGCTTGCCGGCGCCGTGCAGGGCATTGAAGGTGTGGAAGAATTCCTCCTGGGTGCTGTCTTTGCCGGCAATAAACTGGATATCGTCGATCATCAAGATGTCGATGGTGCGATAGCGGTTGCGGAATTCCTCGTTACTTTGGCCCCGAATCGCATTGATCAGGTCGTTCGTAAATTTCTCAGATGAGACATAGAGCACCCGCATCCCGGTATAATTTTCCATCACATAATGCCCGATGGCATGTAACAAGTGGGTCTTGCCTAGTCCTACACCGCCGTAGAGGAAGAGGGGGTTATAGGCGTGGGCAGGTTTTTCGGCAACGGCCATGCTCGCTGCATGGGCCATCCGATTACTGGTGCCGACGATGAAATGCTCGAAGATATATTTCGGGTTCAGCGGGGTAGACTCGTCGATGGCCAGCTCGGCCTGGGTCGCGATCTCCCGGCGCGCCGGCGCCTGGTAGCGGACCCCGCCGCTGCCATTTTGATAGGTCCGCCCATTCCCATTCCCATTATCATAGCCGGTACGTGGTTGGCTATCTGTCATCTGCATCATTCCAGGCCTCTGTTTGCTGAGGCCGGGGAGTTCGCCGGCCTCCGCCACGATCCGTGCGTTTCCTCCTGCGGGAGCGCCAACAGCCGCCGAGGCCTCATTATCCGCGGTTGCGCCAATATGTACGGTTTCCAGAAAGGCGGCCGCCGGTACCGCTCCCAACGCCATGGCAGACGCGCGATCGGACACCGGGACCGGCACAAAATACCCGTTACCTTGCCGCACCCCGAAGCGCACTTTGAGCGGATAGCCGACGATCCCGCTGAGCGTTCGTTCGACCAAGGGCTTAATGCGATTCTCCACCCACTCGACGGCGAAGGTATTCGGCATCGCGACCACGACTGTGCCGTTATCGAAATCGGCAATACTGCTGGTCTTGAGCCAGGTCTCGTATTCTTTGCGGGTTACCTGTTGCTGGAGGACATTCAGGGCCGCTTGCCAGAGCTGTGTTGCCTCCATAATGCTTAGCACCTGCCTTTTCGCCCATTTGCGGAACTTTTGTATCGGCGACCGGGCACGGCGATGGGTCCGGCGCGGCTGTGGCCCCCTGTTGTCGAACCCGGACAACGTCGGGTTTTTAGGGGTGCTATAACTATAGCAGTTTGTCTGCGGCCTGGCAAGGGATCTTTTACCCATTTTCTATAAGAGTTGTTTATATCACCCTCCGGCACTCTAGCGGCTTCCCTACTATGTGGATAGTGAGTCCCTATAGTTTTCCACATTTCCACAATGAGCGGGCGGGCTGGGCGGCGGGATCGCCCATTTAGTGTATAAACCTGCCTATTTATCCACATATAGACCACATCCGGGCATCGGCTGGGGAAAACTCTCGAAAAGTTACCCACATTGCCTGTGCATAACCGGGGGAGAAAGGGGACGACTATACACATAGCTCGCCGGCAGTAGGCCTTACCGGTCGGTAAATAATGGTCCGCGCCGTTGCTAATTTGTGTAAAACTGCTCGAAAAGGCTGAGTTGGCGGGGATCGTCGAGGGTAATAAAATCCGAGGCCCGCACACCCAACAGCCGCAGGCGGTCGGGTCCGCGCCCCCCGGCGGCCGGCCGTTCGGCCAGCCAGCGCCGGAACTCGGCGACGGCCGCCCGGGCGAAGATCCGGGGCTGGGCGCTAGGAGCCAGGAGCGTCCGCTGGCGAGTCTGGGTCCGGAAATCGGCGGTCTTGATTTTGACGGCCACACAGCGGGCCAGCAAGCCTTCGGCCTGCACAGCTGCGGCCACTTCTTCGGCCAACCCGCCGAGCACAGTGCTGATCTCCGCATAGTGATTTGCCGCCAGCAGGTCTTCAAAGGTCGTTTCACTGCTGATCGATTTGTTGTCGCGATTCGCGACCACCGGGCGCGGATCATGGCCGCGGGCCAGGTCCCGCACCTCGTCGCCCCAGCGGCCGAAAAGGGTATGCGCCTGCTCGTCGCTCAGCAGTGCTAGCTGGCCGATCGTGGTAATGCCGATCGCTAGCAGCTGGGCCTCCCGCTTCGGCCCAATGCCCCAGAGCGCACTCACCGGTCGCTGGGCCAGGAACTCGGCCTCGCGTCCTTCCGGTACGACCAGCAGCCCATCGGGTTTGGAGAGGTCACTGGCGATCTTCGCCAGCATTTTGCCGCGGGCCACGCCGAGGCTGGCCGTCAACTCAACCGCAGCGCGGATCTCCGCCTTCAGCCGGGCCGCGACGACCATGGCTTCGTCGATCGTCGGCGCGATTGCCGTAACGTCGAGAAAGGCCTCGTCGAGCGCGATCGGCTCAATCCGTGGGGTAAAGCGGCGAAAGACCGTGTGGACGGCCCCGGATACTTCCCGATAGCGCGCATGGTTACCCGGGACGACCACGAGCTCCCGGCAGAGCTCATGCGCCCGCCAGAGGGGCATGGCCGACCGCACCCCGAACCGGCGGGCCTCGTAGGAGGCCGCCGCGACCACCCCCCGCCGGGATTGCCACCCGTTGGCGACGACCAGGGGTACCCCCCGCAGCTCTGGATGATCCCGTTGCTCCACCGATGCGTAAAAGGCATCCATATCGGCATGGATGATGCTGAATCCGGCGGCGATCGGTTCCTGCGGATGCCTGCTGTCGACCATCATACCCTGCCTAATCCCGGCTGAATCCCCGGCTTACCCCTGTTGAATCCCTATCTTAGCCCAGGTTTATCCCCAAAATTTCCCAATCCTGTGGAAAAGTTGTGGATAAGGGCGAATTTGTGCCTAAGGTAGGGCTTACCGCGGGCGCCAGCGTAGCCCACGGAGCACTCCACGCGTGCCATGATGATAGAGCCACCATTCCAGCAGCAGGATGAGCATTGCTAAGGCCAGCAGTAAGGGGCCGATCTCGAGTGGGCCGGTGGCCTCTTTACCCCCACTGACCGAGTGGCCCTGCAAATCGATCGCTGGGCGGGGGGCGATATCGGACTCCGTGCGATCCAGTAAGTTCACCGCAAACCATTCGATAGTGCCCACCGGTTTCCCGCGGGCGCTTTGTGCAATGCGATAGAGCCCCAACTGGGCCGTATTGCCGAACGACAGGCCCGGGCTCACCGGCAGCGTAACCTCCTGGGCCGGGATGTCGGCGCTGCCCGGGATCGCGATGGTTACTTTATCCGCTTCCGGAACCGGGTGGATCGCCAGGGCGGTATCCGGCAGCAGCCGGGGCGGTAAGTCGAGAGCGCTCCCGGGTGCCAGCCAGCCGACAAGATTGGCCATCAAGATCGGGAAGGCGACCTGGAGCGCCAGGTCGGAGCGATGTAAATCGAAGGCGATCACGGCGACCCGGCGCCCCCCGGTCTCGCCCGCCAGCAATAACGGATCGCCCCCGGCCGTGCGCACCAGAGTCCGGGCCCAGGCCGGCGTTTGCACCCGGCTGGCTGCTGCCAGATGGACATCATTTAAGTTGACATAACGCAAAAGAAGATCGCTGCTGTCGGCCGGCCCGATCGCCGGATACGCAATTGTCCCGGAGATTGGGACAAGGGGAGAATTCGGTGGATTGATCAGTAGCAGATTGCCCGGCGGCAGGGTGGCCGGCAGATAGCCGTCAAAGATCGTCAGGTCGTAACCGGGGCCGGGCTTGTAGCTGGCCGGTTGCGCCCGGGCCAGGTGGACCTGGGGCAACAGGTTCAGCGCCTTCTCGGCAAAGCTGTTCCCCTGGCTGACGAGCAGGGTAGTGGCCCCGGCCCCCGTCGCCCGTACCGCCCAGGCGGTGTTGTCGAGCGGCAGGATATCGCTCGTCTTCAGGGTCACGGTAACCAGGTGGGTGTCGATCGGCAAATCCAGCAGCGTCAGCTGTGGCTCCTCGCCAGGGGCCATCGTGACCTGGCGCGAATCCCAGAGCCGGCCGTCGATCTCCACGTTCAGCAGCCCGGCCGCGGCCTGTTGACCCAGGTTGGCCAGGTTCACGAATAGCTGTGGTCCCTGGGGTGCATCGCGCAGGGCCAGCGCGGTGATCGCGGTGTTGTCGCCACTGTGGCCCACCGGGATATAATGCACGTTCGCCGCCACCTCGGGCAGCTTTTCCTCGCCAATCGCCCCATCGCTAATCACGATCAAAGTCGTATCCGGCGAAGTGGCGGCCGCCGCGGCCAGGGTAATCGCGGCGGCCATATTGCCGGTGCCATTGCTGGGTCGCATACTTGCGATGGCCGCGTGCAGCGCTGCTTTATCCTGGCCCCCGCTCAGGATCGTGGCCGGTACCGGCCCGGCCAGGATCAGGCTCACCCGCGCCCCCGCGGCCAGGTTATCGACCAGGTTGTGGGCTTCGTTACGCGCCCGCTCGAAGCGGGTCGTGCCGCCGCCCCCGTCCGCCCCATCCTGGGCCTGCATGCTGGCCGAGCCGTCGACGACGAGGACGATGTTGCCGCTGGCCTGGCCGGCCCCCTCCAGAAAAGGGCGGGCCAGGGCCAACGCCAGCATGCCCAACACTAGCAGCTGCAGATAGAGGAGCAGGTTGCGCCGGAGCTTTTGCCAGGGCGCATTGGCCTGGCGATCTTGGAGCACCTGCCGCCAGAGCATGCTGCTGGACACCGTGATTTCTTGCCGCCGCAGCCGGAGCATGTAAAAGAGGATGATCGGGATGGCCAGCAGCGCCAGCACCAGTCCCGCCGGCTCAAGCACTCCCACGCTACGAAATCACCCCGCGGCGCCGTAAGTAATGCAAGACCAGCTCGTCGAACGGATTATCGGTCGTAATCTGCATATAGTTGATCCCCCGCCGGCGGCAAAAACCCTCCAGTGCGCCCTGCCAGGCCGCGAACTTCTCGGCATAGAGGTCGAGCAGCCCACTATCGATCGAGACCTCCTGGGTCTGGCCGGTCTCGCTATCGCGCAGGCGCAGGTCGCCCAACAGCGCGACTTCCGGATGCACCTCGGCAGGCGCCAGGATGTGCAAGACATGGAGCTCGTGTCCCGCGGCCTGGAGGGCCGCCAGGCCGTCTGTGCCGCCCTGGGCGGTGAAGAAGTCGCTGAGGATAAAGCAGACGCCCGGGTAGCGTGCGTGCGCCGCGTAGGCCCGCAACGAAGCGTCAAGATCCGTCTCCCCGCCCGCCTGCAGCGCCGCGATAAAGCGCAGCAGGTTGACGGCGTGCCCCCGGCCGCGCACCGGGGCAAACCGGCTGATGCCGCCGCGGTGGAAGGCCGCGACGGTCAGGCGGTCGAATCCGGAGAGCCCAATATAGCCGAGGGCGGCCGCAGTGCGCTTGGCATAGACCAGCTTATTCTGGTCGGCGCTGCCGCCACTGCCCCCTCCCGGCACGGCGGGGGCCCCCAGACCGAAAACCGGCTCTTTATCGCCCCAGTCCATCGACTTGCTCGCGTCCAACAGCACATGGACCGTGATGTCTTCTTCTTCCTGGAACAGCTTGAGAAAGAGCCGTTCCAGCCGGGCATAGGCATTCCAGTCCACCCGGCGCAAATCATCACCGGGCGTATAGTTTCGGTAATCGGCGAACTCGACGGAGTTGCCGCGCCGGACCGAGCGGCGCTCGCCTTTCAGCCGCCCTGCCCGCAGCTTGCGGCTGATGATGCTCAACCGCTCCAGCTTCTTGAGGAAGTTGGCGTCGAAGAGGGTGGTGTAGGTCGCGTTGGCCCCGCCGGGAGTTGCGGTATTAACCATAGCTACTCCATAATTGACCGCAAACACGCGGTTATCTTCTGCGAAGAGTCGATAATTGACTATACTACTTTTACTTGGGAAGCGGTTCGCAAATTGACATAATTAAACATGGCGCTGCTGCCACCAGCGCCGCAGAGTATTGAAAGCCAACCCCAGCAGGACCACCCCGATAGCTCCGAGAACCACCGCGCCGATCAGCGTGCCGCGCAGGGCGTGCCCCGGCGCCGCCGGCAGCCGGGCTTGCCCTTGCAGCGGCGGGGCGACCTCCGCGGTCAGCAGGAGGGCGGCCAGGGCCAGACAGAGCGCCCCGGCGATCGCATAGAGCGCGGTGATCGCCAGTTCATTGCGCCGTTGACCGGCGGCCCGGGCGCTGCGTAAGGCCTGGCGGCGGATGCCCCGGCTCAGGGCGGCCCAACGCGGCCCGGGGGACAGCAGGCCACGGGAGCTGCTGCCCCGCTGGCGGGCGCGGCGCCGGGCCTTGCGCGACGCGGGCACCTATTTCCCCGGCGCGATCGCCGTAAAGTAGCGGCGCACCAGGTCCTTCATCCCGGCGGGGATGTAGGTCGTGTCGAGGTTCTTCTGGGCGGCCTGATTATAGGTGCCGTACACTTGCTGATAGGGCACCT
>Ga0070730_10005568_pt1 | contig 10861 bp, 6 predicted proteins | sample Coa_R1_3_FD_66447 | JGI IMG/M metagenome (GOLD analysis project Ga0070730, IMG submission 66447) | Surface soil microbial communities from Centralia Pennsylvania, which are recovering from an underground coalmine fire - Coalmine... | ecosystem: Environmental > Terrestrial > Soil > Unclassified ... | reverse complement strand
CGGGCATGGCAACGGGGCGCTGCGTCTGCACAACGGAGTCTGGACACTGGACCCAGGCGCACCGCCGGCCGACCACGTGACCCTTGAGGCCCTTGGCGAAGCCTGGACAGTCGGCTGCAGTCCACCAAGCGCCTACCACTTCGTCGGCGGCGCCTGGGAATATCAGGATCTGCCTCTCGGCTCGGTCGGGTTTTGTGTTTTCAGCATCGCCCTCGTGCCCGGGCGGGGGGGCTGGGCCGTGGGCGATTTGGGCACCATCTTGCAATACCAGCCGTTGGCGCCGGGCCAGCGGTTCTACGACGTGCCGCTGAGCAATCCGTTCGCCCTCTACATCGATTATATGGCGGCTCATAACATCGTCAGTGGCTATGCCGACAACACCTTCCATCCCTACAGCAACATCACGCGGCGCCAGTTCACCAAAATGGTGGTGAGCGGTATGGGCTGGTCGGTGGTCACGCCGATCAGTAATACGTTCGCTGACGTGGTACCGACCTATCCGTTCTACTCCTTCGTGGAGACGGCCGCGGCGCACGGCGTGATCGGCGGCTACACCTGCGGGGCGGCGGGCGAACCGTGCGACTCCAACCACCGTCCGTACTTCCGCACACAGAACGACATCACGCGCAGCCAGCTGACGAAGATCGTCGTGCTGGCCAAAGGCTGGGGGCCGCTGACGCCGCCGACGCCGACGTTTGTGGACGTATCGGTGAGCGATCCGTTCTACGGGTTTGTGGAGCAGGCGGCGGCGAAGGCGATCCTCAGCGGGTATAATTGCGGAGGGCCGGGGGAGTCGTGCCCGGGGACGTATTTCCGGCCGGGGATCTCGGCGACGCGCGGGCAGTTCAGCAAGATCCTTTATCTGGCCCTGACTCAGCCCTAGTGGCTCATGCGACCTTTACAGGAACAACCATGCCAACACGCATTTTGAGCGGCGCCCGGGTGATGACCCTGGCGGGGCCGCCCCTGGACCCCGGCTATGTTTTGATCGCCGATGGGAAAATCGCGGCGGTGGGGGCGCTGGCCGACCAGCCCGCGCCCGGACCCGAGACCGAGGTGGTCGATTTGCGGGGCAAGTGGCTGCTTCCCGGCCTGATCGACGCCCATACCCATGTGGGCATCGGCGAGCAGGGCTTTGGCCGCGAGGGGATGGACGTCAACGAGACGACCGATCCGATCACGCCGCAGCTACGGGCCATCGACGCCACGAACCCGGACGACGAAGCCTTTCGCGATGCGCTCAGCGCCGGGATCACCTGCGTGAATATTATGCCGGGCAGCGCCAATGTGGTCGGCGGCCTGGCTTTCGCCGTGAAAACCTACGGCCAGCGCATCGATCAGATGGTCGTGCGCCAGCCCAGCGGCATGAAAGCGGCCCTGGGCGAGAATCCCAAGCGCACCCACGGCGATGCCAAGCGCATGCCCGCCACCCGCCTGGGCGTCGCCGCGCTCTTCCGCGACCTCTGTGTGCGCACCCAGAACTATCTGGCCAAGCAGGAGAACACGGAGCCGGGCAAGCCCGTCGAGCGCGACCTGCGCCTGGAGCAGATGGCCCTGGTCCTGCGCCGCCAGATCCCGATGCATATCCACGCCCACCGGGCGGACGACATCTTGACCGCCCTGCGCATCCGCGACGAGTTCGGCTTCGACATGATCCTGCATCATGCGACCGAAGCGTTCAAGCTGCCGGATGAGCTGACCCGGCGCAATATCCCCGCGGTCGTCGGCCCGGTGCTCACGTCCCGCTATAAGGTGGAGCTGCGCGAACGGAGCTTGCGGACGCCCGGCATCCTGGTGCGGGCCGGCGTCAAGGTGGCGCTGACGACCGACCACTGGGTCGTGCCGATCCAACATCTGCTGGTCGGCCTGGTGCTCTCGGTCCGCGATGGGCTCGATCGCGCCGAGGCCTTGAAGCTGGTGACGATCAACCCGGCCGAGATCCTCGGCATTGCCGACCGGGTCGGCTCGATCGCCCCGGGCAAGGACGCGGACCTGGCCGTCTGGTCCGGCGATCCACTCGATCTGCTGCAACGCGTGGAGCGTGTCTACATCGACGGCGCCCCGGTGTACGCGTACGAGTGATCAGTCGTCAGTCGTCAGTCGTCAGTGACGAGGCGGCACCGCGGGAGGGGAACATGACGGGGGGGCTAGACCTGGGCGGCGAGGGCGCAGGTGACCATCTGGTCGGTGGTCAGGCGGCGGCCCGCGGACCACTCTGCTAGCCAGGCGGAATCGTCGCCGGAGGCACGGAGGTCGGCCAGGATGCGGTCGTGGTGGGCGCGATCCGGCGGTGGCATCGGCGCGCCAATGGCCTCGCGTAGGGCCTCGGCCGCTCCGTAAAGACGCGCGGCCCGCTCCGGCTGGGCCTGGGCCGCGGCGACGGCGGCCAGCCCTTCGAGCGGCGCGGCCAGGCCTTCCCGGTCGCCGATTTCGTGGCATAGGGTCAGGCTTTGGCCGTAGAGCTCGGCGGCGCGCGCGGTATCGCCCCCGGTGAAGGCCAGCAGGCCAAGGGCGTGGAGCGTGTGGGCCAGGCCGCCTTTGTCTTTCAGCCTGCGGCGCAAGGCCAGGCTCTCCTCGAGCAGTGGGGCCGCCCGGGCCTGATCCCCCTGTTCCAGAGCGGTGCGGCCCAGGTTGGTCAGGGCCGCGGCGACGCCGAAACTGTCGCTGGCCTGGCGAAACAGCGCCAGGCCCTCCTCGGCCAGCGCCGCCGCGCGCGGGGAGTCGCCCTGGCAGAGCACGGCGTTGCCCAGGCTGAGCAGGCCAAGCGCCGTGCCCCGGGCCTGCCCCAGTTGCCGGAACAGCGGCAGGCCCTCCTCCAGCCAGGCCACCGCCCGGGCATAGTCGCCACGGTAGTTGGCGATGATGCCCAGGCCGAGGAGGGCGCTGCCGGTCAATTCGGTATCGTCCAGGGCGCGCGCCACCCCCACCGCCGGGGCGATCAGTTCGTTGGCCCGGGCGTAGTCTGACTGGTGGGTCGCCAGTATGCCGGCGGCGAAGAGCGCTTTGGCCCGCGCGACCCGGGCCGCATGACGCCCGCCGGCCGGGGGGCGCGGCAGGCGCGCCAGGCTCTCTTCCAGCCAGCGGCGCCCTTCGGTTAGATAGCCGCGGGCGAGCCAGTAGCGCCACAGGGCCCCGCCGAGCTGCTGCGCGACCAGCGGCTCCTGCGCCAGCGCCCAGGTCAGCGCCGCGCGGAAATTGTGGTGCTCCTCGTCGAACTGTTCCAGCCAGCGCCACTGCTGATCGGTGAACCAGGCGGACGCGCCGGTCTGCGCGAGCGTGAGGTAGTAATGCGCGTGGCGGGACTGTATCGTCTCCGGCTCGCCGCTGTCCGTCAGGCGCTCGGCGGCGTACTCGCGGATCGTCTCCAGCATGGTGAAGCGGGGCGCGCCACTGGGCGCATCGACCTGGCGCAGCAGGCTCTTATCAAGCAGCCGTCCCAGGCCATCGAGCGTGCTGGGTTGCGGATTGCGGATTGCCGATTTTCGGCCCCCGGCCCCCGGCTCCCGGCCCACTGCTTCGGCGGCGTCCAACGTGCAGCCGCCGGCGAAGACGGAGAGGCCGGCAAAGAGGGCCTGTTCCTCGGGAGGCAGCAGGTCGTAGCTCCAGCCGATGGCGTCCTGGATGGTTTGCTGGCGGGCCGGGAGGTCGCGCGAGCCGCCGGTCAGCAGGCGCAGGCGGCTGGTCAGGCGGGCCAGCATGGCCTGGGGAGGTAGGAGGCGGACGCGGGCGGCGGCCAGCTCGATGGCCAGGGGGATGCCGTCGAGGCGGTGGCAGATCTCGGCGACGGCGGCAGCGTTTTCCGCCGTCAAACCGAAGCCTGGCTTGACTGCTACGGCTCGGGTGGTGAAGAGTTCGACGGCTGGATACGCAGCGAGCTGGTCGGGCGCGGGTAAGCTGGCGAGGTCCGGCAGGGCGAGCGGGGGCACGGGGAAATCGTGCTCCGCAGTGAGGCGCAATAGCTCGCGGCTGGTGACGAGGAGTTTCAGGTGCGGCGCGCCGGCGAGGAGCGGGGCCAGGAGCGGGGCCGCGGCGACGACCTGCTCGAAATTATCCAGCACCAGGAGCAGGCGCTTGTCCCGCAGGTGGATCCTCAGCATCTCGCCGAGCGGGCGGTCGCCGCCTTCTTTGAGGGCCAGCCCCTGCGCGATGGCCGCGAGCACCAGATCGGCGTCGCGGAGAGGCGCCAGCAGCACGAAGAATACGCCGTCGGCGAAGTCGGGCAGCACCGCGTGGGCGACCTGCACGGCAAGGCGGGTCTTGCCGATGCCGGCGGGGCCGCTGAGAGTCAGCAGCCGGACGTCGTGACGGCGCAGCAGCCGGATCGCCTCCTCTACTTCGCGCTCGCGCCCGATGAGCGGCGCGCCGGGGTCCGGGAGGCTGGCGGGGGGTGGGCGGTCCGGCGCGGGGGGTGCGTCCGGGGCGGCGGCAAGCTCGCCTTTGAGAATGAGGCTATGCAGGGTGGTGGTCTGCGGCTCCGGCTTGACGCCAAGCTCCGTGGCCAGGAGCTTGACGCATTGCGCGTACTGGCGGAGGGCCGCGTGGCGGGAGCCGGCGAGGGCGTAGACCCGCATCAATTCGCGGTGGGCGCCTTCGTCGGTGGCTTCGGCGGCCAGGATGCGTTGCAGGGCGGCGATCGCGGATTCGTAGCGACCACTCTGCTGGTAAGTCGCGGCCAGTTGCCGTAGTGCTACGGTTGCCGCGCTGCGCAGGCTTGTGCGGCGGGCCAGCGCCCACTCCTCGTAGGCATCTTCCGGGAGCAGATCGCCCGTGTAGAGGGCCAGGGCCTGCTCGTACAGCGGCAGGGGATCGGCGGCCGCACGCGCCTGCGCGAGGAGTTGCTCGAAGACTGCGACGTCAATCCAGATGTCCTGCTGGGGCCCGAGTTTCAGTGCTTCGCCCGCCAGGGTGAGGAAATGGGAGTCGGCCGGGCGGGCGAGGTCCGGCTCCAGAGTATGGCGGAGGAAGGAGAGGTTGCGGTAGAGGTTGTCGCGGGCTGCCGTGGGGTCGAGGTCGGGCCAGAGCAGCTCCATGACCTGCTCTTTGTGCAACTGGTGGTTGGGCTGCAGGGCGAGCAGCTTAAGCAGGCCCCTTGTTTTGCGGCGGGCCCAGGCTTCGGCCGGTATCGGGGCCCCGTCGCGCTCCACCCGGAAGGTGCCTAGGAGGTAGATTTTCAACATTGCAAGCTTTCCAGTGGCCAGGACAGGCGATCTGGTCCATTATATCATATCTTGGAGAGATATTTGGGAGATTCCGGGGAGCTGGACCCTGTACCATACAGGTAGATATTAGCAATCGCGCTCACTGAGCACTCATGAAGAGCAAAGGAGAGGAAATGACTTACCTGTTGGTTCGGCATAATGTTGAGGACTACAACAAGTGGCGGCTGGCGTACGACGGACATGCCGGTTTCCGCAAGGAGTCCGGCTCGCAGGGGACGCGCGTGCTGCGCGACGCGAACGACCCCAGCAACGTGGTCGTGATCGTGGGGTGGGAGGACCTGGGGCACGCGCAGCAGTTCGCCCATTCGGCCAGCCTGCACGAAGTGATGGGCCAGGCGGGCGTCGTCGGCCGGCCGGACATTTACTTCTTGGAAGAGATCGACACCCAACCCGCCTGAGCGGCGCGGGCGATATCACGGGCCAATCGGGGCGCTGCTCTCCTGGCCGGCCGGGTGGCCGGCCGAGAGCAGCGCCCCCAGGTGGTGGGTGGCAGGGCTCAAGATAGCGTGCATATTCGGCTAATCCCCCAGCCCGTGTTGCCAGGCGAGCACGGCCGCCTGCGTCCGGTCGGCCACCTGCAGCTTGGCGAGCAGGCTGCTGACCTGGTTGCGCACGGTGCCTTCGGAGAGATGCAGATCGGCGGCAATCTCGGCGTTCGTCCGGCCCCGCGCCAGCAAGCGCCACGTCGCGACTTCCCGCTCGCTCAAGCCGTGGATCAGCCGGGTCGGCGCCGCGGCCGGTCCGCGGGCCACCTGCTGGATCACTTTCCCCGCCACGGCCGGGTCGAGATAGGTCTGCCCCGCCACCGTCCCTTTCACCGCCCGGATGATCTCTTCGCGCGGCATGTCTTTCAGCAGATAGCCCGCCGCCCCGGCCCGGATCGCGTCGACGACCCATTCGTCGGCGTCGTAGGTGGTTAACACCAGCACCTGGGTGGCCGGGAACCGCGCCCGGATCTCGCGGGTGGCCTGCACCCCGTTCATCCCCGGCATCAGCAGGTCCATCAACACCAGGTCCGGCTGCGTCTGCTCGACCAGGCGAAGCGCGGCGCTCCCCTCGGCGGCCAGGCCGGCGATCTCGATCTCCGGGTCCAGCTTCAGTAGCAACGCCAGGCCCTCGCGCACGATCTGTTGATCATCACAAATGACGACTCTCATCCGCCGTCTCCTCCTGCTGGGACCTGCAATTCCACGGTCGTGCCGCCGCCCGGCCGGCTGTCGATGGTGAGGTAGCCGCCGATCAGGCGGGCGCGCTCGCGCATCCCCGCCAGCCCATAGTGGCCTGGCGTGACGCCTGTGCCGGTGAAGCCCGTGCCGTCGTCGTGCACGATCAGCCGGGTCAGCGCCGGTGGGGCGCCCGCGGCCGGGGCCGGCGGGCCGCACAAGGCCACAGCCAGGCGCTGGGCGTTGGCGTGGTAGACCACGTTGGCGATCGCTTCCTGCGCCACGCGGTAGAGGCACTGCTCCACGTCGGGGGGCAAGGGCTCCAGGGAGTCCGGCACCGCGAGCTCCAACTGGAGCCGGGCGCGCGCCGCCGCGTCTTCCGCCAATTGCCGCAGCGCCAGGACCAGGCCCAGGTCCTCCAGGGGGCTGGCGCGCAGGGCGGCCAGGGCCTGGCGCGTCTCCTGCAGGCCGCTGCGGGCCGTGGCCTCCGCCTGGGCCAGCAGGGCCTGGGCCTGGGCGGGGTCGATTGCCCAGTAGGCTTCGACGGTCTCCAGCTGCACGGTCAGGCCGCTGAGGGTATGGGCCAGCGTGTCGTGCAGCTCCCGCGCGACCCGGTTGCGCTCACGGCTGATGGTCAGGTTTTCCAACGTACCGGCGTGCTGGCGCAACTGGTGGTTGGTCTCGGCCAGCCGCGTCTGCTGGGCGCGTAGCTGGCGCACCAGCACGCTCATGAAATAGCCGGCGATCAGCAGGCAGAGTGTCTGGACGCTCACGACGATCAGGCTGGCGATGAACGGCGACACCGGCGCGGCCGCGCTGGTGTCGCCGCTCCTGGCCGGCGGGCCCCCGCCGGCCAGGAGCGGGTCAAGCCGCAGGCTGAGGCTGACGGCGGCGGTGCCCAGGCAGTAGAGCAGGACCTGTGGCCAGCGATAGTGCCAGGCGGTCAGCACCACGGCCAGCAGCAACACCGGCAACAGGCGCAGCGCGATCCCCTCGGCCGTGAGGGTCGGCCCGGGCAGGGCCGGGGCGCTGCCCCGGGGCGCGCCCCCGCCGAACGGGCCGCCGGGCCCGAACCGCGGCAGCAGCAGGTAATTGCTGAGCAGGGGCGGCACCGACATCAGGCCGATCACGAGAGGCAGGAAGGCCCGCCCCAGCCTGGCCGGGGCCGCGGGCCACCAGGCCAGGCCCAGCAGCAGGAACCCCGTGCTGTCGTTCAGCAGGTAATAGGCGGGGGAGATGGGCAGCCGCGCCGCAACCTGGTCGGCGGCGAAGAAGACGAGCGAATAGCCGAGCCAGAGCGCAGCGGCGATCGGCAGCAACCGCACGACCGGAGCTTCGGGCGCAGGCAAGGAAACCGGCTGGGGCATCGGAACCTCTCAGGCGCTAGATAGGATCATTATAGCAGAGGGGGGCGCCGACTCCTATACCTGGGGTCACGATCTGGGCGGGGGCGGCGTGACAGGTGTCATCCGTTTTCGTGCAATTTGCACGGCCGGCGGGATGCAATGATGACGCAACGCACTGTTGCGGGGCCCGGGCGCTGTGCTATACTGAGCGCCAGAGGCGAGCCCGCCGCAACCCGCTGCCCACCAGTGCCATCCCTACACCATCCTGCCCTTCTGGGACAACCTGGACACCACCGCGAACCTGGGGTGCAGCGGGGGTTGCGGCATCTACACCATCACCTCGGGCAGCGCCCCCAACCGGATCTTCACCATCGAATGGCGGGCCTGCGACCACTTCACCCCCAAGGTCCCGCAGGGCCTCCCCTTGTCAGATTTTGACCTGCAGCTCTACGAAGGCCAGACGAGCTTTGACGTGATCTACGGCACTATCGCCAACAACTTCTCGGCCACCGGCGGCGTGCAGCAAAGCGACACGAACTACACCCAATAGTTGCAAAACACATCGTCAGCTCTAGCACCGACCTGCCGTTCTGCTTTAACCTACGCCCGTTGAGTTGGCCAACTGGGCGGGCGGTTGCACTACGGGCAACCGGGGGTCGAAACCCCAGTGAGATAGGCCTGATGCCGCGCCAGGAGCAGCGTCTTGATGGCGGCCCGATCCCCACAGCCCGCCAGTTCCTTGTCGCTCAACCGGGCGGCAATATTGCGCGCCGCGTTGGCATCGGCATTCAGCTCTAAGCCACACACCCCACAGCAAAACGTTTGCTGCGTGGGCCGGTTGGCCCGCTCAGTGTAATGGCACCGTGAACATTCCTGCGACGAATAGGCGCTTTTCACCCCCGTCGCGCGTACCCCCCGTTTCCGGGCGCCCCATTCCAATTGGTCGGGGATGTGCCCCAGGTTGGCGGCGTAGAGATACGCATTCATCGCCCGCGCCTTGAAGCGCATCGTCGCCACCGCTAACTGCTCGTAGGCCACCTGGCACCCGGGGTGGTCAGCGTAGAACGCGTTCACCGCGCGGTTGATGCTTTGGCGCACATGCCGCGCCAGCCGTTTGTTCTGCGGCGAGGGTAGCTTCGTGACCCCCTTCTTGCGCAAGCAGGCCCGCAGCTTGGCCTTGCGCCGCCGCCTAGCCCGGTCGCGCTTATGCCGAGCCGCCAACTGGCCGTGGAAGGTGCCGTACTGCTGGCCCGTCGAGGTCGTCAGGAAGCTCACAATCCCCACGTCCACCCCCACGACCGGCGCCGCCGCGCCGGCGGTCGGCGCGACTTCCTCGTCGATGGTCAGGGTCAGCCACCAGCCGTCGGGCTGGCGGGTGAGCGTCGTGCTGGTGTTGGGGGCCTGCCCGGCCAGCGCGGCGCGATGATAGGCGGCCAGCTTGACCGGCAGCCACACCGGCCGGCCCCGCTCCAGGGTACTGACCCGCAGCCAGTAGTCAAAGCTCGTATCGGTACTCGGTTCTAGTTTGGCAACATTGGTGTTGGCCTGGATCACGGGTTGTTGCAGTTCGGGCACGTGCGGCTCCCGCCACTGCAGCGGCGTGCGATAAGTGGCCGTGCTGCCGTCGGGGTAGGTCACATCCGTCTCACCTGCCGAGCAACGGACGCGGCTGGTGCAGCCCGGCGGCAACAGCGGGAGCTGTTCGGCGGGGTGGGACGCGTACTCGGCGACCGCCTCCTGATAGGCGGCATAGGCGCGGGCTCGGTTGGAGCGCCAGGAGGCCGCGATCCCGGCCGCTTGCTGGATAGCGACGCGCTGCCAGCGCGCCGAGAGCCCGCTGGGCAAGCGGGGTGCGGCGAACTTGTCCGGCGCTTGGTCGGTACAGAAGGCGATGACGTACTGTTGGCAGAGCGTGCGGTACTGCGTCGCCAGGGCGTCCAAGGCGCCGACTTTGGCGTCATTGGCCGCGGCGAGTTTAATGTGGGTGATCGCCCGCGTTAGCTTCGGCATCGGCTTGCTCCTGTGTTGAGCCCGTGCGTCATACAGCTATTATAGCACAGATGTTCTATCAAATGCAATAGCTGATAAGAACCGATAATGAGTGAGTAATAAGCCTTATACTGGTTTGCAATACATATGCAATGGCAGCGGCGGCGATACGATCGCTGGACATCTGGTCACCTACACCCTCACCGGTAGTAGCTGTGCGAGCGCCACGCCGACCGGCACGGCCACCAACACGCCGACCGGCACGTCCACAAGCACGGCCACCAACACGCCGACCGGCACAGTCACGCGCACCGCCACCAACACGCCGGTGCCGCCGTCCAATACGCCGAACAGCACGGTCACCCCGCCCGCGCCGCCGTCCAATACGCCGAGCAGCACGGTCACCCCGCCTGCGCCGACGGTCACCGGGATCCTCCCGCCGGCCACCAACACCCGCACGGCGACCCCGACCTCCGGCCAGCCCCCGACGAACACGCCCCCGCCGGCGGCCACCAGCACCGCGACGGCCCCGCCGCCCCCGACGACCACCCCGCCGACCAACACGGCCACGCCGGCGGCCAGCGCCACGCGCACCGCCGCCCCGACCAACACGGTCGGTCCCAGCGCCACGCCCTGCCCGCTGAGCTTCACCGACGTCCACGCGACGGACTACTTCTATACGCCGGTGCTCTATCTGGCCTGCCATGGCGTGATCTCGGGCTATGCCAACGGCGACGGCACGTTCAGCTTCCGGCCCTATAACAATACGACCCGCTCCCAGATGGTCAAGATCGTCGTGCTCGGCTTCGCTAAGCCGATCGTCACCCCGGCGGGCGGCAACTACACCTTCGCCGATGTGCCGCCGAGCAATCCCTTCTTCAGCGTCGTGGAGACAGCGGCGGCGGCCACGATCGTCTCGGGCTACAACTGTGGCGGGCCGAACGAGCCCTGCGACAGCGCCAACCGGCCCTACTTCCGGCCGTATGCCAATGTCACCCGCGGCCAGCTGTCCAAGATCGATGTCGTCGCCGCCGGTTGGAGCTTGCGCAACCCGCCGCTCGGCAGCTTCACGGATGTGCTGCCGGGGACGGCGTTCTACGAGTTCGTGGAAACGGCGTACTGCCACGGGGTGATCTCGGGCTAC
>Ga0070730_10005567_pt1 | contig 10862 bp, 5 predicted proteins | sample Coa_R1_3_FD_66447 | JGI IMG/M metagenome (GOLD analysis project Ga0070730, IMG submission 66447) | Surface soil microbial communities from Centralia Pennsylvania, which are recovering from an underground coalmine fire - Coalmine... | ecosystem: Environmental > Terrestrial > Soil > Unclassified ... | reverse complement strand
GGAGCCGTGAAGGTCCTGCGCGCGTTCGGCGAGCCGCGCGCCGCGACGGAGGCGGAGATCCTCGCGATCGTCCGTCGCCACGGCGAGGCGGCGTCGCTCGCCGAGCGGGCCGGGTTCGACGGGGTACAGGTGCACGCCGCGCACGGGTATCTCCTCAACCAGTTCCTCGCGCCCGACGTGAACCGCCGCGACGACGCGTGGGGAGGCGACGCCGCGCGGCGCGCGCGCCTCCTCGTCGAGTGCGTGCGCGCCGTGCGCGCGGCCACCGGTCCGCGCTTCACCGTGATGCTCAAGCTCAACGCGGGCGATTTCCTGCGCGGCGGCTTCACCGAGGACGAGTCGCTCGAGGTGCTCGCGCGGCTCGACGGCGAGGGGATCGATCTGGTCGAGGTCAGCGGCGGCCGCTACGAGAGCGGGGCCTCGTTCGGCCACGCGTCGCCCGATCCGGGGTCGCGCGAGGCCTACTTCCTGTCGTTCGCGCGGCGGGCCCGCGAGGCGACGCGCTCGCCCATCATGCTCACGGGCGGGCTTCGCTCGCGCGAGGCCATCGAGGCGGCGCTCGCCGAGGGTGCGCTCGACGTCGCGGGCATCGCACGCCCGATGACGCTCGTGCCCGACTACCCGCGGCGCCTCCTCGCGGGCGAGCCGGTCCCGGTCACGCGTGCGCCGCGCATCGGCGTGCGCTCGCTCGCCCACCTCGAGAGCTCCGCGGAGCTCGCGTGGTACTACCGTCAGGTCGCGCGCCTCGGCGTGGGGCGCGACGCGGCGCCGGCGTCGTCGGCCCTCGCCGCGCTCGCCTGGTTCCTCGCGACGGACGCCACGGCCGCCGCGCAGACGCGCGTGGCACGCCTGCTGCGTCGGGCGCTCGGGTCCGCCGCGTGTCCGGCGCTCCCGCCGGGAACGCATCAAACGCATTGACGCATCCGGGGTCGCCGCCGGGACGTGCGACGGCCTCCGCGCCTTCCGCTGGACCGGCGGTCCATCTGCCGCGCGGCGTCGTTCGCCACGCGCTTCCCCGCGCGTCCGGTCGCGGTTCCTCGCGTGCGCCTCGCGACCGTGCGCGGGTGGGGAAGCCGCGGCCCACCGCGAATTCGCGCGGGATCCCGCGAGAGGCGCCGGGCATGCCCGTTGCGATGGGGCGCGTCCATGCCTCTCCCGCCCGCCAGCCTGCGGTGGTCCTTCGTCTGCCTCGCCTTCGCCTTCGCCGGCTGCGGCGACGCCGGCCCCTCCGAGCCGACGGCGCGCACCGCCGAGGACCTCTTCGCCAACGACGTCGCCGCCTGCAACTACTTCGTCGACAAGGGGCTCACCAACTTCCAGGCTGCGGGCATCGTCGGCAACCTCGACCAGGAGTCGGGCGTCGACCCGAACGCGGTGCAGTACGGCGGCGGGCCCGGGCGCGGCATCGCGCAGTGGTCGGTCGGCGGGCGCTGGGACTCCTCGAGCAACGACAACGCGGTCTGGTACGCGGGCAAGACGGGGCAGAACGTCTGGTCGCTGCAGCTCCAGCTCGACTTCATCTGGTACGAGCTGACGAGCATCGGCTACGGCTACGGCGCGCTGAAGGCGACGACCAACGTCACGGACGCGACCACCGTCTTCCAGGACCAGTTCGAGATCTGCGGCACGTGCGTCTCATCGCAGCGCATCGCGTATGCGCAGGCAGTCCTTCCCAGTTGCAAGTCGTCCGCCAGCTTCCCCTACGGGGCGAGCTTCGTCGGCCAGAGCTTCCCCCTCGCGACGACGACGCTCACGATGACCGAGGGCCAGGTCATCCCCTCCTACATCGAGCTCAAGAACACGGGAACCAAGACGTGGGACTCGAGCACCAAGATCGGCACGACGCAGCCGCGCGACCGCAAGAGCGCCTTCGCCGACGGGACCTGGCTCGCGCCCAACCGCGCCGCCGCGGTGAGCGGGACGGTGCCGCCCGGCGGCACCTACAAGTTCACCTTCGACCTCGCGGCCCCGTCGACGCCCGGCGACTACGACGAGTTCTTCGGCGTCGTGCAGGAAGGCGTCGCCTGGTTCAGCGACTCGGGGCAGGGGGGGCCGCCGGACAACGACCTCGAGGTGAAGATCACCGTCGTCGCGCCGGGGTGGCGCGGCACCTTCAAGGACCAGTCGTTCCCGTCGTCGCCGACGGCGCTCACCGTGCACGAGGGAGACGTGGCGCAGGGGACCATCGAGCTGACCAACACGGGCACGCAGACCTGGAAGGCGGGCACGACGAAGCTCGCGCCGATCCCGCGCGACAAGGCGTCGCCCTTCGCCGACACGTCGTGGCTCTCGCCGACGCGCGTGTCGACCGTCGCCGCCGACGTCGCGCCCGGCGCCGTGGGGCGCTTCGACGTGGCGCTCGACGCGAAGGCCGTCGGCGACACCGAGATCCAGTTTGGACTCGTGGAGGAGAACGTGACCTGGTTCGCCGACGCGCCCGGCGGCGGGCCTTCCGACGGCTTCCTCAAGGTGCACTTCGTGGTCGTCCCGCAGAACGCGCCGCTGGATGCGGGAGCGCCCGCCGGGGAGGGGGGCGCGCCGGGCAGCGAGGGTAGCGACTCCGGCGGCGTCGTCGAGGGCGATGGCGGCGTCGGGATCGCGGCCGACAGCGGGTGGACGACGGGGGACACGGGCACGGGTCGCTCCGGCGGGTGCAGCGTGAGCGGCTCGCGCGACGCCGGGCCGCGGTGGGCTCCGCTGCTCGGCCTCGGGATCGCCGTCGCGGCTGGGCTGCGCCGCGGCACGCGGAAGGGAGGCCGGCGCCCGGTGTGACGTACGACGGGTACGATGGCCCTGGTGCGGCCCGTCGTACCCCTCGCGTCGCTCGTCGCCGTCGTCCTCGCGCAGGGGTGCGCGGCGCGCGAGGCGGCGTCGCCGTCGCGTGCTCTCCCGGGTGACGCGGCAGGGGCCATCGGGGTCTCCTCGTCCGCGCCGACGACGGCGACCACCCCCGCGGAACCGCTGCCCGTGCTCGCCGACGGCCCCACGTGGGAAGCGTGGCGGCGCGCGGACACGCTCGTGCTCACGCCGCACCGGTTCGCCGCGAGCCTCGCGCCGCTCGTGCGCCATCGCTCGGCGCAGGGCCACGTCGTCGCCGAGCTCGCGATCGAGTCCCTCTTCGAGCGCTTCGCGCACGGACAGCCCGACAGTCGCGCGCTGCAGAAGGCCGTGCGCTCGCTGGCCGCGCACGCCGCCGAGAAGGGCGGCGCGCTCCGTTACGTGCTCCTCGCCGGCGACTACGACGAGCTGCCCACCTTCTACCTGCGCAAGGGGGCCTACGAGCACCACGACGCACTCCAGCACGACAACCCGCACGCCATCACGCGCGCCGAGCACGCCGCCTACCCGAGCGACGATCCCTACGCGGCCACGACGGAGTCGCTCTCGCCGTCGGCCCCGCGCCTCGCGGTAGGCCGCATCCCGGCGCGCGCCCCCGAAGAGGTCGACGCCTTCGTGCGCAAGCTGGTGGCGTACGAGTCCGCGCCGCTCGCGGCTTCCGACCAGAGCTGGCGGCGGCGCGTGACGCTCTACGCGGGCGACCCGTACTTCGGCGACATGGGCGACGAGCTCGTGCGCACCGTGGCCGAGGGCATCCTCGATCAGGACATGAGCTACGACTACGACCTTCGCCTCACGTTCGCGAAGGAGAGCTCGCCGTACGCGTACGGGTTCGACCGCATCGAGCGCAAGTTCGTCGGCGACATGGACGACGGGGCCATCGTCGCCGCGTACGTGGGGCACGGCGCGGTCACGCGCTTCGCCCCGGCGAGCTTCCGCGGGCGCCGCTACGAGGTGGGGACGGCGGACGACGCGACGGCGCTGCGCATCGCCTCGGGCAAGCCCGTCTTCTTCTCGATCGCGTGCGACACGGGCGCGTTCGATCGCCCGGGCGGGCTGCCGTCGCTCGCGGAGCGGATGATCCTGAACCCCGACGGCCCCGTCGCGGTGTTCGCGTCGAGCCGCGAGAGTCACCCGTACCCGAACGCGCTCTACGGGCTGGAGATCATCCGCCACTTCGTCAACGAGCGGCCGGCGACGGTCGGCGACGGCGTGCTCGCCGTGAAGGACGGGATGGTGCGCGGATCGATGCCGGTCGCGGAGCTGCTGCTCGGCGACGACGTGGACGCGCTCAAGGCCGAGCACGTCGGGCTCTACAACCTGTTCGGCGATCCGGCGACGCGGCTGCGCTACGCCGCGCCGCTGACCGTGGCGGTGCCCGCGACCGTCGCGCGCGGGGCGAGCGTCGCGGTGGAGGTCGCTGCGCCGAGCGTCACGGAGGGCAAGGTGCACGTGACGATCGAGACGCGCCGCTCCGCCATCCGCGGCGCGGTCGTCGCGCCCTCGAGCCTGGCGACGATGAGCGACGGCGACGCGTTCGCCGCGATGGCCCGCAACAACGCGGCCGCGAACGACAAGGTGATCGCCGCCGCGGACGGCGTGCTGCACGCCGGGCGAGCCGCGGTGACGCTGCGCGCGCCGGCGGCCGGCGAGTACGTCGTGAAGGCGTTCGCCTCGGGGACGGACGCGGCGCTGGGGCACGCCATGCTGCACGTCGCGCCCTCGCCCTGATGCGCGCGACGCGGCTCCGACGCGGATGGACGGCGCCCTCGGTGCCTCGTGTTCGCGGCGGCGAGGCCGCGTGATGGGTATCACGCGGCACAGGCTCGCGAAGGTCGCCTAGTTGCAGGCCGCGTGCGGCGCGAAGCCGATGCGCTTCTGCGCCCGGTCGAAGATGACGACGTTGGAGCGCAGGACCGGGCTGCCCATGATGGCCGAGAGCATGATCTGGCTCTGGTCCGCGCCCACGATGCCGCTGCACCACTGACCGCCGCCCGCGTCGACGAGGTACGACTCCGTGGGCGCCGCCTTCACGCTGACGGCGGGGCTCCCGCCGAAGTTGAGCGTCAGCGCGGGCAGCGACGCGTCGAGCTGCGCCTTGGTCTGGCTGAGCGTGGCGCACGGCTGCTGCTGCGCGTTCGCGGCCGGGAAGAACCCCGCGCCGAACGCCGCCTTGAACGCGGCGTCACCCTCGATGGCGGCGACCAGCGCGTTGTACGACACCGTGTTGAGGAGGAAGATGGACGTCCCCGTGTCGACCACCGACTCGGGGATCTGCCCTTGCCCGACGGTCACCGTGGTGCCGGCGACGGTGATCGAGGCCAGGTTCACCGCGTAGTAGTACGCGGAGATGATGTTGCTCGACGGCACGTACTGCGGCGCCGCCGTCGTCGCCGAGGGGTCGTAGCCGCCGAGCCAGAGCGTGCCCGTGGTGTCGCACAGCTCCGTGGCGAAGACGTCGGGGACTTTGTTGGTCGCGACGTACGAATCGAAGAACCCGTCGGTGCCCTGCACCGCGGCCGCCGCCGGCCCCATGCCGAGGATGCCCTGCATGCCGCCCGACTTCGAGTCGCACTGCAGCGGCTCGAAGAAGTTCTGCTGCGTGGAGATGGCGACGATCTTCGTCGGCGCCGTCGGGCTCGTCCCCGCCGATACGCTGTCCTGGTAGATCTCGCCGGACCAGCTCCCCGAGCCGTACTGCGACGTGGCGGTCTGCTTCTGATCGACCGCCGTCGTCCCCGGCGTGTAGAGCGGCGTGGCGGTGCCGCACGAGCAGCCCTTGGCGGCGACGCCCAGCGTGGTCGACCCCGTGTCGACCAGCATGTTGAACTGCTGGCTGCCCCCGAGCGTCACCTGCGCGGTGTACACGGTCGGCACACACGCGCTCAGCGGCACGGCGAGGACGCCGCTCGGGATCGAGCCCCCGTCGTACGCGCCGCCGTCGTTGCCGCCAGGGCCTGCGTCGCCGCCCGTCGCGGGCCCACCGTCACCCGTGGCACCGCCCGCGTCGCCGCCGGTGACCCCGGTCGACGTGCTCCCGCCGCACGCGACGAGCGACATGGTTGAAAAAATACACCCAAGGAGACCGAGGAAACCGGAGCGACCGAAGTTCATGGCGCGGGCACCGTAGCGGCGGCGCGACGCGAGGGGAGTCTCATGGTGGTCGCGCTTGCTCCGGGTCACGTTGACCGGTCGCGCCAGCTCTTGACCGCGCGCGACACTCCCGCATCCCGTCCTCGCGCTCGCCGGCCAGGTCCGCCCGACGCGGAAGCGGCCCGTCGACATGTACACGGGCCTGTCGGGCGAGCGGCCGCGGGCGCCGGCTGATCGCGAGGCGATCGCGCCGAGAGACGAGCCTTGCGCAGCGAGAACCCTCCTGATCGAGGCGAGAGGCGAGCTTCAGGTGGCGAGGAGGCTGCCGATCGAGGCGAGAGAGGAGGCTTGCGCCGCGAGAAGCGTCGCGCTCGAGGCGAGAGACGAGCGTGTCGAGGCGAGCATGTCGTTCATGTGCGAGGGATGCGACCATCCCCAGCACTCGACCATCCTTCTTGTCGCGAAGAGGTCGTCGATCGAGACGCATGTCGCCCCGGGCAGGAGCTCTGTCGGCTCGATCGAGGGCTCTGCCGCATCGATCGAAAGCTCGGTCGGCTCGATTGAGAGCTCTGTCGCAACGATCGGCAGCTCTCTCGGGTCACCGCGCCAGCAGCGCCTCGCGCAGCTCGGGCACCCAGGTGCCCCGCTGCCGGTCGTACGCCTTGAACGAGCCGCCGTCGTCCCAGTACGCCCAGCCGAAGCTGCGCCGCTCGGACTCGACGCGCACCGCGCGCGTCCAAGCGGCGCGTGACGGGGTGTCCGCGTTGTCGATGGCGGCGAACTCGCCGAGGTACACCGGCACGCGGCGGCTCTGCGCGAACTCGCGCGCCATGTCGAGCTGCTCGGCGATCGTCGACGGGCCGCTCGGGTTGGTGGCGGCGGGCTCGCGGTCGTATCGCTCGAACCAGCTCGCCACCCAGGCGACCTTCGTGGCCTCGACCGACGGCGCCAGCGGGGCCGGCGGCGGTCCCGGGAAGCGCACCCCGGTGGTGCCGAACTCGGGGTTCATCCAGCGGGCGCCCTGGTGGGTGAAGAGGATCGGCTGGTACATGTGGAAGCTCGCCACGACGGCCGGATCGTCGGGCACGCGCAGCGTGTCGCGCAGGTTCTTGGCCGAGGCCCAGTCGACGCCTTCGAGCACGACGGTGCGCGTCGGGTTGGTGGCGCGGACGACGTGCAAGGCGGCCTCGGCGAGCACGTTCCACCGCTCCGCGGTCAGCCGGTCGTGCGGCTCGTTGAGCAGCTCGAAGCACACGGCGGGCGGCGCCGCGCGGTAGCGAGCCGCGATCTGGCGCCAGAGGCCGACGAAGCGCGCCGCGTGCGCGTCGGGCTCCGTCATGAGCTCCTCGTAGTGGTGTAGATCGACGATGACCGCGAGGTCGTTGGCGAGCGCCTGCCCGACGGCCCAGTCGACGCGCGCGAAGAACGCCGGGTCGATCGCGTACGGGGGGTCCGCCGCGGCGTGCGCGCTGAAGCGCACGGGCAGGCGCACGTGGTCGAAGCCCGCCGCGCGGACGCGGGCGAAGTCGGCCTCCTCGAGGGTGACGCCCCACTCGCCCTCGCTGGGCGCATCGAGCGCGTTGCCCAGGTTCATGCCGCGCAAGAGGCGCGGCTTGCCCGGCGGCCCCGTGGGTGCGGGCGCGGCGACCGGGCGCGGGTTCTCGAGCCACTGGCAGGCGACCGCCGCCAAGACGAGCACGACCGCCGCGGCGCGCTTCATGGGCAAGCAGTAGGTACCGCGTCCGGGGCAAGGTGGCTCACCGAAAGTGTCGCTGCTCCCGCTCGCGTCGAGCGGCGCCGCCCGCGTCGAAAGGCGAGCCGGCGGCGAGCATCGGCGGACACTACGTCGGGCACGGTGAGCGCCCTCCATCGAAGCCCCTGGGCCACGCTCCTGCTGCCGCTCGCGCTGATCGGTTCGGCCGCGGCGAGCTGTGCGTCGACCGGCGCGCACGATCCCGATGCGTTCCCGGGCGACGACGGCGGCGCCGGCCCCGAGGGCTCGTTCGTTCCGCCGCCGTTGCAGGGGCTGCAGAGCCTCGTGATCGCGCCCGCGCAGGCCTCGCTCGCGCTGGCCTACGGCGGCGCGACGCCCGCCACGCAGCAGCTCACGGCGACCGGCACCTTCGCGGACGGATCGCAGAGGGACGTCACGTCGCAGGTCCTCTGGAGCCTCGATCCGCCGAACCTCGCGACGATCACGGCAGGCGCGTTCTCGTCCCAGGCCGCCGGGAGGTTCGGGATCACGGCGAGCAGCGGCGGCGTCGCGAGCAACCCGGCCACGGTGATGGTGAAGCTCACCGGGTCCGTGAACGTCGGCAACGTCGACACGACGAAGCTCGACGGAGCGCCCGGTCCGGGGGCGCCCGCGATCCTGTACCCCATCGACGGAGCCCTCTTCCCCTTCCAGCTCGGCGACCTGGCGTTCCAGGTGGTGCCGAGCGCGGCGGGGCAGAGCATCGGGCGCATCGCCTTCGAGGGCGACGCGATCGACCTGCGCGTGTACGCGCCGTGCACGCCGATCGCGAAGGCCACACAGGCGAGCGCCTGCTCGCTCGCCATCCCGCCGGGCCTGGAGCGCGACCTCGCGGGCGTGAGCGCGGCTCCGAGCCTGAGCGAGCGCGTGCGCCTGGCGGCGGCCGACGGCTCGAGCCTGGCCGAGAGCGCCGCGATCGACGCGCGTTGGGCGCCCACCTCGCTGACGGGGACCATCTACTACTGGAGCACACCGCCCGCGGGGAACAACGGCGCGAGCGAGATCGTCCGCATGGACCTCTCGTCGCCCGGCAAGCTGCCCGAGGTCTACATGACAAACCTCGACGTCGCCGCGTACGCGCCGCCGCTGAGCGGCGGCTGGGCGTGCATCGGCTGCCACGCCGTCTCGCCCGACGGCACGATGCTCGCGATCACGATCGGCGGCGCGTCGGTCCAGCCCGACGGCAGCGGATCGCTCTTCGCGCTGGTGGACGTCGCGAGCCGCAAGCCGGTGGCCACGCGCGTCGCCGACGCGAGCGGGCAGCTCCTGACCGGTGGGTTCGCGACGTTCACGACGTTCTCGGCGGACGGAACGAGCATGGTGCAGGAGCTCCAGGGTAAGCTCTACGCGCGCTCGGCCACCGCGGCCCTGTCCAGCCAGGGCCCGCTCTTCGCGTCGATGACGGAGTCGATCACGCAGCCCTCGTGGTCGTTCATGGGCGACCGGCTCGCGTTCGCGAGCTGGGTGCCGACGCTGAGCACGCCGCACGCGTACGACAGCAAGGACCTCAACGGCAACGAGACGCCCGGGAGCCAGATCTGGATCGCCGCCGCGAGCGGCGCGAGCCTCGGCACGCCGGCGCTGGCCGTGCCGCGCGTCGGTGGCGCGACCGAGTACTACCCGGCGTTCACCGACGACAGCCGGTACGTCGTCTTCGACGAGTCGTCGTGCGCGGGTCCGCCGACGCCGGGCGCGGACGGCTACGGCGCGAGCCCGTGCGACGGTTACGACGATCCCTCGGCGCGGCTGCGCATGGTGCCGGCGGCGGGCGGCGCCGTGCTCGAGCTCGACGCGGCGAGCGGTCGCACGAGCGGCTGGCCGACGGCGGGAACCTTCGCCAGCTCGTGGCCGCGCCTCATGCCGTCGCACACCACGGTGACGATCGCAGGCAGGAGCAAGACGCTCTACTGGGTCGCGTTCTCGTCGCGGCGTCCTTATGGGGCCACGCTCGCGGGCTCCACTGACGGGACCACGCCGCCGCAAATCTGGTTCGCGGCCATCGCCGTCGACCCGGGCGGCGCCGCGAGCGGCGATCCGAGCTTCGCGCCGGTGTGGCTGCCGCAGCAGAACAGCGCGACGCCGGAGGTGCTCGCCGACGGCGGCACGAGCCAGACGCTCGGCGGCGACGGGACGCCCACGGGCAACCACGTCCCGCAGTGGGTCGCCAAGTACGTACCGTACCAGCCCGTCAATCAATGAGCCGGCGGAGCGCGAGGCGGGGTCGCATGGACGCGCGTCGGATGGTCGCCGTGCTCGCCTTTGTAGCGCCTGCGCTGGCGGCGTGCGGGAGCAACGGCGACCGCAGTGGTACGAACGCAGACGGCGGCGCAGGCGCCAGCGGTACGGGCGGAGTGGGCGACGGTGGCGTCATGCCGAGCGATGCGGGCGCCGCGTCGGGCGACGGCAGCGCGCGCACCGAGAGCGGGACCGGCAGCGACGCATCCTTGCCCGACGCCTCGCCCGGAAGCGACGCCTCGGCCGCAAGCGACGGCGCGACCGGCGCCCCTTGTGGCGCCGGCGACCCGAACCTCCCGCCCGAGCCGACAATCCCACCCGCGTGCTCCTCGCTCCCCGCGACGCGCGCCGTCGCGCCGGGCGCCGTGCCGAGCGAGTCGCCGCTCGACACCGCGTCGATCCAGGCGGCCCTCGGCGCGTGCCCCTCCGGCCACGCGCTGCGCCTCGTATCGAGCGGCGCGAACGACGCGTTCCTCACGGGGCCGCTCACGATCCCTGCGGGCGTCACCCTCTGGATCGACGCGGGCGTGACGCTGTACGGGACGCGCGATCCGGCGGTCTATGGCTCCGCGGCCGCGCTCATCACGGTCAGCGGCGCCGGCTCCGGGATCGTCGGCGACGGCGTCATCGACGGGCAGGGCGGCGAGCCCAAGGTCGGCAGCAGCCAGTCGTGGTGGGATGCGAACGGTGCGGGAGGGTCGAGCCCCGCGCTCATCAAAGTCTCGGGCGCGACGAGCTTCACGCTCTACCGCATCACACTGCACGACGCGCCCATGTTCCACGTCAAGCTCGGGGCCGACGGGTTCGTCGTGTGGGGCATCACCATCAAGACCCCCTCGAAGACCGTCAACAGCGTGGGGACGGCGCTGACACCGTCCGTCGCGCACAACACCGACGGCGTCGACCCTGGCGAGGCAGCGAGCCACGGCACGATTGCCTGCAG
>Ga0070730_10005566_pt1 | contig 10862 bp, 8 predicted proteins | sample Coa_R1_3_FD_66447 | JGI IMG/M metagenome (GOLD analysis project Ga0070730, IMG submission 66447) | Surface soil microbial communities from Centralia Pennsylvania, which are recovering from an underground coalmine fire - Coalmine... | ecosystem: Environmental > Terrestrial > Soil > Unclassified ... | reverse complement strand
GGCGGATCGAACACGCGCGTGAATTGCAGGCCCGGCTCCATGCCGTCGGGGAGCTTAACGCCGTTGTAGGCTTCACGGGCCACCGCGGCGAAGGTGATCGACTTGCCGGGTGCGCCCTTGACCTGGATGGTGCCTTCGAACATCTCCACGTCGTCGAACGACACCTCGAGCATGTGCGCGGCAATCTTCAGCGTCTTCTCTCGGATATCTTCCATGGCCAGCTTCACCGAGCTCCCGCCCAGCGCCATCGAGCGGCTGCCGCCCGTGCCGTTGTTGGAATAGGGCGCACTGGCGGTGTCGCCATGCAGCAGGGTGACGTCGTTGATGTCGATCTCGAGCGTGTCCGCGGCGATCTGCGCAAAGGACGTCTCGTGGCCCTGGCCGTGGGCTGAGGCGCCGGTATAGATCGTCACTTTGCCGCTCGGCTCGACCCGCGCGATCGCGGTCTCGAAGCCACCGGCGCCCATGATCTTCGACGGCCCGAACGCACAGATCTCGACGTAGCTGGCAAACCCAACCCCGCGCAGCTTGCCCTGTTTGCGCAGCTCCACTGACTCTGCCTTGAGCTGTTTGAAGCCCGAGACCTCCAGGGCGGTGTCGAGTGCCCTGGCGTAGTCGCCGCTGTCATACGTCAGGCCGATGGGCGTCGTGTACGGGAACTGGTCTTTTTTGATGAAGTTCCGCTTGCGCACCTCGGCCGGATCGAGACCGAGCTCGTCGGCGATGGCGTCCATCATGCGTTCCTGGAAATACGTTGCCTCGGGCCGGCCGGCGCCGCGGAAGGCGTCGGTCGGCACCTTGTTGGTGAACACACCGTAGAGGTCGTACCGCAGATCCTTGAACAGGTAGGGCCCGGTGCCCATCAAGGTCGTGAGGGTCGGGATCTCGGCGGTGCCGAAGTACAGGTAGGCACCCAGATCAGCCAGCAGGCGGCCCTTCAACCCCAGGACGGTGCCGTCCTTCGCACAGGCGGCGCTGATGTAGTCGATCTGATCGCGACCGTGCGCCATCGTGGCCAGGTTCTCGCGCCGCTCTTCCAGCCAGCGAACTGGCCGGCCAAGCTGCCTCGCCAGCCAGGGAACCAGGATCTCCTCGGGGTAGACGTTGGCCTTGGCGCCAAAGCCGCCGCCGACCTCGGGCGCGATCACCCGCACCTGGTTCTCGCGCATCCCCAGGATCGCCGTAATCTGCGTGCGCATGACGTGCGGGAACTGGGTCCCGGCGTAGACCACCAGGCTGCCTTCGCCGCGGCGATACTCCGCCAGGGAGGCACGGCACTCGATCGGCAGCGCCGCGACGCGCTGATTGACGATGCGGCGCTCGACGATCTTGTCCGCTCTGGCAAACGCGGCGTCCACGTCGCCGTGGGACACCTGCTGGTGGAAGCAGATGTTCGTTCCGAGCGACTCGTGCACCAGCGGCGCGCCGTCCGTCGCGGCCGCGTCGAGGTCAATGATCACCGGCAGCGCTTCGTAGTCCACCACCACGCGGTCGGCGGCGTCCCGCGCGATCTCTTTGGATTCGGCGACCACCACCGCGATCGCCTCGCCCATGAAGCGCACGATGCCGTCGGCCAGGATGGTCCGCGGTGGGTTCTTGGCGCCCTCCATGTTTGAGGCGCCCGGCAACGCATTGATCTTCGTGTTGACGTCCGCGCCAGTGAAGACGGCGACGACCCCGGGCATCGCCAGCGCCGCGCGCGTGTCAATTCCGGTCAACCTGGCGTTCGCATACTGGCTGCGTACGAACTCCGCGTGCACCATCCCGGTCGGCGCGAGGTCCCCGATGTAGGTCCCCGCCCCCGTGATCAATCGCGGATCTTCCACCCGCTTTACGGCGGATCCGATCAGTCGAGCCCGAGTCATTCGGAGCATCGTAGCATTCACTACGAACGTCGAGATCGGAGGCTAGAACAGGACCGTGCGGGCAATTCGATACGCTGGCGAGCGCCAGGCGGTTTGCGACGAGCGCGCTGATCCGCGACCAGCGCCGAACGAAGTGCTCATCAAGATGCAGGCGGCCGGGATCTGCGGCAGCGACCTGCACACGTACCGCCACCCTGACCAGCGCATCGTGGACAGCCATCGCGTGCCTGGTCACGAGCCCGCCGGCGTCATTGCCGAGGTGGGCGCGGACGTCCGCGGCTGGGCCGTCGGCGATCGGGTGACGGCTTACTTCCGTTTGGTCTGTGGCGAGTGTCACTATTGCCGCACGGGCCACACCAACGTGTGCACCAATCGACGCGGCTCCTACGGCGTTGGTCCGGGCAACGCCGATGGCGCTGACGCCGAGTACATGGTTGTCGAGGCTCAGTACCTGTTCAAAGTGCCAGACGACTTCTCCCTCGAGGACGGGGCCATCGTCGCCTGTCAGGGCGGTACCGCCTACTACCCGCTCACGCGTTTGGCTGCGAGCGGCAACGACGTGCTCGTCGTCTCGGGCCTCGGACCGGTGGGCCTGCTGGCGACGCTGTTTGGCAGCCGCATGGGCGCCGAAGTCATCGGCATCGACCCGTCGGCCGACCGGCGCGCACTCGCGTCACAGTTGGGCGCACGCAGCACGTTCGATCCGACCAGCGGCGCGATCGGCGAACAGGTGAAGGCGCACTATCCCGGTGGTGCGGACAAGCTGTTCGAGGCCTCTGGCGCCCCGAGCGCGCACGCGGCGATCCCCGACCTGCTGCGCCCGCTCGGGATGGCCGCCCTGGTCGGACTCGGCAACCCTGAGTTGAAGATGTCGCTCAGCGCGATGGTCCACCGCGAGCTGGTGATCTTCGGGACGAGCATCTTTCCGACGACCCAGTACGACGCGATCTGGCGCTTTCTCCGCCGCCACGCGATCGCCCCAAGCCAGGTCACGACACATCGCTTTCCCATTGAGCAGGGCGCCGCGGCCTTCCGCCTCGCCGACAGCGCCACCACGGGCAAGGTGTGCTTCGCATTCGACACGCCGTGAGCTGACGATCAGGTGCTGCTGGGCTGCCAGGCGCCGCCGCGAATGCAAAAGCTACCTTACCGTGGCTTCGCTGGAAGCCAGTAGCGGGGTGGTGGACAGTGTCGGGCTCGACGATCCGCGTCCGCCTCTGCCGCTGCTCCTGGCTACTGGACTTGATACCGGCACTACCTTCCGCCGCGCGTCGACCTACTCGAATGACGTCTGGATCGGTGCTGAAGTGGTGCTGCGCCTGGCGCGTGTCGGAGCCACGTGGACCTTCCCCCACGAGCAGCAAGTCCTGAGCTGGCTGCCCGACGACGTCCCGCACGCGAAGATCCTGGCGACCGGTGAGCACGCCGGCCGGGCCTGGTGGCTGATGCAGCGCGTCGGCGGCCAGGTGCTGGGACGCGCCTGGCCGAGCATGCCGGTGCACCACCGCCGCTCGGTCATCCGCGAGTTAGGCGCGGCCATGCGCGCACTCCACGGCGTTGACCTGCCGGTCGGCTGGCAGCGGCCGGACCTCGCGCCGGCGGCGCTCACTGGTTTGCGCACACCTGGCGAGATTGCCGCGCCGTGCCAGCCGCCGCCGTGGCACGTCGAAGCGCTCGGCGATGCCGCCAGCGCGCTGCCGTTTGTCGACACCGGGCTCGTGCACGCGGCGGTGGAATTCGTGGTGCAACGGCTCCCGCTGTTCGCGGACGATCCGCGCCAGCTGGTGCACGCCGACCTGCACTGGGAGAACCTGATGACCGACGGTCGGTCGCTGACGGCGATCCTCGATTTCGAACGCGCGCGACCCGCGGCGGCGGACCTCGAGCTGGACGTCCTGCTGCGCTTCAGCCACTGGCCGCACCTGCCCGTCGCGGCCGACTACGAAGCGTCCATGCGCGCCGCGGACTTCCGCGAGGTGCCGACCTGGCTGTCGGAGGCGTATCCGGAGCTGTTCGCCAGTCCGCACGTGCGCGAACGCCTCGAGGTGTACGCGGTCCTGCACGACCTGCGCCAGGGGATCCAGTTCCCCGAACGGCCCGGCGTGGCCCAGCCGCCCTCAGGAACGTGGAGCCGTCTCCGCGCCACGCTCTCCGGCCAGAGCTACCTCGCCGAGTGGCTCTGAACGTGGCCGTTCGGTAGAGCAGCCCGCCAGGCGAGCCCGCCAGATGAGGACGGATGACGCGGGCCGTATCGCTGCGCTCGCTCCCGTGCGACGCTGCCTTTCGGGAGTGTAGCAAGAGACCGCTGCCGAAATGTGCTCTGTTGCTGTGCTGAGGGTCCGAAGTGCGCCCCGCTGCGCAGCCTTTCGGTTCCCGAAGGGAAAGCCTCTCAACGGAGCGAGCGCAGCGAAGCGGGCTCGTATGATCGTGTTGTCCCAGCGCTTACACTCCGGAGGAAACTGACGACGATGCGCACGCTGGTCCACATCTCCGATACCCACATCTTGCCGACGGCGGACGACCGGCTGCACGGCGTCGACACGCTGCACAACCTGCAGGCGGTGCTGCAGCACGTCGTCGACAGCGGCACTCGACCGGATGCGCTCGTCGTCTCGGGCGACCTCGCCAACGGCGGCGAGCTGGAGAGCTACCGACGCCTGCGCCACGAGCTGGACACCTACGCCGAACGGCTCGGATCGGAGCTCGTGGTCGCCATCGGCAACCACGACCTGCGCCCGACGTTCCGACAGGCAATGCTGGACGGTCCGCCGACCGCGGAGCCCGTCGAATACGTGCGCTGGATTGGCGGCCTGCGGCTGATCGTCCTGGACTCCAGCGTGCCCGGCGCAGCGTACGGTGAGGTCCGCCCCCAGCAGCTGGCGTGGCTGGCCAGCGAGCTCAGCACGCCGGCTGCCGAGGGGTCCGTTCTGGTCATGCATCACCCGCCGGTACCAGACCCGGGTCCCCTGGCGGGCCTGCTCGCCGTGCACCGCGCCAACGAGCTGGAAGCGGTCGTGCGGGGCTCCGACGTGGTGGCCGTCCTGGCTGGCCACGCCCACCACGCGATCACCGCGGCATTCGGTGGGGCCTTCTGCTACGCCGCGCCGGCGACAGCGTATACCGTCGATGCCTTGCAACTGGCCAATTGCACGCTGCGCGGCGTCCAGGGGTCCGGTTTCGGCCTGGTCCGCGTGTTCGACGGCCGGGCCGTCGCGTTGACCGTTTCGATGCCGACCGCCGGCCACGAGACGTACCGCCAGGAGCTGAGCGGTGAGGTGTTGCAGCGCCTGAACGGCGAGGCGACAGTCGCCGCGTGACACCGCCTCGATGCCGGTAACCCGACTGCCGCTGACCGGCGCACGGCTGAGTGAGCCGCTCGATTTCGCGCGCGCCGGGATGCCCGCCGCGGATTCGGTCCTCGAGGCCAGCGCGTTTATCCCGGTCGCGGGTGGCCAAACCGTCCAGATACTCCGCTCGACCGAGTTCGACGCGTACGAGTCGTCTCCCGAAACAGCGGCGGTGTCGCACTTGCTCCAGCAAGGTCAGCCGTCGGCGGCGGCGCTCGTCGAAGCGTTGCGCATCCCGCCGGCTCGGCTGAGCGATAACTTTGCCGGGACCGCCCGCGCCGCCGCGAAACTCTCGATTGCGATCGGGCCAACCGAACAGTTCGTGGATCTCCGGGCGCTGATTGGCACGCTGCCGCCAGACGAGGCCATGGTGCATCACGTTCCGCCGATCGCCACGTCAAGCAGTTCAACCCGCGTGACCGAGGAGCAGCGCAACGTGCGTCTCGTGGGCTTCCTGTATGCCGCCAGTCGCGAGCAGGACAACGACTTTCATCTCATCGTCGGCCGCGATCCGGCAGTGACACCCGAGATGTACATGACCATGGAAGTCTCCGGGTTGCCGCCCGCCCACAACCCGTCGTTCTCACGTCTCAAGAGCGCTCGCGATGCGTTCAAGGCGTTCTTTGGAGTCCATCTGCCGGCGCTGACGTATGACTTCTATCACCCCCCGATTCCGGTCACGATCGAAGGCTCGGTGTTTTTTGATCTGGACCATGCCGTTGGCCAACATCCAGGACCACCCAGTCTCAAGAGTCGGATGCCGACCGTCTGGGAGGTCCACCCCGTGACAGCCATCGCGCTGGGCTCAATCCAGGAGATCGAGCCGTTCGTCTCGCCTCGAGGCGACGCGCATCTGATTTTGAAGACGTCCGAAGTGGACGCCTACGACGAGGCACCGAAGCCGAAGCCGCGCCGCCGTTCGGGCAAGACCGGCTGAACCCGGTCATCAATGCCAGATGCGCCGCGCGACCTCGACGACGCGCCGCCGACGGTCTCGGCGCGGGCGATTGGTGGCATCATGCTGTCAGGGTAGTATCGGGACGCGAGGGATTGGCAGCATGAGAATCGTAGTCTTCGGCGATGCGCAGCGAGTTGGCGCCCTGCAGGACGGCTACGTCCTCGACCTGAACCGGGCGTCCGAAGATGTGCCAGCGCGGCTCGACGCGTTCATCGCCGGCGGATCGGCTACCCTCGACGTCGCGCGACGTGAGATCGAGCGTTCCTTCAGAGGCGGCCCCGATACCGGCCTGCTGATCCCCGTCGCCGAAGTCAAACTCCACGCGCCCTGGCCGTTGCGGCGCATCGCCTGTGTCGGTGGTAACTACGCGGCCCACTTGATCGGCATGGAACCCGCCGCGCGGAGTGGCGAGGGCGAAGTGACACTCGAGTCCGTGACCCAGAAGACCCGCGCGGCCGGCCAGTGGGGCTTCTGGAAGGTGCCGTCGGAAGTCGCCGGTCCTGACGACGACATCCCCTATCCGAAGCGCACGGAGTACTTTGATTACGAAGGTGAGCTCGCCATCGTCATCGGCAAGCGGATCAAAGATGCATCCGCCGGCCAGCTGGCGGAGTGTGTCTGGGGCGTCACGCTGCTAAACGATTGGAGTATCCGCGACGGGATGACGCCCAGCACGCGGCCGATGAGCTACAACCTGGCTAAGAACTTCGACCGCTCCACCTCAATGGGGCCATGCATCGTCGTCGGCGAGCTTGACCCCGGCAATGTCGACGTCGAGGTGTCGGTGAACGGTATGCGGCGCCAGCACTACAACACCCGCGAGATGATCTTCAGCTTCGGCGAGGTCCTTGAGTATCTCTCGCGGGACTTCACATTTGTGCCGGGTGACGTGATCGCCGGCGGTACCTCCGTTGGCACCGCTGCCGATCAAACCAGGCGCGCCGCCGACGGCTCGCGCCCGAAAGACCTCTTCCTGAAGGTTGGCGACGTGGTGGAAGTCTCCTCGCCGAGTATCGGGGGCCTCACCAACCGGATCGTCTGATCAGTCGTCGCGGCCGTAGTGGAGCCGCCGGTACGGTACCGTCACCACGTTGCGCGAGATGCGGGCGTCGATCACCATCAGACCTGGATTGGCAAGCCACTCGACGGCCGCCTCTCGTACGTCGTGGATCGTGGTGGCCAGGCGGCCGGAGCCTCCGAAAGACCTGGCTACCGCCCCGAGGTCCGGCGTGGAGATCGTCGCCAGTTCGGCCTGCATGTTGTGCGCGCGCATCTTGTGGTACTCGGAGCCGAGCGCCTGGTCGTTCAACACGGTCACCAGCAGTGGTATCCCACACCGAACGACGGTCTCGAGCTCGGCCAGGTGCATCATGAGGCTGGCATCGCCATCCACGAGCAGCATCGGCTGGCGACCACCCGCCACAACCGCGCCCATCGCGGCCGGCAGCATCTGACCGATGCAGCCGAAGAAGTGGCCCGCCAGCACGCGCCGACCGGGTCGGTTGAAGAGCATGGTCGTAAATCCGGTACTGGCCCCGCTACCCATGACCAGTGAGACCTCGGTCGGCACGACCGTATCGAGCGTGAGACAGACTTCGCGCGGATCGACCCGGTCGGGCTCGATGGGAAACTCCGCGCTGTCGGTGAAGTGGTTGACCAGGCGCTGTCGGATTGCGAGCGTACGATAGCCAATTGAGGTGAACGACCGTGCCGCCAGCTGCGCCTCGAGCGCCTCGACGCCCAGCAGCGCGTCGGTGTGGATATAGCAATCGGCGGCCCGGCCACTTGACATCAACAGGTGCGGGCTGGAATCCAGCTGCACGTACCGTGCGTTCGGGTACAGATAGCCGTGCTCGGTGGTATAGCGGTTCAGACTGGCACCAACCCCGATGACGCAATCCGCCTCCTGCAGGAGCTCGAGCGCCGTACGGGTGCCATAGAAACCGGAAATGCCGACGTAGTAGTCGGCTTCCGACAGCCAGTTCTTGGCCATGAGCGTCGTGGCAATCAGCGCACCGATGCGCTCGCCCAGCTTCAACACCGGATCGCCGGCGCCTGACCACATCGCTCCGCGACCCACGACGATGATCGGTTTTTTCGAGCTCGCGACGATGTCCGCGGCGCGTTTGATGCTGTCGGGGTGAGGCGATACGCGCTGCGCCGGAAAGACGGTCGACGACGGCACGTACGCCTCGTCGTCGGCCATGTCCTTTTGCTGAATGTCCATCGGCGCCGAGAGCAACACCGGCCGCGACTCGAGCTTGGCCTGGTAAAAGGCCTTGCGGACCGCGTCGAAGGCGGTATCGGGCGACAGGACGCGCACGAAACCGGCCTCACAGGCGGCGGCGAAACGGGACTGGTCGAACCGTTGCACGTAGTCCTCGTCGGTCGTCGGCGCTTCGCCGACGAAGGCGACCACCCGCGATTGCGCGCGCGCGGCGGTGACCAGCGCCGTGGCCAGCTGGGTGACGCCTGGACCACAGGTCGCCGTACACACGCCGGGGGTGTGCGTGGCGCGGGCCCACCCATCCGCCATCCCGAGCCCCGCCCCTTCGTGGCGGACCTCCAGCAGCTCGACCCCGAGGTCGTGCAGGGCCTGCATCCAGTACATGTTGCCGTCGCCCATCATGCCGAAGACCGCGGTCACGCCCTCGGCCACAAACGCCCTGGCCAGGCCCTCATATACCTTCATGCTCTGTGAGCCCCTCCTGGATTGACCTCCAGCGTATACGGAGCGAAGCGAGGCGGGCAGCGCGGATTGGTGCATACTGGCCGCTACGGTGATCGAAGTCGACGAGCAGTTCGAAGTGCCGGCGCCGGCGGCGGTCGTCTGGCAGTTGCTGGCGGATCCATATGCCGTGGTTGGGTGCGTGCCGGGCGCGGCCATCGTCGGCGAACAGGCCGATGGCTCGCTCGAGACGACCCTGAGCATCAAGTTCGGACCGGTGTTGGTCGCGTTTCAAGCGCGCGCCGTCCTCGACCTGGATGTCGCCGCCCGGCGCGGGCGTTTGTCCGCCCGCGGCAAGGACCAGCAGGGCGGTGCCCGCTTCGAGGCCACCGCCAGCTTCAGCGTCGCGGAGCATCCAACCGGCCCAGGCTCCGTTGTCGCGACCCACGGCCAGGTCGATATTTCGGGCCGCATGGCCGCGCTGATCGAAGGCGGCGCCAGCGTGGTGGTCAAACGCATGTCGGCCGAGTTCGCAAGCTGCCTGAGCGCGCGCTGCTCCGGTCACCCAAACGCCGGCTGAGTGGCGTTTGAACTGGTGTCGCGGCACCTCATACTCACCCGCGACGACAGGAGGATCCACCATGTCTGCTCTGGCAGAATTGATGGACGAGATCGACGATTGGTGCGGCACCGGGCGCAAGCACGGCCCATTCCCACCGCGACCGCACCTGCAGGACGAGCTCATCGCGGTCGTACTCCAGGAGCTGGCGCCGCGCGTCAGTCAAGCTGCGGTCCGCGAGGAGCTCACCAAGCTGGGCGGGATGCTGGCCGACCAGGCGGTGGCCGCCCGCTGATCCCGCCTACTGACTCGCCATCGGATCGTCTGCGGCCTGATTCAGGCCACAGACGATTACGCGCGCCCGTATCTTGACCTCGCGACGTGGCCGGGCGGGTACCGTGGAGCAGCACGTGACACGCCTGCCGCTCGCCGGTCTCAGAGTCCTCGAAGTCGCCGACGGGGTCGCCGGGCCCTACTGCGGCAAGCTGCTCGGCGACCTCGGCGCTCAGGTCGTCAAAGTCGACGCTCGGCCTGAGGACAGCGGCCTGTACCTCTACCTCAACGCCGGCAAGCGCATCGGCACATTGGAAGACCACGCCGACTGGGCGGACGTGCTCGTCGACGATGGTGCCCCGCGCGGCATGGCACTGCGAAGTGATTGCGTCCGCGTCTCGGTGACCCCGTTCGGACTCTGGGGTCCGCACGCCACGTGGCAAGCAAACGCGCTGATCGCGTTTCACAGTTCGGGGTTCGCGCATGGATTCCCGTCGACCCAGGTCGACGACCCGGCGCTCCCGCCGCTGACCGCGCCTGGCGACGCCGGCGACTTCCTGGCTGGCCAGATCGCCGCGTGCGCCGCGATGCACGGCCTGCTCGCACGCCAGCAAACCGGCCGTGGCAGCCACATCGACGTGTCGCTCCAGGAAGCCATCGCCGCCGAAAACCACTCGCAGTTCAACGCGTTCCAGCGGACCGGCACCGCGAAGCGCACGTTTTCGCACGTGCCGACAAACGCGACCGTGGCACTCCTGCCGTGCGCGGACGGGTGGCTCGCCATCTCCCCGCGCGAGGAGCACCAGTGGTCGCGCTGGCTTGACGTCATGGGCGGCCCGGCCTGGGCGGCGGACCCGCGTTTCGCCGATCGCGGGGCGCGCGAGCGCAACTGGGCCGCGCTCTATCCCTTGCTCGCCGAATGGACGCGGACCCGCGGTAAGCAGGAGCTCTTCGAGGCCGCGCAGGCGCGCCGCGTGGCGTGTTATCCGCTGGGCACGGCGGCCGATCTCGTCGGCTCGCCCCAACTCGCGGCGCGCGACTTCTTCGAGACGCGCTCGCACCCACGCCTCGGCGAGCTCGTCGTGCCCGGCCGGCCGTACAAGCTCGCCGAACCGGCGGTCTCGGAAGCGACTCCGCCAGCCCGACCGGTCTCGGTTGCAACTGACGCGCTCCGGCCGCTCGAAGGCGTGCG
>Ga0070730_10005565_pt1 | contig 10863 bp, 6 predicted proteins | sample Coa_R1_3_FD_66447 | JGI IMG/M metagenome (GOLD analysis project Ga0070730, IMG submission 66447) | Surface soil microbial communities from Centralia Pennsylvania, which are recovering from an underground coalmine fire - Coalmine... | ecosystem: Environmental > Terrestrial > Soil > Unclassified ... | reverse complement strand
CCTGCACCTGCGTGCTCTTCACCATGTTCTGCACGTTGACGCTCATCTCGTGCATGGTGCTGGTGACTTCATCGATCGCGGAAGAAGCCTGCAGACCGATCTTGGCGGAGTCTTCCGACGCGCCCGCCACCTGGCTGGAAGCGCTGGCGACCTGCGACGATGCATCGCGAACGCTGCGTACCAGTCCAACGAGTCCTTCCACCATTTTGGCGAAGGCGTTGCCCAGGGTGTCGTGCGAAGAGCGGGGCTTAACGTCGACCCGCAGGTCGCCTCCGGCGATGGATTCGGAAACGCCCGCCATCTCCTTGAGGTAGGTGACCATCTTGGCGAAGGTGCGTGCCAGTTCTCCGATTTCGTCGTTGCGGTTGACGTCAATATTGTGTTCGAGGTCGCCGGTGTTGCCGATGCCACGCGCCACGTTCATCAGATTGGTGAGGGGCTCGGTGATGGACTTGGCCGTACGGTAAGCGATGACTCCGCCGAGCGAGAGCGCCAGCAGAGTGCTGACCAGCGATACGATGATGGTTCCGGTGGCGGCGGTTTCGTCGGAGCTGCGGCGTTCATCCACCAGTTTGCGGTTCTCGACATCGGCGACATCCAGCGCGTCGGTCGAGTTCTTCACCCACGACGAGGCATCTTTCTGGAGATAGTAGATTTGCAGTTCGGCGACCGTTGCGTTGCCCGAGTCAACATCTTTACGCTTATCGATCAGAGGCTGGGCGAATTCCTTGCCCCAGGATTGTTCCAGTTGCTGTACCTTGGTCAACGCGGTCTTGACCTGGTCACTGCTGGCCAGCGTCTTACCCTCTTCCAGTTTCTCGTTAAGGGTGCGCAGACCTTCATTCATGCGATCGACTTCGCGCGTGTCGCCGCTGAGCAGGTAGTTGCTCAGGTAAAGCCGGTTCTGCATCATCTGAAAGCGGACCAGGTTGGTGGTATCGGCCAGCTTCAATGACGCCGCAGCGGCGTTCTTGGCGTCGTGCTCGCGACGCACCGCCATCCAGTTCGCGAGGAACAGGAACAGGACCATCGCCAGGATGAAGCCGAAACTCCAATAAAGCTTTTTGCCTATCGTCATGCCTATCTCCTCGGCGGCCAGTCGCCGTTTACCGCGGCTCAAACTTGAAATCAATCACTCCCGTGCTCTCGCCCGGCGCCGGTTCGAAGCGCCACTTCTTGGCGGCATCCAGTGCGGCTCCGGCCAGCACTGGGTGCCCACCGACTACCCGCGCATCTTTCACACTGCCGTTCGGCGCGACCACGACCTCAATCTTGACCGTGCCCGCAATGTTCATCTTCTTCGCCAGATCCGGATAGCTGGGTTGCACCTTGCTTTTCGCCCGTCTGAGAATTTCGTCGTTCTGGTTCTGATTTTGTTGTGCGCCTACCCGATCCGGGCCCACTACCAGGATCAAAGTCATTACGGCCAGAACAGCCGTGGCAAGTCGTCGAGACACAATCCCTCCTCGGCTAGGAAGAGCCGGTGTGACCCTTAACGTGCAACAGGTGGGCCACCCGTGCCTTCTTGAAAAAACCGAAGTAATGAGCTGTATGTGGCTGTTAACTAAGGAATTAGAGCCATAACTCGAATTGAGAAAGGGTCGACCGAAAGATTAGCGTTGTCTCACAGCGGCTTGAGAAGGCTATACTTCTCACTGTGAGACGCGTCTCACAAATAATCTCGGGATTTCACACAAAGGCACCCCCACTGCCCATTTCACTTGACTCAAATTGAGATGGCAGTTAGTTTCCCATTAGATTCAAGCACTTGTGAATCAAGAACAATTTCCCTCGACGATCGCTGGAGCACTGAGCATTTCTGGTGGCGGCCCGGTCCTTCCCCCGGAGACCAATTTCGTACCTGGCTCTGATGAGGCCTTCCAGAAACTGCTGCTCCGTATTGCTGCCAAGGCCAGTGAGCGATCAGATGCTAACTCCCTGATTCATTTGTTCTGTCATGCAGTTCGTGAGTTTTTTCAGGTGACGGGTGTTTATTTCTGGCGCAGCCAGGCCGGTGACGAACTAGTCGGGGAACAAGCCGATGGAAAGCTGTCAGAGCGATTCGTCGGTATGCGACTGCGACCGAACCAAAGTGCCGTGACGGCGGACGCCGTTCGGGAGCGGCGGACGATCTTCGCGAATCAGGTCGAGTCTAAGGTGTTTCCTGCGGCGGCGGAGTTCAGCGCGCGATCACTGCTGGCGGCTCCGCTGGTGGTGTTCAACGAAGTGATTGGGGCCGTTACATTTCTGCACGATTCCGACGTCAACTTCTTTAACGAAGACTTTGCTGCCAAGGCCACGATCCTGGCAGGGCAATTGGGAAGCCTGCTGGAAGCAACCCGGTTGAGCGAGGCTTCGCGAGAAGAGCATCGTCGCGCGGAGATCCTGGCGGATGTAGCGCATGCCTTGCACGGAACACCGGACGTTGCTGCGGTAATCGAAGCGATTGCGGACCGGCTTCGACTTTTGTTGCGCACTCGGCTGGTCTGTGTTTTGCTGCGCCGGGATGGTCCTTTTGAATTGCGCGCAGTTTCAGCGGAGTCTCCGCAACTAGCCAATTCCGCCCGCGCCCGTCACGATCGGCAGACTCTGCGCTTCGCCGCTGATCTGGCGCAGCGCGCCGTGGCCGCCGGAGAACCCATCACGCTCTCCATCGGGGCAGAGGTTCACTCGCTGGGGAATCTGGTTTCCGCTGGGATGCTCATTGCGGCTCCGCTGCGTACCTCGCGGACGCAGGGCGCGATCCTTGTCTATCCTCGGCAGGAGAGCGCCTTCACCGCGGAAGAGAAGGCGCTTGTATCGGCCATTGCCGGTTTCGGTGCGGTAGCGGTGGCGCATGCGGAACTGTACGCGACTGCCCACGCCCAGGCGCACGAACTACACCAGTTGCTGGAGATTTCCTCGCAGCTCAGCTCCAGCGGCGATCTGGAGCATTTTCTGCAGACCTTCGTCGTGCATGCGGCCGATTTTCTGGGTTTCGGTCGCTGCTTCATCGGCCTGTTGGAGGAGGATCATTTCCAAGTCCGTTATGGCGTGGAAAAGGGTGAACCTCGCCGCATCGACGTTACGTTTCCCGAGGGCGTGACTACGCAGGCGCTGCGGAGCAAAGAGGTTTTCTGGACTGACGAGGCAAGTCAGATGCCAGGAGCAAACTCTCAGTTTGTCGCCAAGTATCAGGTCCGCCAGTTGCTTGCCGTGCCCCTGTTGGGATCGACTGGACAAGTGCTGGGCATGTTTGCGGTGCTCGACCGCCTCGACCGCACCGGCATTTCGCAAGAGGACATTCGCCGCGCGCGAGCCCTGTCGAACCAAGCGGCGGTTGTGCTCGAAGTCGCCAAGAATCTTCATCTTTCCGAGCAGCACCGCCGCCGCGCCGAAGCTCTGATCGAAGTGGCCCGTGAAATTGACGGAGCCTTGCGCCTACCTGAATTTGCCCGCCGGTTTGTATGCCGGGCCGCCGAACTTACGGGTTCCACCGAGGGGTTGCTCGCGGTGCCGCATGAAGGACGCTTTCAGGTCGTTACGCTCCATCGGAAGACCGTGCCGCCGGCCCCGGCCGAAGGTCGAATCGTTGCGGTGGGGGAAAATGCGAAGTCTCCTGTGATCGAGGCCCCAACGGAGCGCGGCTTAGACCCCGGCCTCGACCGATTGCTGGCGTCCGCTCTGGGTGAATTCGTGATCCGGCGGAATGAGCCCGTAGTTTCCGGAACTGCGGAGGAGTTGCTCGGTGCGGAGGCGGCCTCGAGCCTGCATTGGGCTGATTGCACCCTGGTGCGGTTATCAAGTGCGCACGGCGAGTTGGCCGGGTTGTTGTGTCTAGCTGGATCGTCCCGTCCGCTGGAGCGGGAAGACCGCGTTTTTCTGGAGACGTTGGCGGGCCACGGCGCGATGGCGCTGGAGAATGCGCGCCTCTTCACCCGTATCGAGCAATCGAACCGGCACTGGATGGAAATCTTCGATGCCATCGCCGATTTCATCGTGGTGCACGATCATGCCGGGAAAGTTCTGCGGGTGAACCGCTCGTTGGCGTCGATGATCGGAGTGCCTCCGGCAGAATTAATCGGCGTGGATATGCGCGCGCTGCTGGCGTTGAACAGCGAGGTTGCTCCGTATGCGTGTCCTTTCTGTCGTGCCATGGCTGAAGATTCGGATGAGTTCGTGCACCCCGTGTTCGATCGCGCGTTTCTGGTTTCCACTTCACGCGTGCATGGAGACCTCGACGAAGGCTTGCAAACCATCCACGTTTTAAAGGACATCTCCGACCGGCGCGAGGCCGAACGGCGCTACCGCGAACTGTTCGACAATATTCAAGAAGGCCTGTTCTTCAGCACCCCGGGCGGCCGTTTCGTGGAAGTGAATGACGCCATGGTGCGTATGCTCGGCTACGCCACCCGAGAGGAACTGCTGCAGATTGACATTCCCACGCAGCTTTATTTTTCGCCGGGACAGCGCGAGCGCCACTCTGAGATCATGAAGGAGAACGGGCATCTTCGGAACTTCGAGGCGACGCTGCGGCGCAAGGACGGGTCCGCGATTCACGTTCTCATCAATGCTTTCGGAATGTACGACAATGTGGGGCGTCTGCAGCAGATTCGCGGGCTCATGCTCGATGTCACCGGACTCCGCACCTATCAGTCGGAACTGCACCGCGAGCGCGACTTCTCGGGCAAGATTCTCAGCAACACCCAGAGCCTGATTCTGGTTGCTGATACGGCCGGCTTGGTCAGCTACGCCAATCGGCGCTGGTACGACGCAGGCTTTGAACAGCGGGAGGTACTGGGGCGGCCGTTGCTCGAACTGGCTGCACCCGGTTACGTGCGGCCACTCGCCGATGCCCTCCAGAACACCCTCAGCGGCCAGCAGGTGGACAACCTCGAGTTGCAGATCGTCCGAGGCAGCGGTGCGGCGGGACAGTTTTCTGCCAATCTCAGCCCGATGCGCGATGAGGAGGGAAATGTCACCAGCATCGTCGTAGTCCTGACCGACATTACAGACGCCGCGGTTTTGCGCGACAAACTTGTGCATGCCGAGAAGATGGCGGCTGTTGGGCAGTTGGTCTCAGGCGTCGCCCACGAAGTGAACAACCCGCTGACGGCGATTTTAGGATTTGCCGATCTCCTCATGGAAAATCCCGAACTGCCCGAAACCGCGCGCAAGGATCTGCGCGTGATTCTGCAGGAGGCGCAGCGCACCAAGCAGATAGTGCAGAACCTGCTCAGCTTTGCCCGTCAGATGCCGCCGCAGCGCAACTCGGTGCAATTGAATGCCATTCTGCACCGCACCATTCAGCTTCGCTCCTACGACTTCAACAGCCATGGGATTGAAATCATCGAGCATCTCGACGAGCAATTGCCTGAAGTCATCGGTGATGCACACCAGTTGCAACAGGTTTTCCTGAACATCCTGAACAATGCGAACGACGCTGTGCACGAAGTAGGGCGGCCGGCGCGCATCGAGATCATGTCAACGAAGGCCGGAGACTCGGTTGAGGTTTCATTCACCGACAACGGGGATGGAATCTCGCATCCGGATAAAATCTTCGACCCGTTCTTCACTACGAAGGAAGTCGGCAAGGGGACTGGACTCGGCCTCAGCATTTGCTACGGCATCGTGAAGGAGCACGGAGGCGAAATTCTTTGTCATAACAATATTGGAGGGCAGGGGGCGACCTTCATCGTCCGCCTGCCCGCGGCGTCACACACGGCTTCTTTGGGTGTTGCCGCAGGAGTCATACAACCATGAGCTTGCCTGCCCTTAAACCCTCCCTTTTGCCCGTGCTGCTGATCGAGGACGAGCCTGCCGTGATGGCCTACGTGCAAGCGGCCCTTGAACGCAGCGGATATCCCGTGGTGTGCTGCGAATCGGGCGTTGACGCGCTTCGCTTGCTCGAGAACGGGTCCTTTCTCGGAGTCGTATCCGATATGCGGACGCCCGGCGGTGTGGACGGCGGACAGGTGCATGCCTGGATCGCAACCCATCGGCCCGATCTCGCTTCGCGCATCGTGTTTATCACCGGAGACATTGCCAACGAAGAGACCGTGGCGACGCTGCGGCAGACGGGAGCTCCATGCGTAGAAAAGCCATTTCGTGTACAGCAATTTATTGATGTGATTTCGAAGACGATGGGGAAGGCTCAGTGAATAGTGCCGGCGGCAAAGAAGATTTTCGCATTCGACTATTGATCGTGGACGACGAGCAGAGCATTCGCAAGCTTTGTGTCACGGTTGGCGAGGCTCTCGGTTTTGTTTGCATGGAGGCCGAGAGCGGCGAGTCCGCTCTTGCCCTTCTCGAAGAACAGCCCGCACATATGGTCCTGACCGACATGGTGATGCCCCACATGTCAGGGCTGGAATTCCTGGAGAAGGTAAAAAAGCTCCTGCCACGGACCGAAGTTGCCGTCATGACAGGGCACGGCTCGATCGAGACTGCTGTGCAAGCCATGAAGCTTGGGGCCTATGACTACATCAGTAAGCCGTTCTCGCCGCTCGAGGAACTCAGGCTATTTTTGCGGCGGATGGCGGAAAAAATCCGCTTGGTGGAAGAGAACGAATTTCTACGACAGCGCATGGATTCGGAGACCGCGGTGCACGGCATCGTCGGATCTTCGGCCCGGATTCAGGAAGTCTTGCGCATGGTCTCGCGCCTGAAGGACACGCGGACGCCCGTCCTTATCTATGGCGAGAGCGGCACAGGCAAGGAGCTGGTGGCTCGTGCCATGCATTTTCGCGGTGCATTCGGCAGCCGTCCTTTCGTAGCGGTGGACTGTGGTTCGCTGGTGCCGACGTTGATCGAGAGCGAACTCTTCGGTTATGAAAAAGGAGCGTTTACCGGGGCGCTGAAATCGAAGCAAGGACTATTTCAGGCCGCCGATGGCGGCACCATCTTCCTCGACGAAGTGGGCGAGTTGCCGCTCGAACTGCAGGCCAAACTGCTGCGGGTGTTGCAGGAAAAAGAAGTTCGCCCTGTGGGCAGCAACCAGCGGATCAAGGTGGATGTGCGCGTGATCGCTGCAACCAACCGCGATCTCGAGTCCGCTTATAAAGTGGGAGCCTTCCGCAAGGATCTCTATTTCCGCCTGAATGTCGTGACCTTATATGTTCCCGCATTGCGCGAGCGGCGCAGCGATACGCCCATGCTCGTGCATTGGTTCCTGGAACGGTATGCGCCTGGCACGGGCCTGCAAGTATCGAGTGCAGCGATGAAGGCGCTGATGCAATATGAGTGGCCGGGCAACGTGCGTGAGTTGGAGAATTGCATCGAACGCGCGGTTGCTCTGGGCAACGGACGCAGCATCGATCTCAGCGATCTTCCCCCAGCGATTGCGGCCGGAGCTTCGTCGACGGCCGTACCCGACATGGTTTCGGACAGGCCGACCGTATTCGACCCTGACCTCGCTGCAGCCTTGGCGGTTCCACCCTCACACCAGACTGGGCAGACGACTACCGATCTCGAGGACATCGAACGAGCCACGATCCAGCGCGTCTTCGAGCAGGTAAACGGCGACAAAGCCCTCGCCGGGCGCATGCTCGGCATAAGCCGCGCCACGTTGTACCGCAAACTGAAGCGCTATAACATCGGTGTCGGATCAGTCGGCGCCGGACCGTCGAGCCATACGCTTCAGTAGGCTGGGGGCAGTGACGAGTTGGTCGTGGCTGCATTGGCTCGAAGGACCAAAGATCTAACAAGCCAACCAATGATCACTGCGCACTGAAGTGAGACTCTTGTCTCACGGTGAGACAGCAAGCCTAGCCAATCCTCATGTAGTCCTTCGAAACTCGCCCTAACCCGCTGAAAATGCATTCACCTCAGTGCTAGTCCTTCCGTTCCCAGGGATGGTTGCCGCGTTGCTTCTATTTCTCCGAACCGCGTGTCCTGGCTGCCTGAAGCTCTTCCTAACCGGGAAGAGAGGAAGCCCGACCGCATTTCGAATCGGCAGAGCGAGTCTGGGTTAGGGGATTTTCATCCGCTTGGCGCAACAAGCCACAGCAACGGGACGCGCAGCGCAATCCGCCAGCATAGTGGCGGGGCTTGCCCGTTTCTTTCCTGAAGCGACGCCGGTTCGAATCCCAGTTCAGCTTGCCCGCACCTTGCAGCCCAGCAGCAGCGCAGACGCCAGTTTCACCGAGAGCACAGTGATCGAATTTGGCACGCCGCGGGAAGTCCTTTTCTCCTGCGTCACTCCCTTAGAGTTCGCCGACCTGCTTCGGCTGCGTAACTCCGACGGCTCACTCGATATTGAAGTTTCGGTCGTCGCGGTGCAGTACCATCCTGGAAAAACTATCGTAGCGGCACGCTTTACCGGAGACGTGCCCAACTGGATCGTGAAATCATGACTCCTTCGACACCCGTCCAAGATCTTGCCACCCAATGGAAGAACGCCTGTCACCTGTATCCCATTTACTTCGAACTTGCGCGTGAGTTCGTGATTGACGTGCAGGCTTGCGCCGACCTCGAAGCCGGGGTCGACACGCCCGGTAAGGAAGCCGTCGAGCAGGCCAACCGCTGGCTCGATGAGATGGACCAGCGCATACAGGTGCACCAGCTGCGCCAGTTCCTGCAGACCAGTTCGTTGGTGACTCCAGACGGCCTGCTGAATCTGGTGCAGCACTTCCTGACGAAGCCCACCAAAACCGACGCCATCCGCGACAAGATTGATTTTCTTCTGGTGCAGTATTTCAGCCAGCTCGCGCCCAGCGGAGTGGGGGATGCGGATGTGGACCTCGCCTACGTGGCGCAATCACTCGAGCCGATTCTCGGTCCGGTGGAGTTGAAAACTCCGGTGTGGCTGAATGCGCTCGACCGCGTGTTGGAAGCAGCGCGGAAATGCAAATCACTCGATGAACTCTTGCATGGCGGCGTTTTAGAGCAGGGGCGCAAAGCCAAGGGCCAGGCCGGCGATCTATTCTACATGCCGATCGCGTTGGTGGCGTTCACGCGTTTTGGTTATCTGATGCGTCGCGCATTCTTCCGGCTCATGTTGGGCGATCTCAACCTGATTCTCGACGGCCTGACGGAACTGGAAGAGAAAGGCGTCCAAACCATCGACTGCCGCCGCGCGCAGTTTTCCGAGAATGAGCCAATCCTGCGTCTGCGCATGATCTGTCAATCGTGGAAGGTGATGTTCCAGGCGGAGTATTCCTCGGGACAACCGCTGCGCATGCTGGTGGACCTGCGTGCCTCGGTCGAGTATGCGCTCGGACGTAAAACGGAAGGGGAGGGCAAAGCAAGGCCAGGCGCTTCCGCGAAACCGGTTGCGAAGCCGGCAGCAGTGGCCAAGGCCGCGCCTGCCGCTAAGCCTGCAGCGTTTGCGGCGAAAGCGGGCGCTTCCTCCGGCGCTGCCGCAAGTGCAATCAGGCCTGCAACCAAGACTGACGGCAAGCCGGGCGTCTCCGCGACGCCCAAGGCCAAGTCCGCGGCTGCGAGTGCCGATGCTCCAGAGTTTGAGGTGTCAGGCACGCCCGGGTGGGATCCTGATGCCGCCTCGGGAAAGAAGAATTAGGGGAAGGGACGTTCGCCAGTGGAAACACCAACGGTGCTGATCATCGCTGACGAAGCTGATTTTTCCAGGCGTATCACTGCGCGCTGGCAGATGGAGCGCAACGTCCCCACGTTCACGCTTTTGAGCGGTGATCTCTGGCCGCGTTTCGCGGTGGATGTTTTTGACGTGGCCATCGTCGGCGCGTTGCGGCGTGATCTGCTTTCGGTGGTTCTTGAGCCGTTGCACTCCACGGGGCAGCCGATCTTCTGCGTGTGCAAGGACGCTGCCACGGCGCAGTTGGTGCGTGAGCGCTGGCCTCGTATCTGCATTCTGCGGCCGAGCGAGCACTGGCTGGAAACGTTGGTTTTAGCGGCCAGCGAGGCGGTGCATCGTTCGCGTTCCGAATCGCGTGCACGCGCTGCCGAGCTTTCCTGCGCCGTACTGGAACGTCAGGCGACTCTCGGCCGTTACATGCTCGAAATGCGCCACGGCTTGAACAACGCACTCACGTCGGTGCTGGGCAACTCGGATCTGTTGCTGCTGGAGCCTGGCAGCCTGTCGGCCCAGAGCCGCGCTCAAATCGAGACGATTCGCAACATGACGCTTCGCATTCACGAAATCATGCAGCGCTTTTCCTCGTTGGAAAAGGAAATGAATGTAGTCGCACAGCAAGCGGAAAAAGATTCAGGTAAGTCGTACGCGGCCGTGGCCGCCGGCGACTGAGAGAACTGAGATGAGAATGCACCTCCCCTCGCACTTACGCCCGCGCTGCAAAGCTCGGCGGACACTTTCGTTCACCCTTCGGGGGAAGGATTTATGCATAGACTGATGGCGGGCCGCACCATTCTTGAGCACGAACTTTCCGAACTGCGCCTGCTGGTCGAGCGCCAGACCGGGATCCTGCTGGATTGTCCCAACAGCGTTTTAGTCGCTCACATTGCCGAGTACCTGGAGCGTTGGGAACTCGATTCGACTGCGGCCCTGATGGACCGCTTGCGCGCTTCGGATCAAGACCCCTCGGTGCTGCCTGGGTTTCTGGACGGAGTGCTCAACGCGAATACCGGATTCTTCCGGCATCCCGGTGCGATGAATGCGTTGGCGCGGCAGGTGATTCCACAACTTTATGCACGCAAGTCGGACGACGGTCCCTGTACGCTGCGAATCTGGAGCGCGGGTTGCGGCACCGGTGAAGAAGCTTATTCGATCGCCATGGCGCTGTGCGACGCGCTGCCCAATGGAAATGGCGCCGGGAATGGCACCAGTAACGGCAACGTCAAGAAAGAGAAGGCGTCAGGCAGCCGAAACGGCGGCGTCGCAGAAAACTCTGTCCCGGCGTCGGCGCAGGGCACAAAGGATTGGAACATTCACATTGTCGGCAGCGATCT
>Ga0070730_10005563_pt1 | contig 10863 bp, 10 predicted proteins | sample Coa_R1_3_FD_66447 | JGI IMG/M metagenome (GOLD analysis project Ga0070730, IMG submission 66447) | Surface soil microbial communities from Centralia Pennsylvania, which are recovering from an underground coalmine fire - Coalmine... | ecosystem: Environmental > Terrestrial > Soil > Unclassified ... | reverse complement strand
AGCACCGTGACCACCGCGATGATCGGGGTGATCGGATAGAGCGGCGTCTTCCACTTGAGGTTGCGGACCCACTCCGCGCCCATCTTGATGCGGTACAAGGGCTGGGCGAGGGCGATCATGAGCCAGGCGAACAGGAAGCCGAAGGTGGCCAGGCTGGCCACAAAGACGTAGGCGGTGCTGGGAAAGAAATAGGCAAGCAGCGCACCGACAAACGTGCACGAAGCGGTGACGGCGATCGCTGGCGTGGGCACCTTCCGGTGCGGGTGGGTGGTGGCCAGCCGCTTGGGGAAGTTGCCTTCCCTTGCCTGTGTGAACAGCATCCGCGAGGCAGTGTAGATCGCGCCGTCCACCGACGACACTGATGCGCTGATCACGATCCAGTTGAAGATCGTCGCCAGTACCGGGATGTTCAGGCTCTTGATGGCATCGACCAGCGGGCTTGAGCTCGTCCCTGCCTGCGCCCACGGCATGAGTGCCAGCAGGATGAAGATACTCACGACGAACAGCCCCACCACGATGGCCACCGTGTAGAACAGCGCCCTTGGAACGTCCCGGACCGGGTTCACGCTCTCCTCGGCCGTGACACCTACCAGCTCGATTCCCACGTAGGCGAAGAACACTGTCAGCAACGCGGTGAGCACGGCGCCCTCACCGTGGGGGAAGAACCCTCCGTGGGCGGTGAGCTGTGTCACGCCATGGCTGTGGAACCCGATGCCGACGATCGCACAGACGCCGATCAGGATAAACGCAGCCAGCGCGACGATCTTGATCGTCGAGAGGATGAACTCGTACTCCCCCATGAACAGCACGCCTACCAGGTTGATGACCATCTCCAAGCCGATGATGATCGCCGCGACCAGCCAGATCGGCGCCGCGCTGTAGAAGCTGTGGAAGTAGGTGCCGGCGGCGACGGATTCGGTCGCGGCGCCCATCACCCAGGCAAGCCAGTAGTTCCAGCCGGTGAGGAAGCCGGCCAATGGCCCCATGGTGTCGCGCGCATATGTGGCGAACGACGCCGACACGGGCTTGACGACGGCCAGTTCCGCCAGGCACGCCATCACGGCCACCGTGATGATGCCGGCGATCACGTAGGAAATGATCACCGCTGGCCCTGCGATTCCAATGGCCGACCCGGCGAACAGCAGGAACCCGGACGCGATGGTCCCGCCGACGGAGAGCATGACCAAATGCCGGACATGGAGTGCCCTGCGGAGCTGTCCTCCGCCCGCTGCCACAGGCTCGATGATCGACATGTGCTGCCTCCTCATGTCGCACGCAGTTCCCGCAGCCGCGGCGGAATGTTCAGGACGTTACAAGTTGATCCAGAGATGAGTCAAGATCTAAGATTTGTAACATCAACGTCGCGGAGGCGTAGCACGGCGGACACGATCAACCGGCACCCTGTCTTCATTTACTGGCCGCCCGCTTGCGCCAGAAATGCCACAGCTCCGGAGTGGGTGCGGCGCACGTGATGACCTGGCCGGACAGTGCCTAGATAGCCGGGCACGCTGGAGAGGTGACCGCTACTGCTGGGGCGGCCCAGGGGTGGCCTGGCCAGCATCCAGGATCCGCGCGGGCTCCGCCGCTTGACGCCTGGCTGCGTACCACTGCGGCAGCGGCGCAGGAGGCATTCAGGCCGATGACCAGCCGGGGCACAAGCACTGCCAGAACCTCACGGGCGCGGTCGTTGCGGGCGACCTCCCCCTACGGAGAACTTGCGGCAATCAAGGTGGTTAGCGCAAATGGCGCCGGCTGGTCCGGCAGTGGGTGTGCTTTGCCGTGCGGGTCTTTGTGTTCAGCTCTTGTGTTGCAGTGTGTAGCGGACCGTTTGCACCTGGATCAGGCTGTTGCGGAAGACGAACGTGTCGATGCCGTCCTCGACAAAGGTCGCGGCGGCGTCTGCGGCCCACTCCAGGAAGAGCACGTCATCTTCGTAGATCTGGGTCTTCAGGTCCCAGGCGGCGCTGGGCACGTCGGCGAGCAGCTGGGTGAAAGCCGCCCGGATGCCGTCCTTGCCGCGCTGGACGCCGGCCGGGGTGATAAAGACGGCATCGTCGGCGTAGTCAGCGACGATCTCCTCCAGGTTGCCCGCGCCGAGCGCCTGGGCGTGGTGCTGGAAGATTTCCTGCGGCGTGCGTGTCATCTTGCTCTCCTTCGCAGCGGGTCCCTCCTTGCCTACCGTAGGGCCGCCGGCGCCCAGGAGTGCCCAGGCGTGTTCTCCAGCGCCGGGTGGCCCGCCCGCGGGGCTGGACCACGGGCACGGTTTCCCCGAGACTGGGGGGACAGCGGTTCGCGGGTGCGCTGCGGCCGCCGGCGGCCGGGGAACCGGCATTGGGAGGTGCCCGGGATGACGCGGCGGGATATCGAGTTCGGCGCCGAGGGCGTCACCTTGCGTGGCTGGTTCTACCCGGCGGCGGCGGGCAGCGGGGCAGGGCCGGCCGTGGTGATGGCGCATGGTTTCTCCGCGGTCAAGGAGATGTACCTTGATGCCTTCGCTGAGGTGTTCGCCGCCGGCGGGCTGAACGTGGTGGTGTTTGACAACCGCTGCTTCGGCGCCAGCGGTGGCGAGCCCCGGCAGGAGATCGACCCCTGGGCCCAGGTCCGTGACTACCGGCACGCCATCACCTACGCCACCACCCTGCCGCAGGTGGACGCGCGGCGGATCGGGATCTGGGGCAGCAGCTACTCCGGCGGCCATGTCCTGGTGGTCGCGGCGATCGACCGCCGGGTCAAGGCGGTGGTGAGCCAGGTACCGCTGGTCAGCGGGCACGACAACCTGCGCGCGCTGGTCCGGGCCGATTTCATCGCCGGGTTCCGCGAGCAGTTCGACGCCGACCGCCTGGCCCGCTTCCGCGGCGAGCCCCCGGCCATGGTCCCCGTGGTCGACAAGGATCCCCTGGCCCCCTCCGCGCTGCCGACGCCCGACTCATGGGAGTGGTTCAGCCAGACCGGCGAAACCCGGGCACCAGCCTGGCGCAACGAGGTGACGCTGCGCAGCGTGGAGATGTTCACCGAATACGAGCCCGGCACCTACCTGCCCTATATCAGCCCCACCCCCCTCCTGATGCTGGTCGCCGAACGCGACCATCTGGTCCCCGCCGAACTCGCCATCGCCGCCTTCGACACCGCACACCAGCCCAAAAAACTCACCATCCTGCCCGGCGGTCACTTCGACGCCTACACCAACGGCTTCCAAGCCTCCAGCGAACAGGCACGTGACTGGTTCGGCCAGCACCTGGCAGCCTGACCCCAGCCCGCCCGCCCACACCACCAACGGCGGCGGCTCAAGCCCACAGCCCGCCCCCCGGAGGCGACGCGGACCGGGCTGCCTCAGTCGCGGCCGCCGGCGTGTGCCTGCTGGGCCTGGCGTTCGGCGATCCGGGCAAGTTTTTGCAGGCTGGTGGTCATGTTCTGGTGTAGGTCAGCGCGCAGGTCGCGCACCCCGAGCAATGCTCGCAGGCTGAGGTGCAGGAAAACCGGGACCGGCCTGACCACCTGATAGCCAAGCTCGGCGGTGCTGCCGCCGGGCCCTGGTTCGAAGCGGTAGAACCAGCGGATGGTGCCGCCGATGGGTTCGGTGCGGGTGAAGGCGAACTCCTGGCCCCGCTCGGCGGTTTCCACGACTGGTTTGTTGGACCAGGCAGCCCAGCGCCGCTTGTTGCGGGCGCTGAACCGGGCGCCGGGCACCGCGCCGGCCGCGCCGTCGAGCCAGCGGCACGAGATGACCTCAGGGCTCCACTCCGGGGTGCGCGGGACGTCGGAGACCAGGTCGTAGAGCAGTTCGGGCGGGGCCTGAATGCGCAGCCGGACCTCGTCGTGATCAAGACGGTTCATGGTCGCCTCCTCCCGGAAGGGCTGACACAGGGCAGCCTAGCTATTGGTTATCGTAGAATCAATAGCCTATCGGCTGTTCTATACTCTGTTTATGGCTGTGCGCGAGACGAACGGTGCCATGACGCCACGCGAGCGGCACCGGCTCCAGACACGCGAGGAAATCCTCGACGCGGCGCTGGCCGTGATGGCCGAACAAGGTGTCGCCGCGCTCAACCTGACCGAGGTCGCCCGGCGCGTCGGCCTGCGCCAGCCGTCCCTCTACCAGTATTTCGACTCGCGGACCGCGGTCTATGACGCCCTGTTCGAGCGCGGCTGGCGCGCCCATTACGAGATACTTACCGCCGCTATCAACGGCCAGGGCGGAGGCTGGGCGGCGGTCCGCCTGGCCATGCGGGAGACGCTGCGGTTCGCCGCGGCCCAGCCGGTGCTGGCCCAGCTGCTGGTCACCAGCGTTGTACCGGGGTTCGTGCCCTCCGGCCGCGCCTACGCTGCCAGCCTGCGCGGCCTCGACCTGGTGCGCACCGCCATGGCCGCGGCCGCCGAGCGGGGCGAACTGCACCCGGCCGCCGCGTCGGAGGACGGCATCGCGCTGCTGCTCGCCCTGGTCGCGGGGGTGGGATCTCAGCACGCCGCCAACGAACCAGGCATGGGGTTCGCCGAAAGCCGGCTGATCGCCCTGCTCGATCCCGCCCTCGACATGTACGCCGCCTACTTCAGCCCGGACCGCCCCCTCGCCTGGACGCCCTGGTCCGGCGACGATCAGCGGCACGGCCGCTAGCGGCAACCGGTTCCTCACGCTGGAAACCGGGGCGGCCAACCAGCCTGGCCGCAGTGATCTTCGCCGGGAGCCGGGCCTGCCATGCCATCTTCGCCTACCGTGCTGGCCGCTGGCCAGCTTGCCCTGCTCGGCTCCGCCGAGCCTGCCGTTGCCGGCCCCGCGCCGGCGGGGCCGCTGGAAGCCCTGCCCAGGTCCCTGACCCGCGGGATCCGCGCGGCCGCCGGTAACCGCTGGCCCCGGTCCTGGCTGTCGCGGAGTGCGCGATGCTGGCCGGGCCAGGTCGTACCAGGCGATCGCCGAATGGGCGGCCGACGCCCCGTCCCGGCTGCGCGCCCGGCCGGGGCTGCCCGGCCCGGTGCCGGACCTGGCCACGATCTGGCGGGTGCTGACCGCGGTGGGGCCGGCCGCCCTGGACGCCGCGGTCGGCGCCTGGGTGAGCGCGCAGCTGGCCGCCCACCGCCAACGCCTCTCAGCTTCAGGTGCGGCCTGCCGGCTGCATCGATGCATGCCGATCCGGCTAACGTGCCGGTGTGACTACGGCGATGAGCCTAGTGCGCGGTGACCGTCAATAGTGGGCTGGCCGGAACGCAGATCGAGGGAGGCGTGATGAGCACTGTGGTGATGCACAGCGTGGTGTCGGTAGACGGCTACATCGCTGACAGCAATGATGACGTGGGCCCGCTGTTCGAGTGGTACTTCAACGGCGATACCGAACTGGTCGACGGTGGCTCGTTCAAGGTGTCGCGGACATCGGCCGGCTACGTCCGGCCGATGTGGGACAGCATCGGGTCAATAGTGATCGGGCGGCACCTGTTCGACCTGACCAACGGCTGGGAGGGCAAGCCACCGGCTGGCGAGCACGTGGTCGTGGTGTCGCATCGGCCCAGCCCGGACGGGTGGCACCCGGAGGCGCCATACCACTTCGCTGACGATGTGGCAGCGGCGATCGCGAAGGCCAAGGCGCTGGCTGGCGAGCGCACCGTTGCCGTGGCGGCGGGAGACGTCGGTGGGCAGGCGCTCGCGCTGGGCCTGGTAAATGAGGTGGCGATGGATGTCGTACCGGTGGTGTTCGGCTCCGGCAAGCGGTACTTCGGGCCGGTCGAGGGCCAGCACCTGCTGGAGGACCCCGACGTGGTCATCCGTGGCGACCGGGTGCTGCACCTGCGCTACCAGGTTCGCCGCTGAGCGGCCCGACGGGAGGGAAGGCGTCCGCCAACATTGCAACCCCTGTTGCTCGCGCGGACCGCATCGGCGACGGCAGCCAAGTCAGCCCGCGCTACGTGGGCCGAGGCGCGACATGAGAGCGTCGCGGCTACGAGAGTGTGCTCAGGCGAGGTTCTGAATTACGGCACGCCACAGGCCGGAACTATTACAAGCGACTTCGGCCAAGAACGGCCGAACAGCTTCGCCCGGCCGATCTCGCTTGCAGTAAGAGCTTCAGCAGCCAGAACCTGGCCTGGAACCCTACTGCGGCACTCCTCAGTAGCCCAGGTGTTACACGACCGCCGCATCGCCGGCCGGCCCCGGGTCGCGACGTGGCACCGTAATCGGCCGCTGAGTTCATTGCGTCGCGGCCGCCGCCGCGGCCAGCCGCTCGCCGTTACGTCGCGCGCTGGCCTGCGCCCACCGTCCGGTCGACCCGAGGCCAAGCACGAGCGTCGCGATCCCGCAGCCGGCGAGCACCGCCCACGCCGGGCGGCTCGCGTGGACCAACCCGGCAGAACTGCCTGCGATGATCGCGCCGGTCACCGCAACGCCGAACGCCGAGCCGGCCTGCCGGCAGGTCGAAGCGATCGCGCCGGCGACCCCGGCTTGGTCACGAGGCATCCCGGAAAGAGCGGTGTTGGTGATCGGAGCGCCGACGAACCCCGCTCCAGCGCCGAAGACAAGGTAGGTGAGAACAAGAAACCAGATCGCTGTATGAGCGCTCAGTGTGATCATCAGGCTGCTGCCGATCGCGACAAGCGAACCAGCCAGGCCCAGCGCAAGCCGCGGACCGCGACGCGCGATGATCTTGCCCGAGAGGTTCGAGCACACGGCTACCGCGCCAGCGAACGGAATCGTCATAAGGCCCGCGTGGAGGGGGGTATATCCACGAGCGTCCTGCAGGTAGAGCGTGTTGAGAAACAAGAACCCGGCATTAGCGGCGAGCGCGACGACCGCGATCAAGGCCGCTCCTGAGAACGGCGCGCTGCGGAAGAAACGGACATCGATCAGCGGCTCGCGCCGGTGGGGCTCGACAAGCACGAGCGCCGCCGCCGAAACGATCGCGACCGCAAACAGCATGACGATCAGCGCCGATGACCAGCCTTGCCGCGGCCCTTCGATCACCGCTCCGGTCAGAGGCCCGAGGGTCAAGATGACCAGCACCTGGCCGACCGGATCAACCCGGCGAGGACGCTCGGCCCGCGACTCCGGCACAAATCGCATCGTGAGCGCGATCGCAAGCGCGCCGACCGGCACGTTGAGCCAGAAGATCGCGCGCCAGCTGATCGCGGAGACGAGCACGCCGCCGAGCACGGGCCCGGCAGCCAGGCTCAACCCCACGACCGAGCCCCACACGCCGATGGCGCGGGCACGCCCGGCGGGCTGGGTGAAAGTGGAGGCGATGATCGCCATCGCAACGGGGTTGAGCATCGCGCCGCCGACCGCCTGCAACCCGCGGAACGCAACGAGCATGCCCAGCGAGCCCGACACGCTGCACAGCAGCGAGCCGATCGAAAAGGTCACCAGGCCGACCTGAAAAACGCGCCGGCGGCCGAACCTGTCGGCGAGCGAGCCCGACAGCATAAGCAGGCACGCGATCACGAGCGTGTAGGCGTCGATCGTCCATTGCAGCCCGCTCACCGACGCACCAAGGTCGCGGCCGATCGACGGCAGGGCGACGTTGACGATCGTGATGTCGACGCCCGTGACAAAGACGCTCAGACAGCAAATACCGAGGACAACCGCACGTCGGCGGGAATCACTCGACGGAGCAAGAGCAGTCATGGCTTACCGGCCGGCTCGCTTTGATTGCGGCCGGCCGGCCGGGTCGGCGTCCTGGGCAAGGGCGTCGTGCGCCACAGGCCAGTCCGCCTCGCCCCGCCTACGGCGCTGCGCAGGTATGCCGTGGTGATTCTGGACGAGGGCGAGCAATGCGGGGCTTTCGGCGGCCGTCTCGGGAATGCCGCTGTAGGCGTGGATGCCGCCCTGGGAGTGCTCGGCCCCGAACACGGTCAACAGGCTCTTCTCGCCCGGGCTGAGGGTGTAGCCGTCGGTCCACCAGTCTGGCCCTCGTACTGAGAGCGGCGACTGGTCGTGGTCGCCGGCGGTTATGAGGGCCGGGATCTTCATCGTGTCGAAGCTCGGGTTCATGAAGGGAACATCTCGGCGGCGAACGGGGTCAGGTTCTCGCCGCTCGTTCCGGCCAGGGCGAGCAGCGCGCCCGCCGCGACCCGGGGATCGGACGAGTCCTCACCGACGCGGCCCCGGGGTCGAGGATGTGCGCGCCGAGCAGGGCGCTGGCGGTCGTGGCACCGTAGGAGTGCCCGGTCGCGGCGATCCTGCCGCGGGCAGCCGCTCGTCGAGTTCAGGCATCGACGCCTCGATGTGGTCGAGTTCGTCGACGATGCGGACGAGGTCCTCGATCCGGAAGCGCCAGATGCGCGGGGTCCGCGGGTCATCCGGGGAGGGCAAGCGTCACCGAGCCGAGGTGGGTCGGCTGGATGACGACCAAGCCGGGCGCAGCCCAGAAGTCGACGAGCGGGCCGTAGGCGTCCATCGAGAAGCCGAACCCGTGCGAGAACACGACGACCGGAAGGTCCCGTCCAGGCCTCGGCGCGGACCCTCGCACCTGCAGGTCCTCGCCTCGATCCCGGGGTGCCAGCACGACCGGCTTGACCGAGCCGACCGGGACGGGGGTGCCGATGGCGACGTCGAGAGCCGTCGGCTGTGTATGGCTCATGAGAGGAGCTCCCTGGTGATGTCGCGTGCGCCGCTGCCGGCGTAAGGGCCGGCGGCCGTGGGTAGACTCCTATAGAGAAACGGAGAGGGTCCCCGAATGACTGTAGCGGGGACCCTCCCCACTTACCAAATAGACTTACCAGGTGGCACAAACACCGGCACCCCTGCCAGCGGCCCGACGGGGCGACGCCGAGCGCAACCGTGAGAGGGTCCTTGACGCTGCGCGGGCCGCGTTCGCCGATCCGGACGCCGACGTCTCGATGGCGGAGATCTCACGGCGCGCCGGGGTCGGATCGGCCACGCTGTACCGCAACTTCGCCAGTCGGCGCGAGCTGCTAGAGGCGCTCTACCTCGACGAGATCGACGCGGTGTGCGAGGCGGCTGCGACGATCACCGGGGACAGCCCCGAAGCGATCCTCGTGGCGTGGCTACGCCGTTTCTACGCCTACTTTACGAGCAAGCGGTTCGTCGCCGCCGAACTGCTCGAGCACGCGGATCGGGACGATCCCGTGTTCGGGGCGGGGTACGCTCGCGTGCTCGACGCCAGCCGGCCCCTCCTGCGCGCGGCCCAGGAATCAGGCGAGATCCGGGCCGATCTCACCCTCGAGCAGATCCTCGACATGATCGCCGCCATCGCCAAGATCCCAGGAGACGCCGGTTACCGCGAGCCGATCTTGCGCACAGCACTCGATGCGCTTTGGCCGGCGAAGGACGGCTGATCAAAACGACCCGCAACCCCTGCCCGGCCCGCTGCCAATTCGTCGGTCCAGAAACGTTGCCGCCGGCAGTCTGCGCGTAATGGCTGTCCACGCGGGGGTCAGTTCGGCCTGATCCAGCCGCACGCACTTCCCCCGCCTTCCCGTAGCCACGCCTCTTTGGCCGCGTACCCTCACCGGCACGCAATGAATTACGCGGTCTGGGGGATCAGGGTGGTGGTGAGCCCGGTGAGGAGGATGTCGAGCCCGCGTTCGAGTTCGGCGCCGCCGTCGTAGGCGGCCAGGACGGGAGCGAGGCTGCGCAGCAGGGGGAACTCACCGAGCGGCAGCCGGTGCAGGCCCAGCCGCAGCAGGTCGTCAGTCTCGTCGGGTTTCTCGACGAGTTCTTGCAGCTCGTTGAGCACGTGGCCGTGCAGGAACCCGAACAGGGCCCGGTAGATGTGCAAGGCGTCGGGCCCGCTGAACCCCGCGCGGGTGAGCAGCGTGAGGATGTCTTCCAGCGGCCGCAGGGTGCCGCGGGGGCGGAGCCCGAGCGGGGTGGCCAGGGGCCGGGTAACCAGCAGCGGCACCACCTTCGGGTGGGCCAGCGCGAGCCGCCGGTAGCCGCGGGCGACGGTGCGCAGCTGCGCGGCCCAGTCGGGGTCGGCCGCGTCCACCTTGAGCTGGGCGAGCACGGTTTCGGCGACGCCGTCAAGCAGGGCCGCCTTGTTCGGCGCGTGCCGGTAGAGGATCATCGGATCACGGCCGAGGGCGCGGGCGAGACGGCGCATGGACAGCCCGTCGGCCCCGTCGGCATCGATGATCTCCAGGGCGGCGGCCAGCACCCTATCCCGGGTGATCTTGCCGTCCCGGCTCACCAAGGCGTCACCGACGGCGCGGTCAGCAGGGGGTGGGGTCATCGCAGGGGCACCTTTCCGTCCGGTCGCTGGGCACGTCGAGCCTCCGCTTGCATACGATGCCGGTCTACGACGTTGACAGTACTCTACGTTGCGTGTTTCACTGTAGGTCTACAGCGTAAACCCCCGGAGCACGCCATGATCATTATTCTTGGGCTCATCATCCTGGTCGCCGCGGTCGTCGTCGGCATGGCCGGGGTTCTCGGCAACGGCGGCACGCACGGACTCGCCCACGGGTTCTCGGTGCTCGGCTACCACGTGACCGGCTCTGGCACGGTGTTCCTGTACGGCATCGCTGTCGGGGCAGTGGCCTTGTTCGGGCTGTGGCTGCTGCTGGCCGGCGCGCGGCACACCTCCCGCCGCGGCCGCGCAGCGCGGCGCGGGCTCCGGCAGTCCCAGCGCGAGACCGCCGAGTCCCGCCAGGAGACCGCCGCGGTCAGCAAGGACCGCGACGACCTCATCGGCCAGCGCGACACCGCCCGCGCCTACACCGCCAGCGCGCTGTCTAACCCCGCATCCGGCACCCACCCCGACCTCAGCCCGGACAACGGCCGCCAGCCCAGTCCGGAGGAGGGCCGGCGGAGCAAGCCGCGCCTGTTCGGCCGCCGGCCCGTCGCCCCGCACGCCGCCGCCGCAGGCCCAGAACCGCCGGCCGACCAGCCCGCCACCGATATCCCTTCCGGCGAGATGGCCG
>Ga0070730_10005562_pt1 | contig 10864 bp, 11 predicted proteins | sample Coa_R1_3_FD_66447 | JGI IMG/M metagenome (GOLD analysis project Ga0070730, IMG submission 66447) | Surface soil microbial communities from Centralia Pennsylvania, which are recovering from an underground coalmine fire - Coalmine... | ecosystem: Environmental > Terrestrial > Soil > Unclassified ... | reverse complement strand
GGATGCAGGCCACGATCGATCGATCGCGCGCCGACCTGGAGCATGCGCTGCGCGCTGCCAGCTTGGGCGAGATTTCCGCGTCGATCGCGCATGAGGTCAACCAGCCGCTGTCGGCGATCATGAGCTTCAGCCAGGCATGCCGGCGCTGGATGAACCGCGAACCGCCGAATGTTCCCGAAGCGCTCACCGCCCTCAACGACGCAATCATGGCGACCGAGCATGCGAGCAATGTCGTCAAGCGCGTCCGCAAGCTGCTCGGCCGGACCGAGCCGGATCGCCTGCCCGTGCCGATCGACGTCGCCGTCGGCGAAGCCGCACGCCTCATCCGCAATGATGCGGATGCCAACCATGTGGCGATGCAACTGGATCTGGGCGCTGGCGGGGCGATCGTGGAGGGCGACCGCGTGCTCCTCCAGCAGGTGCTCATCAACCTTCTCAACAACGCGATTCAGGCGATGGACGGCATCACCGATCGCGAGCGCCGCATCCTGCTCGACACCCGGCTTTCCGAAGCGGGGATCCGGATCCGCATCCTTGATTCCGGGCCCGGATTTGCCGACGCCGATGCCACGCAGGCGTTCAACGCCTTCTACACGACCAAGCCCCGCGGCATGGGTCTGGGGCTGGCGATCTGCCGATCGACAGTGGAAGCCCATGGCGGCACGATCCGGGTCGACAATCGATCCGATGGCCCGGGCGCGATGGTGACGCTGGAACTGCCCGTCGCCGGCTGACCGGAATCAGCTGTCGAGCTTGCCGAACACCGTTCCCAGGCACGCGACCAGACGCGACTCGTCGATCGGCTTCTCGATGAAGCAGATCGCACCCGATTGCTGCGCCTGCACGCGAACGCGCTCACTCGGGAAGGCGGTCATGAAGATCACCGGCGGAGACGAGGCCTGACCGGCGAGAATATGCTGCAATTCCAGCCCGCTGGTTCCCGGCATATGGATGTCCGTGACGAGGCAGGCGACATCGTGCCTATCCTTGGCCTGCAGATATTCGTCCGCAGACGCAAAGGTTTTGGCAAGCAATCCCAGCGAACGGATCAGACTCGCCATCGACGAGCGTACAAGTTCGTCATCGTCGACGATCGCCACAAGATGATTCTGCGCCACGGACATTCCCTCTCATCCCCACTGTCGAAGATAGGCCGAGGGTGCGTCGGGCAAAATCATACAAGTTACGTATCAGCCTATACAATGGTTTAGGCCAGCCGGGGGATTGGGCGCCCCGGGGAGGTCAGGCGTGCCCGGACTTTCGCTCCAGTTCGTCCGCCATGTGGACCAGACCGGCGAGCGTGCGGGCTTCCATCTTTCGCATCATGTTGGACCGATGCAGCTTGACGGTGATCTCGCTCAACCCGAGCGTCGCCGCAACCTGCTTGTTGAGCAGGCCGGAGACGACCAGCAGCATCACTTCCTTCTCGCGCGGGCTGAGAGACTCGAAGCGAGCACGCAGGCTCGCAAGGTTAGAATCACCCTCGCGGCGGATCCGATCCCGGGCGAGGGCAGCTGACACCGCATCGAGCAGATCCTGATCGCGAAACGGCTTGGCCAGAAAGTCGACGGCGCCGGCCTTCATCGCCCTGACCGACATCGGGATATCGCCATGCCCGGTGATGAACACGATCGGGATGTCGTCGCCGCGGCGGGCGAGCTCCGCCTGGAGATCGAAGCCGCTGATATACGGCAGGCGCACGTCCAGAACGAAACAGCAGGTGCCCTGGGGCAACCGCGTCTCCAGCACCTCGCGCGCCGAGGCGAAGGATCGCGAGCGCAACCCCGCCGAATGGAAGAGGCTTTCCATCGACGAGCGCACCAGCGGATCATCCTCGACGACGAGCACGGTCGGCTCTTCGACGGGAACTGCGCCTGCGTGAGATGTCCTGCCCTCGATCAAACGGCGCTCCCCATGGGACCATCGCCCCGCCGATGCTAACTCATGCCCCCCACAGCCTCAACCACGCGCTCGCGCGCCGGTGCGGCATCGCCAGACATGCCCGGGGCGCCAAAACCCATACCAAAGTTTAGACCAGCCATACGCTGTGTCCTGACCTCAATACGAACGTGCAATGGAAGCGCACGCTCCTCCAGCGTTAATCATTGGCAGGACTTCGGAAAACGGGGCTCCGAAACCGGGCGTGCAACAAGTCTTGGATGGGAGTTCACCGTGACACCGGATCCCACTTTGCAGCTCAGTCGGGACAACCGATCCGGCCCCTTGTATCGGGTTCACACCGATCGTCCGACCGTTCTTTCGATAGGTTATTCAACTCATCGGGAGGAATATCTGCTGTCCGGCGGAAAGACGCTGGCCACCCTGAAGATCTTCCTGACGCAAGCCCGGCAGGTCGTTTCGAGCGATCCGCTCGGCGCCAAGCATTATGTCGATCGCGCGCTCGCGCTGCTGTCCCATACCCCGGCAAGCGCGAAGTCCCCGGATACCGATACGGTTCAGTCGGGCGGCCTCGCCGCGTGGCAGACGCGGCGCGCCCAGTCGATGATCGAGGCGCAGCTGGGCGAACGGCTGCTGATCGCCGAGCTGGCGAGCGCGGTTCGGCTGAGTCCCAGCCATTTCGCGCGCGCATTCAAGCGCAGTGTGGGATGCTCGCCGCACCATTATATGCTCAAGCGCCGGATCGAACGCGCCAAGGAACAGATGCGGACGAGCGACACCCCGCTCGCCCAGATCGCGGTGGAATGCGGCTTTTCCGATCAGTCCCACTTCACCCGCTGCTTCAAGCGTTGCGAAGGCGAAACGCCGACCGCCTGGCACCGCCGTGTCGCCAGCCGAACGCCGCGCAGCTATGCCCCGGCGATGGTTCGGGAAGCCGTGCCCGCCTGACGGCCTGATGCGCTCCGCACCGCCGCTCGGTGATGGTACGGAGCGCTCCGTCGGGCTAAGGCGACGCCATGCTGCGCCTCACCGAACTCAAACTGCCGCTCGACCATTCGCCCGAAGCCCTGCCCGCCGCGATCATCGCGCGACTGGGCATCGCGCCCGAGGATCTGCTCGATCACCGCATCGCCCGCCGCGCCAATGACGCGCGCCGGAAGTCCGCGATCCTGCTGGTCTATTCGGTCGACATCACGGTGCGCGACGAAGCCGCGCTGCTCGCCCGCTTCGCGGACGACCGCCATCTGGTGCCGACGCCCGACACCGAATATCGCTTCGTCGCGCAGGCGCCGGCCAACCGCGCAGGCCCGCGCCCGGTGGTGATCGGGGCCGGCCCGTGCGGCCTGTTTGCCGGCCTGATCCTGGCACAGATGGGGTTCCGCCCGATCATCGTCGATCGCGGCAAGGTGGTGCGCGAACGCACCAAGGACACCTGGGGCCTGTGGCGCCGCGGCGTGCTCAATCCCGAATCCAACGTGCAGTTCGGCGAGGGCGGTGCCGGCACCTTCTCCGACGGCAAACTCTACAGCCAGATCAAGGATCCGCGCTTCCTCGGCCGCAAGGTGTTGACCGAATTCGTCAAGGCGGGCGCCCCGCCCGAGATCCTGACCGAGGCGCATCCGCATATCGGCACCTTCCGGCTGGTGACGATGGTCGAGAGCATGCGCGAGACGATCCAGGAACTCGGCGGTGAATATTGCTTCGAGCATCGCGTCGAGGACATCGACATCGAAACCCGGCTCGACGGATCGCGCCGGGTGCGTGGCCTGCACCTCCACACCGGCGACTATCTGGAGGCCGACCATGTCGTGCTCGCTGTCGGCCACAGCGCGCGCGACACCTTCCACATGCTCCACGAGCGCGGCGTGCATATCGAGGCCAAGCCCTTCTCGATCGGCGTGCGTATCGAGCATCCGCAGGCCTGGATCGACAAGGCACGCTTTGGCAATTGCGCCGGCCATCCCGATCTCGGGCCCGCCGCGTACAGCCTGTCGCATCACTGCGCGAACGGGCGGACCGTCTACAGCTTCTGCATGTGCCCCGGCGGCAAGGTGGTGGCGGCAACGTCAGAACCCGGCCGCGTCGTCACCAACGGCATGAGCCAATATTCGCGCGCCGAGTTCAACGCCAATTCCGGTGTCGTCGTCGGCATCGATCCGGCACGCGACTATCCCGGCCACCCGCTCGCCGGGATCGCGCTGCAGCGCCACTGGGAGTCGCTGGCCTATGTGGCGGGCGGATCAACCTATGAGGCCCCAGGGCAGAAAATCGGCGATTTCCTCGCCGGCCGGCCGTCGACCGAATTCGGCGAGGTGATACCGTCCTACAAGCCCGGCGTGCATCTCACCGATCTCGCCCAATGCCTGCCCGATTTCGCGGTCGAGGCGCTGCGCGAGGCGTTGCCGGCCTTCGGCCGCCAGATCGCCGGTTACGATCATCCCGATGCGATGATGACGGGCGTCGAAACCCGCACCTCCTCGCCGATCCGCATCACGCGCGGCAAGGACGGCCAGAGCCTCAATCTGGGTGGTCTTTTCCCGGCCGGCGAAGGCGCAGGCTATGCCGGCGGCATCCTGTCCGCCGCGGTCGACGGCATCAAGATCGCCGAGCACGTGGCCCTGAGCCTGACCGGCGCCGACTGAACCCGGCGACGCCAAAGGTCGCAGCTCTTCCCTCGTCAGGCATTCCGCACTTGACACAAGGCCGACTCGCCTGAAGGCTGTCCATGGGCCGGCCCATGGTTGGGATACCGTGGCCGGCAGCGTGAGGGGGCGTGATGTCGGCAGCGTGGCGCTCGACGTCCTATTGGCATGGTCGCTGGCCGGGATATCTCCTGGCAATCAGCGCTATAGCATTCGCTGCCGCGCTGCGGGTGGTGCTCGCGCCGGCGTTGGGCATCCGCGTTCCCTTCCTGCTATTCTTTCCTGCGATCGTAGCGGCAGCCGGTTTCGGTGGGATCGGTCCCGGCCTTGTGTCGGTGATCGGGGGAGCGATCATCGGGCCTGTGTTTGCCGGCGAGATGGCGCCGGCGCCACTCATGCTCTTCCTCCTGACGGGAGCGGGCATCGTGCTGCTCGCCGCGCAGCTTTCGGCCTGGAAGGCGAAGGCGCAGGCAAGCGAATCCTCCGCGACGGCGAGCAGCGAACGCGCCTCGCAGCTGTCGCGTGAACTGGCGCTGCTGATTGACGGCGCGTCCAACTATGCCATCTACATGCTCGATCCGACAGGCCATGTGACGATCTGGAATATAGGTGGGGAGCGCATCAAGGGCTGGAATGAGCGCGAGGTGATCGGCCGGCACTGTTCGATGTTCTACTCGCCCGAGGAAGGTGCCGCCGGCAAGCCCGATACGGATCTCGCGCGGACGCTCGAGCATGGCCGGCTCGAGGAGGAAGGCTGGCGGCTGCGCAAGGACGGCAGCCGATTCCGTGCGAACATCACGATCACCGCGCTGCACGACCATGATGGGCGCCACATCGGGTTCGGCAAGGTGATCCGCGACGTCACCGAGGAGCGTGCCGCCGAAGCCTCGATCGAAGCCAGCGAGATGCAGCTGCGCGCCATCCTGGCGACGGTGCCCGATGCGATGATCGTGATCGACGACACCGCCTACATCCGTTCGTTCAGCACCGCCGCGCAGCAGCTCTTCGGCTATACCGAAGCCGAGGTCGTGGGCCACAACATCCGCATGCTGATGCCGGAGCCCTACCGGAGCGAGCATGACGGTTATATCGCGCATTATCTCACGACCGGCGAACGGAGGGTCATCGGCACGCGCCGCCGCGTGCTCGGCGAGCGCAAGGACGGCTCGACCTTCCCGCTCGAACTGTCCGTCGGGGAGGCGCTGGGCGGCGGCCTGCGGATGTTCACAGGCTTCATCCGTGACATCTCCGCCCGCGAGGAGACCGAGGTCCGCCTGCAGGATCTCCAGGCCAAGCTGGTCCACGTCTCACGCTTGAGCGCGATGGGCACGATGGCCTCCACCCTCGCCCACGAATTGAACCAGCCCCTCGCCGCCGTCGCCAACTATGTAGAAGCGTCGCGCGATCTGCTCGATTCGGACGAACAGGTCGATCCGGAGATGTTGCGCGAGGCTCTCAACGAGGCGGCGGGCGAAGCGTTTCGCGCCGGCAATATCGTGCGCCGGCTGCGTGAGTTCGTCGCCCGCGGTGAGCTGGAGAAGAGTGTCGAGCCGCTTCCTCCGCTGATCGCCGAGGCCTCCGCGCTCGGGCTGGCGGGTGCCGCCGAAAAGGGCATCCAGTACGACACCGACCTTGCCGACGGCCTCGGCGCCGTGTTGATCGACCGCGTGCAGATCCAGCAGGTGCTGATCAACCTGATGCGCAACGCGGCCGAGGCCATGGGGCCTTTGGGCGGCGGCCACATCTGGGTCTTTGCGCGCCGTGACGGTGCCTTCCTGCACCTCTCGGTCGTCGACGACGGGCCGGGCCTGGCGCCGGAAATCGCCGACCGACTGTTCAACGCGTTCCAGACCACCAAGCGCGACGGCATGGGCCTCGGCCTTTCGATCTGTCGCACCATCGTCGAAGCGCATGGCGGACGCATCTGGGCACAGGCCCGTGTCGGTGGCGGCACCGAGTTCCATTTCACCCTGCCGCGAGCGGAAGTGGGAGAAGGCGATGAACGCTAAGCGGATGGTTCATGTGGTCGACGACGAGGAGGCGATGCGCAAGTCGCTGAGCTTTGTCCTCAAAACATCTGGCTATGCCGTGACGGCGTGGCCCGATGGCGTCGCCTTCCTGCGCGAGGCCCGGCACGCCGAGGCAGGCTGCGTGCTGCTCGACGTGCGGATGCCCGAAATGGACGGGCTGGAGGTGCAGCGCGTGATGAGCGAACGTGGCCTCGCCATGCCGATCGTGGTGCTGACCGGACATGGCGACATCTCGACCGCAGTGGCGGCGATGAAGGGCGGTGCGGTCGATTTCCTGGAAAAGCCGTTCGAGAAGGCCGCGCTGCTCGACGCCGTGGGGGCGGCCTTCCGCCGCCTCGAAGGCAATGACAATGAACGCGAGCGGGCCGCCGAGGCCGGTGTCCGCCTCGCCTGCCTGACGCCGCGCGAACAGGACGTGCTGCGCGGGCTGGCCAGCGGCCTGCCCAACAAGACCATCGCCTATGATCTCGACATCAGCCCGCGCACGGTCGAAGTGCACCGCGCCAACATGATGGCCAAGCTCGGCGTGCGCAGCCTGTCCGACGCGCTACGCCTCGCTTTCGCGGCGGGAGTCGGCCCGACCGCGCACTGAAACGCCAACAGGGCAGAGCAGAGTGGCGGCCGCCCGCTTCTTCACGCCATGCTCTGGAACACCCCGTCCCGGCGGATCAGCGCATGGGTGAGCGCTGCGCCGAGATGGCCGAGGATCAGCAGGAAGAAGGCATAGGCCAGGAGCCCATGCGCCGTCCGCAGGACGCCATAAAGGTGGATGTCGTGCGGCAGGATCGGCGGAAGTACCACCGCCTTGGTGAGCAGCACCGGATAGCCGCCGGCCGACTGCATCGCCCAGCCGATCAACGGCATCGCGATCATCAGCGCATAGAGCAGCCAGTGCGAGGCATGGGCCGCCGCCTTCTGCCAGTCGGGCACCGTGTCGGGCAACGCCGGCGGCCGATGGGTGAGACGGAAGCCGAACCGCACCAGCGCCAGCACCAGGATCGTGATGCCGATCGGGCGGTGCCAGGCGAGCAGCGTGGGATAGCGTGCGCTCGCGGTGGACAGCATGCCCGCGCCGATGAACAGCATGGCAAGGATCAGCACCGCCATCGTCCAATGGAGCAGGCGGGCGAACGGAGCGAAGCGCGCGGTCATGCCCGGCCTCCCTTGGCGGCGAGGGTGAGTGCGTCAGGGTGCGGCCCTTCGACCGCACGGCGGCGGAAAGACGCCGAATAGGTGGCGGAGCGCGCCGGCAGCAGTGGATCGTCGGACGCGGCAATCCCCTCCGGCAAGACCAGCGGATCGAAGTTGACATCGCGGCAGCCGCCGTCCGCCTCGGTTGCGGCGCGATCCAGCACCAGCGTACCGACGTCGATCCGTCGGCGGTCGGCGGGCCAGGTGACCGTCGCATTGTCGGTCCGGTCGCCGGGGTTGGCCAGCACGACCACCAGATGCCAGCGCAGTGGCCCCTGCTTCAGCCGCGCCACCGCATCGTCGAACAGGAAGTCGACGGGCTGCTGGTCGAGCGTCGCCTTGTCGAGCGCCGCGAAGGGCGCCTCCGGCTCCATCTGCCAGCGCACGGCATGCCGGGCACCCGCTCCATCGACGAAGCGGAAGGCGTTGATGCTGTAATAGGTGCCGTTGGCAAAACTCGACGGCAGCGGTGCGTTCGCCAGATAGTCGAGGAAGGCCTTCGTCTCCGGATGCTGGCCAAGATAGGCCTTCATCTTCGCGGGATCGGGCTTGTGGGTGGCCGGATCGGGCCGGCTCGCGATCTGGAGCGCCACGAAGTCCGGCGCGTTGGCGACCGGGAAGACCGGCGTATGATCGAGCGCCATGCGCCACTGCTCGCCGCCGGGGAGGCGGAACAGCAATGCCATGGAGTGGAAGACGTTGCGCCCGTCTGTCGCGAACGGATCGCTGCCCCCGGTCGAGAAGCGCCCGACTACGGGATAGGAGCCAGCGCGGAAGACCGACGCTCTGGAAAGCGGCACTCCCTGCCCGTTCGCGTCGAAATGGCCCGAAACGCAGAGCCCCTTGGCGTGGGCACGGCGCCAGCCAGGATGACGCCCGGCATTATATTCCAGCGAATTGGCGAGTGTCCCGCCCCCGATCCGCCCAGGGATGAGCCAACCGCCGACCCAGGCGAAGGCCAGCGCCACCAGTGCGACGATCACGGCGATGAGCGCCAGCGGCGCAAGCGGGCTGCGGCGCGTCTGGGTGGGCGGCATCGAGATCCTCCGGGAGGAATATGTGCGGCGTCGAAACGTTCATCCACTCGATAAGGCCATGATGCAAGACATGATCCGGATCGTCGAGCCACGGATCAGCTGGTGGCAATGCCGCGCGGCCTAGGCCGATCGTGTCCCGCGATCGGGACGCAATGCGCCCGGCCGCACGCCATAGCGCCGCAGCATCGCCCGGCTGAACGCTGCCTCCGACTGATAGCCGACGTCGGCCGCGATCTCCCCGATCGAAGCGTGGCCGCGCTGCAGGCGCTGCCGGGCGAGGCTCAGGCGAAGGTCGGTCAGGAACGCCAGCGGAGCGACGCCGGCCGCCGCCCGGAAAGCGCGAACCAGTGTAGCCCGTGACATGACGGCCTGCAGCGCGAGCTCCTCGAGCGTCCAGTCGTGCGCCGGATCGCGCACCATCGCCAGAAGCGCGCGCATCGTCCCGCGCTGACCCAACAGCCGCAGCACCCCCGGCGACGTGCTGACGGCATCAAGATGCGCGCGTAGCAACATCACGAACAGGGCGCTGGCCAGATCGGTGGCGATCGCGGCCGCGCCGGGTGCGTCGGAATCCAGCTCTTCGTGGATCCCTTCCAGTATCGTCTGCAGGCGGCCATGGCCGAGCCCATTCGCCGCACGCAGCACCACCACGTCAGGCAGTACCGATACCAGCAGGCTTTCAGGCGCAGCCTCGAACTGCAGGCGACCACAGATCAGTTCGACGTCCTGCTCGACGTCGAGACTCTGCTTCACCCGGATCGCGTTGCGATATTCGGTGCGCATGATGGGGCGGCCACGAGCGGTGCCAGGCGCCAGCGCCCGGACGACATGGGGATCGCCATGCGGCAACAGCAGCACGTCGCCAGCCTCGAGCAGAACCGCGCCATGTCCCACCCGGTCGATCAGGCAGCTCCCCTTGGTGATGATATGGAAATGCGCCCAGCCCGGCCCTTCGGCGTCGTGCGGCGAAGCCCAGTCCCCGCCGAACCGGCACAGATCATCGAGCACCGGCCGCACCCGGAGCAGCGGCGCAAGCACGCTCAGCGGATCGTCCGAAAGCGCATCTGCCATGGCCCTTCTCCCGATTTGATCCGCACGGCCATGCCGTTGCGCCGCCCGGCGATGCCGTCCCGAAACCCCACGCTCTAATTTCCTCGCATCAAGCAAGGAGGTTGTCATGCACATGATGGACTGGAACAATTATCGCGGCCAGGTCGTCGCCGGTGTGGGTGACTTGGCCAAGCTCAGCCCGGACACGGTGCGCGGCTATGCGATGCTCGGCGGCGCCGGTGCCAAGACCAATCATCTCGATGCCAAGACCCGCGAGTTGATCGCGCTGGCGGTCGCCATCTCGCTGCGCTGCGACGGCTGTATCACGGTGCACGCCGAGGCCGCGCGCAAGCTCGGCATCACCCAGGAAGAGATCGCCGATGCGCTCGGCGTCGCGGTCAGCATCAATGCCGGCGCCGCGCTCGTCTATTCCACCCGCACCCTGGACGCCTTCGCCGCGGCCCAGGAGGCCTGAGCCCCACAAAGCCCAAGGAGAAACATCATGCTCCGTCTCATCAACCAGGGGCTCGGCATCATCGCCAGCCCGAACTCCAACCGCGTCGGCATCGGCGCGATGAAGATCGCGATCGCGATCATCTTCCTCTGGATCGGCTTCCTGAAGTTCCAGCCCTATGAGGCGGACAGCATCACGCCGTTCGTCGCCAACAGCCCGGTGATGTCGTTCTTCTACGAGCATCCCAAGGACTATAAGCCGCACCTCACCAAGGAAGGCGAGCTGAAGCCCGAACAGCGCGCCTGGCAGACCGAGAACAACACCTATGGCTTCTCGAAGGGCCTGGGCACGCTGGAACTCGTCATCGGCGGCCTGACGCTGGCCGGCCTCGTCTCGCGGCGGCTGGGTCTGGTCGGCGCCGCGCTCGCCTTCGCCACGCCGTTCGTCACCCTGTCCTTTCTGGTCACCACGCCGGAGGCTTGGGTGCCCGCGCTGGGCGACGCGCAGCACGGCTTCCCCTATCTGTCGGGCGCAGGTCGCTTGGTGATCAAGGACGTCGCG